>ERZ1645192.2247-NODE-2247-length-16039-cov-7.237613_pt1 | contig 16039 bp, 14 predicted proteins | sample MGYA00575354_ERZ1645192 | MGnify/ENA primary metagenome ERZ1645192 (study PRJEB40844, sample SAMN11349763) | freshwater sediment metagenome | isolation source: river sediment | host: Sediment | place: India: Faizupur Khadar , New Delhi | collected 2017-02-21 ... | reverse complement strand
GGAAGGCTCGGGAGTTCGCCTCCTGTGGGAGGGCAATTTCGGTCGTGGGCAGCTCCCAGGCGGCCATGGTGATGGTGCCCGGCGTGTTTGGGACCATCGAGGCGCCCGCCGCTGCCGGGGTGTTATTCGCCGACGCAACCACCTGACCGTCCCTGCTCACACTTTTCACGAGGCTTTGATGGACGGTGTCCTGCCTGAAAATGACGAACCGCGAGCCGCGCGGTTCCAGGTCAAAGGGTACGCGAGTGATCTCGTTGCTGACAGAGAACACGGCGGGGCGGTGAATGGTTTTGGCCGCTGGATCCCACAGTTCCGGGGTTTTGCCGCCGGATCTGAAAGCCGGGGTGATTTGGACCGGACGGTCCGATTGATTGCACACGAAGAATATCCGCGTGTTTTCATCCTCGCGTTGTGTCCACAGAATATCCTTTGTTCCGCATGCGAACTGGGGCGGGATGGAAAGCTCGTTGAAGACATCCTGGAGCTCCATGTTTTGGAAGACGCGCCCTTTGCCGAAGCGCGCCATTTTGGACTGCTGTCCATCGCACCCTCTCCACAGCTCCGCTGCGATGTCTTTTACTTTAGCGTCGGCTTTGGGATAGCCCTGGAGGCTTGGGGAATGCGTGGGCGGGTTGCCGAGGACGATGCCTCCTGCGCGCACGAGATCCCGAATCTTTTCGAGCAACCCGGGTCTCATCGCCTCGCCGGGCGGCAGCACCATTACGCGGTAACTCATTCCGTCCGGCAGGGTGAACCGTCCGTTTCTGATTTTGAGACGTGAGGTGATGACCTCCGCGTTGATGTAGTCAAAGTTATAGCCGGCGGGCAGGGCAGGGGCCTGGATGCCGGTCATTTTCGGGGTGTCTTCGCCAATGAAGTAGGCAACGTCGGCCACATGCCGGCCCTGTTGCAGAAGGAACTGGCAGCGGCGGTAATAATCGATGAACGCGCGGCCCGGGAAGAACCAGGGATTGTGGCGATTGAACTCGGTGCTGAACCACGCGTTTACTCCGGGAAGTTTGTCCTCCCACGGCTGGTGAATATAGACATGCAGCACCCAGTGATTGATGCCTTCGGTGAGGGCCCAGTCACCGCGGCGCTTAAGGGACCACGGTGTGCTGTCAAATTTTGCCGTGCTGGTGAAGGCCTCGGCCGAGACGCGGGGTTTGCCGTAGATGTGGGCCGCGGAAGAAGCCGCGCGAAGCTCGATGCTGCCCAGATTCCCGGAGGACCAGAACTCGCCGCTCACTTCGTCGCTTTGGCCGCCGTACTGCAGGAACTCCGCCGGGAAACCCCAGTGCCCGTAGTTCTCGAGCCAGAGCTTCAGGCCGTGTTTGTGGCAGGCGTCCCTGAGCCCTCCCACGTAGTCGTAGGCGACCTGGTCGGCAACGAGTCGCCGCAAGTCCCAGAGAAAGCGGTCGGACATTTCGGCGCTGCCCACGATTCTACCGGTCAGCACCGGCAGCCAGGGCTGGGGATCATAACCATACCGTTTTCGGAAGATTTCCCGCAATCCGTCCGTCCAGTTTTGCGCGCCCATTTCGTAGCTGTCGGCGATCACCCGCTCGAAGGACTTGCGCTCGGGGGCGGGCACGCGCCGGAGCAGCTCGCCGATGTAAGCGTCGAAGTGCTTTTTTGCGGCCGCGCGATTCATCTTATCCACCTCGAGGCCCTGGCCCTGAGGGGATGCGGGCGCGTTTTTGGTTCCTGTGGGGATCATTCCGACGCGCAGGATCACCCACTGGCCGGGCGGCACGCTCCACTCGATTGTGCCATCGGGGCTCATGACCTTTGAAAGGTCGCGCACGGCGTCCGGGGCCACCACCAGCCCCGGCTGGCCCGGTTCCGCCGTGGATGGCCAAAGGTAATCTCCCCACATCGGGAGCGGGGTGGGGTGCATTTTGCCGAGCTGCTTTTCGATGTAGCGCTCGATGCGCGGTTCCCCGGACAACTCAATCTCCGCGATACCTGCGGCGCGCTGAACATTCTTGAAAACGAGCCGGAACCTTGAGGCGCTGACCGGCGGGAAGCTGATGGTCAGCGGCGCGTACTGCACGAAGCCGACTGCAATAGAGTTGTTGGAGCGGTCCAGGGGGAACTCGCGAATCTTTACAAACCTGCCGTCCTGCTCGGCCAGCAATTCGCAATCGAGGGAAAAGTCCTTGCGATCCGGCGTCAGCAAGAGGCTCCTGGCTGTGAGTGGCGAGTCGAAATCGAGGTCCAGGTGCAGGTTTTTGCCGGGCAGAGCGGCTGCGGTTTGGGGATTGCCATCGACCAGGGCGCCGGGGTTTTCCAGCGGCACGCTGGTGGTCAGGCGCGGTCGCGGAGCGACGGCGGAACCGGGCGGTGCGGGAAACGCGATCGAGGCAATTTGTTGGAAATGCTCGTTTGTGGATTCGAGCCTGCCTGAGAACCTGGCGGGACCCGTGATTCGATGCTCAACGATCGAAACGCGCCGCATTGCGTCGCCCGGCTGTATCCACGGGCCGCCTGACTGGCTCCAGCCCGGGCAATTGAACATGCCTACCTTTACCCCGAGGCGGGTGCCTTCGCGCACGGCGTGTTCCACCATGCCCCACCATTCTTCTGTCAGTGCCTTGACACTCCCGATTTTCGTGTCTTCCAGGTAGATGTTCCCGATGAATGCCTCGCCGATGCCTACGCGTCGCATCGCTTCGAGGTCGGCGGTGATGCCCTCTTTCGAAATATGGTCGCTGATCCAGTACCAGTAGCAGGAGGGCTTTGTGGAATCGGGTGGCGTCTCGAAGCCGTCCTCGAGAGGGGCTCCCAGGACCGCGCACCACATGGACAACACAACCAGAGCGTATAGTTTTGTTTTCATTCTTGGTAATGTTCCGAATTCGGGGGGTCGTGGCTGGCGATGCGAGTCGGATGCGCTTGAAAGGGCGATTTGATGCTCATGGCGCATGGCTGCCGGTCGCAGGTTTTTTCTTTTTGCCGACCCTGTTCTCGGTTCCTTTGAGAAGACGCTGGATATTTGACTTATGTTTATAGATGGCCATTGCCGCCAGCAGTGCGGTAATGGTGATCATCAAGGTGCTGTAGCGCCAGAACCAGACGGCAAAAGGAAGCACGAAAGCGCCGAGAATGGATGCGAGCGAGACGTAACGGCTGAGCACCACAACGGCGATCCAGACTCCCAGCGCGACTAAGAGAGCCAGCGGCACCAATCCGGCCAGCACTCCGGCGGAGGTGGCAATCCCTTTGCCGCCTTTGAACCCGAGCCAAAAGGTGTAGTTGTGGCCGAGCACAGCAGCGACGCCCGCAGCCACGCCGAGCCACTCAGCCGTGCCGGTTACCACATCGGGGGCGATCCATGGCCAAATCATACGCATCCCGATCAGCACGGCTATCCAACCCTTGGCCGCATCCACCAGCAGCACAAGAATGCCGGCGGGGGTTCCGAGAATACGAAAGACATTGGTGGCTCCGATGTTCCCGCTGCCTGCCGATCGGATATCCACGCCCTTTGCCCGGGCCACCACATAGCCTGTGGGTATTGAGCCGAGCAGGTATCCGACGAGAACTGCGATTAAGATTCCCAGAGTCAGCACGTATAGATGTATATTCCGCGGGCGGCTGTTTGAAAACCGATAAATATGCCTGCCGGGAGGCGAAGGTGGCACAACGCATGGAATAGGCGAGGCTGGACGACCCGGCTGGACCGGTTTCCGCGCGCGCCTATGCGAAGCCCATGACGGTGGAAATCGCCTTGCGGATGTCCTGTATGTATGCCGGTTTGAAGAGGATGTAATCGACGGGGTTGTCGGCACCCGGGTGGTTCGGGTTGAACCCGGTGTGCATGATCACCGGCATTTTGGGCCAGCGTTCCTTTATTTTGGCCGCCAATTCGTCACCCATCATGCCCGTCATGCGGTAATCTGTGATGACCAGGTCGAATGTGCTCTGCTCAAGCGCCTGCAGGGCTTCCGGACCGGACGAAACCTCGGTTGCGACATGATGATCCGCGCCGAGCAGGAGGCCGACGGTCATTCGAACATCGTCCTCGTCATCAACCAGCAGGATCTTTAGCGGCTTCATGTTGAACCTTGAAATTGTATATTATTCCCTTGTTGTAATGCTTTATCCGTGCCAACAGCAACTCTGACACTGCCAAGAATGCCTCGAAACAGGAATCGCAGGATGCTGTGCGATCGAGGCCGGCGTGGTCAGTCTCCCAGCAACTTTTTCAGCGCATTGCGGGCCTTGTCCTCGCGCGCGGTTTCCATGTGGGGCGGCTGGAACTCGCGTTTGACCATCTCGAAATACTCGCAGTAATTTGCGACGTCTTTTTCGTGGACAAGATCCGCCCGGCGGTCGCGGCACTGCTCCGCCACCCGGGGATCATAGCTCTGGCAATTTCGGCAGACCTTGAGGTCCGCCCCGCACATGCACGTTTCCGATCTGCCAGGCGAGCCTGGCAGCTTGTATTCCAAACCGCATTTCCAGCAGTGGCGCGTCGCAGCCATGAGCGGAGTGTACAAATGTTGAGATTTGTTTGAAACATATAATCGCCTGAGCGGCACAAAGATTGACCCTGCCGCTCGATTCAAGCAAGGTAGGCGCGTGACGCACAATCCGATTATTGCCGCCCTGGACCTGCCCTCCGCGGAGCAGGCGCTGACGCTGGCTCAGAAAATTGTTCCCCATGTCGGGGCTTTCAAAATTGGCAGCGAACTTTTTACGACGGCGGGACCGGACGTTGTCCGGCGTGTTCGGGACCTTGGAGCCGTGGTGTTTCTCGACCTGAAATTTCACGATATCCCCAACACCGTGGCCAAAGCTGTGGCGGCGGCCACCCGGTGCGGTGTCCAAATGCTCACGGTGCACACATCGGGCGGGCTGGAGATGATGCGCGCGGCGGAAGAATCGGCGCGCGAGACGGCTCCGGCAGGGGGCGCGGTTCCGCTGGTGCTTGGGGTGACGGTTCTCACGAGCATGGATATGGAGGCCCTGGCCGGGATCGGCTGCCGGGACACTCCCGGCAAGCAAGTTCAGCGACTGGCTGAACTGGCCCAGCGCGCCGGTCTGCGCGGGTTGGTATGCTCGCCGCTGGAAATCGCCGGTTTGCGGCAGACGCTCCCGGGCATGAAGCTGGTCACGCCGGGCATCAGGTCCGGCCATGTGTCTGGGGACGATCAGAAGCGGACTCTTTCGGCGGCGGAAGCAATTGGAGCGGGAGCCGACTGGCTGGTTATTGGCAGGCCGATTTACGGAGCAGCCGATCCTGCGGAGGCGGCGCGGCGCCTGATGGAGCAGGCGCGACCCGGCTGAAACCCGATGCGCTCTACTCGGCGAGGGGAGATTGCTTCAATGTTTCCTCGCCGCGATAGCTGGCCACCACCCATTCACTCAGGGCTTTGTCGGGGAATTCCGCTGTTTGCTTATCAATCACGAACTCGCGCCTGCCGGAGCTTTGGGCGATGAGTTTCAGGCCGAATTGAAAATCCTTAAACCGGGTTGAGCAGACATCGCGGACGGAACTGCCGGTTTGGAGCGCCTGTGAGGCGAGCAGTTCCACCGCTTCTTCGGTGAAGATGAGCTGCATTCCGTGGCTTTCCCTGAAGCGGCGCGCAAATTCCTCGATCAGGCTGCGCGCAACGACCCGTTCCTCGATTTTGGGATCCGTGAGGATTCTCTGCAGCTCTGTTTTCGGGTCTTCCACCAGCTCGGGCGTGACGACGAACCGCCTCACCTTCGAGGAAGGCAGCTCGAACTTGACCTCGCGGAAGACCTTTTCGCAAACCGTCATGAGGCCTCGGGCGCCGGTCTGCTCCAGCGCCGCGCGCTCGGCGATCCGGCGCAGGCCTTCGTCCGAAAAGAGCACTTCGATTCCGTAAGCCGCGAAGTCCTGCTCGTATTGCCGGATGATGCTGCCCTCGGATTGTTTGAGAATGAGGAACAGGTCCTCGACGCCGAGGGGGCTGCAAACGACTCGCACGGGGAGGCGTCCGATGAATTCCGGTTCGAACCCGAACTGGATGAAGTCACGAGTCTGGGCCTCGGCCAGCGCTTCCTCGGGGGTATCCACAGATCGCTCCCTGGCGGCGAAACCGATGGTTGCTTCCCGGAGCCGCTGTTGAACGATTTTCGCCAGGCCGTCAAAAGCGCCGCTCACAATAAACAGGATATGCTTCGTATTGATTGTGGCGGGCATCTTGCGCCCGCGCTGAGTGAAATCCATCATCGCCTGTATCTGGCCGGCGATGTCGCTGGGCGAGCGCGACGGCACCTCTGTTTCCTCCATGAGCTTGAGCAGGTTCGTTTGAACGCCGCGCCCGCTGACGTCCCGCCCGGTGGCGTTGGAGGCGCTGGCGATCTTGTCAATTTCATCAATGTAAATGATTCCGTATTGCGCGCGGGACACATCCCCCTGCGCGAGGCGCACCAGGTCCCGGACCATATCCTCGACGTCGCCGCCCACATAGCCGGTTTCGGAGAATTTCGTGGCGTCGGCCTTGGCAAACGGCACGCCGATGAGATCGGCGGCTTTCCGGATGAGGAAGGTTTTGCCCACGCCTGTGGGTCCGACGAGGATGATGTTCTGCTTGGCGTAGTTCGGGAAATCCTGGCCCTGCGAGGCCAACCGGACGTGGTGATAATGATCGCAGAGAGCGACGCTGAGGACTTTTTTGGCCTCGTCCTGTTTGATGACGAAGCGGTCGAGGTACTCCTTGACCTGGCGCGGCGTGTAATCGAACTGGAAATAATCCCCGCCCGAGGCAGGCTCCTCCGCCCCGGGTTCGGACCCGGTTGCGCGCCTGGGCTCGCCCCCCATGTGTCTGCGGACAAAGTCGGACAAGTGTCGTTGCAGATCTTCCGGGCTTGGCGTGTCCCCCGTGTTGGATTCGCTCATAAGATGATGTGCCTCGCGCCTGAGGCGTTGCGGCACTTCCTACTATAGACCACGGCGCGGGTGTCACAAAATGGTTTTCGCCGCCACGGTCTGCGACGATTCCCCCTGCCACCGGTGCTTTTGTTTTGGAAAGCGCATCGAACGCAACGGGAAGAGCAGGCGGTTTTTGATGAAGCCCATCAAGGGGCGCTAAAAGCCGTGGAGTCAACGCCCGACCGTTCTTAAGCCGATGCCGGCAAGAGTCCGATTGCTACGCCGCGCCGCGTTTCGAGACGAAGTTGTTTGCCGTCACTTTGCTTTGACGTCGAAGCAGAGGAGAACCTCCTGGTCGCGGATGTAAAGCTTGCCATCCGCCACCACGGGATGCGGCCAACTGTTCTTTTTGCTGCGCTCCGGCTGGTCGAACCTGCCGTGTTCCTTCCAGCCATCCGGCGTGGCGTCAATGAGCACCAGGGTGCCTGCCTTGTCTTCCTGCCGCAGAATGAGCTGCTTTCCAACTGCCAGCACGGCGCCTTTGCCCAGATTGCTTTTCTCCTGCCACTTCACCTCTCCGGACTCGAAATCAAGACAAGTCCAGCCTTTGCCGTCCGAATGGCCGTAAATGTATTTGTCCACCTTAACGACGCCGCCGTGGTGATTGACGATGTTCTTGTTGGCGTAGACCTCGGTTGCTTTGAGGGACTGCCCCTCCCGGCTGACTTTGAAGAGGTTGCATCCCGCGCCGTAGCCGGAGGTGACAAATACGAAATCGCCATCGCAGACGGGCGTTGGAATGACAGCCGTCCGTCCCACGCGCGGGGCCTGCCAAAGGAGACTGCCTTTTTCGGGGTCAAAGCCCGCAACATGCGCGGGGGTGAGCTGCACGTATTGTTTTGTTCCGGCGTGGGCGGCGATGACGATGGAGGAGTAATGGGCAGGGTCGGTGAACTCGCGGGATTGCCAGAGAACAGCGCCGGTTTTTTTGTTCAGCGCCACGATGGCGCCCTTGGGGCCTCCGGGCGTGACGATAACCTTCTGGCCATCCACCAGCGGCGATTCGGAAAAACCCCACTCGGGCCGGTTCCCGCCGAAGTCCATGGTGTATTCTTTCCGCCAGATTTCCTTGCCGGAGGCAGCGTCGTGGCAGACCAGGCTGCCCCACTGATCCACCGTGTAGAGCCTGCCATCGTCATAGGTTGGCGTAGCGCGCGGGCCGGCGAACCCGCCCCAACCGGGCGCGCCGGGCTTGCCGAGTTTTGCGGTCCAGACCTGTTTTCCGGTGCGGGCATCCAGGCAGATGACCGAGCTTGATGACGCGGTCTCGCCCGAGGTGAAAATGCGATCCCCGACCACGGACACCGTTGAGTAACCTGCGCCAAGGCCGGTAGTTGTCCAGACCATCTTTGGCCCGCCGGAGGGCCAGCTTTGAAGCAGGCCTGTTTCCGTGCATACCCCGTCCCTGTTTGGCCCCCGCCACTGAGGCCAATCCGCCGCCCGGGACGAAACACCTAAAGCAAGCAAGAGCGCAACACCGATCCCGAAGCCAACCATCCTTGAGCCATTCTTCATAAGCCAGCGGATAATCGTTGACGAATGGCAAAAATGCAAGCGGACGCTGCCTTTCTGTCGCTACCCCTCCACGCAATGGGATTACCCCAGCAGCAGTCCCAGCACGCCACCGCCGAGGACCAGCCACGCGGAATTGACCTTGAACCGCACCAGCAGCACCCCGCTGAGGACTGCGAGCAGGACTGTGAACACATCGAAGAGGGCAACACGTCCCAACTGAAGCGTGACCACGGCCATCAGCGCGAGAGAGCCCACGTTGACGCCGTCCAGGAAGGCGCCTGCGAGGGGCGATTTGCGGATGCGAGGCACCAGGGGACCGCTGATGGCGACGAAAATAAAAGCGGGGAGAAAAATGCCGATGGTGGCAAGTGCCGCGCCATGTCCCCCGGCCAGGAGATACCCGATAAACGTGGCGGTGGTGAAAACGGGGCCGGGGGTGAATTGTCCGACGGCGATGGCATCGAGGAGTTGCGCTTCGGTGAGCCAATGCCAGCGATCCACAAGGTCGGCCCGGAGGAATGCCAGCAGGACGTAGCCGCTACCGAACAGGACCGAGCCCACCTTCACAAAGAACAGGAACATGGGCCACAGGCCAAACGGGGCTGCGGTCGCAATGGCTACCGCCGCAGGCGCCCCGGCGGCAGCCAGGGCCGGCGCTGCGGGCGCGGCGGCAAGAAGCATATTTCCGGGCCTGGCATTGCGCAGCGTGCCGCTGCCGGCCGCTGTTATCAACCCTGTTGCGAACAGCACGGCAAGTTCGTTGACTCCCAGGAAGTTGGCTGCTGCCGCAGCAAGAGCCATCACCGCCAGAAACCGGTTCTTCACGGCGGTGCGGCCCAGGCTCCAGAGCGCCTGGAGCACCACGGCAATGATCACCGGTTTCACACCGTAGAGCAGCCCTGCAGCCTGCGGCACTTTGCCATACCGCACGTAAACCCAGGCGATTACGGTTACGATCAGCGCTGCAGGGAGGATGAAGCAGACCCCGGCGACAATCAGTCCCGGCCATCCGCCCCGGCGATGGCCGATGTGAATGGCCATTTCGGTCGAGTTCGGTCCGGGGATGAGATTCGTTGCCCCCAGGAGGTCGAGAAACTCCTCACGCCGGAGCCATTGCCTGCGGCGGACGACCTCCTCCTCCATCATGGCCACGTGCGCGGCGGGCCCGCCAAAGGCGATCGTGCCGAGTTTCAGGAATAATCCTGCCAACTCGAGGAGAGGGCGCTGCTGACGCACATTAGATGGCGTATCCTGCATCGTTCGCAGTTCTTATAAGCCACCGCTCGCGACCCCGCAACAGGCGAGGCGACGGCCATCCGCACCGGACAACAGTTTTTGTCAACAGTTTCTTGTGTGGCCGGGGGAATTTGCCTATGTCTTGCGACAGACCGCATGAGGACCTTGATACTTAGTTGTTGCCTGCTGGCGTGCACCCCGGTTTTTTCGGCAGAAACCAAATCCAAAGCCAACGTTCTGTTCATTCTTGTGGATGACCTGGGCTGCATGGACATTGGGGCTAATAACCCCGGCAGCTTTTACGAAACACCGAACATAGATTCCCTCGCCAGGCGCGGCATGCGTTTCACGTCCGGGTATGCGGCGTGTCCGGTCTGTTCTCCCACGCGGGCTAGCCTGATGACGGGCCGGTATCCGCAGCGGGTGGGCGTGACCGACTATATCGGCGCGGCGCAACCGGAACGGTGGAAGCGGGATACCCGGTTGCTGCCTGCCGGGTACAGCATGAAACTCGGGTTGGAAGAAACGACCATGGCCGAAGCGTTCAGGCAGGAGGGCTACAAGACCTTTTTTGCGGGCAAGTGGCATTTAGGGCCGAAAGGGTTCTGGCCGGGGGACCAGGGTTTTGAAATCAACAAGGGCGGCTGCGGGGCGGGCATGCCGAAATCCTATTTCTCCCCTTACGGGAACCCCATGCTCGAGGATGGCCCGGCCGGGGAGCACTTGCCGGACAGGCTGGCGGACGAGACTGCCCGGTTCATCGAAGCGAATCGAGATCGGCCTTTCTTTGCTTACCTGAGTTTTTACTCCGTTCATGTTCCGCTCGTTACCCGGCCGGAGCTTCAAAGAAAGTATGAGGAGAAGGCGCGCAACCTGAAGATCGATGCCCGGTGGGGCCGGGAAGGCGCCAACGAAGTTCGTCTTGTGCAGGAAAATGCGATCTACGCGGGGATGATGGAGTCGCTGGATCAGGCCATTGGAAAAGTGCTTTCAAAACTGGAGGAGTTAAAGCTGACCGACCGCACGATTGTGGTGTTCACATCGGACAACGGCGGGCTTTCCACGGCTGAGGGACACCCCACATCCAACCTGCCGTTTCGCGCCGGCAAAGGGTGGCTTTACGAGGGCGGCACCCGTGTGCCGATGATCATTGCGGCTCCCGGCCGGGTGCATCCGGGTGTTTCGGATACTCCGGTGACCAGTCCTGATCTGTTTCCCACGCTGCTCGAACTGGCGGGCCTGCCCCTGCAGCCGCGGGCGCATGTGGATGGACGCAGCATTCTTCCCATTCTGCGCGGCGGCGCTCTTCCGGAGAGGCCTGTCTTCTGGCACTACCCACATTACGGCAACCAGGGCGGGTCGCCCGGCAGCGCCATGCGCAAAGGAGAATGGAAGCTGATCCAGTGGTTTGAGGGCGACCGGATCGAGTTGTTTAACCTGAAGAACGACCCGGGAGAGAAGACAAATCTCGCTTCCGGGGAGCCCTCCAGGGTCCGTGAGATGCAACGGGAACTCGACGCCTGGAGAAAAGAAGTCGGGGCCCGCATGCCGGCGCCGAACCCCGCCTGGACAAAGCGTCCTTAAAAAAACGAGGGCCGCTTGTTTTTTCGCGCGTCCGGGTGAATGTTGTGGCGGGCGGTTTCCGGGTGTTGCATTTGAATTGTCCGCCGGAGATCCGCCGCAGCCTGCCGGATGGCAATGGGCATCGGTGCTGTCCGGTTGGAGCCAGGCGCAGGAGGACAAAAGGCGTAGGGCAACAGTAAACATGAGGAGCGATCCGTATGACCTCGTTAACTGAACCGGCGACACAGCAGCAGATAGAATTCCTCGAGCAGCACGGCCATAACGTCTCCGGCCCGCTCACGCGCGGCGAGGCTGCCGAAATGATCCGCAGGATCCGGGAATACCGGCCCACAGCAAACACGGATCTTGGCGGCCTTAGCCAGCTTCAAGGCTCGGCGGCTTACAAGCTCGGACTGGCCTTTGAGTTGTCCGGCTTTTGCGCGGGCAGGCATTTGCACAGTAGCAGTCCTGTGTATGCGAATCGCCAGGACTTCTGGCTGGATAGCTGCCGTGAGGTGACCCAGATGCATCATGCGAGCTCGCAGGTCATGGAGCTTTACAAACTGTGCGGATGCCGCTTTTCGATGCCGACAGCCCAGGAAGTGCAGGAGGTGCTGGATGCGCTGGATAACGCGGTGCCGGAATGGGAAACGGCGCATCCGGAGCTGTTCTACTCGACTTTGGAGCTGAACTTCCCGGAACTGCTCAAGAAGACCTGAGGCGCCCGCGCCAGGCGCGCAAAGGCCCGCTGTGTTGCGGGGCGTTCCATGGGTTGTTCCTGTTGGTTGTTTCTTGCGGATACCCCCGCCAAAACCTACATTTTGCGCGATGTTTGAAAGTATCCGAGCTGACCTGGTGACGGCGTCCGATAAACTTGCGCACTTGCGGAGGTTTCTTTGACGTCCCGGCTGCGCAAAAACGCCTGGGCGAAATTAACGCCCTGATGGCGGGGGACACTTTTTGGGATAACCGGGAGCAGGCCCAGGCACACATATCGGAAGCAAACAGCCTTCGTGGGAAGATTGATCCGTTGCTCAAGGCCGAGAAGGAGCTCGAGGATTTTCGGGTGATGGTGGAGCTTGGCGAGGCCGAGCCGCCGGAGGCGCAGGCGGGAATACAGGGAGAAATCCAGAAGGACATGGCCTCATTCTTCCAGAGGCTCGAAGAGCTGGAGTTGGGCGTCTTTCTTAACGGACCCCACGATAAGAGCAACTGCATCCTGAGCATCAATGCCGGCGCGGGCGGCACCGAGTCCTGCGACTGGGCTAACATGCTGATGCGGATGTACCAGCGATGGGCCGAACGGCGCGGATGGAAGGTGGAGGTCAATGACGCGTTGCCGGGGGATGCCGCGGGCATCAAGAGCGCGACTCTCATCATCGAGGGCGAGAATGCCTACGGTTTTGCCAAAGCGGAGCGAGGCGTTCACAGGTTGGTGCGCATTTCCCCCTTCGACTCGAACAAGCGACGGCATACCAGTTTTGCGAGCGTGGACGTCATCGCCGAGATTGAGGAAACATCGAGCGACATTGTCATTCCCCCGGTGGAGTTAAAGGTGGATACCTACCGGTCCGGCGGCAAGGGCGGCCAAAACGTGAACAAGGTCGAGACTGCCGTGCGCATCACACACATTCCCACCGGCATTGTGGCGGCATCCCAGAGCCAGCGATCACAGCACCAGAATCGCGCCACGGCGATGAAGATGTTGATCTCGAAGCTATTTGCGCAACGGCTGGACGCGCAAAAAGCCGAGATGGAACGGTTTTATGGCGAAAAGGGGAGCATTTCCTGGGGCAACCAGATCCGGTCCTATGTTTTCCAGCCGTACCGGATGGTGAAGGACCTTCGAACGGGGGTTGAAACCAGCAACGTGCAGGAGGTGATGGATGGCGCGCTCGATCCGTTTGTAAACGGCTGGCTGCGCGCGGGTTGCCCGCTCAAGCGCATGCAGGGCGTGAAGGACGACGAAGATTAGCCGCGCGATGAACATCCTCGATACCATTGTTGAGCAGAAGCGCAAGGAGGTGGCCGTGCTCGAATGCCGGGCCGCGAGCGTGGACGCCATCCGGGCCGCGCTAGGCGAGCGGGGCGGTTTGCGCGATTTCAAGCGGGCGCTGCTTGCGCCACGGAGACCCGGTCCGGCGCTCATTGCCGAGGTCAAAAAGGCGTCGCCATCCGCAGGCGTCATCCGCAAGGATTTCGACCCTGTCCGGATCGCAACGGAGTATGAAGCAGCGGGGGCAAGCTGCCTGTCGGTGCTGACGGATGAGAAGTTTTTTCAGGGTTCGTTGGATTTTTTGCGCAGGATCCGGGCGGCGGTGAATCTTCCCTTGCTGCGGAAGGATTTCATCATAGATGAGCGCCAGATCCTGGAGGCGGCTGAGTGGGGCGCGGATGCGATTCTGCTGATTGTGGCGATCCTCACGGACGAGCAGCTTGGCAAGCACCTGCGGCTTGCGCGTGAGTCCGGCCTTGCGGTGGTGGTGGAAGTGCATGACGAGGCGGAGCTTGATCGAGCCATAAAATCGGGCGCGGATATCATCGGGATTAACAATCGAAACCTGAAAACCTTCAAGGTTGATTTGGGGACCACGGAAAGGCTGGCCTTGTTGTTGGGGCGGGAGGCGGGCCGCCTGGTCGTGGCCGAGAGCGGAATACACACTGCCGAAGATGTGCAACGGGTCGCTCGTGCCGGAGCGAAGGCCATACTGGTCGGTGAATCGTTGATGCGCTCGGGGGATCTTGCGGCGCAAATCGAAAAGCTTCTGCCCGGCGAACCGCGATGAGTGCGCTGACAAAACCCGGGGCCGTGTTCCTGGATCGGGACGGGACGCTGATTGAAGACCGGCATTACCTTTGCAAGCCGGAGGGGGTGGTGATCATTCCCGGCGTTGCCGAAGCGCTGCGCCGCCTGCAGAAGGCCGGCCTGAAGCTGTTCATCGTGTCCAACCAGTCCGGCGTGGGGCGCGGCTACTTCACGATGGCGGATGTTGAGAGCGTGAATAAACGAATGCTTTCCGACCTCGGGTGGAATCCCTTCGAGAAGATCTACATTGCCCCGGAAGCCCCGGATCAGCCGAGTCGTGGACGCAAACCATCGCCCGCATTTTTGTTCGATGCGCGGGACGAGTTCGGGGTGGACCTGGCGAAAAGCTGGGTGGTGGGCGACAAGCGGATTGATCTCGAGTGCGGCTGGAACGCGGGGGTGCGCGGATCCATCCTGGTGCGCACCGGTTACGGCGCCCGAACGGAGCAGGAACATCCGGACGTTCCGGGCCGCGCGATTGTCGTGGATAATATGGCGGACGCTGCCGAGCGCATTCTTAAGATTCAGCTTGCGGGAGTTGATAACGGAGCGTAAAAAGCTTCGCAATGAGAACATTTTACGTTGCAGCCTTGATTGCCCTCTCCAGCGCTTTTTCGGCCGGCGCGGCCACCGAGGAAGGTTTTGTGCCGCTCATGGACGGCAAGACCTTCAGCGGCTGGAAGATGGCCGAAGAGAACCAGGACACGTGGAAGATTGAGGATGGGTCATTTGTCGCTCACGGCAACCGCTGCCATTTGTTTTACGAAGGCGATGGAAAACCGTTCAGAAACTTCCATCTCAAGGCGGAGGTGATGACCGAGCCGAATTCCAACGGGGGCATTTATTTCCACACAAAATACCAGGCAACAGACTGGCCGCGCGCCGGGTTTGAATCGCAGGTCAACAACACGCATGCGGACTGGCGGAAGACCGGCAGCCTTTACGGGCTGGCGGATGTGGGAATTGCAGCGGCCAAAGACAACAAGTGGTGGACGCAGGAGATCATCGTCAAGGGCGATACGGCAACCGTCATTGTTGATGGGGTGACGGTAATTGAGTATCACGAGCCGGCGGGCGCCACCCCGGGGAAACCGTTCGAGAGGAAGCTTGGCGAAGGCACCTTTGCGCTCCAGGGGCATGACCCGAAAAGCGTCATTCGCTACAGGAATATCCGCGTCAAGCGGCTCGAATAAACCCGTTGTTCGGGGAAACCCGGGCCGGGCGCCACGGCATGACCACAGCCAACAAAGTTACCATCGCCCGCATTCTGCTGATCCCTTTCTTTGTGGTCGAGGTGCTCTACTACGTCAAAGCGGGCGTGGAGATTCACCGGATCCTGGCAATTCTTTGCTTCCTGGTCGCGGCCGTTTGCGACGGGGTGGATGGTTTCATCGCGCGGCGCTACAACCAGCGTAGCGAGTTGGGCGCCATCCTGGACCCGCTCGCGGACAAACTCCTGCTCGTGTCGGGGATCGTGCTCCTGAGCTTCAATCATGATCCTTACTTGAGCACCGTTCCGCTCTGGCTGACCGGCACGATCATCGGGCGGGATGTGCTCCTGCTGATCGGTCTTGCGGTCATTCACCTGACTGTGGGCCGGGTGAAGGTGCAGCCGCGCATTGCCGGAAAGGTGGCTACTGTCCTGCAAATGGCGGTGGTGCTTTGGGTGCTGTTCAAATGGCATGATCAGTGGCTGGGTTGGCTGACTCTTGCGGCCGCCATTTTCACCGGCGTTTCCGGCCTGCTTTACGTGTGGGACGGAGTTCGGCAGCTTAGCGCGCACCCCACCAGCCTGGCCAGCCAGCCGCGCCGCTGATGCCGTGCAAGAGTGCCGGGATAAATCATCCTGGCACAGAACGATGGCAGACAGCGAAAGTTGGCGCGCAGCGCGGCAATACACCTATCAAGGTTCAGACCTGTGCCTGTGCTCTCTATCCCCGAAATCGGGCTGTAATTTGCGGCCAGAATAGAACAATAAGGCCGATCGGCAACTCGATGCTGCCAATGAT
>ERZ1645192.2245-NODE-2245-length-16040-cov-5.832093_pt1 | contig 16040 bp, 20 predicted proteins | sample MGYA00575354_ERZ1645192 | MGnify/ENA primary metagenome ERZ1645192 (study PRJEB40844, sample SAMN11349763) | freshwater sediment metagenome | isolation source: river sediment | host: Sediment | place: India: Faizupur Khadar , New Delhi | collected 2017-02-21 ... | reverse complement strand
AAAAAAACCTATATCGGTGAAATTGCCTTCGGCGCATGCACCGATACACAGGACGCTTATGGAATGGTGTCCGAAACCAGCGATGCGGTGATTACAGCGGAAATGGTCAAATCGGTCCTGCCGCAGTTTATTGGCAAAGCCGAGCAAACACCTTCAAGATTTTCGGCCATTAAGGTGGACGGGAAACGTGCCTATGCCAAAGCGCGAAACGGAGAAGCGTTTGAGATGAAACCTCGGCGTGTCACCATCGAGCGTCTGGAATTTTTAGAGCAAACGGGCGAAAATCGCTTTTTGCTTGAAGTTGTGTGCTCCAAAGGCACATACATCCGTGCGCTGTTTGAGGATATCGGACGTGCTCTCGGGACATGCGCGTATATGTCTTTTCTTGAACGTACACAATCCGGAAATTTTTCTGTGGAATCTTCGGTGACGATGGAAGAAGCGGAAAGAATGGTTCAGGATGGACACGTTGACCGCTTATTGATCACGATAGAACAGGCTCTTTCCGGCTTTCCGCGAGCGGATGTGGCCGATGCGGAATTAAAACGCATCGCGAACGGGCTGGACGGACGGCTGGCTTCGAAAGAGAAAGCGGATTTGGATGATTTATATCGTATATACTGCGGCGGGGAACTGTTCGGGTTGGGACATATAAAAGACGAACGGGCAAAAATAGCGATTAATCTACATGAGGAAGATGGTTATGAAAAACATCAGGTATGACACGGAATATATCAAGGAACCGATTCTGCTATGTATCGGAACTTTTGATGGTGTGCATGTGGGTCATCAAAAATTGATTCGGGACGGGAAAAAGATTGCCGAAGAAAGCGGATTTTTATCGGCGGTATATTCGTTTGAAAACATTCCGGCCAGCTACCTGTTCCGCGAAACCGAAAAGAAAAACCTGTTTACGCATCATGAGAAAATCAATGCGTTTAACCGGTTAAAAATCGATTATCTTTGGCTGGATTTTTTCGACAATCATATCGCCAATGTGGAACCTGAGGATTACATTAAATATTTACAAAAAGTCCTGAATGTCAAGCACATCGTGGTGGGCTTTAACTTTCGCTTTGGCAAGGATGCCAAAGGTACGCCCGACAGCCTGAAGGAACTGGGAAAAAAATACGGTTTTGAAGTGACCGTGATTGATCCCGTGATGGTTAACGGCGTCACCGTCAGTTCCAGCCAGATTCGGCAGTATTTAACCGAAGGACAGGTGGGTAAGGCCAACGCCATGCTGGGCGATGTTTACGCAGTTTCGGGTATTGTGGTGCACGGCAAAAAAATCGGCGCTTCTTTGGGCTTCCCGACCATCAACCTGCATCAGGAAGAACGAAAATTACTGCCCAAGTGCGGCGTATACGCCACCATCACCAACATCAGCGGGCAGGACTATCAGTCGATTACCAATGTCGGTATCCGCCCCACGTTTTTTGACGACGGGGAAGTGACCGTGGAAACCCATATCCTCGATTTTAACGAAAATTGTTACAGCAAGCATGTGACTGTCGGATTTGTCCAATTCATCAGCGAGGAGATTAAACTGGCGGATAAGCAGGCACTGAAAGAAAAAATTGCCGATGATGTCGTGAAGACGCGGCAATATTTCTCGGGCGGGAACTAAAAGATGCGTCTTGCACGACATATGAAGGGTCTATAAATTTTTACAATGCAAATTCTCGTGCGTTGAAACTTAAAAGTTTATCTGTTATAATATTTTTAAGTAATAATGGAGGCAAATATATTGAATACAAGTATTGAAGATTATGGCAGTCTTTCGTTTTCTGAAGATGTTGTCGCAACCATTGCGGGCAAAGCCGCGGTTGAGATTGACGGAGTCAGCAAAATGTATAATAATCTCAGCACGGGTATTGCCGAACTTTTTGGCAAGAAAATTCCGACCCGCGGTGTGAAAATTGAAGCGGATCACGAACAGGCCGTTCTTGACCTGTTTTTGGTTGTGGATTACGGCGCACAGGTGCCGTCGGTGGCCGACCGTGTTCAGGCAAATGTCAAAAAGGCTGTGGAACTGATGACCGGACTGGACGTAATCACCGTCAACATCCATGTTCAGGGCGTGGCCGTTAAAGAAGAAAATGTGACGGACAGCAAGACGAAAAAGTCGTCATCTAAAAAACGTATATAATAAAATAAGATAAATTTGGGGGGCAAAAATTTGAGAGTCTTTGGCAGAATAATCATTATTCTTCTGTTGGCGATCATGGTTATCATCTCGGGGATTGCACTGGTATGTGCGTTGGGATTAGTTCGGGAGACACAGTTTAACATCATCGCCGATGCGTTTTACAACAGTCTGGGAACCAGGACCATCGTTGCAGCGGCCAGCGTTTTTGTCATTTTGCTGACAGCACTGACAGCTGTTGCAGGGCCATACCGCAAGAAGTTCCGATCTTCTCATGTGATGACGTCCTATGACGGTTCCATCAAAATTTCGCATCTCGCTATCATCGATTTGATTAAGTCGATGGGCAAGAGAGAAGCGGGCGTGGCCAAAACCCGCGTGAGAATTCGCAACACCAAGGCCGGGATGCAGGTGCTGGTCATTATGACATTGAAAAGAAGCGCCAACATCAGAAGCCTGACACAGAAGATCAAGAAAGAGACCGTCGAGTTTCTGGTTGAACAGTGCGGCGTCAAACTGGCTGAGATGGAAGTTGTCATTGACCGCGTCATCGGAAAAATATAAGTATCGCTTTTTTAAGGAGAAACAATAAAAAGAGATGAAAGATTTCTTTGATAAGAATTCGGGGAGTTTTATCGGGGCTGTTATCGCCGTGTTTTTTGGCATCATCATGCTGAGTATTGGCTTCTGGCGCACCCTGCTGTTGATTTTACTGGGACTTGTCGGTTTTATGCTGGGAAACGAGCGCATCCGAACAACTGTCAGTGAGGCAATCAAGCGGGTTTTTGGTTCCAACGATTGATCTTTTAGGAAAATGGGGTTGTTTTAGATAAAGCAGGAAACCTTTAAATCAGCGGTTTTGTACTTTTAAAACATGAAACTATGAGCAGAAGATATGCAAGAGAAAGTTTGTTTTGCCTGATGTATGAGTATGCAGTGACAGGTGAAACGGGCTTTGACACGATGAATGTGATGGGCGATATTTTGTCCGAAAACCTGACCGACGCCGACCGGGAATATATTGAAAGCAGCTATACGAAATTCTTGGCTGATCGGGAGAATCTGGATGAGATTATTTCGGCCTCGTTGACATCATGGAGTATCAAGCGGCTTTCCCGCGTGGATATATCCATATTACGTTTGGCTTTGCTGGAGATTTTGGAATGTGAAGAAATCCCGGAAAAGGTCTCAATCAACGAAGCGGTGGAGCTGGCAAAAAAATATTCGACCGATAAATCCCCAAAATTCATCAATGGGGTGTTGGCTGGCTGCATCAAGCACGTGGATGAGGCAAAGAAAAGCGATTAGTGTGTTTGCATACCTTGTTTTTTTAACAGGGTTTTTTAATTTCCATGCATTTTAGGAGTGAATGATGGCAGAGATAATTGATGGTAAAGCGCTGGCCCAGAAGGTTAAAGCGGAGTTGGTCAAGCGCATAGAAAAGCTGAAAGCGGACAAAGGCATTGTTCCGGGATTGACGGTGATTCTGGTGGGCAACGACCCGGCCAGCGAAACCTACGTAAACGCCAAGCACAAGGACTGTGTTGAAGTTGGGATTAAATCCGACGTCATCCGCCTGCCTGAAACGACCACACAGGAAGAGCTTTTAGCGCTGATTGACAAACTGAATAAAGACAAAACGGTCAGCGGACTTCTGGTACAGCTTCCGGTTCCGCCGCAGATTGACGAAAAAGCGATTATTCGTGCCATAGACCCCAAAAAGGATGTGGACGGATTTCACGTAACCAACGCGGGCGCGCTGTTTGTTAAGGACGACGGATTTATCGCCTGCACGCCAAAGGGCATCATCGAAATGATTAAGACGACCGGGGTGCCCATCAGCGGACAGAACGCCGTGGTGGTTGGACGATCCAATATCGTCGGCAAACCTGTGGCCATGCTTCTCTTAAACGAAAACGCCACTGTAACCATCTGTCATTCACGTACGCGGAATCTGCAGGAAATCTGCGCCAACGCCGATATTTTGGTGGCGGCCATCGGCATCCCCGAATATTTCACCGGCGATTACATCAAGGAAGGCGCCATCGTCATCGATGTTGGCACATCCAAAGTGGCGGGAAAACTCAAAGGGGATGTGGTGTTTGAGCAGGCCGCCAAAAAAGCGGCGTATATCACCCCGGTTCCGGGCGGTGTGGGCCTCATGACCCGTGCGATGCTTCTGGAAAATACGGTGCTGGCTGCCGAAATGTATGGCTGATACCATATTCAGCGTCTCTCAGGTTTCCGAGTATCTTGAGAAAAAATTACTGCTGGACCCCATGCTGTCCAGCATTCATGTGCGCGGTGAAGTGACCAACTTCTCCAAGTCCTCAAAAGGGCAGGCGTATTTCACCATTAAGGACGATGCGTCACAGATTGCCTGTGTGGCGTTTGACGAAAGCGTCATTGCCGAAACCATAGAAAACGGTTCGGTGGTGGTGGTAACCGGCGAAATCGGTTACTACAAGCGTTTCGGCAAGGTCAATATGGTGGTCTCAAAAATCGCGGCCGAAGGGCAGGGCGATTTATACGAACAATTCCTGCTGACCAAGGCGCGCCTGCAGGCCGAAGGTATATTTGACGCCGAGCACAAGAAACCCTTGCCGCCATACCCTTTTTCCATTGGCGTGATTACGTCAGCGGCGGGTGCGGCCATGCACGATATCATCAACATCGCCGAAAGACGTTTTCCGGGAATCTCCATACAGGTATATTCATCGGTGGTGCAGGGAGATGACGCACCGAAGAGTCTGATTTCGGGTTTAGCGCATTTTAATGAAACAAAGGACGTTGACCTGATTATCATCGGCCGCGGCGGCGGTTCGTTTGAAGACCTGTTCGCGTTTAACGATGAAAGTCTGGCGCGCGCGATATACGCCAGCGGAATCCCGGTGGTTTCTGCGGTGGGGCATGAGGTGGATTTCACTATCGCCGATTTCGCAGCCGATTTCCGGGCGCCCACACCATCTGCGGCAGCCGAACTGTGCGTGCCCCAGCTGGAAGACATCCTGGGACAAATCGCGTACCGACGCGAACGATTTATCGCCGTACTGGAGCAACGCATCATGAGCAGACAGGCGGAGATTACCGACAAAAAAAGAATACTGGAACGGCATTCACCCGCCGAACAGCTGGCTCAAAGCGAAAACCGTCTGGAACGTGCCAAACAGCGACTGCTACGGCAGTGGGAAACCGAATTCGAGCTGAAAAATCATATGCTCAAAGAGATAACAGACAGGTTGACGGCGCTGTCGCCGGCCGGAATTCTGGCCCGAGGATTCGCGCGGATAACCGATAAAAAAGGCCTTCCTGTCAAAACAGCATCGGAACTGCATATCGGCGATGGATTTACGGCCACCTTCGCAGACGGAGCGGTAGACGCCGAGGTCATCCAAAAAGAGGAGCATTAAAGAAGAATGAGCGCATCATTTGATGAAAAAATGAAAGAACTCGAGAAGATTGCCGAGCAGATTGAATCCGGCGATCTGTCTTTGGAAGCATCGTTTCAGCTGTTTGACGCAGGCATGAAGCTGGCCGGAGAATGCGAGAAAAAGCTGGCTGAATATAAAAAGAAAATAGAAATTATCAAGAAAGAGTCTTAAAAATGGGAAGTGACCGATTATTTGTAACCGATTGCATCAACGAAGTGAACAATCGGCTTGAAAAATTGTTTGACGAGCGCGAGATTGAACCGAAATTATATGAAGCGATGTGGTACAGCGTATCCGCGGGCGGCAAACGCGTACGCCCGGTGCTCAGCATTCTGGCCAACCGTCTGGTCGGCGGGGAAATGGAAGAAGCGCTGGATATGGCCTGCGCGATTGAGCTGATCCACACTTATTCACTGATTCATGATGACCTGCCCGCACTGGACAACGACCGACTGCGGCGCGGGAAACTGACCAATCATATTGTGTTCGGTGAAGCGTTTGCCATTCTGGCGGGCGATGGATTGCTAAACATGGCTTTTGAAGTGATGCTGGACAATGCGCTTCGGCATCGGGAAAACCTCGAAAACCACGTTCTGGCGATGGACTATGTTGCCAAAGCGGCGGGTGTTTCGGGGATGATCAGCGGACAAACCGCAGATATTTTAAATGAAGACGTTGACGAGGAAAATATCGATATCAATATCGTCGATAAAATCCATATCAATAAAACCGGAAAACTGTTTGCCGCCGCGCTTTGCGCCGGAGCGATCATCGGCAAATCCACCAGGGAAGAAGTGCTGGCGGTAGAAACCTTCGGCAGAAAAATCGGCCTCGCGTTTCAGATTACCGACGATATTCTGGATGTGACGGGAACCGAGACCAGCCTGGGTAAATCGGTGGGCAAGGATGTGGAAGCCAAAAAGATGACCTTCCCGCATGTCTACGGTCTGGATAATTCCATCAAAATCGCCGACGATTTGATTAAAGAAGCGAAAGATGCACTACAAATATTCGGCTCAAAGGCCAAGGATTTGATTATGTTGGCCGATTACCTGATTAAGCGTACGAACTAACTTGACAACATAATATGTAAAATTATAAAATGATGAAGTTACGATTGTATATAACGCTATTTACCGAAAGATATAACAAAAAATACACAATATATTGTGATGGAGGTGGCAAACTTGCAAATAGGGCAGATTCTGCTGACGATTGTTTTACCGGCGGTTGTCAGTTTAATAGTGGGTCTTACCGGCGGATATTTTTATAGAAAGAACGTGGCTGAAGCAAAAGTTGAACGCGCCGAAGAATCGGTACGCAAGATGATTGTAGATGCACAGAAACGTGCGGAAAGCATTAAAAAGGAAATTGTGCTGGAAGCCAAAGAGGAAGTGGTACAACTTCGAACCGAACTGGATAATGAAACCAAAGAACGCAGAGCAGAAGCTCAGCGCATGGAAAAGCGCTTGCTGCAGCGTGAAGAACTTTTAGATAAAAAACTTTTCAGTATTGAGAAAAAAGAAGAAAACGTCACGCGCAAAGAACGCGACTTAACCAAAGCCAAAGAGGATATTCAGGTGGTCTTCAACCAGCAGGTTGAACAGCTGGAGAAAATCTCGAGCATGACCAGCAGTGAAGCCAAAGAACTGCTGATTGAAAAGATTGAGACTGAAGCCAAGCGCGACGCGGCCGTCATGGTTCGCGAAATTGAAGAGCAGGCCAAAAGCGAAGCGGACAAGAAAACCCGCGTTATTCTGGCCAACTCGATTCAGAAAGTCGCAGCCGACCACGTAGCCGAATATACGGTTTCTGTGGTTCCGCTGCCCAACGATGAAATGAAAGGCCGCATCATCGGCCGTGAAGGAAGAAACATCCGCGCGCTGGAAACCGCGCCCGGAATCGACCTTATCATCGACGATACACCCGAAGCGGTTATTCTTTCGGGTTTCGACCCCGTTCGGCGTGAAGTGGCCAGACTCGCTCTGGAACGCCTCATCATCGACGGACGAATCCATCCCGCAAGAATTGAAGAGATGGTCAACAAAGCCAAAAAGGACGTGGATACCCAGATACGTGAAGCCGGCGAGCAGGCCATGTTTGACGTCGGTGTGCATAATCTGCATCCCGAGCTGGTTAAACTCTTAGGCCGCCTGAAATTCAGAACGTCTTACGGCCAGAACGTATTAAAGCATTCGATGGAAGTGGCGCATCTCTGTGCGGCTATGGCCGCTGAAATTGGCGCGGATATCAAAATCGCCAAGCGCGCTGGTCTATTGCACGATATCGGCAAAGCCGCTGACCACGAAATTGAAGGTCCGCATATCCAGATCGGTGCGGATTTAGCTAAGAAATATCATGAAAAAGATAATATCATCCATGCGATTATGGCGCATCACGGCGACGTGGAAGCGGAAACCGTGGAAGCGGTGCTGGTTCAGGCCGCAGACGCCATCAGCGCGGCGCGCCCGGGCGCACGGCGTGAATCACTGGAGAACTACGTTAAACGTCTGCAGGCGCTTGAAGAAATCGCCAACGCGTTTGAAGGCGTAGATCGCACCTTTGCGATTCAAGCAGGCCGCGAAGTACGTATTATCGTTAAACCCGAAGATGTGGATGATGCCGCTATGCAAGTGATGGCGAAAGATATTGTTAAACGCATCGAGCAGGAACTGGATTATCCGGGTCAGATTAAAGTCAATGTGATTCGTGAGTCCAGAACGGTTGAATACGCAAAGTAGTCAAGCAAAAAATCAGGCGGGTGCAGACGCATCCGCCTTTTTCGTTTCGTTTGGAGTGGCTTTTTGAGTCGTTTTAGGGTATAGTAGGGGTGTATTAGACTGCATAAAAAGGAGTTTTAGCGTGGACGCATACAGCACATTATCCGATGTATACGATCGATTGATGAACGACGTTTCATATGATAAGTGGGTGGATTATGTCTTAAAACTCATGGCGCGATGCGGCGCACCCGACGATGCCAAAATTCTGGACGCGGGATGCGGCACGGGCAGTGTTTCAGTCGCGCTTGCCGGATTTGGTTTTGACGTCATCGGTGTGGATGTGTCACAGGATATGTTGAATGTGGCAGGCGAAAAAGCGCGCAAAGCGGGCGTTTCGGTTGCGTTTATCTGTCAGGATTTAACCGAACTTTCTTTGCATAAACCGGTCGAAGTGGTTAATGCGTCGTGCGATGTGGTTAATTATATAGCGCCGGAGGACATTCCGGCGTTCTTTGCGGCGGTATTTCAAAACCTAAAAAGCGGCGGCGTATTCTTGTTCGATATTTCGTCGGACTACAAACTGCAAAAGGTACTGGGTAATAATATCTTCTTTGAGGACAGCGATGACCTGACGATGATCTGGCAGAATCGGCTGGAAAACAAGCAGGTGAATATGGATCTGACGCTGTTTAAAAGAAACGGCGAGTTGTTTGAACGGTCGGATGAGGCGCATACGCAGTACATCCACAGCATCAAAAGTATAAAAAATGATTTGACCGCGGCAGGATTTGGAGAGATTTTGATATTCCCGTGCTTTGGGTTTGAAACACCCGAAATTGATACCGAACGCATCCAGTTCTGCGCGATAAAAGGATAGATTATGGAGAACAACAAGAGACTGAAACAAAAGGTAGTGCCCTTTAATCAGAGCACGGCATATTTTATAAAAAAAGCCAGCCAGGCCGAAAACAGCGATCGCCTTTTAGACGCGTTGGTCTATTACCGTAAAGCGCGGGAAATGGAACCCGGCAACATCAGCGTGCTGACCGCCATGGCCGACATCTACACCGAACTGGAATACTTCGAGGAATCCAATGCGCTGATCTATGAGGCGCTTCGCAAGGATCCGACATCCAGAGAGGAACTGACCTTTCTTTTGGGATGCAATTATATGGGGATGAGCTATCTTTCCAACGCGGATACCTGTTTTAGACAGTATCAAAAAGAGCATCCCGACGGCGAATACACCGAGGAAATCAACGACTTTTTCGACTTTATCGGCAATGTACCGCTGGACGCTATGGATACACCGATGTCTGAAGATTCTCTGGCGACTTATTCGAAGATTTACAACGCGCGGCGGATGATGATTGAGAAAAAAGAAGAGCAGAGCATTGCGATTTATAAAGAACTGCTGGAAGCCGAGCCCGATAACATCACGGTGCTGAATGATCTGGCGCTGGCCTATTATGCGGTGGGGGACATCAAAAAGGCGATTGAGTGCAACCGCAAGGTCTTGGATATTGAGCCCGAAAATGTTGCGGCGATATCCAACCTGATTGTCTTTTACCGAACCGAGGGCAATGAGTTTTCGGCCAAGAAATTCACGGCCATACTCACCAATCTCGAAATCGCTCAGCCTGACGACCTGCATAAAGCGGCGTTCATCCTCTCCTGGGCGGGTGAATACCAGAAAGCGTATGATTGCGTCATCGAACTTCTGGATTATAATCCGCATGACGCCAACGCGCTCCATATGGCGGGCATCAGCGCCTATAATATCGGGGAATTCGATGAAGCGATGGATTACTGGGAAGCGGTGCAAAAACTTCTGCCGGACAATGTGACGGCGCAATACTACATCAACAAAGCCAAAGAGAGCAAGCAAAACGACAGCGATGACAAGCTGGAATACCTGTTTGAGATTCCGCTGGATGAGGCCGAAACACAGGTGGAAGGTCTTCAGGATGCGCTGATTCAGAACGCGGAAGACGTAAAAGTGCAGTGGGAACAGGATTTTGGGTTCCGCTCGCTCCTGATTTGGGCGCTCGGCAATTTTGAGGGCGAACTATATTATAAACTGGTCGATTTACTGCTGGGCATCCGTGATGAGCGCGCGCTGTTTGAGCTGTACCGTCAGCTGCTGAACCCGAAAATTGAACGGGTGGAGAAGCAGTATATCGTCAAGGGGCTTTTGGAAATTGGCGAAAAACCACCTTTCTTTGTGGATGTGGACGGGAAGGTGGAGCAGATCGCCAGCGTAGGTGAGCTGGAACCGAGAAATTGACCATACGTTTATCGCATGAGAAACGAAGGTGATTGTTGTGATCGATTATGAAAAAGAGTTTCAGGACTATATCGGCGTTTGGATGAAACGGGCCGGACTCGGGCCCAATATGTATCAGGTGGTCGATGACCATATCGACGAAATCTATGAGGAATGGATGCACACACCGCTTGAGAATTTCGGCGGCAAGATGCCGCACCATTTCTTCGACGAGATTGACAGCGCGGAGTCCTGCTTTAAGATGATTAAAAAATACATCGAAGTGGATATCGCCGTACCCGGGCCGCTGCTCAGCCGCATGGTCGTGCTGAAAGACGAGGGCTATCCGCTTTTGCTGGAAACGCTGAAAAATACAGCCGATACCGAATCGGACGCGCTTAAAACCTTTGCGGTGGAGCTCATCACCGAGATGGAGGCCGAGCATCCGCTGGACGCTTATATTGAAACCATCCGTTCCAGTGAATATTCCGGAGACGCGGTGGAAGCGATGGTGGAGGTGCTGAAAAATCAGGCACCTGAAGTGAAGCTGAAAGTCATCGCGGCTTATTTGGATACGCCATATGAGTTTGCCAAAGATACTTTTTTAGACATTCTATCCGAGCTGATGTTCGATTACGACGCATATAAGTATATCTATGAGAACTTTGTCTATGAGCCGTCTAAAAGCGGGATGTATGCGCATATGCTGTCCAAGGTCGGCATTGCCGATTGTACGGATGTGTTGGAACAGAGGCTTTCCGATCCAGATATCGGATACATCAATTTCTGCCGCGTCAAGGAAGCTTTAGAAGAACTGGGCGGGGAAACATCGGTGGAACGCGACTTTGCCGGTGATCCGGACTATGAATACATGGTCAACATGGCTGAAGAGGAAGAAAATCCGTCCGAAGACGAAGAGGACGATGAAGACGAAGATTTGGAGGACGAAGATCTGGATGAGTAACGTCACCTTGGCAGACATCAAAGCAAACAAGAAGATAGAAACCATGATCCGGCATTCCAACGAATGTCTGGAGGCCATTGGTTACACCGACCATGGCCCGCGCCACGTGGGCTATGTATCGAAAATTGCGGGAAACATTCTGGAACAGCTGGACTTTGATGCCCGGCGCGTGGAGCTGGCCAAAATCGCCGGATGGGTGCACGACGTGGGGAATATGATCAACCGAAAACACCACGGTATGCTGTCCTCAGTGTTACTGCTTCCGGTCTTAAGCGAAGCGGGCATGGACTTTGAGGAGGTCTGTGATGTTTGTTCGGCCATCGGCAACCATGAAGAGGAAACCGGACAGACGGTCAGCGATATCTCGGCCGCACTGATTATCGCCGACAAGGTGGACGCGCATAAGGCGCGTGTTCGCTTAAAACAATACAATCCCGAAGATATTCACGATCGCGTGAATTTTTCGATTAAATCAACATCCATGAATGTGGACAAGAAAAACCGCGTCATCGCCATCGAGTATGCGATGGACAGCACATCCTCCATCACTGAGTTTTTGGAGATATACTTAAAGCGGATGCGCATGTGCGAACGCGCGGCCAAATATCTGGATTGTACGTTTGCGCTCAGCTTCAACGGCGTCCGTATCAATATGTAACGTTAACTTAAGGAGACAATTTGAATTATAGATTATTAGCTACTTGTTCATTTGGATTGGAAGCGGTGATTAAACAGGAATGCGAAGCGCTGGGCTTTTCGGATATCGCGGCGTTTGACGCAAGAATTTATTTTAGCGGCAGTGATGCGGATATCGCACGCGCCAACCTTTGGTTACGGTGCGCCGACCGGGTGTATATCGTTTTGGACGAATTTGACGCGACGGATTTTGAAACGCTTTATCAGGGCGTTAAGAAAATCAAGTGGGCGGATTATATCGGCGTGGATGACGCGTTCCCTGTCACCGGCGACGCCGTGCGTTCGGCCCTGTTCAGCGTCAGCGACGTGCAGAAAATCGCTAAAAAAGCCATTGTAGACAGCCTGACAACCAAATATAAGCGGGAACTGTTCGCCGAGACCGAAGCCACGGTGCCTGTGCATATCGCCATTCTTAAGGACCGCGTCAGCGTGCTCATCAATACGTCGGGGGCGGGGCTGAACCGGCGTGGATATCGCCGGCTGAACGCCGAAGCGCCATTACGCGAAACTCTGGCGGCCGGACTTTTGAACATCGCGCGCTATAGCGGCGGCCCTTTCTACGACCCCATGTGCGGTTCGGGCACCATCGCGATTGAAGCGGCGATGATAGCCAAAAACATCGCGCCGGGGCTGCAGCGTCGGTTTGCGTTTGAGGCGTTTCAGTTTTTAACTTCAACTGACTTTGCAACGATGAGAAACGAAGCAAAGGCGGGCATCATCAAAGGAGAAGTTCCGATATTTGCTTCGGATGTGGACGAAGGCGTACTGGAACTGACGAAAACTCACGCGAAAACCGCGGGGGTATATGACCACATCAAGATATATAAAGCGGACATCAAAAAAGCTTTGGCGGGCGAACCCCAAGGCATTCTGGTGACCAACCCGCCGTATGCAGTGCGGATGGGTGAAAAGAAAGAAGTAGAGAAGCTTTACCACAAGATGGGCGAGTGCATCTTAAGCAACCCATATCTGAAAGCCTTTATCATCTCGGCGGATATGGGTTTTGAAAAATATTTTGGCAAAGTGGCAGACAAGAAGAGAAAGCTGTATAACGGCAGTATCAAGTGTAACTATTACCAGTACTTCCGCGGGAAAAAGCGCAAGGACGGCGAATAAAAAGATTTGACAAAGGCCCTCGGAATATGGTAAATTACTAAGGCTGGAAGCAGAAACGCCCGTTTCTCACCTGTCGGCTGGGTATATAGCCAGGCAGTGTCGCAAAGGACTAAAACGCAATATCCGGTTTTTGTTTTGGACGGGCAGCTTTCACAGCTGGTCGTTTTTATTTTTATAAAAACTTAAGTGAAACGTGAAGCGGTATGACAGGGAGGTGTTACCCATCGCTAACGAAATGCTGATTAATGAACAAATCAGAGTGAGAGAAGTACGACTGATCGGGTCGGACGGAGAACAGGTCGGGATTAAAACCTTAAGCGAAGCCAGAAGCATGGCCGAAGAAGAGGGTTTGGATCTGGTTATGATGAGCCCGAATGCGAAGCCACCGGTATGCAAGATTATGGATTACGGCAAGTTCCGGTTTGAGCAGGCCAAAAAGGCCAAGGAAGCCAAAAAGAACCAGAAAGTCATCGAACTGAAGGAAATGCGGCTTTCGGCCACCATCGACCTTCATGATATGGAAGTGAAGGCCAAGAATGTTGCCAAGTTCCTGCAGGCTGGGGACAAGGTGAAGGTATCCATCCGCTTTAAAGGCAGACAGATGGCGCACACCGAAAATGGTAAAGCGGTCATGGATAAATTTCAAGAGATGATTAGCGAGTATGGGGTTGCGGAAAAGCAGGCTAAGATTGAAGGCAGAAACATGTTCATGATTTTAGCCCCAAAAAGTTAAAAATATAAGTTTCAGGTAAGGAGGGCATCTATAATGCCGAAGATTAAGACACACAGAGGCGCGGCTAAACGGTTTTCTTTGACAAAATCGGGCAAGGTTAAGCGCAAACAGGCTTTCAAGAGCCATATTTTGAACCATAAATCTGCAAAGAGGAAGAGAAACCTCCGCAAAGGCAGTTATATTTCGCCGCAGGAAGAAAAGAACGTTCGGGTTCTGATTCCTTACAAGTAAGCGTAAAATGACGAGGAGGTATATTAAAAATGGCGAGAATTAAAAGAGCAGTCAATGCAAGCAAGAAAAAAAGAAAAGTGATGAAGCTGGCCAAAGGTTACTTTGGCGCGAAATCCAAACAATATAAGACCGCGTCACAGGCTGTGATGCGTTCCATGAGCTATGCTTATGTGGGCCGCAAGCAGAAAAAGCGCGATTTCAGAAAGCTTTGGATCATTCGTATCAACGCGGCCGCGAGAATGAACGGCCTCAGCTATTCCCGTTTAATCAACGGCCTGAAGCTGGCGGGCGTAGAAATCAACCGCAAAATGCTGTCCGAGATGGCGATCAGCGACCCGGAAGCGTTTACACAGGTCGCCGAAGTGGCCAAAAAGAAACTGGCGTAAAGCTAAACTGGAATCTTTCAAGCTCTGTACACCACAGAGCTTTTTTTATTTTGATTTTGCTGGCATAGTGAAACGATTTTCAGTATAATTCAAGATATGGAATATACGATTACATCCACACAGAATCCGGCCGTTAAGGCGATTAAAAAACTGGCTGATGCCAAAGCACGCAAGGAGAGCGGACTTTTTCTGGTGGAAAGCGAAAAATGCGTGGAAGAAGCGCTGAAATTGCCCGGGCTCGTCAAACAGCTGGTGATTTTAGAGACCGAAAGCGATAAATTACGAAAATATACCGATGGATTTGGCGGAGATATTTTTCTGGCCAATCAGGCGGTTTTGGAGACCATCGCGACAGCCAAAACACCGCAGGGGATAATAGCCGTATGCAGTATTGAGGCGATGACTTTCCTGCAAAAGGACGGCCTTGTTGTGGTGCTGGACGGCATCAGCGACCCCGGAAATCTCGGCACCATCATCCGCACATCCGATGCGGCGGGCGCGGCGGCGGTCTACACCATGGACGAAAGCGCCGATGTGCTTAGCCCCAAGGTGATTCGCGCCAGCATGGGAAGCGTGTTTCACATTCCGACAAAAAAAGCGACGCCGGCAGACATCTTGGCACTTAAAGAAAACGGGTATCTGGTTCTGGGGGCCGATTTGGACGGAGAAACGGAATTCAGCTTCCGTGAAGAAAAGCTCGGTCTGGTCATCGGATCGGAAGCGCATGGCATATCGCCGGAAATGACGGCTTTGGTGGACAGGAAGATTAAGATCCCGATGATTGGAAAAGCCGAAAGTCTGAACGCGGCGGTGGCCGCCGGTATACTTATCTACAAAATTGTCGGATATTAACAAATTCTATTTTACACAGCGAAAAAAAAGTGTATAATCAAGGAAATACTTTTGGAGGATTGACATGTATAGATACGATAATGAAGAACCGCTTTCTGTCGGCGGTTGGATTGGCACGCTGCTGGTGATGTGCGTACCGATTGTAAATCTGGTGATGATTTTTGTCTGGGGTTTCGGGAACGGCAACCAAGGACGCAAAAATTACGCGCTCGCAGTTCTGATTCTGTCACTGATTGTGACGGCACTTTTCATCGTCATCACGATACTGAATGGTGCGGCCATTTCGCAGGCATTCAGCGAGATGCAGAACCTGACAACCTATTAAATAAAAAAGGCGGCATAAGCCGCCTTTTTTATTTGTCATATCCGTTCGGATTGTTTTTCTGCCACAGCCAGGAATCGCGGCACATGGTCTCCATATCTTTTTCGGTGCGCCATTTCAGTTCGCGTAACGCTTTATCGGCGTTAGCGTAACACACTGCGATGTCACCCG
>ERZ1645192.2244-NODE-2244-length-16041-cov-12.114162_pt1 | contig 16041 bp, 13 predicted proteins | sample MGYA00575354_ERZ1645192 | MGnify/ENA primary metagenome ERZ1645192 (study PRJEB40844, sample SAMN11349763) | freshwater sediment metagenome | isolation source: river sediment | host: Sediment | place: India: Faizupur Khadar , New Delhi | collected 2017-02-21 ... | reverse complement strand
GCCATGCTGCCCCGCATCCTTTCAGCCCAATTTGGCTTAATGGATGACGGCGTGACAGCCCTTAACGCGCAGAAAATGGGCGAAGGCATCCTTGGGTTTACCGATGGTGGAAATTCTGGCCGCTTTCGCCCGGTTTATTGGATATATTACAGCGGTCTATACCGTCTGATTGGCATACATCCATTGGCGTTTTACCTGTTTCACGCGCTCTTGTTGGTGGCAGTGATTGCCATGCTGGCGCTGTTGGTACGCCGACTGGGCGGCAGCCGGATGCAGGCTTTTCTGGCTGCGGTACTGACGCTGAGCGCGGGTCCTATGGTGGAAAACTTTTATACGCTTTCCAAGAGCGAGCCGCTGCATGCCCTGCTGACACTGGTTGGCTTGCTGGTGATGTTAAACCTGCCACAGCAGATGACGAAGTGGGGCAGGGTTTTGATATTTGGTGGTGCCGTTCTGATTTTCACTGCCGCTGCTTTTGCCAAAGAAACTTATGTCATCATGCCGTTTGTTGCGTTGGCCTGGCTGGCGTTGGGATGGCTGCTGCGAAGATGGCCGCAGGGCAACGTCAACCTGCGCTTGCGTTCGGCGGTTTTCGCCGCGCTGGTTGTGGCCGAAGCATTCTTCCTGATTGTTGCACTGCCAAGCATGACTGTGCAGCAGTCTGATAATTATGCCAGCCGCATGGTCCTGAGCCTGAACTCGCTGGTTCAATCCGTGATTGATTGGCGTGCCTGGCTGACGCGCGATTTTCTCTTCCTGCTGCCCGTAAGCGTATTATGGGGGCTCTTGTTAGCCTTGCGCAAATCCAGCCCTGCGCCAATGGCGGCGCTGGACGCGCTGGTGTTTACCCTCGCCTGGATTGTCGTATTCATTCCCTGGGAGTTCAAAGCCGAATACTATCTGCTGATGGCTGCCCTGGGCGGGGCGGTGTTTGCCGGGCTGGTTCTGGGCGGTTTGGCCGGGCAATGGGCCGGGTTAAAGCCAGGCTGGAAGGTCCTTGCAGGATTGCTGGCGGCTGCATCCGGTTATCTGTGGCTGACCACGCTGCCGAACCAGTATAATAATGCCCGCCTGCAATTGACCGTGGACCGTGCCAACCAGGAGATGGCGGCTTACCTTGCAGAAGTCGTTCCGGCGAATGGCACTGTGCTGATGAACCTTGCGCCTGGATCAGAGTATCCCAATGAACTGGACTTACACCTGAAGTATTTCTACAACCGGGACGATATCCAGATGGACCTGTTTCAATATCAGACTTCTCAAGACGACTCCGATCCAATGGAGTATTGGTTGGTATCACCATCCGTAGTCAACAAGCCCGTCTATTCGGTGCGGTTTGGTTTCCTGGAAACGGCGCAGGAGCGCGCCAACCGGTTGTTGGTCGATTTTATGCCAAAAGCTGACATTGTCTTTACCGGCGGCTACACTCAGTGGATCGTGCGCCCGCTTCAGCCGGCCTGTTGGGTGCTGCGGGCGAGCGGCCCATGCCAGCAGGGTTCCCGTTGGGTGAGCCGCTTGCCCCTGGAGTATCGTTGGAGTGTCTATCACTGGAGCAGTGACGGTCTTGAGCCGGATCGCCCCGGCGTAGTGATGCCTGAAGGGGTCTGGCGGCTGACGCTGCCGGATGGCTCGATCCGGGAAGTGCAATTTGGCAGCGGTGAGGGTCTGCCGCTGGCGGGCGATGTGGATGGCGACGGCCAGACGGACCTGGCTCTGTACGACTCTTCCGATGGCAGCTTGCAGGTTGATACCAACCTGGATGGCGTGCCTGAAATGAGCCTGACGCTGCCGGAGCCTGTGCCGGGCGGCTGGCCTTTCCTGGGCGACTGGGACGGCGATGGGCGTGACAGTCCGGCGATTTTTGCCCTCGATGCCGCCGCGTGGTATTTTTATGATGAGGGCGGCCAATTATCTCAAATGCTGCGGGCAGGAGCGCCTGGCGATATTCCTTTGGCGGGCGATTGGGACGGCGACGGGCGGGATACCATTGGCGTATATCGCCCGGTCAGCGGTGAGGTGGATCTCGAAAATGAACTGACCGGGCCGCTGAGCGGGGTGGACTTTTACGCGCCGCCGGACAGTTTGCCGGTCGCCGGCCGCTGGGCCGGGTTGGAGCTGGACACGCTGGCGTTTTTCACCGGCGGTTCCTGGCAGCCGTATTACTGGAACCGCGATGGCGAACCGGTGTTGCAGCCCGACGGGTTCACCCTGGGCGCAACCGGCGACCGCCCGCTGGCCGGACGCTGGTGAACAACCCGAGATGAGGATGGGAATGCCATATTGTTCCATCGTGATTCGCGCCTATAACGAAGAGCAGCACATTGGCCGCCTGCTGGCCGGTATCGAGCAGCAAAGTGTGCACGATGTGCAGATCATTTTGGTCGATTCGGGATCGACGGATGCAACAGTTTCGATTGCGCGGCGATACGGCGCGGAAGTGGTGCATATTCCCCCGCAGGAGTTTACCTTTGGGCGCTCGCTCAACCTGGGCGTGGCGCAGGCGCGCTCGGATCGCGTTGTGATTGCCAGCGCGCATGTCTATCCGGTTTATCCTGACTGGCTGGAGCGGCTGGTGGAACCGTTGAACGATCCGCAGGTGGCGCTGACGTACGGGAAACAGCGCGGCACGCCCACCAGCAAATTCTCCGAACACCAGGTGTTTCGCCAGTGGTTCCCCGAAACGCCGCGCCCGCAACAGGACCATCCTTTTTGCAATAACGCCAACGCTGCCATCCGCAAATCGTTGTGGGCGCAGCACCCCTATGACGAAAGCCTGCCTGCACTGGAGGATCTGGCCTGGGCGGGTTGGGCGCAATCGCAAGGCTACGAAATCCGCTACGTTCCTGAAGCCGAGATTGTGCACGTTCACCGCGAGACCTGGCGCGGCGTGTATAACCGCTACCGGCGCGAGGCGATGGCTTTCAAGCTGATTTACCCGCAGGAGAGCTTTCATTTCTTTGATTTTGTGCGCCTGTTCCTCGGCAATTCGTGGGCCGACTTGCGCGTGGCGGCCCGCCTGGGCGCGCTGCGGCAGGTGGGCGCGGGTATCCTGGCCTTCCGCTGGATGCAATTCTGGGGCACCTACCAGGGGTACCGCCGCCGCTCCACCGCGCTGACCTGGCAGTTGAAAGAAGCCTTTTATTACCCGCCGGCCGCAAAAGAGATCGATCCTGCTCGCCGGCCGGTCGCGCCGATCCGTTACCAGGAGGGCGGCGACTCGGCTCCGCCTTCCGCTGATTCGTCCTAAAATCATTCCATGAGGTTCCAATATGACACTTAACAAAGTCGTGGCACTGGTTCCCATGCGGCACCATTCGGTGCGCGTCCCCGGCAAGAATTACCGTCCGCTGGCGGGCAAACCGCTCTACCAGCACATCATTGCGTCGCTGCTGGCCTGCCCGGAGATCCACGAAATCGTTGTGGATACCGACAGCGAGGTGGTCATCGACGGCATCCGCCGGCAGTTTCCGCAGGTGCGCGTGCTACTGCGACCCGAACACCTGCGCGCCGACACCATTCCGATGAACGAGATCCTCATGTACGATACCGAACAAGCCCCGGCCGACCTGTACCTGCAAACCCACAGCACCAACCCGCTGCTGCGCCCGGAGACCATCTCGCGCGCGGTGCAGATGCTGCAGGCCAATTACCCGGCCTATGACTCACTTTTTTCGGTGACGCGCCTGCAAACCCGCCTGTGGGACGGGCTGGCCCGCCCGATCAACCATAACCCGGCCATCCTGCTGCGCACACAGGACCTGCCGCCCGTGTACGAGGAGAATTCTTGCATCTATTTGTTCACGCGCCCGACGCTGGAACTGCGCCGCAACCGCATCGGCGAACGGCCGTACCTGTTCGAGATCGACCGGGACGAGGCGCAGGACATCGACGAAGAGATCGATTTCACCATCGCCGACCTGCTGATGCGCGCCCGCGGCGAGGCCGCCTGAGCGGGTGTGATAGAATCAAACTTGCGTCTCCGCGGGTGAATTCACACCACGGCGGCAGCAATATCCCCTAAAGAAAGAGTAGCATGACCACCGTTCTACTGACAGCCCCTTACATGATCCCGTTTGCGGATCGTTTTCGGCCGGTTTTCGAGCATTACGGCCTTGAATTGATCGTGCCCACCGTGCATGAACGCATGTCAGAAGATGAATTGCTGGCCTACGCCGGGCAGTTCGACGGCACGGTGTGCGGCGACGACCGCTACACCGAGCGCGTGCTGCAGCGCTGCCTGCCGCGCCTGAAGGTGATTTCCAAGTGGGGCACGGGCATCGATTCGATCGACAAGACCGCCGCTGAACGGCTGGGCATCCAGGTGCGCAACACGCCCAATGCCTTCACTCTGCCGGTGGCCGACAGCGTGATGGCTTATATGCTGGCCTTTGCCCGCCGCCAGCCGTGGATGGATCGCGAAATGAAAGCCGGCCGCTGGGAGAAAATTCCCGGACGATCGTTGAGCGAGTGCACCCTGGGCGTGATCGGCGTGGGCAACATCGGCAAGGCGGTCATCCGCCGGGCGCGGTCGTTTGGAATGAAGCTGCTGGGCAATGACATCATTCCCATTGCGCCGGACTTCGTGGTGGAAAACAATGTGGAAATGACCTCATTGGAGGATTTGCTTTCGCGGGCCGACTTTGTCAGTTTGAACGCCGATCTGAACCCGACCAGCCGGCACCTGATCAACGCTGAGACGCTGCGAAAGATGAAGCCCGGCGCCGTGCTGATCAACACCGCGCGCGGCCCGCTGGTGGATGAACCCGCGCTGGCGGCTGCCCTGCAAAGCGGACAGATTGCCGGGGCGGCGCTGGATGTGTTCGAGGTGGAGCCGCTGCCGTTGGATTCGCCGCTGATGAAGATGGACAACGTCATGCTCGCGCCGCACAATACCAATTCCAGCCCTTCCGCCTGGGAGCGGGTGCACTGGAGCACCATCCGCAACCTGCTGGAAAGCCTGGGGTTGGATTCACGGGATTTGTCCAGATTCCAGGAGGCCTGAGCATGACAGCCGCCGAAAAAAATACGCATTCCGGCAAAGGCGGACGGATACAATCGGCAGTGGCCGAATGGGCGGTTGTACTGGTGATTGTGGCGCTATTCTGGGCAGCGCGTTACTGGCACGCAGCCTCGTTTGGCCTCTATGAAGACGATCTGACCATCATCCCGGGCGGCTGGGAACGCAGTTTTCCGGATCTGCTTGCCTATCTCAATAGCTATTATATTGGTAATTTTAGCCGCATTGGTCACCCGATGCATTTTATGTTGATTTACCTGCTCTCCTACGCCGGGCATGTGCTGGCGGGCTTGCAGGGTGTATATGCGGTCGCATTCTTGATCGAGGCTGCGAACATTTTGCTGGCCTACAGCCTGTTCCGGCGCCTGAGTGGGCGAACTTTTGCCGTGCTGGGCGCGCTGGCCTATGCGCTCTTCTCGGCGGATACCACCCAGGCGTTCCTTACTCATGCGCTGGGCATTCAACCGGCGGTGACCTTGCTGCTATTGGGTGCTCACGCCTATCTGTCAGACCGCAAAGCCTGGACGTTTGTGTGCGCCCTGGCGGTGTTGTTTATCTATGAAACCACCTTCCCGGTCTTTCTGGCGCTGCCGCTGCTGCGCCGCCCGTGGAGCAAGCGCACCTGGCACGACCTGCTGCTGTTTGGGCTGATCCTGGCGGCCATGCTGGGCGGATCGTACCTGATGCGTTCGCTGGCCGGTGAAAAGCGGGTTTCCTCGCTGGATATCAAAAGTACGTTGCTGCTGCCGTTCGAACACATGCTGCAGGGGCCGTTCGTCAGCCTGGGCAGCTACTTGCTGCGGCCGTATCAAGCGTTGAAGGGGCTGACGCTGGAGATCGGTCTGGCGGCAGCGGCCGGGTTTGCCGCGATCGCCGCGCTGGTGTGGCGGCTGCCGTTCTCGCGCGATTGGGGCAGCCGTGCGGAGGGCCGCAAATTGCCGTCCGGGCTGGCTGACCTGCTGCAACTGCTGGCGGCCGGGACAGCGCTGCTGGTGCTGGCTTACCCGATGACTTTCACCGTGCGTGCCTATGCCATCACCGGACGCGATACGCGTGTCCATTCGGCCGCGGTGCTGGGCGCCGCGCTGGTTGTGGCAGTTGTGCTGACCCTGCTGTTTACCTGGGCCGGGCAGCGCCGATTGCGGAAATCGTTGCTGATACTGACTGCGCTGGTGTTCGCGCTGGTTTTCAGCTATGGCTTTTCCATCCAGCAGGAGTATGTCGCCGCCTGGAAATTGCAGCAGCAATTATGGACGGAGATTGTCCGGCTCGCTCCGGATGCCGGTGAAAATACCGTCATCCTGGTGGAGGCCGGCGGCCTGCAGGATACGCGCCAGATCGGCGCCAACACCTGGAACCTGCCGCGCATTCTCAACCAGCTTTACCGCATGCCCGCGGAATGGAAGAGCCCGCCGCGTGTGTACCGCCTGGTGCCGCACTGGGAAGACAACCTTGTCACAGATTCCGGCGCCTTCCGCCTGGATTTCACCACCGTCACTGCGCCGCCCTCGTTGTACGGCGAGGCGGCGCCTGAAAACGTGATCTTCCTGGACAGCCGCTCGGGGCAATTGGCGCGCCGCGACCAACCGCTGCCGGTGGCCGGGCAGAGCTTTGCGCTGAAACCGGCTGGCGCCGCGGTGCTGCCGCAGTTGCCCCGCGGGCTGCTGTTCGATTTGCTTGTGCTTGACGGCAATCAGCCCTGATCTCTGAGGAGCATAACAGATGAGTGATGACCGTTCTCGCGTGATGTTGATCACCGGCGCCGCCGGGGGGATTGGGCGCGCCTGCGTGCAACTGTTCACCGAAAACGGTTGGTGCGTGATCGGGGTGGACCGTGCAGATTTCGGCGATGGATTTCCCGCAAACGGTCTGTTCATCCGGGCAGATATATCCAGGCCGGAAGAGATTCACCTGATCTATGAGCGCGCCAGCGCCTTCACCGACAGCCTGGACGCGGTGGTGAATAACGCCTCCATCCAGGTGAACAAACCCATGCTCGAGATCAGCGTGGAGGAGTGGGACCTGGTGATGGCTTCCAACCTGCGCTCGGCCTTCCTGGGCGTCAAGCTGGCTTACCCGCTGCTCAAGGCGCGCGGCGGAGGCGCCATCGTCAACACTTCATCGGTGCATGCCGTGGCCACCTCGGTCAACATCACCGCATACGCTGCCAGCAAGGGTGGCCTGCTGGCGTTGACGCGCGCCATGGCGATCGAGTTCGCCCCGGATAACATCCGCGCCAACGCGGTGTTGCCCGGCGCGGTGGATACGCCCATGCTGCGGGATGGACTGGGGCGCGGTCACCTGGGTGGAACCAGCATCACTGAGCGGCTGGACAACCTGGCGCGCAAGACGGTCAACGGGCGCATCGGCACGCCGGAGGAGATCGCGCATGCCATTTACTTCCTGGCGGACGGCACGCAATCCTCGTTCATGACCGGTCAGGCACTGGTGGTGGATGGCGGCGCGACGGCCCGTTTGAGTACCGAATAAGCCAACCAGGCTGGGGAATTGCCGGGAGGGAAATTTGAAAGCATTCATCAAAAAAATCACGCCGCAACCGATCTGGAAGATTGGATCGGACGGCTACTGGGCCTGGCGCAACCGCGGCCGCCACACCTACCTGCGCGGGCTGGATCCGCGCTGGCAGGCCAGCCAGCGGGCGCTGGAGAGTTACCGCGACAAACATAAGGGGCAGCGTTGCTTCATCATCGGCAATGGCCCCAGCCTGCGCCAGACCGATCTGACAAAATTGCGCAGCGAAACGACCTTTGGTCTCAATCGCATCTACCTGGCCTTCCCGGAGTTGGGTTTCACCACCACCTATCTGGTGGCGGTGAACGACCTGGTGCTGGAACAGTGCCATGCCGACTTTCGCGCTTTGGAAATGCCAAAATTCATCACCTGGCGCGCGCGCAAGGTGCTATCCGGCGACCCGAAGACCATTTTTGTGGATACGGACTTCACCGGGGCAGAAAATTTCAATGGCGACGCGCGCGGGCGGATCTATGAGGGTTTCACCGTTACCTACGTGGCCCTGCAATTGGCGTATTTCATGGGGTTTGACCAGGTCATCCTGATCGGGGTGGATCACAACTTCACCACTCAGGGCCCGGCCAACCAGGCGGTGGTTTCGCAGGGCGAGGACCCCAACCACTTTGCGCCCAATTATTTCGGCGCGGGCTTCAAGTGGCAACTGCCCGACCTGGAAGGCTCCGAACGGGCTTACCGCATGGCGCGCCGGGCTTATGAGTCAGCCGGGCGGGCGGTTGTGGATGCCACCGTGGGCGGTAAACTGACCGTCTTCCCCAAAGTTGACTACAACTCGCTGTTTTAGGCAGTTCATTAAGACTCACCCATGCTGGCCTTGCTACCCTCGGTTGTCTTGCTGCTCACCGTTCTGGCCTGGATCGGGCGGTCTGGTTTAAACCGGGAGCGGGCTAACCGGCGCACGGCAATCTTCCTGGCGGCGGCGGCCTGGGGAACCTGGCTGGCGCTCTCCAGCGAGGCGTTGAGCGCGCTGAACCAATTGACGCCAGCCGGGCTGATGGCTACCTGGCTGCTGGTGGCGGCGGCCCTGCTGGTGCTGCCCGCGCCGCGGCGGGCGGTTGTTGCCGGCGCGCGTGGCGCGTGGGCGGAAATCAAGGCGCTGCGCAATTGGGATGGCTTCGAGAAGGTGTTGCTGGGCGGGCTGCTTCTTGAGGCGCTGCTGTTGCTGGCGGTGGCCTGGGCGGCGCCGCCCAACACCAACGACGCCATGCAGTACCACCTGGCGCGGGTGATGCACTGGCTGCAAAACGCCAGCCTGGCGCACTACCCTGCCGCCATCGACCGGCAGCTCTGGCAGCCGCCCTGGGCCGAACTGGCCATCCTGAACCTGGTAGGTCTGGGCGGCAGTGACCGCTGGGCCAACCTGGTGCAGTGGGGCGCGTTCATTGGCGTCTGGCTGGGCGCCTCCGGCCTGGCGGCCCTGCTGGGCGCGGGCCGCAAAAGCCAATTGCTGGCGGCCTGGGCCTGCGCGCTGCTGCCGATGGGCATTCTGCAGGCGACCGGCTCGCAAAATGACCTGGCGGCTTCATTCTGGCTGCTGGGCGCTCTACTGCTCACGCTCAAGTCGCACCGCGGGTGTGGGCAGCCAACCACCGGCGGATTCGCCGGGCTGACTTGGCCGGAATGGGCCGGACTGGGTGCGATGACGGCGCTGGGTTTGCTCACCAAGGGCACCTTCGCGGTATTCGTGCTTCCCGCGCTGGCCTGGATTTTGGTTTCCGCGCTGCGCGCGGTGCGGGGAGGGCAAAACGGGCTTCACTTGTTTTATGCCGTCATGATCGGGGCTGCGCTGGTGCTTTTGCTGAACGGTCCGCATTGGGCGCGCAACTGGGCGGCATACCGCAACCCCTTCGGGCCGGCGGAATCGCAAACGGCGCTCTCGAACCAACCGGTGGGCGCGGCGGCGCTGGCTTCGAACCTGCTGCGCAATACGGCCCAGCAACTGGCCCTGCCGGTGGACGCACTCAACACCGCGTTGGAACACGCCGTGCAAAGGCTGCACGCCTGGGTCGGGCTGGACATCAACAGCCCTGGGTTTACCCATGCCCCGGGCAGCCAGGGATTTTCCGTCCGTTATTCGGATAAAAATGAGGAACTGGCCGGCAACCCGCTGCATTTTTGGGTCATCTCCGTGGGGCTGTTGGCGGCCGTGGTTGCAAAACGCAAAAACAAGCTCCCGCTGTTTTTTGGGTTGGTGTTGGCGGCCGGCTACCTGCTTTTCAGCCTGGTATTTCGCTGGCAGCCGTGGGGAAATCGGCTGCTGCTGCCGCTGTTTACGGCGGGAGCGGCCTTGCCCGGCGTCTGGCTGGGGCGTTGCAAAGCGCCGCTGCGGTGGGTCGCAGCGGGAATTTTGCTGGCGACTGCGCTGCCGGCCCTGCTGTTGAACACAGCCCGGCCGGTGCTGGCCTGGCAGCCGCCGCCCCAGGAGCCGTTCAGCGTTTTCACGGCCAACCGCGGATACCTGCAATTCATCAATGCGCCGGAATATTACAATCCGTGGATATCACTTTCGGTTGAGTTAAAGGAGCGCGCTCCGCAGTGTCAGCAGGTGGGCTACTGGATTGGCCCTGGTGAACCGGAGTACGCGCTTTGGACGCTGCTTTCGCCCACCGGTCAGGAGCGCCGGCTGGAGTTCATTGAACTGACCCGGCCGCAGGGAGCAGGACTGAATGGCCTCGCCTATCCGCTGGGCGAATTTTTGCCGTGCGCTGTTCTTTCCTCGCGCTTCGATTACAATGAAGACATTCCCGGCTATTCGCTGGTTGCCACGCACAGCGGAAGCTCACTTTACCTGCGAAATGATGATTAACCAACCATGATCCAGGGTCCGCTCGTCAGCATCGTCATCCCGTCCTTTAACCAGGCGCGTTTCCTTGAAGAAACGCTGCACACCGTCTTTTTCCAGGATTATACCAACCTGGAGGTGATGGTGGTGGACGGCGGTTCCACCGACGGCAGCGTGGAGATCATCCAGCGTTACGCCGATCAACTAGCCTGGTGGGTGTCGGAGCCCGACAAGGGCCAGGCGGATGCGATTAACAAAGGCCTGGCGCGCGCGCAGGGCGAGATTGTCGCCTGGATCAATTCGGACGACCTGTACTACGGCCCGACGGTGGTGCGGCGGGCGGTGCAGGTGCTTCTGGCGCACCCTGAAGCGGGCATGGCCTACGGCGACGGTGTGATGGTGGATGCCGACCTGAATTTGCTCGATTGGCACGCTTACCGGCAGTATGAGCTGGTCGATTTGCTGGCCTTCAACGTGCTACTACAGCCGGCGGTGTTTATGCGGCGGATCGCATTGCAAGAGATCGGTTTATTAAAGCCGGAGCTGAACCTGATCCTCGATCACGAGCTCTGGCTGCGCATGGCTGCCCATTACCCCATCGTCCATGAAAGCGAAGTGTGGGCGGTGGAGCGCACGCATGAATCGGCCAAGACCATCGCTCTCTCGGCGACGTTTGTCGACGAAGCCTTTCGTTTGGTGGAAAAGCTGGAAGCTGATGCGGCTTTCGCCGCCACCATCCGCGGCAACCGCAAGGCGATATACGCCGGGCTGAACATTTTTGCCGGGCGGCGGTTGATCGATGCCGGCCAGCCGCGCCGGGCGGTGAAGCACTTTTGGCGGGCTTTCAGGCTCTCGCCGGGCGGCACCCTGCGCTTCTGGTTTAAGATCATTCAGGCGTTGGGCGGTTCGATCGGGCTGGGCGGCGTGTTCCTCGCCTATCGCAATTTGCGCCGCATGGCGCAGCACAGCGGCCAGCACCTGGTCATCACGGCCACAGACGTGCGCTGGAAGTAGAGCAGCGAAGACAAGTGTGAATGCGAACATTACCTCTCCAGAGTTAGGTGAAAAGATGACGGCCGATCTCCCACTGGTGTCGATCGTGACACCGTCCTACAATCAGGCGGCTTTTTTGGAAGAAACAATTCGCTCGGTGCTGGAGCAGGACTATCCGCGCGTCGAGTACATCATCATCGACGGTGGATCGACCGACGGCTCCGCGGAGATCATTCAACGCTACGCCGACCGGCTAACGTACTGGGTTTCGGAGCGCGACCGCGGCCAGACCGACGCGATCAACAAGGGTTTTGCGCACGCGACCGGCTCGATCCTGGCCTGGTTGAACTCTGACGATACCTATCAGCCCGGCGCGCTGCGCGAGGCGGTGGATTACCTGCTGGCGCACCCGGATGTCGGCATGGTCTATGGCGACGGCAACTTCATCGATGAGCATGGCAATGTCATCGGTCGGTTTCCTTCCGCGCAGACTGATTTGAAGAAGCTGCGCCGCGGTTACGTGCATGTTTGCCAGCAATCCTCGTTTTTCCGCGCCGAATTGTGGCATAAGGTGGGGCCGTTGGATCCCAGTTTTTACTTTGCCATGGATTACGACCTGTGGGTGCGGCTGGCGCAGCACGCGCCGCTGGTTTACCTGCCGCGAACCTGGGCTAATTTCCGCCTGCATTCGGACGCCAAGACAATCAACGCCGACGACCGTTGCTGGCCCGAGATGCTGCGCGTGCATTACCGCGACGGCGGCTCGAGGTTCTCGCAGATCGTGCTGAAAAATTACATCCGCAAGCTGGCCGCGCCGGTTCTGAACTGGCGCCGGCGGCGGATGTTTTCGCGCTGAGGATTGTCATCCTGCGGCTTTTAGGTTTTGTCCCGCCGATTCGACAGCGCCGGGACGTTTTTGTTATAATTCAGTAACGAGGTCAACAATGCCCGCGAAATCGCCCAGACAAATCGGTCCGCCCTCCAGTGACTTTTTCACCAGCCTGGCGCTGCGCACGCGGTTGTTCCTGCGGCTGATGCGCGACCCGCGGGTGAACCTGCTGCTCAAAGCCATCCCCTTCGCGGGCGTGCTTTACCTGTTGTTCCCGCTGGATATTCCCACGCCGATCGATGATGCTGCCGTGCTGTGGGTAGGCGTTAATATTTTCGTAGAGCTGTGCCCGCCCGAGGTTGTTGCCGAACATGAACAGGCGTTGAACGGCATTGTCAGCGGCGATCACCATGCCGCGGCGAAGGATGATCCGGGGGAGGATAACGTCATCGAGGGCGAGTTTTACGACGTGACGGACAACCCGGAATCCAAGGAGAAACGATGAGGCACTTGATTACTGGTAAAATTGGTTCAGGACTCCTGGCTATGCTTTTGATCGGCGCGCTGCTGGCCGCGTGCGGACCGAGCGGCGCGAACGGCACGGCCGTGCCCGTGGTGCCCGAAAACACGCCGGCCAGCACCGCAGCAAGCATCCAGCCGGGTGCACAACCGCAGGATTACCCCGCGCCGCAGGCCACCGTCGACCCGAATCAGGCTTACCCGGCGCCGCAGGTCACGGTGGACGGCTCCGGTTATCCCGCGCCGCAACTTTCCACGGCTGCCTCGGTGAGCAATTTTCCCGACCCGGCGCTGTTTGAATGGCGCATGCTGGTCGAAGGCATTGACCGGCCCACCGACCTGGCCGACCCGGGCAACGGCGCGCTGTGGGTGCTCTCGCAGGGTGGCGTGATTTACCAGGTGCGCGGCGCGGATGTGAGCGCGGTGATGGATATCAGCAGCCAGGTGGGCTCCTCCGAGAACGAACAGGGCCTGCTGGGCATTGCGCTGGATCCGAATTTTGACCAGAACCGTTTCTTCTACGTGAATTATACCGACCGTTCGGGCAATACGGTGATCGCGCGTTTCACTGCCGCGGCGGACCTGAATAGCGCCGACCCGCAGAGTGAAGAGCGCCTGATCCAGGTGGATCAACCTTACGCCAACCATAACGGCGGCGGCCTGGCCTTTGGACCTGACGGGCTCCTCTACATCGGGCTGGGCGACGGCGGCTCGGGCGGCGACCCGCAGAATAACGGCCAGTCTGTCGATACGCTGCTGGGTAAGCTGCTGCGCATCGACGTCAGCAAGGGGCAGGGCTATGCCGTGCCCGAAACCAACCCGTATGCGCGGGGCGGCGGCAAACAGGAAATATACGCCCTGGGGCTGCGCAATCCCTGGCGCTTCTCATTCGACCGCGCCACCGGCGACCTGTACATTGCGGACGTTGGTCAGAATATCTACGAGGAAGTCAATTTTGAACCGGCCGGCAGCCCGCCCGGCGCCAACTACGGCTGGCGGCTGCGCGAGGGCATGCACCCTTACGAAGGCGCGTCATCCGAGGGTCTCAACCTGGTAGATCCGGTGTGGGAATACGACCACAGCCAGGGCTGTTCCATCACCGGCGGCTACGTCTATCGCGGCAGCGCATTGCCGGAATTTAACGGCATCTACCTGGTGGGCGATTATTGCAACGGCAGCATCTGGGGACTGCTGCGCGACGCAGACGGCAGTTGGAATGTGCAAAAGCTGTGGACCGAAATGGGCAACCTGACTTCGTTTGGCCAGGACCGCGCCGGCGAGGTGTACTTTTTCAACCGCTACAACGGCGGCCTGTACCAGTTGGTGCGGCGGTAATGGCGCCGCTGACGGGTCAAACGTCAGGTGGATCGATGACGCCTGTCACTGGAATGCCCGGGCAGGATTGGCTATATTTACGAATAGGATAATTATTGTAAATAATCAGGAGGTGTGTTGTGGCGGTAAAAACCTGGGAAACGATCAAGATCCGGTATTGTGAGCACGCCGGTTGCGAAGTGGCGCTGGAAGCCGAGGCGGTCTATCCCGCCGATCATCTGCCCGACCAGCCCGCGCGGCTGTCTGCGCACCGCTGCTCGCACGGCGCGGCCTGTATGATGACCGGCGATTCGGCCTGCCAGTGGGCGGGCACCAACCCAACTCGCGATCCGTTCGCGGAATAAGCATCAGGCAATGATGAAAAAAGCAGGCACCCAAGCGGATGCCTGCTTTTTGATTCCAACCGGCGCGTTTATTGAATCACGCCGAGCTTGCGGCCGACGCGGGCGAATGCCTGCAAGCCCTGGTCGAGGTCGTCGCGGCTGTGAGCGGCCGAAATCATCACGCGGATGCGCGCCTTGCCGCGCGGCACGGTTGGGAAACCGAGCGCCATGGCGAAAATGCCTTCCTCGAAAAGCTCGCGGCTGAACTGCTGCGCCAGCGGTGCTTCGCCCAGCATGATGGGTGTGATGGGGGTGGTCGAAACGCCCGTATCAAAGCCCAGCGCTTTCATTTCGGTCTTGAAGTAGCGCGCGTTGTCCCACAGGCGGTCGACCAGTTCGGTCGAGCCTTCGAGGATGTCGAGCGCAGCGATGCAGGCGGCCACATCCGGTGGGGTGGCCGCGGAGGAGAACAGGAAGGGGCGGCCGCGCTGGCGCAACCATTCGACCACCACCGGGCTGCCCGCCACCAGGCCGCCAACCACGCCGAAGGCCTTGGAAAGCGTGCCGATCTCCACGTCCACCTTGCCGTGCAGGTGGAAGTGATCGACGATACCGCGGCCGCCGGCGCCCAACACGCCTTCGCCGTGGGCGTCATCGACCATCAACATCACATCGTATTTGCTGGTGACTTCGTAAATCTTGTCCAACGGGGCCACGTCGCCGTCCATGCTGAACACGCCGTCGGTGATGGCCAGCGCGCGGCGGTAGCTGCCCTTGGCGGCGTTGATCTGGGCTTCCAGGTCGGCCGGATCGGCATGCGCAAAGCGGATGATTTTGGCGCCCGAGAGGCGTGAGCCGTCAATGATGCTGGCGTGGTTGAGCTCATCCGAGAAAATCACATCTTCCTTGCCGACCAGCACGGGGATGGTGGCCAGGTTGGCGGTGAAACCGGACTGGAAGGTGATGGCAGCTTCGACGCCCTTGAATTTGGCCAGGCGGCGTTCGAGTTCCAGGTGCAGGTCCATCGTGCCGGCGATGCTGCGCACGGCCGCCGGGCCGACGCCGTACTGGTCGACGATTTTACGGGCGGCGTCCACCATGCGCGGATCGTTGGCCAGCCCCAGGTAATTGTTGGAGCAGAAATTGAGCACGCGTTTACCGTCCACCACCAGCCAGGCGCCCTGCGGCGAGCTGAGCGTGCGGATGCGGTTGTACAGGCCGGCCTCTTTCAGACCGTCAATTTCCTGCTGAATCCAATCCAGTCGGGAAGTCATAAGCACCTCAATTTTCAATATGGGAGATCATCCGGTTGTCGCTTTTCATTATAGTACAACGTCTGCCCGGGGTTGGATGGTCGAATGTACTGGATTTGCCGGATGGCTGTCAGCAATCGAGGTCCGCGGGGTGTGGAAAGATGATCACGAGCCGGTGACGATCTCGCCCAGGTAGCCCAGTTCGGCCAGCGCGAGCAGCACCTTTTCTTCGCTACCGGGGTTGATCAAAACCGCGGTGGGCGAAAGGCCCTCGCGCAGGAAGCGCGCCGCACGGGATTGGCGCAGCGCGGCCAGGATTTCGGGCGAGCTGACGCGCAGCAGCACGGCCGGGTGGATGGCGGCCTGCACGCCCTGCGCTTCCCAACGTTCCAGCGCCTGCGCCAGCGGCGGCGGGACGGCCGGCGCGTGCCGGCGCAGCA
>ERZ1645192.2243-NODE-2243-length-16042-cov-6.347657_pt1 | contig 16042 bp, 13 predicted proteins | sample MGYA00575354_ERZ1645192 | MGnify/ENA primary metagenome ERZ1645192 (study PRJEB40844, sample SAMN11349763) | freshwater sediment metagenome | isolation source: river sediment | host: Sediment | place: India: Faizupur Khadar , New Delhi | collected 2017-02-21 ... | reverse complement strand
CATCGTCTCCCCTTTTCGTGTCTTTCGTGTATTTCGTGGTTAATATCTTCTGATCACGGCTTTCACCACTCCCCCAATCACCAGCGATCGCTTCGGCCGGATGAATCGGTACTTCGGGTTCGCGGGGTCGAGCCGGACGCCGGCGTTGTCCTTCATGAAATACTTGATCGTCCACTCCTCGTCCACCTGGGCCACGACGATGTCGTGCGGCTTGGGCGTGATGCCCTTTTCCACCAGGACGATGTCGCCGGGATGGATGCCCGCCTCGATCATCGAGTCGCCGCGGACGGTGAGCATGAACGTCGCCTCGGGCCGCCGGATGAGATACTCGTCGAGGCTGATCGTGTCGGCCAGTTCCTCCTCGGCCGGCGACGGGAACCCGGCCTGCACCGCGCCGAGCAATTTGACGGCACCGACCAGCTTGCTGGTAAACGAAATCTTGCCGCCGCTCTTGCGGATGTAGCCGTGCTCGGCCAGCTTGTTCAGCAGGCCGAAGACGGCGTTCTTGGACTGGTAGCCGAACAGCTTCAGCATCTCCGCATAGCCCGGCACGCGGCCCTCCTGCCAATAGAAATGCCGCAGCTTCGCGATCCGGTCCTTGATATCCAGGGTTCTGGGCATGGCATTCTCCTGTTGTTCTCTGATATACACCATAACTGAACTAAAGTTCAGTTTCAAGCGAAAAAGTTCCAAGGGTTGGAAAAACGGCCAGGAAAACTTCCAAGGATTGGAAAATCAGCGCTCGAACGGGTCCCAGGCGATCGCCTGGCCGCAGTACAGGCAGTACGGCCGCTTGCGCTCCAGCGTCCGGTTGCAACGCGGACAACTGCCCGGGGGCGATTGCGCGACCCGCCCGTCCACCGCACCGTCGCGACGGTCGATCTCGGTGATACGGTTCGTCAACTCCTCGTCCGTGTATCCATGTTTTTCTTTCAGGATACCCCAGAGAGCTTCGGTGATCATCAACAGGCGCTCGATGTCGGTGCGAAGGAAATCAAGATCCGTTCGAAGAGCGCGCGACTGAGAGGTATCGGCCTGCGCGTTAAAATCAGGAACGGAATCCGACGACATATTCGTTCGGTAAAACATCATGACCCACCTCCTTGTTCCAACGCGCCTACTTCTTCGGCACCAGCACCACGTAGGTGGGCAGGCCGATGACTTTGAAATGGTCGAGCACGTCCCGCGCCGGAGGCTCGTTGGGTTTCTCAGCCTGATACTTGATCTCGACGAAACCTTCCAGCCTCTGCCGCACGGCGGGATCCTTGAACGTCGTTTTGTCCATCGCGATGCAGTTCTTGCACCAGGTTGCCCAGAAGTCGATGAAGACCGGCTTCCCCTCCTCCAGCGCGCGGCTCAGTCCTTCAGCGAGGGCAACATCGGACGCCTGGGGCGCCGCTTCGACCCCGGAAGATGGCGCGGGCTTGTCGGCCTGGTAGATCCGGTACGCCTCGTATCCATAGTAAGTCGCGGCGGCCAGGATGATGACTCCAAAGGCATATTTCACCCACGTCATCCACTTGCCCGGCTTCGGCAGGAAGGACAGCCCGGCGCCCGCAAAGGGCCACGGCAGGGCCATACCGAGCCCGAGGAGGAACGGTAGAAACAGCCCAAGCGCCATGCCCTTCCCGTAGAGGGCGCCCGCCAGCAGCAGCACGAAGATCACCATCGGCGCGACACACGCGCCAGCCAGCAGGGCCGACACGGCGCCCATGACGAACACGGCCGCGAAGTGGCCCTTCCTGTTCGCGCCGGGAGCGGTCGAGCCCTGAAAGCGGGTGAAGTCGATCGTGATGACATCGAACATCGCCAGCGACAAAAGGAAGAAGACCACCGCGATGACCGCATTGAACCACATCGACGCGTTGAGCGCGCCGAACTTGGAGCCGGTCAGGACAACCACGAGCCCAAGCATGCCGTACGTGATGGCCATGCCCAGACCGTACACTCCGCCCAGCGCGAACCCGCGCGCCTTGGATCCCGCCTTCGCGCCCGCGCCGATGATGGCCAGGTTGATCGGGATCAGCGGCAGCACGCAGGGCGTCAGGTTTAACGCCAGTCCCCCGAGAAGAATCAGGAGAACCGTGAACAACGCACCGCGACGATGGAACTGGGAAAGCGCGTCATCCGTCTTGCCGCCGCCGGACAACGAGCCATCCAGGAACGCCAGGAGTTTATCCGTGTTCAGATATCCGGATTCACTGCCGGCGACATCGAAATCGCTGAGCCGCGTCTTCCAATCGTCGAAGGACTGCGCCGTCCTCGGAGCGCCCGGCTCCGCTTCCCCGCCGGCGGGTTGGCCAGCGCTCAGGGTAAATGTTTTGCTTTCAGGGAAGAAGCACAGGGTCTCGCTGCAGCCCTGAAAACTCACCGTGACATTCACGGGATCGCGCGCCGCCTCCAGCCTGTAGACGGACGAGAAGTCGTCCCCGTAGACCCTCTTGTTCTCGCCGCTGAACTTGTCAAAAACCGTTTTCGGATCCGGTACGCTTATCGGAACGAGCGTGGTTCCTGAAGCCTCGATCTTCACATCGTCGGCATACAAGAAATGGCCGGCCGGCACTTTGAAATCCACACGGATAACGGGAGCCGCACCGCGGGTGTCCATGACGGCATCGACGGAAAACGGGCTTGCAGCCCATGAGCCCACAGGCATCGCAATACCGAGGAATGCGAGCAGCGCTGTAGTGCGGAACATTCGCATGGAAGATCCCTAGAGGGCCAGCACGGCCTCGACATCCGCCCGAAGTTGATCTTCGGGCACAACGCCCTGATATTGCTTCACCACGTTGCCGTTTCGGTCCAAAAGGAACTTCGTGGGTACCGCACGAATGCCGCCGTACGCCTGCTGGACATCGCGGCCGGCCAATCCGACCGGGTAGGACAGGCCGAATTTGCCCACGGCCTGGGCCACCTGCTCGGCGGGTCCGTTATCCACCGTCAGGCCCACCACCACGAAGCCTTTCGGTTTCAACTCGCCATACAGCCGGTTCAGGGCGGGCAGTTCAAATCGGCACGGCGGACACCATGTGGCCCAGAAATCGAGCAGAACAACCTGGCCCTTGTATGACGCGAGCGACAGGGGCTCGCCGGGATTGACCAGATTCTGGATCGTGAAATCCAGCGGGGCGGTCTCCCCCGAGGGCGCCGGTGTTGGTTTCTCAGGCTTCCCGCCGGGCGGAGTGCAGGCGGAAAGCAGGATGAGCAAGGAGGCGAGGAACGGTCCAGGTTTTTTGATCATGATGGATCTCCCGTACGCAGAAGCATACGGCTTTTTGGGCCTGTTTCAAGAGTCATGCCGGGCACTTCCCATTAATTGGTTGCGCGGCACAAACCCGTTGCCTAGAGTTCAAACCGTGAAGAATAAATCGTGTTGGAGGTTGCCGGGCTGGCCTTGGGAACTCGAGCTGCTGGTGCTCGTTTTTGCCGTCACGGCGATTGCCCTTCCCTACCTCCTGCAACACATGCAGACGCCGGATCCGTCGCAGCTTTCGCTGCTGGCCAAGGCGGAAATGGCCAAGAAGCAGCAGGTGGCGGCCTGGCACACCTGGGAGGGCTTCTTCTGGACCCTGGTGATCGCGGGCTTGTACCTCGCCCACCTCGCGGTGGCCAGCGCGGCAATCGAGTACCTTTCAACACCCTTCACCCACCTGTTCTCGCCGTTGCTGTTCTCATCCATCAGTTACTACCGCTTGTGCGAACTCATCCGGGGCTCGCCCCTCGACGGCGGCATCGTGAGCGGATCATTCCTTGAACTGCTGCTGTGGCTGGCCAGCGTGCTGGCGATCACGTTCCTGCTGGGGCGCATCCGCATGGCCCGACTGATGCTGAGGTTCAGGGACGTGGACTGGGAAATCTCTTCGCCGTCCGTCGTGGACAAGAGCTTCCTCGCCCTCCTCTTCCGCGTTCGCCCCCTGATCTACTTTCCAAAGGTTTTCCGGGCCTGCAAAAACGGCCTCCTGATCGAGGGATGGCTCTACGCCATGCCCATCCCGTTCGATTTGATCGAGGCGATGGAGCCCGTTCGCGAGTCAACGTTTCGACTCCCGGGCTATTGTCTGACGACCTCCGCCGACTCCACGATCCAGATCCAGTTGGCGGGCAGACAGGAGCCCGTCCTGATTTCGCCGCGGCACGGGGAGACTCTTGTCACCTATTGCCGGCAGTACATCGGAAGGAAGAGAACGGGAAGCACCTGGCTCGGAGGCACAAAGCCGGGCGCTAACTCCGTGGAAACAAAACCGGCCTGAACCGGCCCCGTGTCTTATGAGCGATTCTGACTCCACAAACGACCGGCGCGCCGCGCTCGCCATTGTGCAACGCCTGAAGGACAACGGTTTCGAGGCTTACTGGGTCGGAGGCTGCGTGCGCGACATGATCATGCGGCGCACGCCGAGGGACTACGACGTCGCCACGAACGCCGCTCCCGACCAGATCCTCGCCCTCTTTCCGAAGGCGCTGGCCGTGGGAAAGGATTTCGGCGTCGTGCAGGTCGTCATCGACGGCGAACCGCACGATGTCGCCACGTTCCGGCGCGACGTCTCGTACGAGGACAGCCGCCACCCGACATCCGTCGTGTTCACGAGCGCGGAGGAGGACGCCCGCCGCCGCGATTTCACCATCAACGGCCTTTTTTACGACCCGCTGACGGAGATCGTCATCGACTACGTCGGCGGACAGAAGGACATTGATGGGCGCCTGATCCGCGCCATCGGCCGACCCGAGGAGCGTTTTGCCGAAGACGCCCTTCGCATGCTGCGGGCCATCCGCTTCGCCTCGGTCCTCGAATTTACCGTTGATCCCGCAACCCTCTCCGCGATCCGCGACATGGCGCCCCGCATCACGAACATCAGCGCGGAACGGATCCAGCAGGAGCTCACGCTGCTGCTGACGGAGTCGAGGCGCGCGGGTGACGGGCTGAAGTTGCTCAGCGACACCGGGCTCCTGAAGTTCATCCTGCCCGAGGTCGGGCGCATGATCGGCCAGGAACAACCTCCCGAGTTTCATCCCGAGGGCGACGTCTTCACTCATACCGTCCTGATGCTGAACGCCATGACGCATCCGTCGATTCCCCTGGCGTATGCCGTCCTTCTTCACGATGTGGGCAAGCCCGACACGGCGAAGAATGCGGTCGAGCCCGACGGGTCCCGGCGCTGGCGCTTTCACGGCCATGCAAAAACCGGGGCCGAAATCGCGGAACAGATTCTGAAGCGCCTGAAGCTTCCCAACCGCGACATCGATGCCGCGGTGCAGTGCATCCGTAATCACATGGGCTTCATGGACGTCCGGAACATGAGGAGGGCCACGTTGCGGCAATTTGTCGGCGCGCCGACGTTCCCCGACGAACTCGAGCTTCACCGGCTTGACTGTCTCAGCAGTCACGGCGATCTCTCGAATCATGAATTCCTGGAGAAGTTTCTCGAGGAACTGAAGAACGAGCCGGTATTGCCGGCTCCCTGGATCAGGGGCGGCGATATTCTGTCCCTCGGCATCCCGGAAGGCCCCGCGGTCGGGGCGTGGTACAAGAAGGCCTACGAGGCCCAGTTGGAGGGCCGTTTTACGGACCGGGACGCCTTGCTGTCGTGGCTCAAGTCGGAGCTAGCCAAGGTCAACGGTAAACCGGGATGACGGCTGGTCGCCCGGCGGACGTGCGTGCGCGCCCGCCTTTGAATTCTGCTGAATGGCCTGAACCATCAGATACCGGCTGACATCCTCCGTGGTCAGCAAGCCAACCAGTTTGCCCTCGTCGGTCACGGGGAATACGCCCTGCTTCAAGTGCCACAGGTCCTGGTAAAGCCTTGAGAGCGGCGTCTTCGGGACGACGGAGATAAAGTGCTTCCTCATGATGTCGCCGACGCTCGTCCCGGCCCCGCCCCGATGCAGGGCGTCGAGCCAATCCTTCCTCGCCACAACGCCGACCAGCCGGCCTTCGAACTCCACGACGAAATCCTCCTGCTTGCGGTGGTACACATTCTCAAGGCAGCGCGCCACGGTGTCATCGGGATGGAGATTGACGAAGTCCGTCACCATCACATCCCCCACCAGGACATCGCGCAGCAGGCTTTTCATGCGAACCGTCTTGTCCTCCGACTGGGCGGCGATAAAGATGAAAACGCCGATGACAACCAGGAAAGGATTCGTCATGAGGCCCACAAGGACAAAGCCGACCGCCAGAATCTGTCCCAGCGCGGCGGCCAGCGCCGTCGCACGGGAGAACGGAAGGAACAAGGCGAGAACGCTGCGCAACACCCGCCCGCCGTCCATCGGGAACGCGGGGATCAGGTTGAACGCGGCCAGGATCAGGTTGGCGTTCACCAGCGCGTCCGCCAGCGATCCAACGCTCGTCGGAAACACCGTCTGTTCGTCCAACGCATGGTAGCCGCCGCGCACGGCCATGAGAGCCAGCGCAATGGCCGCGTTGACGCACGGGCCCGCAATCGAAACCAGGAGTTCCTGGTACGGCTTTTCCGGGATCGAGCGCATGCTGGCCACGCCCCCGATCGGCAGCAGCGTAACGCTCTGCACGTGCGCGCCGAACCGCATCGCCACGAGGCTGTGGCCCAGTTCGTGAAGCACAACGCAGAAGAACAGGCTGATGATCAGGGCAACCGCCCAAAGGCTGGAATGGAGACCGTCAACGGTCCAGCCCAGCCATGCGATCCAGAGGAGCAGGAGGATGAACGTGAGATGCATCCGAATGGGGATGCCCCAGACACGACCCATGGGGATCGACCATTTCACGAAGGACTCTCGGCTTGTTGCTTGTGACGAATGACGCAGGACAGCCCCATGAGGAAACAAAGGAGCATGAGAATCTCGCTGTCGCCGAAGTTGTACTCGACAACGCCGTCGAACATCAGCGCGCAAAAGGCGCCCAATGAACCCAGCGCAAGCGCCGACGCTTCTCCCGTCCTCGCGGAGGACGCCTTGTAGAGCATCCAGAACGTCACGATCATCCAGACCAGCCAGGCCGCCAACCCTGCCGTCCCCATTTCGAGTGTGACCTGGAGGGCGTTGTTGTGAAGGTGATTCAGGCCGGGCTGAACGTATTTCGCGTAGGGCCGCAGGTCCTCGTGCGTCGTCGCTTTGAAGCCCATCCCCAGGGGATACTGCTTCAGCATGGCCGGGGCCACCTTCGTCCAGAGCACATGTCTTCCGCCCTGCCGGTCGGAGAACTCCTCATGGAGAAGCTGAAGCCGATGGCGGACCTGCGGCACGAAACCCATCGCGACGGCGCAAAGCAGGACGGCCAGCACGAGCCTGCGGCGGCGGGCCCACCAGCTCATCAGGCCGGCCGCGAGCAGAAAGGAGAACCACGCGCCCCGTTTGAAATGAAGGATGAGCCCCACAGCGTTCAGCCCCAGCGCAACCAAGGCCGGAACCTGTTTTCGCACCGGTCCCCGCCCGATGAACGCACCCGCCAGGAGACACAACCCCGTCATGTACATCTGCGGATCGCGCATGTTGCCCGTATCGTACAGATCGACGCCTCTTTCGACCTGCACAACGACACGAATCACATCGTACACGGCGCGCATCGTGATCCCGGCAATGAACAGGATCACCGCGAGGCGCACCTTCTCCCAACCGCCCGCGCGATCGGGGCGAAAGGCCGACCCCATCATGAAAATGAGCAGCAAGAGCAGGAGCCGGTGACACTTCGGCAGGCTGATCTCCGGCCGGACGCCCCACACGGAACTGAGCAGCGCGATGACGGAAAAAACGGCCACCGGCCAGAAGTACGGGCACTGCAACGGCGACATATCGCGGCGTCTCACGAGGTCAAACAACCAGAACGGAATCGCCAGGAAGATCAGAGGCTGCGCCAGAGAAATGGAAATGGGCAACGCCAGGGCAAACGCGAGAAGAAGGCCTTGCAGGAGCTTCTCGTGCCATGCCGCGTTCTCGCTCAGCGCGCTTATCTTCATGGGTTGTGCCCGGGCCCATACTCAACAACCGCGGGATGCGTGTCAACGTCCGTCATTTCGAGTCGCAGGGTCGCCGGCAGATTGGTCACCACAACGGGCCCGGCGCGCGTGCCTCCCATCGGGTTGAACAGGATTCCACCCGGCGGATCGCAAGCTCCCGACACCTGCACGGCAATGGTTTCGCCATCCCGTCTCATCGAGTAGCTGACCGGGCCCCAGCACGTTGCCGCATTCGTCACAAACCATGTCTCGTTGGACGTGACCCATTCGATCGGAAGCCCCGCGGCCAGAACCACGCGGCCTTTGGCCTCGTCTTCGTAAAGATACATCGAACGAAACGCGTTCAGGAATCCCGACGCGGCCCACGTATGAGGCATGTCGCCGATGTATCCCGGCGTTCGAACGGGAAAGTAAACGGCCTCCGGCCATTGGCGCCACTCCACGGGCATCCGGCATGTCATGAGGTAATTGAACACGGCCCACGCATCATGCGGCCGCCCCATCATGACCAGGGCCTGCGCGATGCGGAACTCATACGGACTGAAACTCCCCTGCCAACCCGGATCAAGCCGCTTGCGAAGACCTTCCAGGTACTTCTCGAATGTGCGGGTCAGCGCGGGCTGCGGGAGATCGTACAGCTCATCGCAGGTGGTCACGGCAATCGCGGTGGACGACGGATCGAAATCGCCGAGTTCCGCGCAGCCCGGCAGATAGTCCAGCTTGTAGAACTCCCTGGTTGCGCCGATGGAGTTGTACGTAGCTTCGCGCAGGGCCCGTTCTTCGGAGGCAATCCATTCAAGCTGATTCGTGCGCCCGAGAACGCGCGCCGTTGATGCGGCATCCTTCCACCCTTTCAGACCCCAGAAATCGTCCCAGTACGAGTGATTCCCCGGCTCCGGATAATATCCTTCGTGGCTGACACATTTTGGAAGAATCCCGTAATAGCGGGCTTGGTCGAGGCTCTCCTTGCGCCGCTCATCCGCTTCGCCCCTGCGGATCTCAGCGAGAAATCGCAGGGCCTTGTCGATGCGGGGCCACGTCCGCTCCAGAAAATCCCTGTCGCTCGAAAACCGGAAGTAATCCCAACAGGCATGGACAAACTCGCCCTGGCTGTCGAACTCCTTGACCGGATTCACCTCGTTGCGCCCGATGATGACGATCGCCGGGATGCGCCCGTCGTCCATGATGTACCCGGCATACCAGTCCAGGAATTCGCGCACGATATCCTTCATCCCATAGCGCAGCAGAGCGCCGGAGGTCATCGCGCCGTCGCGCATCCACGCCGCCTCATAGGCGCGTGAACCGGGCTGAATCGCCGGCCCATCCCGATTCACGAGGATATAGGCGAGGCTGGCCTTGACCGTGTCCATGATTTCCCGCTCAGGACAGTAAAAGGGAATCGCCGGAATCTCCGTGCGCCACCGGGCGGCAACTGATTGAGAGAGCGCCCGGACATCCGCATCCGGCTTCGCACCGGGATGCAGGGGGATGGCAATCCAGATATTCGTCTCGCCCGCCGGAGGAAGAGTGAAGTCGTAGGACAACGCCGCGGATGAGTACTCGGAGTCCGGGGCCACGCCCTGCGCCAGCGTGCCCCTGCTCAGATCCTGAACAATCTCGATCGATTCGGCTCCGCATTTCGCGAATCGCGTGACCGGCGAAAGGCTGATCACAGAGTAATCGTTGGCAAACACGGTGTTGTCTCGGAAGGCAATTGATGGAACGCGATGCAAGCCGCCCCACTGCCACGGGGGATTGACCTCGAACGGACGTATCGCCAGATGCAACTGGCCCGACAAATCCTGATCGCCGGTGTTTCTAATCGCATAGGAGACATAGGTGACGGATTGCGAGGGCGCGCCCGCCGCGAGAGCGCGAATAATCAGTACATATCCGACACCGTCCCATTGAACAGTGGGCATCGGAAGAAAACCGTCCTCCAGCGACTGCGTAATTCTGGCATCTTCGCGAGTCAGGAGTTTGCCTTCCAGCGAAAGAAACGGGTGAACGGAGAAAGACTTGTAGGGCTCCACCACGCCCTCTTCGCTGAACAGGCTCTCCCTGAAATCACCCGGCGCGCCCACGACGGTCCAGTAGCCCTGCTTGCCAGTCAGGTAGTACGGGAACAAGCCCTCAGGCTCGATTCCCGCGAGAAAGCCGAAACAGGTCTTCGCGTCCCGCGCCAGCACTTGCCGAAGCCACCGGTTCAACGCCTGCTCGTTCGCAACCAGAAGAGCAGACGCGCGGGATTCCAGGGCGTCCGTTTGCAGGCTGATCTCGTTGAAGTCGTCGTACCGCAAGGCCGTCTTCACATTGACCCGTTGACGCGGCCCGACATCTTCGAAGGACCGGATGGCAAGCCCATTCACAGAGAGCTCGAGTTTGTTGCGATAGCCGGTCAGCCACAGAATGGGATTCTCGTTGCTCCATGAGCCAGGCACAAACACGCGCGACGGCGGCGCCAACAGCAGCAAATCGGGGACCTCCCCCTCGCCCCAGCGCTCGGCGGCCGTCCTCGGAACCACCTCGAACAGCGAATACCCCCAGGCTGTCCCCCGGCGCGTACAGGAGATTCTCAGGAACTGCGCGTGCGTCCTTTCGAAGAAGATCTCATCGATCCCGCCATCGCCCTGGTCAGTTCGAAAGACGCTCTTCCACGTTTGCCCGTCCTCAGAGCAGGAGATTTCGTATGACGATCCGAACGCCGCTTCACAGAACAAGAGACCGCCGACGCGGTCCATCTTCTCGCCAAAATCCATTTCGAGCCACTGCGGATCTGAAAACTCGCTGCTCCATCGGGACGACCGGTTTCGATCGTACGCGTTGACGGCGGCATTTCCCTCGGACTCCGAACTGGCGGTGACGGCAGGACCGGCAAACAGGCGGCCCGAAAGGACCGCGACGAGGACGGATGCCGTGAGCAGATGTTTTCTCGCGCGGTGCATGAAATGAGATCTCCTTTAACCACTGGAGGTCACAACCGGCGGCCCGTCAGCGACCTGACGAGCCTCCGCGAATCACCGTCACTCCGGTGCCGGGCTCGATTCGCAGCGGATTGTGTCCGCGAACATAGTCAACCACGGCGGAGCGTGTGTCAATGTCCGTCAGATCGAGGCGCGATTCCGGGCGTTCGACAATCTCACGCAGCATGGGGAAACGACCTCCACCTGACGAGAGAGAGTAGCTGTTCATCGCCACCCGGAATCGCTTTCGCGCGTGCGGCCTGCTTCCATCGGCAAGCCGCAGGTTCCGCACGCGCTCGCCCGGCGGCGCGTTGGGATGCAGTTCATAGGAAAGGCCGTAGACACCCAGAAAGTGGCTTGATCCGACCCGCCGCGCGTTTTCCTCCAGAATGGCCCGGAGGTCCGTCAACGTCAATTCCGCCACCCCCACCCGGTTTTCATAGGGGATGATTCGCCAGATATCGGCGCGGGTAATCGGCCCGGGTCCGATCTGCCCCTCCGCGAGTATCCCATGCAGGGCGATCTCCGCCTTTGCCGCCTTGGTGATAGCCCGGCAAATCAACTGCTGAACCGGCGACTGGCCGGGCGCGTTGACCGACGCCACCAACCCGGTCCCGGCAAATCCCAGCGTTTCGCCCAGGTACGATTTCGTCTTCTCCAGATCCGCCCGCAGAAGCTCCGTCAGCGCGGGGTGCTCCTCGTAGCGATCTTCGATGGGAATCGCATCGGCTTTCTTACCAACAACCTTCTTCTGCACCGTGTCATAAACGATCTCCACACACCCGAGCCAGTTCCCGTAGTAGCCGGCCTGGCTGTACAGAACGCCATTCAGGCGTGCGCTGGCGACCGGTCTGTGGAGGTGTCCGCCCAGCATGACATCGAATTCCGGAAAGGACCGCGCGATCTGGTTCACCTCGTTGGCGTTGTCGTCACCCTGTTCCTGGTAGCCCTGATGCACCAGAAGAACCATGACATCCGGCCGCTCCGCACGGACGGACGGCATGACTGCGGCGAGCGCATCGACCGATCTTTTGAAACCGACATTCCCGAGCATTTCCGGGCGCGTCCAGGTCGGGATGCCGGGAGTGGTCAACCCGACCACGGCCACGCGAACTCCGTCAATCTCCTTGATCACGAAGGGCCTCACCTTGCTCAATCGGTTGGTTGAATCCGGAAGAACAACCAGGTTGGCGGCGAGCATCGCGAGGGATGTCTGATCATGCAGGTCCGCCAGGGCCTCGAGACCCCAGTCGAAATCGTGATTGCCGAGCACCCACGCGTCGCAACGCAACCACTCGAGCGTGCGCGTCATGATGCGGCCCCGCGTCAGCCAGCTTTCTGCCGTGCCCTGGAACAGGTCTCCGCAATCCACGTACAACGTATTCGGGCTCTTCCCGCGAATCTCCTCGATCGCCGAGGCGCATCTCAGCATCCCGCCGACATCCTTGCCGCTGACGGAATCCCGATACGGCAGAACATGCCCGTGAACGTCCGTCGTGCAAAGGAGAGTGATGGGAACCTGCCTGGCCCCGGCAAAGAGCGCCAGGGCCAGCAACACAAGCAGACCGGAGACTATGGACCTGCAGACACGCATGAACCGCCCAACAGGAACAGCAGGAGTCCAGGGATAATCAGGAGGCGATCTTCAGCGGCTTTTCGCCGTCAGCGGAAGCCGCCAAGATATCCTTTTGAACCGCCACGAAGGACTTGGAAATGCAAAGGTCCTTCATATCGCCCTTCATCGGGACCTCGTACATCACATCGAGCATGATGTGCTCCAGGATCGCGCGCAGGCCGCGGGCGCCCGTGCCCTTGTGGAAGGCCATCCGGGCCAGTTCCTTCAAGGCGGACGGCGTAAACGTCAGGTTGACCCCGTCCATGGCGAGGAGCTTGGCATACTGCTTGGTCATCGCGTTCTTCGGCTCCGTCAGAATCCGCACCAGGTCGTCCTCGGAAAGAGGATTGAGCGCCGACAAGACCGGGAGGCGTCCGACAAACTCCGGGATCAGCCCGAACTTCAGCAGGTCCTCCGGTTCCACGTGCTGCAGGGCCTCGGCCTTTTTCCGGTCCTCGCTGACCGGCCGCGAACCAAAGCCCATCGTTCCCTTGCCAAGCCGCCGGCGCACGATGTCGTCCAGCCCGACGAACGCCCCGCCGCAGATGAAGAGGATGTTCTGCGTATTGATCTTGATGTATTCCTGCTGGGGATGTTTGCGCCCTCCCTGCGGAGGCACATTGGCGACCGTCCCTTCCAGGATTTTCAGGAGGGCCTGCTGGACGCCCTCTCCGGACACATCGCGGGTGATGGACACGTTCTCGGTCTTCCGCGCGATCTTGTCGATCTCGTCGATGTAAATGATCCCCAACTCCGCCCGCGACACATCGAAATCGGAGGACTGGATCAGGCGCAGGAGAATGTTCTCCACATCCTCTCCCACGTAGCCCGCCTCCGTCAGGGTGGTCGCGTCGGCAATGCTGAACGGGACATCCAGCAGGCGCGCCAGGGTCTTGGCGAGCAGCGTCTTGCCGCTTCCCGTCGGGCCGATCAGCAGGATGTTGCTCTTTTCGATCTCCACATCGGGATGAATCGATTTAGCCCCGGGGTCGCGAACGCGTTTGTAATGATTGTGAACCGCGACGGACAGGACCTTCTTCGCCCGCTCCTGGCCCACGACGTATTCGTCGAGGACCGCCTTGATCTCGTGGGGTTTCGGGACCTTCAGGTCATGGGTTTTTCGTCGTGCGGACTTGGCGCCGCCCTTCTTCAGGATCGAGTTGCACAGATCCACGCACTGGTCGCAGATCTGCACATCCTGCCCGGCAATGAGCCGTTCCACTTCGCCTTGCGGTTTGCCGCAGAACGAGCAGCGCGGTGTCTGTTCATGTCCAGCCATAACCCCTATTTCCCTTTCTTGCCGCCGATCACCTCATCGACAATGCCGTACTCCTTCGCCTCCTGCGGCGACATGAAGAAGTCGCGGTCGGTGTCCTTCGAAATCGCGTCGAGGGACTTTCCGGTGTGCGAAGACAGGATCTCGTTGATCCGGTCGCGCAGACGGAGAATTTCCTTCGCCTGGATGCTGATGTCGGAAGCCTGTCCCTGGACCCCGCCCCACGGCTGGTGGATCATGATCCGGGCATTCGGCAACGCGTAGCGCTTGCCCTTGTTGCCCGCGGCCAGGAGAACGGCCGCCATGCTCGCCGCCTGTCCGACGCAATACGTGGTCACGGGACACTTGAGAAACTGCATGGTGTCGTAAATCGCCAGGCCGGCCGTCACCGAGCCGCCGGGCGAGTTGATGTACAGGTTGATGTCCTTCTCGGCATCCTCGCTCTGCAGGAACAACATCTGCGCAATCAGCAGGTTGCTGACCTCGTCCGAAATGCCGGTCCCGATGAAAATGATCCGGTCCTTGAGAAGGCGGGAGTAAATATCGTACGCCCTCTCGCCCCGGCCCGTCTGCTCGACCACCATCGGAATGAGAATCTGGTCATGCTCGTTCATCGCCCCACCTTTCCGGAGTTAGTCCTTCACATTGGCCTTCGCCAGCAGCAGGTCCAGCGTCTTCGTCACGCGGATATCCTCCCCGATCTTGCCGATGGCATCGCGCTTCTCGAGCTCCGCCCGGAGTTCCGCGGGCTTCGCGTTGTAGCGCGGAGCCATCTCGGCAATGCGCCCGGAGATTTCCTCCTCCGACACCTCGATCTTCTCCTGCTCCGCAATGCGATGAAGAATGTAGTTCATCTTCACCTTGTCGTTGGCGCTGCGGGTCGCCGCCTCGAAGATTTCGCCCTTGCGGGTTTCGATTTCCTCGCGGCTCACGCCCCGGTAGCTTTGCTCGCGCACGATGTCGTACACGGTATCGCGCGTTTCCTGCTGGACCACGGACTCGGGGACATCCAGCTTCGTCTTTTCGAGAAGGTGTTTGACGATCTCGTTCTTCAACCGGCGGGACTCCTGCTCCTCTCCGAACTTCCGCATATCCTCGCGAATGCGCGTTTTCAGCCCCTCCTCGGAATCCACGCCGAGCGATTTGAGCATCTCCGAATCCATCGCGGGGAGCTTCTTCTCGCGAATCCCTTTCACGTCCACGTAGTACGTGCATTTCCGGCCGGCCACGGCCTTCTCCGGAAACTCCGCGTTGAAATCGACCTGAACCTGCCGCTTCTCGCCGATGTTCGCGCCGAGCAGTCCGTCCGCGAACCCGGGCAGGAAGGAGTTCTCGTCGGCCATCGTCCAAAAATCCTTGCCCTTGCCGAGCCCGGCGGCCTTGGGGGCCAGCTCCTCGATCGCCTTGTTCTCGCAGATGCCCTCATAGTCGATCTGCACCAGGTCGCCCTTTTGCACCGGGCGCCCCGCGACATCCTCCCATCGGGCGTTCTGGTCGAGGATGTGCTTGATGGTATCCGCGACCTGCTCGTCCTTCACCTCCACCTTCTTGCGCTGGAGGGAAATGCCGGCGTACTCCGGCAGGGAGAAATCGGGAGGGACATCCAGCGAGACGCTGAACGCCATCGGCTGACCCGGCGACACGGCCACCTCGCTGACATCGAGAACGGCCACGGGATCGATCTTCTTTTCCTTGAGCGCCTCGTGATATCCGGCCGGGATCAGGCGGTCCTTCACTTCCTGCTCGATTTCCTTCGCGTAGTGCTTCCTGACCAGGTGGCTCGGCGCCTTGCCCTGACGGAAGCCGGGTATGCGGGCCGCCTTCGTATAGGCATCGACCACCGCCTCGTACTCCTCGCCCACCTTCTCAGCCGGTATCTCGATACGGAGGTTCTTTCTGCAAGGTCCCGCATCTTCAACAGTTACATTCATTGAAAAACACATCCTTCCAAGGCTCTCTCGTCCTTACCGTTCAGCCGGGCGCCTACCATAGGCCAGCGCGCAAGCCCCGTCAAGACAACGGGTAGCAACCGCCCCCGGCACATCCTCAACACGTCCGCTACCCCTGCATGGTCATCAGGAATTCGGCATTGCTGCCCGTCTTCTTCAGCCGGTTCACCATCAGTTCCATCGCTTCCACCGGGGGCACTCCGTTCAACGCCTTGCGCAGGATCCAGACCTTGTTCAGCTCGTCCGGGTGCATGATCAGCTCTTCCTTGCGCGTACCCGACTTCTCGATGTTGATGGCCGGGAAGATGCGC
>ERZ1645192.2241-NODE-2241-length-16052-cov-5.808339_pt1 | contig 16052 bp, 12 predicted proteins | sample MGYA00575354_ERZ1645192 | MGnify/ENA primary metagenome ERZ1645192 (study PRJEB40844, sample SAMN11349763) | freshwater sediment metagenome | isolation source: river sediment | host: Sediment | place: India: Faizupur Khadar , New Delhi | collected 2017-02-21 ... | reverse complement strand
CCTCGGCACGCTTCTACAACTTCAAATGTCCCCGTCGAAACCGTGACGCCCCCTTAATATTTATTTTGTTTATAATATAGACACTTAAGTGCTTTTTGTCAAAGAATAGATTTAACAATAAATACTTTCAACTTTATGTGTTTGAATAATATGATCTTTTTAATTTTATCAGACATGTACATGCTGGTTTGATGATTTTTTAATTTTCCTTCTGTTCTTGAATTCCTTGATATTCATTCCCGTCCATTTTTTAAAAGCACGGCGCAAGGTGGTCGCCTCGGAAAAGCCCAGACGGTTGGCAATCTGATCCACGCTGAGATTGGTTGTGGTAATATATTCCTTGGTCAGTCCCATTCTGATTTCGTCCAGAATATTCTGGTAGGTGATGTTGCGTTCCTCCAGGCGCCTGCGCAACGTCCGGGGACTCATGGCCATTTGTCTGGCAATGACAGGCAAACGGGGAAACTGTCCCAGAGAGGTAATCAGCAGGTTGCGGATGGTTGATATCAGTTCATCATAGACTTTGAGTTTTGCCATCAGCTCCCGGCATTGCTGTTTGCAAATATCGGCCAGGATGGGGTTTCCCATGGACGTGGGAATGTTTTCAAAAATGAAAGAGGTGCGAAACAAATCCGCTTCCCCGTTAAAATAGACGGGACAATTGAAGATTGTTTTGTAAAGCGCTCCATGCGCGGGCTCGGGGTACGATAAATCGATTTGCGCTATCTGAAAATGTTCCTTGGATAGAAAAATGGACCCGGAATAAAAAGTGGAAAGAAGTTCTTCCACGGCAAAAATCCATGAACGCAAGCTGTCCATGGGAAATGCGGGTTTAATGTTCCAGATGGAATGTTTATTATCTTTTTCATAAGAAAGCGTGACCAGAGAACCGTTCAGCGCCCAGTATTGTATGGCAATCTGATTGGCTTCATCCAGCGTGGCACTGCTGATAATGGCATAACCCCAAATGCCGAGTTCCGCCAGATTATGCTGCTGGCCAAGCCGGAGGCCCAACGATGGATCTTTACTTTCATCCAACGCATTGTTGACAATGGCCAGATAATGTTCCGGGGATATGAGGGCATTGTCATCTTTCAACCATGACTCCGTCAGATTTGTTCCGCGAAAAATTTGCTTCAAGGGAATGCCTTCAGCGACCAATCGCCGCACCAGCCACTTGGCGCTGTAGGATGGAATTTTATCTGTCGCCAATTATTTCTCCTTCAACACAATAAAAAATTGCTTGTAATCTTTAATTCTTCAAGATAAATTGTGGCCACATTTATCACTTTTTTGACCAAACCGGTACTATTTTTTTTATAATTATTTTGCTAGCTATAATCTCAATTTTCTTCAAGGAATCTCATAATGAAAGCTGACAACAAGTATATCCTAACAATCGATCTCGGAACATCGGGTCCCAAAGTCGCTCTGATTTCAGTATATGGCAAAGTTGTAGATAATGAATTCAACGCCACGCCTATTATCCTGCTTGCCGGCGGAGGAGCGGAACAGGATCCCGAAGGCTGGTGGAAAGCCATTATGTCCGCAGCCAAGAGATTATTGGCAAAAAAACTCGTGCCTGTTGATGATATCATAGCAGTCAGCGCAACCACACAGTGGTCTGGCACGGTTCCTGTCGATCAGGATGGCAATCATCTGATGAATGCAATCATCTGGATGGATTGCCGCGGTCATAATTCCATGGATCATTTTCTTAAGTCTCCCATCAAGATCAGCGGTTATCCTCTTGTCACGTTGATGCAGTGGTTAAAAATATCCGGTGGAGGACCCGCATTATCAGGAAAGGATTCTGTTTCCCACATCCTCTGGTTGAAAAAAGACTGTTCCGACATTTATAAAAAGACATATAAATTTCTCGAACCCAAAGATTATATCAATTTAAGATTAACCGGCAAGTTTGCCGCCACCTATGATTCCATTTTACTGCACTGGGTCACTGACAATCGCAATCCGTCCCACGTGGTTTATAACGACACGTTATTGAAAATCACCGGTCTCGAACGCGAGAAACTGCCGGATTTGATCCGCGCGGTGGATATCCTCGGCACGTTGAAAAAAGAGGTGGCTGACGAACTGGGTTTAAAGGCCGATACGCCGGTGATTGGCGGCACACCTGACGTTCCTTCAGCATGCGTGGGTTCTGGAGCGGTCAGAAATTATGAAGGCCATCTGTATATCGGCACCTCATCGTGGATATCGGCTCATGTGCCTTTCAAGAAAACCGATGTCCTCCACGGTATTGGATCGTTTCCCAGCCCGATTCCCGGCCTTTATATGATTCTTAACGAACAGGAATGTGCCGGCAAATGCCTGACCTGGCTCAGGGATAATGTCCTCTATCACCAGGATGAATTGCTGATGGAGGGAAAAACGCCGGACATTTTCAAATACCTGGATCAGACCATTTCCCGTGTGCCGCCCGGAGCGAATAATGTGATTTTTACTCCCTGGCTTTATGGAGAACGGACACCGGTGGATGACTGTCATATCCGTTCATCATTGTTTAATCTGTCGCTGGAAAATACCCGCGAAGATATGGCCCGCGCCATTTTTGAAGGCGTGGCCTTTAATCAAAAATGGCTGCTCACTCATCTGGAAAAATTCATGGGGAGACCGCTTATACACCTGAATTTTATCGGCGGTGGCGCCAATTCCGATGTCTGGTCGCAGATTCTGGCCGATGTACTGGAACGACCGATCCGTCAAGTTGCCGGCCCCATTTATGCCAATGGTCGAGGCGCCGCGTTTCTCGCCTCGATTGCTCTCGGTTACATCAAGGCGGAGGATATTCCAGACCTCATTGAAATCAAGACGGAGTACAAGCCAAATCCCGATACGATTAAAATATACCGTGAAATATTTGCCGAATTTCTGAATTTGTATAAAGTTCACAAAAAAATATGTTTTAGGATAAACAGAAAAAATCAACCCCGTGTGTGCGCTCCGCCACCACAAATGCTACGATCAAATTGAAGGAGGATATGAATTAATGGAATTTAATGAAATTTTAAATCGCAGAAAAGAGATTTTATCCAAGCCGCCGCGCCCGATCCCGGCGGATAAACTGGAGACTGAACGCAAACTTTATTACGAGCGGAACAAGCGCTCTCTCGAGATATTTGAAAAAGCAAAGAACATTATCCCCGGCGGCGTCCAACACAATTTAAGCCAGAACAAACCTTTCCCTTTAGCCATGGATAGGGGCAAAGGCTACAAGGTGTGGGATGTGGACAACAACGAGTACATCGATTATCTGATGTGCGGCGCGCCCATTATCCTCGGTCACGGTTACGAGCCGCTGGACGAAAAGATTATCGAAATCATCAAAGAAAAGGGACCGGCCAGTGGATTGACCTCGGAATATGAGCTTTTGGCTGCCCAGGAAATTATCAACCATATGCCGGGTGTGGAAATGGTTCGTTTTCTCCAGTCCGGCACGGAGGCCGACATGGCCGCGATACGCATCGCCCGCGCTTTTACCGGAAAACTTAAAATTATTAAGATCAGCGGCAGTTATCACGGCTGGTCCGATCAGATGGTTTACTCGGTTCATATTCCCGGTTCAGCCAATTTTGAGTCCAAGGGAATTCCAGCAGAAAGCTTTGCTCACATCGTCGATGTGATGCCCAATGATTTCGACGCGCTGGAAAAGGCTTTCAAGGACAATAAGGACAAAGGCGGGGTTGCCGGTGTTATTGTGGAACCTCTCGGAGGCGAGTCCGGCGCCCATCCGGTGCACCCGGACTGGAACAAAACCATTCGCGCCTTATGCGATCAATATGAATCCCTGCTGATTTTCGATGAGGTGGTTACCGGTTTCAGGCTGGATATGGGTGGCGCCCAGAAGTATTTTAACATCATGCCGGACATCACGGTTCTGGGCAAGATCATCACTCACGGATATCCCTCATCAGGCGCGGTAGCCGGCAGAAAAGATGTGATGAAGGTCTGCACCGGCAGCTTTGGTGATAAGATCTTCGTTGGCGGAACACTGGCAGCTAATCCCATTTCCACGGCGGCCTGTTACTATTCCCTGAAATTCATGGTTGAACATGACGCGGTAGGAAAGGCCACCGCTTACGCAAACAAAATTACCAAAGCCCTGAACGATCTGTTTGCAACGCGTCCCGATCTGGGATTTTTTGTCTATAATTTCGGCCCGATTATGCACTATGTGACCACGGCGTTCTTTTCCGTCGAACTGAACGCGCCGGATGCGTTCACCCAAATATTTTCACGGAAGCAAATTGCGGACGAATACCAGTTGGTGACCATGTCGCACGGGTTGTGCTCGCTGGCTGGAACCCGCATGTACACCTGCATGCAGCATGACGACGCGGCGCTGAAGAAGACACTGGAAATATGGGAATATCTGCTTTCGCTGATTCCCAAAAACTAATATGATCAACAATTTAAAATGAAGGAGTATAAAACTATGGCTGAAAAGAAAAATTCAAAAGATGTAAAGAAAAAGATGGATGCATTTGCGGATAAACCCATAGCCATACCCGAAAGTATCGATATGGAAAACCATTTAATCGCCACGTACTGGCTTAAGGGTGATAAATCCTATGATGCGGCGACGGTGGGTCAGATTCTGGCCATTGAACAAACCACCGGCACGTGGACACCGGTGCCCGGGGAAACGCCGGAGATACGCGCCAAGCACGTCGCTAAAGTCATCGGCGTTTACGAGGCCCCCTATTATGAATACGGTCTGCCCGCTGATGTTAATGAGAGACAATATATCCTTCAGCTTGCTTTTCCCTCGGTCAATGTTGATGATCAATTCCCCATGATCCTGACCGCGATCATCGGCAACATTTCCATGGTTCCGAATTTCAAATTGCTGGATATCCGGTTCCCCAAAGCAACACTGGATCAATACAACGGTCCTAAATTCGGACCTGACGGATGGTGGAAAGTCCTCGGCATCAAGAAAGACCGTCCGCTGCTCAACAACATGATTAAACCCTGCAGCGGTTATCCGCTGGAAGTTGGCGCACGGCTTTTCAGAGAAGCGGCACTGGGCGGCTGCGATGTCATCAAAGACGACGAATTGATCGCCGATTTGCGTTACAACGAAACAGTGAAAAGAGTCAAAACGTACATGAAGATTGAAAAAGAAGTGTACGAGGAAACCGGAGAACATACCATCTACAACGTCAATGTCACCGATCGCCTGCCGAAAATGTTCGATCTGGCAAGACGCTGTGTGGACGCCGGAGTAAACGGCTTAATGGTCAATTATCTGGCTGTGGGCCCTGAAGCCATGCGCGCGCTGGCTGAAGATCCTGCCATCAATGTTCCCATTCTGGCTCACATGGACGTGGCGGGCGCTTATTATATGTCACCTCAGCAGGGCATTTCTTCGCCGCTTATTCTCGGAAAGTTCCCCCGTTTATGCGGCGCGGACTCCATCGTTCTACCTTTTTCTCTGGGTGGCAAGGGGATATACATGCATGAACGTTTCATGAACACCGTCCGCAACCTGACTTACCCCATGGGTAATCTGAAAGCAACCATGCCCATGCCGTCCGGTGGCATCACACCGCAAAATGTGCAGGACATTATCAACACAATGGGCAAGGACATCATGATCGGCTCCGGTGGTGGAGTTCATGCCCATCCGATGGGACCGAGAGCGGGCGCCAGGGCGCTTCGTCAGGCAATCGACGCCGCCTGCAAAGGCATTAAGCTGGAGGAATACGCCAAGGAACATGAAGAACTCGGTGTAGCGATAGGAACCTGGAATAAGAAAACAGATTTCAAAATTTAAATTCATCCATTAAATATCCATTTCCCCTTTTCTGATGATAGGAAAAGGGGAAATGGATTCTTTCTCAATGTTGTTGTCTAATGCGTAATTCAAAGAATGCGAGATTTTGGTTTGGATTATTATCTTCATAATGACCCGCGCCTGTCTGTGGCTTGGGGTCCATGGTTTTCCCACGAATACATCAATTACTATCCCGTGATCGCTTCAGCGTCGCTCATGGATTTGCCGCCTGTGCCGGTCATGCCTAATCCCCGCCAGACTGACGATACCTGGGCCATTGGTCCCCGACACGTTGACCTTTATAAGGAATCTTATCAAATCGTCCGGCAGTTGGATTTATTGCATTCCTTTGCTTATGATACACGCAATGGCGATTTCAGTGCCATACCGCCGCTTGATGTCACGATTGAACCCTGGAAGATATTGGTCATTTACGGCACCGAACCCGATCTTCTTTTGGATTGTGATCTCACACTGGATAAGCTTCAAAAATTTACCGGGGGGTCTCACGGCTGGCGGCATATGCAATTCAGTGTTTTAGGTTTCAAAATCGGTATTCTGGCAGATTCTTTTCTCCACAGCAGGCGTATGGCCGAATGGGCCATGAATCAAGGAAATGATTACTGGCGATGGCGTTATCTTGCGCGTTGCATGCATTATCTGGCCGACATGGGCAATCCCTTCCATGTCAAATCCGCGCCACGAGGACTGTTTCTGAAGAAAATCTTTTCTTACACAGAATTGTTCAGGATTCTTTCCACCGTTCATCAAAGTTACGAAATTTATGTTGAACGTCGTTTCCGGGAGGGATTCCCCGTCTTTAAAGACGCTCTGACACAGGGCGCCCGGAAAGGCATGGACACCCATGACGATGTCACAGCCGGACTATCCGAATATATCCGTCACTCACGCAACCGGATGAAACCGATTTTCAACTTTATCATTGATCATTTCGGACAGGAACTTATCGATGTTTTCAGTCACATCGACCAAAAAGGAAAGCTGGATGCTTCCAAACAAGTCAATTTGTGTTCGGCGAATGCCAGTAAGATTATATTCAGCGAATCCCGTTCATTTTCTCTTGATTTTCTGGATAAAATCACGGCTGATATCTTGTTTGACGTCGGAAAAATGCTGGGATCTTTTTTGGCCCGATTGGAAACCAGGCATTGAGAACAAATCTTTTCTGAAAATCAGAGTGTTTTATTCTCCCCCTAAATCGGTTCTTCCACTTTCAATTTTTTTCTGATCCTGCCGCAATTTTGCAAAAGCTATTTCACGCACCAGCAGCGGTATCTTAGTCAGTTTCCGTTCGCTGCAAAGCGCCAGCAAATAAGCCATGGCACACTTCTCCAGAATTTCGACGTTCCCGACGACCCGTTCCATGTCATGACCGAAGACAAGCGCGCCGTGATTGCGCATCAGGTATGCGTTGTTCTTGTTTTTGACGTGCTTGGCCACGTTGTTTTTTAATATAAATGTTCCGGAGGGTCCATAAGGGATAATATCCACGCTGCGTCCCAGAAAGCGGGCCTGCTCGTCAAAGAGCGCGGGGATGGGCGCATTGATCGTGGTCAGGGCACTCGCATAAACCTGATGCGTGTGAATAATCGCGTTGACATCTCCACGTATCTGATAGACGGCCGCATGAAAACTGGATTCCACCGAAGGCTTCAGATGCCCTTCCAAAACCTTCAAATCAAAATCAAGAACACACACATCATCCACGGTCATTTTCATGTAGTCATAATTTGACGGCGTGACCGCAAACAGATCCTTGCCTTTAATCCTGACGGACAGATTACCGCCCGTGGCCATGAGATAACCTTTTTCAACAAGCTTCTTTGCCGTGTCAACGATGAGTTTTTTTTCAATATTAAATTCGCCCATGTCTTTCCCCTTGGTATATTTTGGCTTGATATATGACAACTTGTCATAAAAATCAAAATTTATTTATTGTTTTGATTTTTAAACTTTTATCAGTTTTGATTTGAAATCACGGGCAATGTCGCGACGTTCTTCCCGCTGCTTGATATCCTGACGACGATCATGAAGTTTTTTGCCCTTGCCAATGCCGATTTCCACTTTGACCTTGCCATTCTTGAAATACAGCTTGAGGGGCACCAACGAAAGTCCTTTCTCCCGGGATTTTCCATAAAGTTTTCTGATTTCCCGTTTATGAAGAAGCAGTTTGCGGGCCCTCAGCGGATTATGATTGGATCGGTTACCATGATCATACGGGCTGATGTGCATCTCTTTGATGAACACTTCATCATCCTTGACCACCGCGTAACTGTCTTTGAGATTTGCCTTGCCGGCCCGCAATGCCTTGACTTCCGTGCCGGTTAAAACAAGACCGGCTTCGTATATATCACCGATTTCGTAATTCATACGAGCGGTCTTGTTGGATGCAATCATTTTTTGTGCTGTGTTTTCTTTAGCCATGATCCCATTTTACATGAAACGAGGAGTATTGCTATATTTTTAATTATCCCAGATTACGCAATAGAAATCTAAAAAAGTCAAAGCTGTCATTTCGATGAGTCCCGACTTATCGGGACGAAGAGAAATCTTAATCGTTGTCGTTCGTTTAAGATTTCTCCCCTCGGTCGGAATGACAAAAATAAATTCAGAACATTATAATTTCTTCTATTGCTAGATTTATAAAAATTTCTTTTCACCGTTTTTTTACATAGAACTTAGAACGTTGAACGTAGAACTTTTTTTTCACCATCCACCTATCACTTTTTCATTGGAGGCAGCAAATAGTCCGGTTTGACATGACTCATTGCTTTATAAATATTATCGCGGACGTCTTCATGGTCTTTTTCCAGTTTGTTTAAAAGCTTCTTGACGTAGATTCTTTTCGATGTCCTGCTGCTGGGACAATTGTTTTTCAGCACGGGAAACCCGCGTTCTTTGCTGTATTTCTTGATTAATTCTTCCCGCAAATAAGCCAGCGGACGAATAATGTGCAGCTTGCCGCCAAAGATGCTCTGATTGGGCATCATCGTACTGATTTCCCTTCCATAAAACATATTGATCAGCAGTGTTTCAATGATATCGTCCCGATGATGGGCAAATGCAATCTTATTGCAACCTTCTGCCGCTGCAATTTCAAATATTCTTTTACGACGCAATCGGGAACAAAGGAAGCAGGGATTTTTTTTATTGATCTCGGAATGCGCCAATGTGCCGATGTCTGTTTTTTCCATCACATAGTGATAATTTTTTTTCCGGAAATAGTTTTCCAACCGGTTGAATGTTTTGCAGGATGGATCAAACCCCATATCGATGTTTACGGCAACCAACGAAAAATCCGGAACGAAAATCATGGGGGAATCCAGCAGATCCAGTAAAGCCAGGCTGTCGGCGCCCCCGGAAACGCCTATCAGTATTTTGTCGCCCTCGCCTATCATGTTGTAATCCAAGACGGCTTTTTCCAGCCACTTTTTTAAATGCAAAAAAAGTTTTGTGTTCCGATCTTGTTTATGAACAGTCATATGAAAGATATGGAGCGTAACGATTTACAGGAATCTAAAAAGACGACGGCGCAGCACTTCCATTTCCGCCTTGTTTTCCGTCAATGCGTAATACGTTTCTTTCTTTTCGGTTTTCTCATCTTTTATCGTGGTAATCAGTCCCGCATCTTCGAGAAATAAAATAACATTGGTATAATTCGCTTGAGAGATGGCTTCCGGTCGCAGAACCTCCCCCTTCTTGTACATTCTGTCCCCCAGCATCATGATCTTCTTCAGCCAATCTTTTTTTGTTTGCGGATTTTTTTTCAAATACAGACAGCTTCGGATCACTATCCAGGAGGATTCCAGATAATTGTGAATCAGATCCGCGAACGGTTTGAGTTTCTTCGTCCCCTTCCCTTTCACTTCCATGAAGATCTCGCCATCCTTTTCCAACGTGGTGATCATTTTCCTGTCCTGTAGGTAAGCAAGGGCTTCTTCCACTTCATCAGCGTCATCCCTGTTTTCGTCAAATATAAATTCGTTCCAGAGCAATGTTTTCAAAAATTTAAATTCTCCCAGAACCCGTTTCAAGGAGATAACATCATCATTGCTTTTAATCACGGAGGTGGCGATGAAACACAGGGGAATAAAGAAATGTAAAAAATTGTTTTTGTAATATTCAAGATTGAGCCGTCTCTCTTCTTTCAGCGAATAAACGACTTCCTGCATTTCTTCAGCTTCATCTTCCTCGGCTTCAATTTTTGAGATAAATCCCTGTTGCACAAAAATATTCAGCGCGTGATTGATGGCTTTTTCGCGGTTGGCAAATGTTTCTGCAAATTTTACTTTCTTCATGCAGAGATATTCATAAAATTCATTTACATTATCCAGCAATTCATTATGAGATATGCCTCTACGGTCATGGCTCAGGATGACGGCGGCGACCAGAGAAAATGGCGTAACGACCGCCACTTTGTTAATTTCCAGGACGATTTCATAACCGATTTTACGGTAAAGGCTCTGCCTTTCATCCAACGACATTTCCTCAATCGGCTTTTCCTGTGCTGCCAGATAATCCTTCATAATCATGGGCTCGCCGATATTGACATACACTCGCCCGTATTTTTTTGTTAAGACTTTACTGCTTTTGATGATCTCCGCGGTATTTTCAGGAGTTTTGGATTCTCCGGAGAGTTCCTTAAGATATGATCTTTCCTCAATGACGCGGTCATATCCGATATAGACCGGTATGAGGGCCAAGTTTTCACAATATTTTTCCTGAAAAGCCTGAATCACCATGGACAGAAGACCATACTTGGGAACTACCATTTTCCCTGTTCTGCTGCGTCCCCCTTCAATGAAAAATTCCAACGGCAGACCTTCCTTCAGGAGGGTTGCCAGATACTTTGCGAATACTTCGGAATAGACTTTGTCACCCCGGAAACTTCGTCGCAGAAAAAAAGCTCCCGATTTCCGGAAAATATACCCCATGGGGAAGAAGGACAAATTTTTTCCGGCGGCAATGAACGGAAGCTGGATATTGTTCATGAAAAAGACATAATGAATCAGAAGATAATCAATGTGACTGCGATGACACGGCACGATGACAAAAGGCATTTTTTTGGAAATATTTCTTATGTGAGCCAGACCTTCCAGATCCACGGATAAACCGTCGTAAATATCATTCCAAAGCCATCGAAGAACCTTTTTCCAGATGGCAATCATTGTATTGCTGTAATCCGCGGCAATTTCATAAAGATAACGGCGCGCTTCCCTCTTAACCTTTGTTTTATCTTTTTTTTCTTTTTCAGAATAGTCGGCAATGAATTTTCTCACGGAGTCATCGCTTAACACCATACCGATTAACTCTTCCCGTGATTTTAATATCGGCCCGACGATGGCGATCTTTTCTTTTTCAATCCGGTCTATTAATTCACCGCGTAATTCACGCACCCTGGCTTCCGCAGACGTCCGTGTCGTTGTTTTTACATAATCGGATAATTTTACCGGCTCCGCGGGAATAACGAACGCATCTCCGGCGTATCGCGCGAACGTCACCAACCGCCGGATGGATCCCGTATGTTCGGTTTGACCAAAGAGAATGTTCAGCAAGCTTTCATCTTCTTTTTCACGTCTGCGTCCGTAGGACACAAAAATGGGAACGATAAATATGGGGAAATCGATTTTTTTCTGAACCTGGAGCAGGCTACTGATGGCGCTTTCCGCGGATCGGTTCTCAATGAATTCAGATTCACCGAGATGAATCACGATGCTATGCCTGTCGCCCACGGTATTTTCCATATAATCCAATTTCCCCTGCCAGGCCTTTTGCTCCTTGCCCAAACGGCGCAAGAACGAAGACCAGAAAAATTTAAACATTTGCGGCAAGGGTTGCCAGAAGGACATGTTCATTCCGTGGCAATAGACGGGAATGGGAATACCATGACGTTTAAAGAGTTCGTACACAATAAGACTGTTGAGTTCACTGCGCTGGTTTAACGCGTACACCAGCACGCCTTCCTGTGAAAGGTTCTTGATAAACTGCACGTACTCGTCGGCAATGGAAACGCGGGAAAGAAATGTCTTGGCCAGACGAAACTGCAGGTAATTCTGCTCATCATAGAGATGACCCGCATAATATTCTTTGTTCGGATGCGGTGTTTTTAAATCAATATCTTCACTCATGTCACGTATCTCCGTTGATACAAAAAAGATCCCTGTAATATTTAATCTTCTTCAGCCTTGAATTCATCCGGAAAACGTTGTTGCATATAATCCTGTACGTAGGATCTCACTTCCGCAGACGTATTGAAGGACAGCGCTTTTTTCAATACCAATTTGGACTCTTCGAGGGTTGACTCCCGTATGATTTTTTTTATCCGGGGAATCGCCAGATGATTCATACTTAACTCATCGAGTTCCAGGCCTAGAAGAATTAAAACACACAACGGATCTCCTGCCATTTCGCCACACATCGCGGCGGGAATTTTTGCTTTATGAGCTGAATCCACGACGTTTTTAATCAATCTTAAAACAGCGGGGTGCAAGGGTTCATACATATACGTCAGACGTTCGTTGGCGCGGTCAATCGCCAGGGAATACTGAATCAAATCATTGGTGCCGATACTGAAAAAATCAACTTCTTTTGCCAGTTTATCCGCAATAACAACCGCTGACGGAACTTCGATCATGGCACCTATGGCCATTTTGGGAGCAATCTTGACGCCTTCCTCCAGCAGTTCCCTGCGCACCTCCTCCAGTATTTTTTTCGCTTCTCTTATTTCTTCCACACTGGAAATCATCGGAAAGAGAATTTTCGTTTCTCCCAGAGCGCTGACGCGCCAGATGGCTCTTAGCTGCGCTTTGAAGATATCCACTTCCTTCAGACAAAAGCGAATCGCCCTCATTCCCATCTGCGGATTTAATTCCTTGGAGGTTTTCTGATAATTAGCAAACTTATCACCGCCCAGATCAAACGTGCGGATGGTGGACCACGCGAGATTTTTCTCGGTCACCACCTGGCGATAGTTGTTGAAATGATCCTCTTCCGTCGGCAAATCTTCTCGATAAATATAGAGAAATTCCGTGCGGTAAAGCCCGATATTTTCCGCCCCATGAACAATGGCGGAAGGAATTTCTTCGATGAATTCTATATTACATCCTACATCGACGTGATAATGATCAAGCGTTACCGCCGGCAGTTTTCCATATTTCAGATATTCGTCCTTGGCCGCGTCATGATGACGTTTTTTCTCCTCATAGCGTTTGAGCATGTCAGGATAGGGATTGATCACCACCATGCCCGCGGTTCCATCGACAATGACCTGATCGTCGGTACGCACAAAATGTGTGATATCATCCAAACCAACGACCGCCGGCAATTCCAACGACCGGGCAACAATGGCCGTATGAGACGTTCGTCCACCGCTATCGGTGGCAAAACCCAATATTTTATCCAATTTCATCTGAGCCGTGTCGGCGGGCGAGATATCGTGTGATACGACAATCACGCCATTATTTCCCACGTCCCAGACCATTTCGTGCTTTTCACCGGAGAGGTTGCGTAGAATCCTCTGGACGACATATTGCACATCGCTGACACGACTACTAATGTAATCATCCTGAACGCCTTCAAATATCTGCTTATAATGATCAAGGGTCATGCGCAGCGCCCACTCGGCATTCACGCCCATATCCCGTATGTACTTTATAGTGCGATTCGTGAATATTTTATCTTTGAGAATTAAAATATGCACATCAATAACATAAACAGGTTCGGTAATTTTTGATTTTTTTAGTTTGGTCTGTATGTCAAGGAGTTGCTGCTCCGAATCCTTCAGCGCATTTTTAAAACGAAGAATTTCCTGGGGGATCAAGGAGTCGTCCTTGAGTTTGTAAAAAGATATCTGACTGTCCAATGGATCAAAACGGTAACATTTCCCTATGGCAATCCCCGGAGAAACTCCGACACCCTTGAGAACAAACGTTTTTGTCGATTGATCGGCGCACATATTATTTAATATTCTTCTCCAAATTTATTTTCGATAAGCTTTTCCAATTCTGCCAGGGCCGCCGACGCATCCGCGCCTTCAGCTTTGATCGTTAACTGACCGCCATACGGACAGCCCAGGGTGAGAATATCCAGGATGCTGTTTCCGGCAACGGTCTGTCCATTCCTTTCAATCGATATATCTGCTTTAAACTGTTGTGCCAGTTTAACAAATGTAGCGGCCGCTCGCGCGTGCATCCCTAACTTGTTTTTCAATTGCAAGGTTTTTGTTTCCATCACGTCAATAATCCCATCCATGAAATAGTTATAAATATCAAAAAAGCCGCATAAATCATATAGATTTGTGAAAATCCTTTTTTAAGAATCAACAGACAAAACATGACCGCCGATATCGCAGCGATTTTCATAAACAGTCCATGCGTTTTGATAAACGGCCAATATCCGCCATCCCTGGAAAGCCACAGCAAAATGACGATCAATATCATCAACGATATCCATCGTACCTTGCCGGCAATGCCCGGCAAGTTCAGAGAGCGAATAAATTCAAATCCCCGTTTCCCCTTGCTGTACCCCTCAACAAATCCTTTCAATCTTACCCAAAGATGAACAACATTATAAATCAGTAAAAACAAGACCGGGGCAACGACAACGCCCATGTACATCAAAATGACGCTCGCAATAGCCATCAATGGCCTGAACGCGCCCCAAAAAAAAATGTCTCCGATGGCCGCGTAAGATGCCATCAGGCTTTGCTTAATCGATACGGCATCTAATGTCCCATCTGATGATTTTTCCTCTTCCAGACGAACTATGGTTCCAATGATCGGAGCCGAAAAATAAGGATGTGTATTAAACATCTGCAAATGCGTCGTTAAAAAATTTTCCGATTCCCTGGCGCCTAAATTCAACGATTTAAGCACGGGAATGACCGACATGGCAAAACCCATGTTTTGCATTCGCTTGAAATTTAACGTCGTTGGAATAAAAAAAGACCTTAAAAAAATATTCAACAAAGTTGTCTTTTTCACGCTTCAAAGGCCCCATCAACAAGTAAATATTGATTTTTAATATTATTATTTATCTTAATTTGATTAACATAAATGATGTGTTAAGTCAATTCATCACAGCTTTATCGGAGGTGCTCATAAACAGGTGTTTCTTCATTTTATACAATAAGACAACAAGTTTCGTGGCAGGCATGTTTATTCGTTTTGTAAATTACTGAATGCTATGATAAACAGTGGCCGCAATGAGTAAGAAGATTCTTTTAATCAATCCCTGGATTCACGATTTTGCAGCCTATGATTTCTGGGTCAAACCTCTCGGACTTCTTTATCTTGGCGGTTTGTTGCAGAAAAACAATCATCACGTACGTTTTATAGATTGCCTTGATCCCTATCATGGAGACATGCTTCACCATGGAGCGCAAAAACCCCGGCGGTATGCTTATGGCAATGGAAAATTCTTTCGCCAGATCATTCCTACCCCGTCGTCATTAAAAATGATTGATAAAAATTATTGCCGTTACGGAATATTACCGGAAATATTCAGAAAAGATCTTCGACGTTCTTCAGATGCCGATCTTGTTTTGGTAACCTCCATGATGACGTACTGGTATCCGGGTGTATTTGAAGCCATAAAAATTATCAAGGAAGAACTTCCTGACGTTCCTGTTGTTTTAGGGGGGAAGTACGCCACCCTGTGTCATGAACATGCTGTGAATTTTTCCGGCGCCGATTATGTCATTTCCGGACCGGGAGAGCATCAGATCCTTCAGTTATTAAAAAATATTTTTGATGAAGCGCCTTTATTTACGCCCGAAGACAATGATCTGGATTCCTGGCCCTACCCCGCTTTCAGTTTGATTAACAAAATAGACCAGCTTCCCATCATGACGTCTCGTGGCTGTCCTTATCATTGCAGCTACTGCGCCTCACCCGTCTTAAACAAAAAATTCCTGCGGCGTGATCCCATCAAGGTGGTTGACGAAATCGAATATTGGCAAAAGACATACGGTGTTGTTAACTTCTGCTTCTATGACGACGCTCTGCTCGTCGATCAGGATGAAATGATCTTACCGCTTCTCCGTCACATCATGAAAAGAAATTTATCCTGTCAGTTTCACTGCCCCAATGGTTTACACGTGCGGGAAATCACCGGACAACTCGGAACATTGCTTTACAACTCCGGGTTTAAAACAATTCGTTTCGGCTTTGAAACGTCTGATCTCAACCAACAGATAAAAACCGGCGGTAAAGTAAAAAATGAAGAATTG
>ERZ1645192.2236-NODE-2236-length-16065-cov-6.209806_pt1 | contig 16065 bp, 12 predicted proteins | sample MGYA00575354_ERZ1645192 | MGnify/ENA primary metagenome ERZ1645192 (study PRJEB40844, sample SAMN11349763) | freshwater sediment metagenome | isolation source: river sediment | host: Sediment | place: India: Faizupur Khadar , New Delhi | collected 2017-02-21 ... | reverse complement strand
TTAGTAACAACGACAGCTAAGGTTACTAAGGATAAAGATGGTAAAAACAGAGGAGTCATAACCAATATGGGCTGTTATCATGATTTTATTCCAAATGATAATGATGTTAAAATGACACAGATAGTTTCTCCCGGAAGCAGTCTGACAGCAGGTCAATCCACGGCCTTAAAAGTAAAGATAACTAATCTTGGTTTATATAATTTGGATTCGGTACGTATTCATTGGGTAGTAAATGGAATCATGGATTCAGTAAATTACTATTGTAATTTGGCATTCACGGCGATAAGTACGGATATTTTATTGGATTCAATATTACCCATTAGTGGTATAAATACAATAATAGTATATACAACCTTGCCTAATGGTGTACAAGATGAATTTCCTTCTAACGATACGTTATCTATTAATGCTTACGGGTGTTTAGCGTCTTTTAGCGGGACTTATGTTGTGGGTCCTAATGCTGATTTTGATGATTTAGAAGAAGTAAAAATGGCACTTTTCAATTGTGGCATTACCGGTCCTGTTGTTTTGCAATTTATGAATGGAAATTATTCCAATTTATATTTTAACCAAAACGTACCGGGAAGTAGTACTACAAATACAGTTACTTTTACCTCTTTTACAGGCAATGCCGACAGTGTTGTTTTTGCAGCAGCAGTAAATGACGTAGCGTTGACTTTGGACGGAATTAGTAATTTAATTTTTAGAAATGTTACTTTTGATGCTGAATTGGGAACGTTTGGTGTAGAATTAAAAAATATCTGCAGCAATGTATTGTTCTATGGATGTAATATAAAAGCCAACCCAACAACTACTTCTTCTTCATATATGGCAGTACGATATAATAATAGCTCGGGCTCAGGCAAATATTTACATAATGTACAATTTATTAAGAATAATATCAGTGGAGGGTATTACAACTTCTATTTATATTATCCGGGATCCGGTACTACAGAAATGAGCAACGGCTCTGCATCCATTACCATCGATAGTAATACTATAACAGATGCCTATTATTATGGCATTTATTCCTATTATTATGGTTTTTATCCGAGTATTTCCTATAATACCATTACTTCTCGTTCTACCAGTGGTGGTTACTATGGTATTTATACTAATTATTATCACACCATCCCTTTAATGGTAGGGAATAAAATTCATGTAAATTGTAGCAGTACCGGTTACGGTATGCGTTTGTATTATTATCATAATTATTCAACCTCTTACGGCTCAAACGGACCGGGACTTCTTGCTAACAATGAAATTATCATTAACGGAGCCGGAACCAAGTATGCTATGTATATTTATAATAATTCGAGATGGAATATTATTAATAATTCCATTTACGTTGGACCTGGAGCAAGTACGGTGTATGGTATTTATAGGTATACCACCTCAACTTCTTATCAGATGAATGTGGTAAACAACAATATAGTTGTAGCAGCGACAGGAACTACTTATCCTATCTATATTTCTTCTACAACGTATGCAACGGCTGCTTATGGCATTGTTGATTATAACAATTATTATTCGAATGGTACTTACTTAGGATATATGGGTTCGGCAAATACTACTTTGGCAGCCATGAAAGCGTATCAAAATGCGAATTCGGTAAATATGTTACCTGCGTATATTAATGTAGCAAACAGTTTGGAATTATCGGATTATAGTGGCTTGTTGTGTCCACGATATACAGGTGTTAGCAATGATATTAAGGGAGAAGCAAGAACAACCTTGACTCCTATGGGAGCCTATTCTACCTATGTCTTTGAAGGTTATGATATGGGCATTGATGCGGTTGTAGAACCGGTAAATACGGATGAAGTATTCTGTTATCAGGATTATGCAAGTATAGTGGTTGCGATGGCAAACAAAGGGAGTTTACCTATCAATTTCGCTAACAATCCGATGACGCTGTATGTAGATGTGCAAGGGGCAGTAAATTATCAGGCAGATACGGTAATTAGTGTGGGCATGTTGTCTGCCACCATGAAAGATACATTTGTGGTTACTAATTTCCTTCCTGTTAATTTAAGTGGAGTGTATAATATAAAGGTTTGGTTGGAATTATCTGTTGATCAATTATCCGATGATGATACCATTCAAAGTGTATATGTTATTGATAAAATCAGTATTCCTTATACTGTTAACTTTGATACCATTCCCAAAGGTCTTGTATTTCAACAACTGTCCGGTACTTCAGGATGGAGTGTAGAACAGGGAGCAGGTATCAATCCTACGATTTCGCCATCACATGGAAGCGGACGTTTACAATTCCTGTCGGAAACCGGACGTGGTTCTATGGCGAAGGTATCCTTACAACCGTTTAATTTGCAAGGAAGTGCTATGCCACAGATGAAATTCTGGTATGCACACGACAATAATAATGCGATGGCTAGGGATTATACGGAAGTGAAGATATCTGTCGATGGTGGGTTTAATTATTCGACCTTATTGCATATACAGCGTTACAATGCTAACTACGCTACGCCTACCTTTGTACGCTATGATATAGACTTATCTCCATATACTGCTTATTCATGCGTTATTATAGCTTTTGAAGCCGGTAGTTTCGGTGGTGGAAATCAAAACATTGATAGCATTGCATTGATTTCAAAACAAGATATTGAACTCGACTTGGAAGTGCCTCAACAAAATGCATTAATTGCATGTGAATTGAATAATAAAAGCATCAATATAAGTCTAACCAATAAAACAGCACAGGACTTCCGTTTTGAAAACAATCCTTCACAAATCAATGTAAAAATAAGTGGAGCCATCGATACAGTCTTTACGATACCTTTGTTAACAGGAACTATTATTGGTGATACTACTCTCACCTATGAAATTACCAATACCCTTGATTTTAGTGCCAATGGCACCTATGATTTCTTGGCATATGTAAGTTCTGCAGATGATAATGAAGCTAATGATACTGCTCGTGCATCCTTAATCGTAAATGTTGATGCCGAATTGTTGGGAGTGGATAGCATAGGAATGAAAGAAGAAGAAGATTTAGTTTTTCCTACGGTTACTCTTACAAATATTGGAAATATGCCAATAAATCAAATTCCTATGAGTGTTATTGTGAATAATGTAGTTGTATTTACAGAGACAATAGATACTTTGTTGAATCAAGGGGATACTATTCGTTATACGTTTTTACAATCCTATGCCGTACCTCATGCTACAGAACAACAGCCTTACTATCAGATGAAAATACAAATAGATTTAAGCTGTGATGGCAATACAACGAATAATAGTCATATCAAATATTATGATGTGGATGTGCCCTTAAGTGTAGATTTGGAGATTACTTCTATACTCACTCCCGAAGCAGATAGTTGTGAAGTGGGATTTTCAAAAATATATCCTTCAATTGAAATCTATAATGGAGGGACAGGATATGCACAGGGAGCGATGTTGTATGTGTTTGTCGATAGTTTAGGTGTTCAAATAAAAAGTTTTGTTGAAAGTTTGGATGATGTCTTATCACAAGGAACAATTACGCATACCTGTGTAAAATTCTATAGTGTACCTGATTTCACCGGTAATTACACGGTATCTTTTTATGTAGACTATCCAACAGATGTAGTCCAAACAAACAATACGGCTTCCGTAGTAACGTGTGCTAAAAAATCAGATGTTGGAATAGAAATAATGGATGAATCAGAATGGATGTTGGGACAAAACATCCCGAATCCGGCTACATCCATGACGGTAATACCTTATACGATACCACAAGAGGGCAAAGTAAGTATTAAAGTAATGAGTGTGAACGGACAAATCTTGTATAAAGAAGAAATAGAAGCAAGTTCCGGAACGCATTATGTGGAACTGAATACTGCCGACTTATCGAATGGTATTTACTATTACAGCATGGAATACCAAGGACAACGTATCGTTAAGAAAATGACAATACAGAAATAAAGAGTTATATAAATAATCAAGGGTGTATAAATCAAATTATACACCCTTTTTTTATGATAATTTTCCCTTTACATAGATAGCGTTCCTTTTTAGGATTTGCTAATCATGAGAACATGCTTTGTTGATTTCTTTTCCTTTTTCGGTGAATTCGGTTGTATATCCGATTTTCTCAATAGCAGCTACCAGTGTTTCTTTGTTTTGTTTCTTCTTGTCGTAAAGAATACTTACTAGTTTGGTTTCAACATCAGCTTTTACTTCATACACTCCATCTAATTTGATTAATTCTTTTTCAAGCAAAGCTTTGCCGTTCGGGCAATGAAAACCTACTTTAATTTTTATCTCTTCTTTTTTTACGTTTTGAGTATAGGTACAGCTTATAAACAGCACAAAAATACTCATTATCATTACAGACACTTTTTTCATTTCTTCTTTTTTTTATTATTTTAATGCTGCAAAGATATAACAAAAACCAATAGGGAAGAAGCTCAAGTAAATAAAAGGGATATTATTTTTTTGGTATTTTCAATAAATTACACATTCAGTGCAGTTGTTTAGCAAAAAAATCGCTATTTTTGCAGCTCATAAAAATTACATAATGGGAAAGAAATTCTATGTCGTTTGGAAGGGGAAAGTCCCCGGAGTTTACGATACCTGGGATGCTTGTAAACAACAGGTTGAAGGATTTAAGTCTCCTTTATACAAAGGATTTCCAACCCTGGAAGCTGCAGAGGAAGCCTTTAAAAAAGGGAGCAGCGACTACCTTAAGCCGAAAAAACGTTCCATGCAAACCATTATGGATGCCTTGTACGGTGCTCCCCTTGTTCCCAGTATAGCAGTCGATGGTGCCTGCAGCGGCAAAACAAAAAATGCCGAATATCAAGGAGTAGATGTTCAAACGAAAAAAGTTATCTTTAAAAAAGGACCTTTCCCCGAAGGAACCAATAACCTGATGGAATTTCTCGCACTGGTACATGCCTTGGCATATTGTAAACGGCATCAACTTGATGTGCCCATCTATTCCGACAGCATGACAGCTATAAAATGGGTGAAAATTAAAAAAAGTCATTCAAAAATGGAACTAAATGCTACCAATGCCGCTCTTTATGCCATTGTAGAAAGAGCAGAAAAATGGTTAAACAAAAACACATATACCAATCAAATACTTAAATGGGAAACAGAAGCCTGGGGTGAGATTCCGGCTGATTTTGGAAGAAAATAATAGATTGGTGAATGAAGACTAAAACTAATTTGAGCGGTGTATATGTGTTGATAGTTTTTTCCATGATTTTTTGGGGAATGTCGTTTGTATTTAGTACAATAGTGCTTAAATACATGGATCCCTTCACTATTCTTTTCATTCGTTTATTTATTTCCTGCGTTTTTGTATGGCTGCTAACCGTATTGTTTTACCGAAAATACGCGGTGCGCCTTGCCGATTTAAAAATCCTTGCTTTATTGGCTTTTTTTGAACCTTTTTTGTACTTTATAGGAGAAACATTTGGTTTACAACGTGTCAGCCCGACTATTACCGCCTTGATTATTTCAACCATCCCTGTCTTTACCGCTATTACCATGTTTGTAGTGTATCATGTTACATTATTAAAAATAAATATTGTAGGGATAGCATTATCTTTTCTTGGGGTAGTGTTTATGATTTTAGGAAAAGACATGGAGTTTGTTGTAGATAGTGTTGGTTTGCTTCTTTTATTTTTAGCTGTTTTCTCGGCAGTATGTTATGGACTGGTATTAACGAAAGTGTCATCACGCATTCACCCTGTTTGGATTATCTCTGTGCAAAATACTTTTTCCTTATTGATGTTTTTACCCTTGATGTTAATTTATGGAGACCCTATTCGTGTAGAAGTAGTCCCTGAATTTCACGCTCTATCGCCTCAAGTAGAATTATGGGGTTCTTTGACGGTGTTGGCAGTGTTTTGTTCTACTTTGGCGTTTATCTTTTATACTATTGCCGTGAAACGTATCGGCATTACACGTACAAGTATATTTACCAATTTAATCCCGGTTATTACAGCCATTGTTTCTTTTTTACTACTACAAGAAAAAATGACTGTCAATAAGCTGGTTGGGATGTTAATCATCATTGGAGGGGTAATGTTAAGTCAAAGGAAGAAAAAACCGGAAAGCGTAAAATCAATTACAAATTAAAATTTTCGAGAAATTAAACGTAGATAAATCATAAAATAGAATAAACATGGAAAAAATAATTTCTTCTTGTGGATTAAATTGCACCGCATGCGATGCAAGAATCGCTACTATTGCCAATAATAATGAGTTACGCGCTCAAGTAGCAGAAAAATGGAAAGTCCAATATGGTGCAAATGGAATTACTCCTGCTATGATTAATTGTGTTGGATGTAGAGAAACAGGCATTAGATTTCCCCATTGTGAAAAATGTAAAATTAGAAATTGTGCCATTTCAAATGGCTATATTACGTGTGCGGAATGTGAAAAAATGGAAAATTGTGACATAGTAAAAAATGTCCACCAATATGCTCCGGAAGCATTAGAAAATCTAAAATCTTTACAATAAATTCGTTAACTGATTTATTGAATATATTGTTCTCTCTGCATTTCTTGTTTAGGGCAAATTTTTTTATGGGGAGATATACTGAAATAGAACATTCAAAGAAAGGGAAATAATAAATTATAAAAAAACATGAAAATGAGTAAACACATTACATTCATTGAAATTATTTTATATGTGAAAGACCAAGAAATAAGTGCAGCCTTTTATCAAAAATTATTTCGTAAAGCGCCGGATTTAAATGTCCCCGGTATGACGGAATTTTATTTATCCGAACAGTGTAAAATAGGACTCATGCCCAACAAAAGCATTGCCAAAATATTAGCCGACAATACACCACATCCCGATAAGGGGAATGGAATTCCAAGATGTGAATTGTATTTGTATGTGGATGATATTCAATTCGAATTTGAAAATGCTATCAAATACGGAGCGAAACTAATAAGTCCGATTATTGATAGGGATTGGGGTGATAAGGCTTGTTACTTCTCAGATCCTGACGGACATATAATTGCTTTTGCAGAAAAATTGTAATTGCTTATTTAATAAGTATTCTTCTCTCATTTAGGTTGTATGTAAAAGTTTTAAACTATAATTAGTTTATTGCGTTGAAGTATATTTGATATCTGAAGAATTATTAATGTTAAAATTTTTATGTTGTTTATATTTTTCTTTAAATATAAATGTATATTTGCAAAAATATTATTGCTATTAACCCTTATATACTTCCTACATATCAGCAGTAGTATTTGGATGAATCTTCATGTTTAAACAATTTTAAATTAAATGATTATGAAAACACATCTAGTAACGTTCATCATGGGACTGCTAAGTTTTAGTTTTTCACTTTCACCACTACGAGCACAAAGTCCGGAGAAAATGAGCTATCAGGCAGTCATACGCGATGCCGAAAATCAATTAGTAGTAAGCCAATCGATAGGTATCCAAATTAGCATATTACAGGGTTCGTCCTCAGGCACTCCCGTGTTTGTGGAACGGCACTTCCCAAGTACGAACAGCAACGGACTGGTAACACTTGAAATAGGTACAGGAACCTTGGTGTCGGGCAGTTTCTCAACTATCGACTGGTCAAGCGATGTCTATTTTCTGAAAACAGAGACCGATTTAAACGGTGGCTCAAACTATACCATCAGCGGAACAGTACAGCTATTGAGTGTTCCTTATTCACTCCATTCAAAAACAGCAGAGAGTATTAGTGGAACATTACCCGAAACAGATCCACTTTTTACGGCATCGCCGGCAAACACCATTAATGATACGGATATTACCAATTGGAATAATAAATTAGATTTTGTAGATACAATTTGGAAGTATAATGGAAATAGAGTATATAACACTAATTCCGGCAATGTGGGCATTGGCACAACAATCCCTGACGCACTTCTACATGTAAATGGTACCGGTACAGGCGGAGGCGATGTGTTGTTTACGGGAACATACAAAAGCAGCAATCCGGGCAACCCACCTGCTTCAAATTTAGGAACACGTATGATGTGGTATCCCGATAAAGCAGCTTTTAGGGCAGGATATGTTAACGGAACAAATTGGGATAGAGATAGTATAGGAAATTATTCTGTAGCTATGGGATATACCCCTAAAGCTAAAGGAAATAATTCCGTTGCTATGGGATATTCCACAAGTGCAATAGGTAATTTTTCCACTTCCATCGGATGTGTTTCAAATGCGATTGGAACTTATTCTACTGCTATGGGATGTTATTCCATTGCTTCAGGATCTTATTCCACTACCATGGGAGGTTATACAACTGCTTCAGGAACTTATTCCACTTCCATGGGAAATTCTACAACCGCTTCAGGGAATTATTCCACTTCCATGGGAGGCTATACAATCGCTTCAGAAACAGGTTCCACTGCTATGGGAGCTTACACTACTGCCTCAGGAACTTTTTCTACTGCCATGGGATATTCTACCACTGCTTGTTCATCAAATGAAACAGTAATAGGAAGGTATAATGTTTTTGACACAAACGACTATAAAAGTAGTTGGTATTCGTATGATCCTTTGTTTGTAATTGGTAATGGCGGTAGCAACACTTCACGTGCCAATGCAGTAACCGTATTAAAAAATGGTCATATAGGTTTGCAAACGATTATCTCGCCTACTTATGCGCTTGAATTGCCTAATAATACAGCTTATGGAATTGGGTATGCTCTCGCCTATTCCTGGTTAACCTATTCCGATGGAAGATTAAAAACCGAACGCCGCATCTTACCCTACGGACTTAAAGAAGTAATGCAACTGGAACCTATAGCGTATTTTCACCATAATTCTACCTCCAAAGACGGGAAAATAATTATCGAAGAATCGGGGGCTAAAAGCATAGGTTTTATTGCTCAGGATATGTATAAAATCATTCCCGAAATCGTAAATGTTCCTGAAGATGAAAATGCACAACTATGGAGCATGAACTATGAAAAACTCACTCCTGTCTTGGTGAAGGCGATACAGGAACAACAGCTTATTATCGAAGAACTGAAAGCTTCCAACAAAGAATTGAAACAACGGATTGAGAAACTGGAAGCGATGAAGTAAATAAAATGGCATCTTTCATTTTTTTCATTTTTTCTTTCACTTTATTTGTGTTTTTGCTCAAACAAAGCTTACATGTATAAGTCGAATGCAACATTAATTAAATACATATAAAAATCATTATGAAAACAAAATTCCCTAAACTTTTAAATGCTTTAATTCTCTCGTTATTTTTAATTACAAATTATGGTTGTGAGAAAGGTGAAATGTCCGATGAACAATTTTACAATATCGCAGCCGACAATTTAATGGATTGTTGTGATGATATCCTTATGCAAAATATAGTCGGACAGCCAACAGGAAGCGTAAATAAAACTGTGAACGGACCCCTGGGCGGGACTGTTATAATTACAGGTACCGGTTCTTACTCTGAATCTACAGGCGTTACAACCCTTGATTTTATTTTTGAAATGCAGGATGTGCCTTATGCAGAGGTTACTTTTAATGGTTCTATTAGTTTCAAAGGCACCTATTCAAGTAGTTATAAGAATTGGTCTCACTTTTCCGACAACTTTTCTATTATTGGGTTAATTGATAATGGAAAAATCGAAAGACCTATCAATAAAATAGGAGCTGTTTCAATACATAGAACACTCGATCAAACCAGTGGAAGCATCTTTGGATATGCTGTCAGTTGGTAATTCTAACTCGGCTTGATATTATTTCTTATCCTAAATTAAGTGGATGGATGAGAGGATATTATTGCTTTTAATTTCACATATGCTTTCAAATATTTATTCAAACGCTTCATATCTTGTTCATTTATTTCTTTTAAGCGGGTTATATCCATATTGTCGAGCAAATCGTTTATTTTAACTTGCACAGCAATCGGGTTTTGTGCAACTCTCTCAATAAACCTATCATAATCTTCTTCCTCGGAATCTTTAGTAAGGCATTTCAAGACAGAAATAATAGTATCTGAAAATCCTTCTTTTGCAAGAGCGTCAAATGTCCAATCACTATCTTCTACAACATCGTGAAGAATGCCGCAAATTTTCTCTGTCTCTGTTTTCCCTCGCTCCATAACGCGAATCGGATGTGAAATATATTCAGCACCTGATTTGTCTTTTTGTCCTTTATGTGCCTTTATCGCTATTTCAATGGCTTTTTCTAGTGGTAACATATTTTCATGGTTTTTTTAACAGTGGTTTTTTACAATTTATTTCTACTTTTTATTTCTCCTTTTTGTATGATGTTAAAATCATAACTTTCATTTGAGGGTTCGCCCCGATTAAGCATATCTCCGTATTTTCCCTTAATTACACTTGGATGAACGTTTGATTGTAAAAGGTTGCCTTTACAATCAAAGCATTTCCATGTATTTTGATGTAAAGCATATATTAAGGCATTTTGCCTTTCGTATCCATAAGAAGACCATGGAATATCCAATATGAGATAATCGTAGATACAGGATAATATTACTTTATCTTTCCATGAAATAACGCCGTATTTTCCATTTTTTCTTACTTTGATAATTTCATTTTGAGGTATTCCGACATAATCGTATTCAATGGGTATAATAATTTCTCCTTTGTACGATATGATTCCATATTTTCCGTTTTTTTTCGCAAAATGGGCATCAGGTCCATATTCTACCCAAGATGAAAGACCGTCGTAAATAATTGGAATTATAATGTTGTTTTTATCATCTATGGTGCCAATTTTACCGTTTTTTTCAACAATATATATGTTTTTTGCATTTGGAAATAATTTTTTATAATCGGAATAGTCATAATACGTATCGTAAATTCCATCGTATTCAAAAGGTATAGTTAAATTGCCGTCCTTGTCGAAAACACCAATTTTGTATTCATTGTTAACATAGGCAAGGTTATTACTTATAGCATAAATGTATTTATATTGAAATGCTTGAATGATTTCGTTGTGGTCAGAAATAGAACCATAGAGACCATCCTTTTTCGCAATATAATATCCGTGAATATTGTATTTGTATAAGGTATCGTAAAGAAAGGGAATAGTTTGTTTGCCCGTGTAATCAATACGTCCTTTTTTGTTTTCTCTGTTACTTACGATAAGGCTGGCTTCCCGGTCTAAATATGACGCAATGTCTGCTGTTGGAATGATGTTAACATTTTCATCAAAAAGTAGAACGGTATCGCCTTTTGTTGCTACAAAATATTTAGCATAACTACCATAGAGAGAAGGTTGTTCGATAAAATCAAATTCCAATGGCAACAGCAATTCCCCGTATTCATTGATTATTCCGTATTTTCCCTTATTGGCAACGATTGCTTTGCGTCCCAACCGGAAAACGTCAGCATAATCATACACTCCGAAAGGAACTATCATAGTGAGATATTTATCCAGATAAGCATAGCTTATTCCAAGTTGTGCTTCCATAAATTGTTCTGTTTTTTTTGTTGCATTCCTATATACATTACGGTCGTGAAGTTCTGTAAGTAATCTTTCGTTTTCTTTGGTTGTTACAAGCATAGGAAGATTTTTACAATTCGTTGGCAAATGACTCAAACTCGCACCGTCTAAAATTTTATAATCGCAAAAGTCAGATAGTTGTTTTCCGTCTGTCGAAAAACATGCCCATTGCTCTTGTTTCCATGCAACGACATAATCATTTTTTCGATAACTTGAAAAGTCTATATCGTCATAAATAAAAGGAATAACTATTTTGTTTTCAGCATTGATAACTCCGTATTTTCCATTTTTTACTAGTACTGCGATTCCCGGTTCATAGAAATAACCTACACGATAGTTATAATCGTATTCAAATGGAATAATTGTTTCTCCTTTTCTGTTTATAAATCCTTGCTTTTTGTTTTTTGCTGCGGGTGCCAAACTATCACAATCGGAAAAAATGCCTAATTCGTCATAAATAAAAGGAATTAAAATATTTTCGTTTATATCAATAAATCCTTCTTTTCCACCTTTTTTGGCAAGTATCATTCCCTTTTCGTCTATCGGGTTAAGAAAACTGTATTTTCCCAATGGAATTATGATATTTCCACTGCTATCAATAATTCCATACCAGGAATCATTCGATATTATTTGATATTCCAATCCGGTTTTGATAATTGATTTTCCTGTGCTATCGGTAGTATATTTATAGTGTACTCTATATCCTTTGTTGTTTTCTTGACAAAACAAAGGAACAGAGGTCATTAAAAGTAAAAATAGTGTAAAAATGAGTTTCTTCTCTATTTTATTTAAACGATTATTATAATTCATTAATTTTATTTGTTATTCATTTTTTTGTGTTTCTAATAAGTTCTTTATAGCCAACATTTCTTCCGGAGTGTAATCATATCCCCATAAAGCAAATGCTCCATTTGTTATCTGACTGTTCACTTTGGGAGTCATTTCTAAATTGTTATTTATTACAAAAGCCAATTTTTTATCAATGAATTGTTTTGTTAAAATGGACCACTTCTTTGTGCCTGCTTTGTCAAAATACATAAATAAATGGACTATTTTATCATCTTTGGAATCGGTAGTTAAATAAAACAGTTCAATATCTTTTGGTTTTAGTTGCACCAAAGTATCAATATATATTACTTCTTTTTTGGAATTAATATTCATTTCTCTTGGTATGCCTTGTGTAGAATCTGTTACAATATACCAACCTGTCTTTACATAGATACTTTCAGTTTCTTGTTCTGTAAATTTTTTCGGCAATGGAGCGGGGATAAGTTTACTAACTAATTCCTTGTTTTGTGCTGCCTCCTTTCTTTTCAACTGATTTGTTGAATAATATGGACAACAACCTACTATCAAAAAAACAATAAAAACGAAAATGAGTATTTTAAATATCTTCATGTTTTTTGTTTATTACACAAAACGTGTGTGTACGCAATGGATTCAATTTTTTGCAAAAATAGTCTTTTTTTTATATCGAAAGTCAAAAGTCGAAAGACGGTTTTTTCGGAACGAAAAAGGATTATTAAGGGCAACATTCATCCTTCACGCAACGGACAGAACCTCCATTTTCCTTATTGCCTTCGTATCTGTCTACACGGATCTTATCGTTGTTCATGACCCATCTCATGGCGGTTCTGGTAGTACGCTCAGTCGCACTCCACCAGTAACCGATGTAGCCAATACTATTGAACGTACCATTACCACTACGTACGCCACCCGGAAGAGCCGTGAAGCCACTTTCGTTGGTTGCTCCATTGTTTGGACTATACCAATGTTTGGTACCGGTTTCTTTAAGTTTACCGGCTGCAACATCTCCGCCTAAATAATCAATTAAAGTCGCCCATTCGGCATCCGTTGCTACATGCCATCCTATAGGGCATAATTTGCCTGTATTTATTGCATACCAATTGTATAATTTACCGTACGTTTCAGAATATGAAAATTGATTTTCATAATTACTGTAGGCTCCTGTGGTTAATTTAGACCATGCGGTAATATCCGTTACATTTGGAATGCTTGTTCCATCGTTGTATTTGGTAACTTTTAAGTTTTCCGCCATCCACGTTTGGGTACCTATTTTTACAGTTTTATAGGTGTTACCATCAATATCGGTCATAGTACCATATTTCCCTTCAAGTGTTGTAAACGACATTTCACTTCCATACCCCGTTCCTGCACTGTTTGTGGCGTAAGCTCGTACATAATAGGTTGTATTGGCTGTTAAGCCTGTAATAGCACTTGTAAAACTACCTGTTCCGGTGCCATCTGTAGTTTTATTATCAGCAATAGTTGGGTTTTGGCTTGTACTCCAACATACACCGCGTGCTGTAACATTTGCTCCGCCATCAGAGCTTATTACTCCTCCACTTGTAGCTGTGGTGTCGGTTACTGCTGTTACTTCGTTGGTACTTACTACCGGAATAGTTGCATCTTCTTTACAATTAGTTAAAAAAGCTGAGGATAAAGCAAATAGTATTGCCGGCATCCAAAATCTAATTTTTGTCTTCATTTTTATTTTTTTTAAGTTTATAACAATGCAAAAGTAGTCTTTTTTTTAATGGCTATGGTCGAAAGTTGTTATTCCGTTATCAAAAAATCAGTGCTTTGCGTGAATATTCTCCTTTGCACATCATTACATTATCATATTTTGCTTAAAATTTCATGCACTAAAGAGTCCATGCGTGAAAAGGCAAACCATTTATAACCCAAATCTTTGAGGGATGCTCCAATATGGAACATTTCTTTTCGGTCAATTATCAAAAATCGGTCGTGACAGTTTGTTAATTCTTTTACTTCATATTTACCATATTGTTCATTTGCTTTTTTTACATCTAAAGCTAATTGCTTATTGATAGTTTTGGTGAGTAATAGCACTTTTACATCTTTTGCTTTTTTGGATAAATGGATTAAAGAAGTTTCGTTTATGTAATTATCTATCAAGATAATTTCTTTTTTTGCAGTGCGAATAATTCGGGAAGCCAATTCGTAAGCATCGAAAATTTGCCCGTCGAAGAAAACACCTTGATTAGGCAATTCTTGTGTTTTTAATTGTAAAGAGATTTTCCTTATTTCTTTTGATAGTGTTTCAAAATTATTTTCCATTCTTTCCATACGTTGATTCAAGGCATACCCTTTTAATAGATAATTGCGAAGCACATTAGTAGCCCATATTCTAAATTGAGTGCCTTGTTTGGAATTAACCCGATAGCCAACAGATAAAATAGCATCAAGATTATAGTATTCGATTTCTCTTGTTACTTTTCGTCCCGCTTCAGTTTGAACTGTTGCCTTTTTTGCAACAGTTCCTTCTTGGGTAAGTTCGCCTTCTTTGTATATTTTTTGCAAATGTCTTGAAATAACGGATTTATCTCTGTTAAAGAGTTGAGATATTTGGTTAAGCGATAGCCAAACGGTATCCTCATCTAATCTAACTTCAATGTGCTCAGGTAACTCATCGGATTGATATAGTATTATTTCATTTTTCATATTTTTTAAATACGTAGACTTTAAAAAACTACTTCGTTGAATTCTTTTAATTCAATATGTGATTTAGTAATTCTTTTGTAAATTATTTTTTGTTAATCTGTTGTGGATGCACAGGTAAATCTTTTTCAGCGTCCATATTGTTGTTTTTTATTATTTTCTCAAGTTTGTGAATTATTCCTCTGTTTAATTTTTTGCAAAAATAGTCTTTTTTTTATATCGAAAGTCAAAAGTCGAAAGACGGTTTTTTCGGAACGAAAAAGGATTATTAAGGGCAACATTCATCCTTCACGCAACGCACAGAAAACCCTTCTCTCGTAAAGTAGTTGACGACTCCGTATACAAGGCTGCTATTATAGCCCACGTATAGGTATCCGCTGCCGTTATTGCCGCTGTCAGCTGTACTCCACCAGCCGCCACTTTTGCCAATGTCGGTGAACGCACCACTGCTGGTACAGTAGCCGCCCGGAAGGGCTGTGAAGCCGGTTTCGTTGGTTGCTCCTGTGTTAGGACTATACCAGTGTGTTGTCCCTGTTTCTTTTAGTTTACCACCGGCAATATTTCTTCCGCCTAAAGAATCAATTAATGTTGTCCATTCTGCATCCGTTGCCACATGCCATCCTGTTGGGCATAATTTGCCTGTATTTACTGCATGCCAATTGTATAATCGTCCATAAGTAGCCACCTTGCTTGGGTCATTATTGTAATTGCAATAGGCTCCTGTGGTTAATTTAGACCATGCGGCACCATCGGTTACATTTGGAATACTTGTTCCATCATTATATTTGGTAACTTTTAAGTTTTCCGCCATCCACGTTTGAGTGCCTATGGTTACCGTTTTATAGGTGTTGCCATCAATATCGGTCATAGTACCATACGTAATCCCAAGGTTCCCTTCAAGTGTTGTAAACGACTTTGCACTTCCATACCCGGTGCCAGCACTGTTTGTGGCGTAAGCTCTTACATAATAAGTCGTATTGGCTGTTAATCCGCTAATAGCACTTGTAAAACTACCTGCTCCGGTGCCGGCTGTGGTTTTATTATCGGCAATAGTTGGGGTTTGGTTTGTACTCCAACATACACCGCATGCTGTTACGGTTGCTCCGCCATCAGAACTTATTACTCCTCCACTTGTAGCTGTG
>ERZ1645192.2235-NODE-2235-length-16066-cov-10.649678_pt1 | contig 16066 bp, 17 predicted proteins | sample MGYA00575354_ERZ1645192 | MGnify/ENA primary metagenome ERZ1645192 (study PRJEB40844, sample SAMN11349763) | freshwater sediment metagenome | isolation source: river sediment | host: Sediment | place: India: Faizupur Khadar , New Delhi | collected 2017-02-21 ... | reverse complement strand
GTTCGCATTGGCCGTCTTCATATCCGCCGTCTTCTATAACGGTGGCGCAGACATCGGGGTTTGCCTTTATGAAGTCGATTTTCAGGCCTTTATCGGAACAATGGAAGTACAGGTCTTCGTTTTCCTGATCGTAGCCGTAGCTCAGGGTCACGATATAGGGCTCATTATTCCGGCACATTGAAATGGTGCAGAATTTGCCGCTTTTCAGGATCCCCTTGATCCCGGTCTCATCGGTTATTTCCCTGTCGGGACGGTTGTTCAGATGGTATTTATCCATGGGTATAGGATTAAGTCGCACAAATTACGAAACCGGCAACAAGTTTCAAAAAGAATAATGACATGAGAACATATAGAAGCTGAAGAATGGGAAAAAGATTTAAACCACGGAGTAACACGGAGTAAAGAATGGAGTAACACGGAGTTAAAGAGAAGTTAAGCCACGAAGTAACACGGAGTTATAATGGAGTTGAATCCCGGGAGTAACACGAGTTAAAGAAGTTCCACAGCTTGTTCTGTATTCTCTCCCCCCTTCACCCCTTCACCCATTCTCCCCTTCGTCCCTCCGTCTCTTCGTCCTTCATTTCCCGCCTTTTTATCTTCTGCGATCTGGTCGAAAATCAAATTTGCCTTTTGCTGATAATTACGAATGGATTCGTAATTTTGTACAAAACAACCGTAATGACCCGTCAAGTACTGATAGATAAGGTTTTAAAAAAGATAAAGTTATTGCCTGACTCAAAATTGGAAGAAATCAATGACTTTGCTGATTTCCTGTTGAACAGGTTAGATGACCGTATCCTGACTGAAGGTATCCGGAATATGGCAGCAGACTCCAAAGCATTTGAATTCCTCAACGAGGAAGAAGATCTGTATTCGGTGAATGATCTTAAAGAGAGATACAAATGACCCCCTTCTCCCCCTCACTGCTTAACACTTAAATGCCTTCAAGCAGAAATACCTTTTCCCCTTAACCCTTTCCCGGCAATTCATATCCTTTATAACTGGATAACTCCTCTGATCTGCCAGAGCCGAGAATGAAAAGGAAGTCGGTGCTTTGGCTAAAAGCGATTAGCTCCTCGAACTTCGTGAAATATGGGGTATATAAAATTTGTATATAACTTATGTATTTTCTATTTTTGATACTTGTTCTCGTTGCGTGTTGCATAATTATTAGATACTTAGTGGATATTGCCTGGGCTCATTTAAAGTAGCGCTCGTCACCTATTATCCTAAAAGCGGATAGATAAAAGTGAGCTATAGGTTACGGAAAAAATGTTACTGGGAAATACCAGTTATCAAACAAGGGTAAATTATATGGATAAGGCAGAAACAATAATTTATCAGCCAGAGGATAAATCCATAAGTCTTGAGGTACGCATTGAAGACGAAACGGTTTGGCTCACACAGTCCCAGATTGCTGAGTTATTGCAAACAACTCCCCAAAATATTACACTTCATTTAAAGAATATCTACGCTGAAGAGGAACTGGATATGAATTCAACTTGTAAGGATTTCTTACAGGTTCAGTTTGAGAATACACGAAAGGTAAAAAGGACAACAAAGCACTATAACCTGGATGCCATTATTTCTATAGGTTATAGGGTTAAATCAAAAAGGGCTACTCAGTTTCGAATCTGGGCGACCAAAACACTAAAGAGTTATCTTTTAAAGGGGTATGTAACAAGCCAGAGAATCGAAAATCTCGAAAGAAAAGTTTATGAACATGACAGGCAGATAGAACATCTTGTCAGGCAAGCACTTCCTCCGGAGAAAGGAATTTTCTATGACGGTCAGATCTTTGATGCATGGAAATTTGCTTCAGACATCATAAGATCAGCCAGGGACAATATTATCCTGATAGATAATTATATTGATGAAAGCGTGCTGCTTTTACTCTCAAAAAGGGATAAAGACGTGTCTGCAATCATTTACACCAGGGCTGACTCAAAACAGCTAAAGCTTGACATCGTTAAATACAATACCCAGTATACGCCAGTCCTTATAAAAGAATTCACAAAATCGCATGACAGGTTTATAATAATTGACCAAAGGATAATTTATCATATTGGAGCTTCTTTAAAAGATTTGGGGAAAAAATGGTTTGCATTTTCAAAAATCGATCTTGATGTTAGGGAAATTATCAAAAGACTTCAATGAAAAGTCATCTGTACGCCTTGAAAAAGGAAATGATTGCTTTTGGCAATTTGCTGGGATCCCGTGCAATGTTTAGGACATTCCATGGTCTGATGTTTAATCACTTACATTCCTGGTGAGTTTTCTATAGTATCTATTCCTTTGCCTGAACATTTTTTCAAAATAGTCAATTTTTGAATCGCGATAATCAAAAATAACAGGGGGATTTCCTGAATGCTGAATCCGGCCAATATACTGTATCAGTTTTCCTTCAAAAGCAAATGGATAAGCAATGATAAGACATTCCAGGTTGTTCAAATCAATTCCTTCACCAAAATACTGTCCTGTCGAAATTACTATTTTGAAATGCCCTTGTTTCAGCTGCTCCATCTTACTTTTTCTGCTGCTCTCGGAATCTTCCCCATGTATTGTAATAGTCTCATATCTGTCTTTGAGGTACAGATTAAGTATATCAACATGAGCCTTCCGCTCGGTCAATATTAAAAATGTTTTGAACCTGTCGGCATTTTTTTCAATATCATCCAAAATCAGTGAATTACGGTTTGTATCATGAATAAGGATTCTTGAAATGGTTTCGTATTTGTCAATTTTATAGTCAAAAGGCGCATATAAATGTGTATCCCTGATATTTATCTCAACCTTGGTTTGTTTCTTCCTGATCTGGTCAATCTGATCTGCGTTATATAAAATATTCCCTATGTAAACATAAATCAGTTTTTCATCATTGTTCTTGCGCTTAGGAGTGGCTGTAAGACCGTATAAATAGTATGAGTTGAAATTTACTATAGCTTCTCTGAATGATTTTGCGGGGATATGATGACACTCATCCACTATAATTGTTCCAAATCTTCCGGAGATCTTATCAATTTCCTCATTTCTTGAAAGAGACTGGATCATTGCAACCGTAATCTCTTTACCGATTTTAAATTTCTGATTTCCTATCTGTCCTATCTCTTGTTTTGGGATTTTCAGGAAACTTTGAATTCTATCTATCCATTGATCAAATAGCTGTTTTCTATGGACAATAATCAAAGCAGGCTGACCTTTTTGAGCGATTATTTCAAGGCCGATTATTGTTTTACCTGATCCAGGAGGAGACACAATTACTCCAAAGTCTTTTTCAATAGCTTTTTCGACAGCTGCCTTTTGCTCCGGTCTAAGTTCAATTTTAGATTCAAAGTAAACCGGATCTAATTTCCTTCTGTTGTCAACAATTCTAAAAGTCAGATTTTCTTTTTTGCAGAATAATATAAGATTTGCAGCAAATCCTCTTGGCAAGATCACACCATCCTGAGTCTCTTCAATCAGTCTGAAATATTTTTCAACATTAAATGTTGACTTTCCCATATTCTTTTTTACCAGGTAGTCGGAGTTCAGGAAATTTAAATTTTCTCTGATAAATTCAATAAGTTTCCTGTTAAGGTGAAGACGTTTAAGATACATCTGGCCATCAATCTGAATCTCAATAACAGGTCGGGAGTTTACATCAAAACTTGATTTGAAGAAATTTTCAATTTTCTCATTAAAAATGTCCTCATAGATGTTTTTGAAATTTGCATTGGTAAGTTTACGGAAACTTGAGAGGGCTTCAAATTGGTTATCAAATGGCTGCATCTCTTGCGGATCCAGAAAGGCAGTGTTAAACTCCTTTAGTGCATTACCGTTAAGTGGAAGAGAAATTAAATTACCTATTCCTTTCCCCGAATGAAAATCCTGATTCGGGAATATTCTGTCAAAGCTTGGTTCTTTTTCAAAGGGAGAGATAATATTTGCTTCTCTTAGTAACTCGTACAAAAGTTTTCTGGTCTTCTCGGCCGGCAGATTTTCTTCAAAGAAGATCCAGAGGTGCCCTCCGTTTCCTGAACGGGACCGTTCAATGTATGAAGGAATCTTGTGCCCTGAACAAACTGAGTATAATTTTTGAATAGACTCTTTCCAGTTATTATCATCGAAATCGGCAGCGATGAAATATGAAGTATTGTCGTCAAGCAGCGGATAAATGCCAATTGTATCAATACCCTGTAAATGGCGAATCAAGGCTTCATCAGTCAACGGCTGATACTCTTTTTTTGTGTAGTCTTTAAAACTTCCTCCGGATGATTTAAATTTTCTATAATCAGACCAATCAACTTTATAAGAAGGCATATAGCCGGATTTCCCGTCTTTCTCCCAGCGAACAGCATAAATGTCCCTCCTGCCGCGAAACAGTAGATTAAAAGTTTCAATTATTTCTAAGGGATTTCTCATCTTGGAAATGTGTAATCAGCTCACAAATTACGAAACCGGCAACAAGTTTCAAAAAGAATATTGATATGAGGACATGGAGAGGCTGAGGAATGGGGAAAAAGATTTAAACCACAGAGTAACACGGAGTAAAAAATGGATGAACACAGATAGAAGTTACACAGCTTTCCCGTTTTGCATTGTCACCCCTTCACCCATTCATCCATTCTCCCCTTCTCTTCATCCCTCATCAATCTTTTAATTTTATGCTTGTTTGTAATTCAAACTCCCATGGTTTTCATAACTTTATCATATCGTAACACTTACCACCATGGCCGATCTGATCCCGGGACATAAAAAGCTTGTTGCAGTCAGCAGCAGCACAATTAAGGCAATAACCCGCAGGAAATTCGTCAGAGGTGCAGCCGTTGCCGCTGCCTGTTGTGCCTGTTTTCCTCTGGGTTTTCCCGCAGCGCTGGAACAGGATAAAACCAAAGCAGGCAAGGGGAAGGAACACCTCGCGGCAGTTTGCGGGACATACTGCGGAGCCTGTCCGGCCTACCTGGCAAAGCACAGCGATGAAGAGCTCAAAAAGAAAAGGATTGAAAAGAAACGGTCATCCGTACCGGCCAGTCCGTCGAAGACCATTCCCGATCCGGCCTGGATGGACGGTTTACTCTGCGACGGCTGTCTCAGCGGCGGCCAGCTGGCCTTCCATTGCCAGAGATGCGCAATCAAAACATGCGCTGCAGCCAGGGAGAATGTTACCCGCTGTTCTGACTGTATTGAGCTCCCGTGCAGTCGTGTAATGTTTATGGTCAATACCGGCCTGCTACACCGTGCCGAATACCTGCCGAACCTCGCAAAGATCCGTGAGATGGGCGTACAGGAATGGGTTAAATACGAAGAAGAACGCTGGCTTTGTCCACAGTGCGGCATGCCGTTGAGCTGGTATGATGCTGAATGCGTGGGATGCGGAGCGCCGAGATCTGGGAAGCTTTTCCCGTTGACCTGAAGCTGCCCCCCTCCCGAAAGCTTTCGGGGGGGCAGACCGAAAAGAGCAGGAAGCTAATTTTAGCAGGTTGGGGATCAAAAAAAATTTGCATCGTATTAATTAATTGTCTACATTTGTAGACAGATGTCAAAAAATGTAGATCTTATGTACCTTACAAATGCAGAAGAACAGGTTATGAAGGTGTTGTGGGATCTCGATAAAGCCTTCATAAGGGATCTGATGAACGGTTTTCCCGATCCCAGGCCGGCCCAGACCACCGTATTCACCCTCCTCAAACGAATGATCGACAAGGGTTTTGTCGGATTCAGGCAGTATGGCAATTCGAGGGAATACTATCCCCTTGTAAGCAAGCGCGACTATTTCTCGAGGGAGATAAACGGTATAATAAAGGATTTCTTCAACAATTCCACCGGCCAGTTTGCATCGTTCTTTGCCGATGAAACAGACATGACTAAAGAGGAACTTGAAGAACTACGGCAGATCGTTGAAAAGAAAATAGCTCATAAAAAGGCAAAAAAATGACAGCTTACCTTATCAGGTCGGGTGTCTGCATGGTCCTGCTTTTCGGGCTCTACCACCTGATCCTCAGGAAAGAGAAGCTTTTCAGCTTCAACAGGTTCTATCTGATCTTTGCGGTCGTGTTCTCCCTTGCTGTTCCTTTCGTTTCGATACCGGTTGAAATTGGAACCGGACCGGCAGCGGTTGAAATAGCTGAAGCGTTCAACCAGATTCAGTTTCCTAATTCAGTAGAATATCCCGGAGTGACCGTTCAGGGAAATTCCGCAGCTCAGGAAGCGGTTTTCACTGAAACAGCCGTCAGCGGTGCATCGTCCCTGCCTTTGCAGAAGCAGGAAGGTCGTGGCGGCATGGGAGCAATACTACTGATCATCTACTTTGCGGGACTTGTCCTGATGTCGGGCAGGTTTGCAAGAAATGTGATGATCGTCAGGCGGATGTACCTGAAGTCGGAAAAGATCGATCAGAGCTGGTACAGGATCGCCCTTCTCGACGGCCTTGCCAGTCCGTTCAGTTTTCTGCGTACAGTGTTCCTCGACAGACGGGCTTACCGTAAAAACAGGATCCCGGCGAATGTCCTCAATCATGAGCTTGAGCACATAAGGCAGGCACATTCCCACGATGTCATCTTCTTTGAACTTATGAATATGATCTTCTGGTTCAATCCCATGCTTTACCTTTTCGGGAGGGCGGCCAGGATCAACCACGAATATCTTGCCGACGAGGCGGTGGTAAGAAATTCGCAGGATCAGCAGAGATATGAAGGCGAACTGATAAGTTTTATCCGCCTGAGGACAAGTGTGCCTTTCACATGCGGTCTCAACTCTTCGATGATAAAGGACAGGCTTCTGATGCTCAACACAGTGACATCAGTTCAGGGGAGGAGGATCAGGATGGCAGTTGTTTCAGCGCTGTCAGTCCTCATGCTCACCCTGCTCAGCCTCCGGCCGGCATATCCCGGTACCCAGGAAGACAGGAACAGGAAGAAATTACTAAAAGCTGAAGATATCGTTATTGAAGACGTTTACTTCCGGGATACCGGTTTCAAGCTCCTGAAAGCCCTGATGGTCATTGACGGCAAACCGCTTTCATCAAACGATACTGTGGTATTTGATCCGGTACAGGTAAAGACCATCTGCGTAAGGCAGGGCCGAGATGCGGTCCGCAGGCACGGGAGGGATGCCAGAGGCGGGGCAGTCGAAATAACAACCTATCAGAACGACCTGAAGTCTGATCCTGATTCAAACTACTTCAAGCCGACCTGGACGGTTGATACCAGGGTTCCGGAAGACCCGGTCAGGATTCCCGTTTCCAGCCTCCGCTCAATAAGTCTGTGGACCTATCCGGTGTTTCCGGAACAGGACCGGATAAGGCGCTGGAGGATAGTGGACATAATGACCAGGGACTATTATCAGATCAGGGGAAAGGTTATCAGGAAAAATGGTGATCCCTTCCCGGGAGTTAAAGTGAGCTCAACGGGAAATCCTGTCACCGCCACATCAGACAAGGACGGGCGCTTCATTCTACGGGATGTGGGTGATGATGCACTGGTTACGGTTAACGGGGAAGGATGCGAACCATTGTATTTCAGGGCGTTCTTTAAACATGATCTTAAGATAACCCTCGACAGGAACAGTGAACCGGATTTCAACCTTGACAGTGATGGTCATCTGGCAGTGGATTTCTCGGGCAGGTGGAAATGCAGGAGAAAGTATGGAGTTCCTCCCGTTGAATCTGATGAAATTTATTATGTCCACCAGTATGACTCAGATTCTGTTCTGATCCGACATTCGATGAAAAATAAGGATGGCAAAGAATTTAGATCTGAAACAGTATATGTGTTCAATACTATCAGAACAGTAAAAACCGAACCAATGGAGAATGTGGAAGTTACCGTTATTTGTTCTGTATCCCCCGACGGCAGATCATTTACGGGAACCACAAACAGAAAAAGCAAGATCGGGCTTTTTGAGGAGTATAAGACTAAAGAAACCTGGTCGATGAGTGACGATCAGGATCAACTCATCATCAAATCGTTCTTTTCCCAGGGTACCGGTCCTGATAAAGTATGGGAACAGCCCGACATGGTTTTTGAAAGGATGAAGGAGGAGGAATAGGATAGCTGTAACCATCCTCCCGGAACTGTTTAGCCCCACTGTCACCGGGTTGTTTCACACCCCCCTGACCACCCTTGAGCTGTTTTACCCCCCAGCCCCCCTATAGGGGGGTTAGAGAATTAATAGTGAGTAATATAGTTGTTAGGTTGGAATCTTTGCGCTGATTGTTTTCAGTTTAATTTGGATGCTAATCCTCATATCCAGCGCCAGACAATTGACCCATAAACGGGTGTAATACAGCGTAATACATCCCCCCTTCAGGGGGGCATGGGGGCAAACAATACAGGGTAAACAACGCAGGGGGGCCAACTCCAAATGATTTACAATCTGAAGTATTATGCTCCAGGATGAAAAAATTTCTGCCTGATAAAAATTATTTATTTTAATGTTTATTATTGTTTGTTAATGAATATTAATTTATATTTGTAAATAAAAAACCTCATGAAAACCAATCTGCCTTCCATTTTCAAAGCCTTTCAGCGCAGTGATGAATATTTTGAGATAATGAATGATCCTGAGAATTCCAGGAAATATCTTTTTTCCCAGTTATTGTATGTAGTTTTATTCTCATTTATTTATGGCGTCATAATGGGAAGCTACAACGGAGCATTGCAAAGTCTGGTTACCGGAATTAAAATGCCATGCCTGATAGTACTTTCACTGATAATATGCTTTCCGGCTTTGTTTGTAGTTCAATCCATGATTGGATCCACAATGACCATTTCTCAGATGGCAAATATAATTCTGGCGGGATTTTTTGTCTTCACGACAATAGCTTTGTCATTTTCCCCGATTATTGCATTCTTCATGATCACAAGCAACAGCTATTCATTCCTTAAATTATTGCATGTGGCGATTTTCACTTTTTCCGGTGTTTTTGCCATTAAGACAATTATTAACGGACTGAAGTTCTCGTGTGAAAAAAAGAATATTTATCCGAAGCTTGGTATGTCGATATTCAAGATCTGGGTTGTGATTCTTGCATTCGTGAGTTCCCAGCTGGCCTGGAACCTGCGGCCGTTCGTCGGAAGCCGTGATATGCCGTTCGAGTTGTTCAGGGCACGTGAAGGAAATTTTTATATTGCCGTAATTCAATCGGCAGCAAATATTTTTAACCCGGAAGCCAAATCAGACCCTGACAAACAGGGAAATTCAACAATTACCGAACCCGATACTACTACAAAATAGAAGCATGCTGAAAGATGACAAAATAATGACTCTTGAAGAAGTGGCAGAATACCTCAGGGTAAAACCACAGACTATTTACGCCTGGGCACAGGAGAAGAAGATCCCTGCTGCAAAACTGGGAAAGGAATGGCGGTTTAAGAAATCGATGATAGATAAGTGGTTCAATGATTTTATTGATGAGAAGTTCAAAGATTTAATTTGAAATACATAACCATAAAAGTTAAGGCATGAAACGGATCTTATATATTATTGGGATTAGTCTTACAGTCTTGTTTTTGTGTCTATTTCTTGCCATGCGAATCTGGTGCGGGCAAGCCATAAAAGAAAACATCAGTATAGCTAAGGCACAATATGGAGGTACTGCGGAAGATGCACTGATTGCATATCTGTCAGATGCAACCCATTCTCCAAAGGATCGTACAGAGTTGGCAATCTGGACATTGGGTCAGATCCGCTCAGAAAAGGCATTGCCTGTTCTCAGGGGACTTTATAAAGATGATCCCAATGGCGTGACCTGCAAATACAACCACAGAACTGTACTATGTCAGTATGAGATTCACAAAGCCATAGTCTCAATTGAACACGGGTGGTTAGGTGCTAAGGAAAAGAACGTTTTCGGTTCGTGGGCACGACTCAACAAGTAACGCTTAAATCAATAAACAGTCATGAAAAAATTCAAGACAGGTAAAACGCTGATCATCGTATTAGCATCTGTGGTTGTATTGTTTGCAGTGTCTGTCATGGCAATGAATGTCTGGATCAGGTCAGACGTTAAAAAAAATATCAGTATTGCCCTGGAGAAATATCCGGGAACTGCAGAAGAAGCCCTGATATCTTTTCTTCAGGATGAAAAGAATTCATACAATGACAGAACCCATGTGGCGATATGGACCCTCGGCATGTTGAAATCGACGAAAGCACTGCCCGTTCTGAAGGGCTACTACCATGATGATCCGAAAGGCCTGACCTGTCATGGGCATCATGACCAGATGCTGTGCCAGTACGGTTTACACAAGGCCATTATCCAGATCGAAGGCAGGTGAATGTATTCGACTGCCGGGCTGAACAGGTAGGGGAAAGGCGCAGGGCGCAGGGCACAGAGCGAAGGGCAAGAGGCGCAGGGCACAGGGCAAGAGATATGAGAAGCATGAAAAGAAGAAAAGAAGAATGGGAGAAGGAGTCAATGGGAGAATGGGAAAATTCACTGCAGCTCCTCGATAAAACATTGTTTAACTACCTGAATAACAGTGCTTAAGCCCTGTGTTTCTCCGTGCTCTCCGTGGTTAACTTCTTATTTAACTCGGTGTTCTGAGTGGTTAACTTCTACTTAACTCCATTTTATTTCGTGGTTATAAGTTACTTCTCAGAGTCAGGGATAATTGTTAAATTTACCGTTGAGTAAAGGCATGCTTATGCCCGACTCTTAATGACTGTTCCTGACATCTCATTCAAAACCATTCAGATATGAACAAAACCTCATTGTATTTCAGGATTAAATGGATTGCGGCTGGATCACTGCTGGCTGTTGTCCTTCTTTTCACCTCATGCAGTCAGCCCGGCACCAAACCGGCAGTAGTTGACGACCAGGTTCTCAAGGTTGGGGACGATATTGCCATTGCGCAGACCGAATACGGGAAGGTGCAGGGTTTTATCCTCAACAACATTTTTCAGTTCAGGGGTATACCTTACGGCGCCAGTACTGAAGGAAAGAACCGCTTCATGCCGCCTCAGAAGCCTGAACCATGGGATGGCATACTTCCCGCTGTTTGGTGGGGAAACAGTGCTCCCCAGATTATGGACAACCGTTATGCCAATGCATGGTCGTCGTTTGCCGATCACTGGAACTACGACGATGTGAGCGAGGATTGCCTTAAGCTTAATATCTGGACTCCGTCGATCACCGACAATGCGAAGAGGCCGGTTATTGTATGGCTTCACGGAGGCGGTTACACAAATGGCAACGGGATCGAACAGGATGGCTACATGGGTGAGAACCTCAGCCGGAAGGGCGATATCGTTTTTGTATCAATAAATCACAGGCTCGGTCCGATAGGCTTCACTGATCTCTCGGGTGTCGGAGGTGAGAAATATGCCAGTTCGGGCAATGTGGGAGCGCTCGACATGGTGGCAGCCCTCGAATGGGTAAACCACAACATTTCAAACTTTGGCGGCGATCCGGGGAATGTTACCATTATCGGCCAGTCGGGCGGTGGCGCCAAGGTGTGCGTTGTGATGAACATGCCTCAGGCCAAAGGACTGGTGCATAAGGGAGTTCCGCTGAGCGGCTCCACCATAGAAGCTCTTGACCAGGAATACTCGAGAGGTCTTGGTGCATATGTCCTGAAGGAAGCGGGGCTGAAACCTTCGGAGGTCGACAAGCTTCAGGAGATACCCTGGAAAGATTACATTCTTATTGCCAACAGGGCTGCCCAGAAGTATAATCAGGATAATCCCCGGACCGGAATGATGCGCGGGGGCTTCGGACCGGTTGCTGATGGTGTTAACCTTCCAAAAGGAAAATTTTTTGCGGATCCTGAGGGACTGTCGGCCGATGTACCAATGATGATATGCACCACCTTCCATGAATGGTCGATGAGCCGGACCAGCCCGGAACTCGAGAATATCTCTGCTGACAGTGCAAAAGCCATGCTTGCCCAAAGATCAGGTATGAGGGGAGGATATGGAGACAAGGCAGCAGAGATTTATGATGCCTATGCAAAGGTTTTCCCGGAAGCAAAACCTATTGAACTGATAACCCTGGTAGGAAGCAACCGCAAGAGCGTTGTTGCCACGGCCAATGCCAAGGCAGTTCAGAAGGCTCCGGTTTTTGTTGCATGGTTTGGATGGGAGCCTCCCTTGTTTAATAACAGGATGAGGGCGTTCCACTGTCTGGATATCTGTTTCTGGTTCTACAATACCGATGTGATGCTCACTCATACGGGTGGCGGTGCAAGGCCGCGGGCCCTTTCAGAAAAGATGTCAGATGCACTGCTTCAGTTCATGCGCACCGGCGATCCGAACGGAGGCGGACTTCCTCAATGGCCGGCTTACACCATTGAGAATGGCGAGACCATGATACTGGATGATGTATGTGAAGCTAAAAATGATCCTGACCGTGAAGCACGCGCGGTGATTCCGGATTAAGAATACTTTGCCCATAATAAAGAAAGAGTTGTTGAAAGGCAACTCTTTTTTTATTTGGGATATACTGAGTTACCAGCAACCAGAACAAACACCCTGGTCTTTATGGGGCTACAAAAATTTCTTGAACTTATCGCCGACTTTGAAATACGTGTACAATCCCGCATTTTCACCGGTTATACGCACAGATTCACCATCGGTCTCATAGGTACTATGTTCACCAGCAACCTGTGAGAAATAGACTGCGAAGCTCTTCCCCATTTCATCTTTCATTAAAATGAGTGCAAGATTCTGATGTATGTCTGACCTGAGTGATGCATTACATAAGGGACAGTAGAATTCCAGAACCTCTCCCTGGTTAAATTCAAAAGAGCGATGTTTTACACTGGAATAGTTACCGATCTGAGGACTAAGAAGCAGAAGGGCGCTCTGTTTTAAATCATTTTTCACTTTGAATATTATATGATCTCCAACTCGCAGATGTCCTTTGCATTTTGGGCATGAAAAATCCCGTCGGTGGCGGGATTTGGCTAAGGAACCAGGTTGCGGGGTGGGACGTGACAGATTCGAACTGTCGTCATCCTGTTTAGACACATGTTTCCCGGAAGTATCTAAACATGCAGACTGATAGTATTTATATGGCAAAATAGCATGGCTTTAAATGTTTTAAGTCAAAAATAAATTTGACTTGTATATAGTTTTCTTCGTAATTTTGATACAGTCTTTGTTTGTAGGTAAATCTGTCCTTTTCAAAAGTTCATAAAATGGAAAAAGCCGAAAATCCAGAAAAGAGTAGGCTATTCACTTAATTTGATCCTCATGCCACGAGATGAAATCAAAAAAGTTCCTTGTTGTCCTGAACTTACAAATGACAACAATTGTGACGAGCTTTTTTTTACTCGCACATTGAACTATCCTTTCTTGTTTAGGAAGGAGATCAGGCTGATGGTTCAGCTCATCCTTGGATTCAGACTTAAACGATGTGCCAAGGGATTGGTTTTGGGAGATCCGGTTTATAGTACGACTTTACTGCCCGGAGAAAAAGTCAAACTTGTTTCAACAGACCGAAGGACTCAATTTACTTATGATAGTGAGTCAAAACTAAGCTATCGTAATGAGCAGATTTCTGAGGAGAATTATTTCATGTTAGCCTCCCAGAGTTATTTTTATGATCTTGAGAATAGTCAGTCAGGAACTCAAACAACAGAAACCAGGGAAAAGTGGAATTTTGACGGTAGTGCAAAAGCAGGCCTGGATTGGTTCGGAGTCAAGGCAAGTTCAAAGGCAAGCAGCAGCCATAACAATTCTTCAACTCTTGATTATCTGCATACCCAAAGTTCACATATGAGATCAGCAGCCACTCAGGCTGTCCAGGCAACTCATATGGCTCATTCATTATCTATTGGAGAAGTCACCTCCCGGTTCCATGCTGAAGGTCAGACCGAAGACCATTATGAGTCTTCTACACGGGAATTCAGAAATGATAATAATTGTTTTGCAGTTAGCTATATTTTCTATCGTTTGAACAAGCAGCAGCATTTGAGCTTTGAGATAGTTAGTATAGACTACACCCTGTTGAGTGCTGAAAATCAGAAAGCATTTGTAATGTTTCAGGCTTCAGATTTCCCTGATTTGCGTAAATCCATTATTGAAGAGCTAAAAACCGAACTTAAGGAAATTGGTATCTATGATAAAAACGGGGAGATTTCAAGAACATTTAGGGATAAGTTTAATTTCACAATGGACTTCTCGTTGCCTACACCCGGTATTATTGTCAAAGGCTGCCTGGATGGATGCAATACATTGGAAGAAGAGAGGATAAGGTATTATAAGCTTAAGAATGACCTTCTTGCGAAACAGATAGAGTTACTCGAGAAGTCTCAGGAGTATCGTTCCTGTCCGGTAGGTTCAGGTGAAACTAATCCGGAATAATTCCTGAAGGCTGCTGCTTGTCAGGCCCTTGGGGAGTTTTTGTATGCTATTTTTTGCAGAATTGCTTTGCATTAAATATGCAATGATTATCGTTTAATCTGGATAAAAACAAGTTACATGAAATCAATTATCAGCCTTAGTGAAAATAAAGAAATCACAAAAGAACTTGGTGATATTTTAGCACTATATGGTGATTCTCCATTATCTGTGCTTTATGATGACCTTGTCGCGATAGGCACTGTTCCGACGCCGGACCTGCCAAAACCTTCCTTTATCGTTAAATCAAAAGGTAGTGTAGCTATTGATACTGTTCCATTACCGGAAAAGCGAAAAAGACTTAAGAAGATTCTTGCAGATCTTCTTAAACATTCGGACGAAACGCCCATAAAAAAGCTTTTCCCCCATTAATCCTAGTTAAACGGGAAAAGCCGGAACTGTTTTATATCCATCCATCCGGAAGTCTATGAAAACCGGGTGGATGGATTCCTCAAAATTCGACACGCTCTAAGTGTTAATTAAGGTATCACCACCATGATGTAAAAATGTAAAACCTTTTTAAATGCAAATCAAAGACATCATTGAAAAGCTGTCTTCCTATAATCTTTTCAATTATCTGTTCCCCGGATATGTTTTTACATCCATACTTGAACTGACGACCGGTTTTTTACCACGGCAGCCGGAACTAAGAGTTCTTGATATAGTATTAGTCTACTTTGCAGGTCTGGTAATAAGCAGAACAGGATCTCTGGTGATAGAAGAGACTCTAAAGAAGTTCATTGATATTGGAACGCTAAATACCGGAAAACTCTTAACAGCTTTTAAGGACAATCTTAAATTAGACGTTATCCATGAAGCTATGAATATGTACAGGACATTGGCAACAGCATCGTTGATCCTTGTCTTCTTTACGATCATGGATTTGATCATAAATCATTCAAAGGTAAGTTATGGATTGTTCTATATAATTGCTGAACTGGCAATTACGACTCTCTTCATCTTTGCTTTCCGCAAACAGAGACAAAAAGTGCTTGAATGCATTTGAAGGAAATTCCAATAGGTATTCCTTATCAACAGAGAAAATTAAAAGAGAACTATGGTACCATGTAATAATGAACCTGACTGAGTTTGTAAACATTAACTTACCGGAGGATTAAAAATGAAAAAAACTGACAGAAAACAAGCTGAAAAGGAATGGAGTGCGATTTTGCAAAATCACCCTTCTTTTGCCCGTGCATTTCTTGCACAACAATCTATTCTGATCCAGTCTTCTGAGCTGGGGTTCAGATTTGTGGATATTAATATGTGTAAACTGATTGAGTCAGGGTTGCCCGTTTTGTTTGAGGACTACTGGAAAAAGCATTGTGGTCAAAGAGTTGGCGAAGTTCAAATAGGCGGTATGATTGGATGTCTGACTGAAAACCATGATCCTGCCCAATGCTTTGATTTAAGTCATGGCTGGTTTGAGGATCCGTTAGCAGAAGGGAAGGTCATTCCGCCAAAACCGCCTATTCCAGAACTATAGTTCCTTCTTGTTTTATTATTGATTTGCAATGGTATTATTTCCGGGTTACGTCGAAATTATGAAGGCTTTCACCCGGTTTTACACAAAGGGCATTTCAATCACTTCTATCGCATCCAATAAACTCACGCTTACAGCAATGTATCTGGCAGACAATACTCTCAGGAATGTTTTTCCTTATTTAGACCCGAAAACAAACAAAAAGAACTGCTTTGCTGCAGCCCTTTGATAATTTCTTGTGGGACGTGCAGGATTCGAACC
>ERZ1645192.2234-NODE-2234-length-16070-cov-12.373587_pt1 | contig 16070 bp, 13 predicted proteins | sample MGYA00575354_ERZ1645192 | MGnify/ENA primary metagenome ERZ1645192 (study PRJEB40844, sample SAMN11349763) | freshwater sediment metagenome | isolation source: river sediment | host: Sediment | place: India: Faizupur Khadar , New Delhi | collected 2017-02-21 ... | reverse complement strand
CCTTCTTGGTAAACCGGGATATGAAAAACTAAGAGCGGAATTAGAAAAGAAACTTTAAAAAATCAGCCACTGATTAGGTGACTGATTTATTTCTAAATTCCTTTTTGTTAAACGCGTAGAACATTCTTTTTTCAAAAGGTTTAATTTCAACTTTATTGATGTTACCCATAACTTCTCCGTCAGCTTGAAAATAAGTTTCATTAGGATGAAGGATTGAAATATTTGTACCTTTTAAGATTGTGACTTTCTTTTTGAAAATTTTGTGCCAACCCGGATAAATTGTAACTAAAACTAATTGTAAGAATAGTTTTGAGAGATTGTGAGCAACACAAACAACATATTCGTCATCGGTTGGATCAGCTTTTGGGGTAGCTTTCATGCCTCCACCAAAATAGATGCCGTTTTGAATCGCCGAGAGAAAGACTTTTTTATAATGATATTCTTTTCCATCGACAATTAAATCCAGTTCAACCGGTTGATACTTCATTATTGCTCTGAATACATTGATAAAATAAGATAGTTTCCCTTTTTTGGAATCGTTATTGACATAATGGCAAACTAGGCCATCAAATCCAAGACCGCAACCGTTGATGAATTTAGTCGAACCAATATTGGTCTTGGCTTCACCAATCGTTATTTCCGCTTTTCCATATTTCTTTAAAGTTCTGAGGAAGTCATTCCCGGATCCGCTTTTTCCCAAGTAGATTTTTTGCTTGATTTTTTGGATATCGACATTATTAATCAAATAATTGATTGATCCATCACCACCAAGGTAAAGAATATCGGTTATATGATTGTTTTTTTCAAGATAATCGTTAAAGTCCTTTATCTTCAATGTCGATCGCAAGCGAAAAGGAATGTGTTGCTTTTTAAAAAAATTAACGTATTTCAAAGTAGTTTTTTTGGATTTTCTATTGCTTGATAGAGGGTTATGCACTATTAGAAACATTTTTAGCTCCTTATATCCTGAATCGTCAACCTTTATTATAACATAATAAATTTTTTTTGAAATTGAAAACATAAAAGCGTAACCTAATTTATCATATTATAATGATTTTTAATTGGTTTTTACTGAATTTATGATATAATTTTACTATAATTAACATAGAGAAGAGTGTATTGATTTTGGAAGTAAAATTAAGATTAAATTCAATTATAGATACAGAAACTTTGGCCAAAATTATAGCCGAAAAAGCCTTTAAAGGCATGATTGTTGGTTTAACTGGAGACTTAGGTTCCGGTAAAACAACTTTCACGAAATTCTTTTCTCAAGCTATTGGCGTCAAAGATAATTTAAACTCACCGACCTTCACTATTCTCAAAATTTATGAAGGCAATTTTGCATTATATCATATGGATGTTTATCGTTTAGAAGCGGTAGGTTATGACTTCGAGTTGGATGATTTCATTTATGGCGATGGCATCAGCGTGATAGAATGGTACCAGTACATAAAAGAAATGCTACCTAAAAACATAATATCTATCGATTTCAAAGTTATAGATGAGTATGCAAGAGATGTAATTATCAAGGGAGAGGAAGAATATGAAGAAATCGTTAAAGCAATTAGTAATCGATACGGCAACTAAACATATTTTCTTATCTTTGATAATTGATGGAAAAGAACGGCAATTCACTTACGAAGAGGGTATAAACAATCATTCAGTTACAATCATTCCTTATTTGGAAGAAATGTTAAAAAGAGAAAACATGATATTGAAAGATTTGGATCAAATTATTGTTGGAATCGGTCCTGGAAGTTATACCGGTGTCAGGATTGGAGTGACTGTTGCGAAGATGATAGGATATTTGAATAATCCTGAAGTATATACAGTATCCTCTCTGGCACTAATTGCATCAGCTTCAGAAAAACCTTGTGTTTTGGCTCTCATCGACGCTAGAAGAGGAAATGCTTTTATGGGATTATATCAGAATGTTTCCGGAAAAATAGTTAATATAATGACCGACTCTTTAGAAAGTATCGAGAATTATAAAAAAAGAATACAAACGGATTATGTCATTATAGAAGATGGAAAACCTCAAGTTGAAAAGATTATTAATTCTGATCTTTTAATCAAAGTTCAAGACATTCATTCCTTGACGCCTAACTATTTACAGGTTACGGAAGCGGAAAGAAATTTACATAATGAAACTAACCATTAGAGAGATGGTCCCGGAGGACATCGATTTTATTGTAAAGTATGAGAATGAATATTTTCATAACTTTACGACCAAATATAAAGTAGAAGAGGATTTGCAAAACCCTCTGATTCACTATTATGTTTTGACCGATGCTTCATACTTGGGTTATATTAATCTTTGGATTGATGAGGACAAGGCTCAGATAAATTCGCTCGTAATTTTAATAGAATTTAGAAACCAAGGATATGGTTACTTTTTCATGGTTAATATTCTGGGAAAATTGCAGGAAATCGGTATAAAAGAAGTGACTCTTGAAGTTAGACCGTCAAATAAGGCGGCTTTAAAATTATATGAAAAATTAGGGTTTAGAGAAGTTGCAATCAGGAAGGGTTATTACAATAATGGGGAAGATGCTTTTCTGATGTATAGGAGATTGGGAAGTGATTGATAAATGTATGTTTTAGGAGTAGAAACTAGCTGTGATGAAACCAGCGTTAGCATAGTTAAAGACGGAAAAGATGTTTTATCTAATGTTGTTCTATCACAGATAGACATTCATAAAGAATATGGAGGAGTAGTTCCTGAGATAGCTTCAAGAGAGCATGTTAAAGGTATTACTTACGTTTTTGATAAAGCAATTCATGATGCGGGACTGAGATACGAAGATATCGATTTAATCGCCGTAACTAAAGGCCCGGGACTGATTGGGTCTTTATTGATTGGCGTAAATGCAGCAAAAGTGATCAGTTTAAACTTTAATATTCCGATTATCGGGATTCATCATATTGCTGGACATATATATGCCAACCATATTGACAATGGTATGGAATTTCCTTTGTTGGCATTGGTTGTATCGGGCGGTCATACTGAACTGATCTTGATGAAAGAACATTATGATTTTAATAAGTTGGGAGAAACTCAAGACGACGCTGTAGGAGAAGCTTATGATAAGATAGCTCGGGTTTTGGGACTACCATATCCCGGTGGACCAATAGTCGATAAGAAAGCAGCGCTTGGAAAAGATAATCTGAATTTTCCAAGGCCGATGATTGACAGTGGCGATTTTAATTTTAGTTTTTCCGGTTTAAAGTCTCATGTCATAAATGTCCATCACAATTTTAAACAGAGACAAGTTGAAATTAATATAGAAGATTTTTGCGCCAGCTTTCAAGAAGCGGTTACTGACGTACTTGTGGCAAAAACAATTATGGCAAAAGAAAAATTCAAGGTCAAACAAATTATTGTGGCCGGCGGTGTGGCAGCCAACTCTGGTTTAAGAAAGAAAATGAAAGAAAGAATTCAAGACGTACCAGTGTATTTTCCAAAGATGGCTTACTGCACGGATAACGCAGCCATGATAGCTGCTGCAGGATATTTTCAATATATAAGAAATAACCAAAAAGCTGATGATTTAATGTTAAATGGTCAATCTAGACTAAATTTAGAGGGGTGATATAATGGAAATTACATCTAATTTTATAAAAACAATTATGGAAGAAGATTTAAAAAGTGGGAAAGTCGACACCATAGTCACAAGATTTCCGCCTGAACCAAATGCTTATTTACATATTGGTCACGCTAGGGCGATAATCACCAATTTTGAATTGGCGAAGCATTTTGGTGGAAAAACTAATTTGCGTTTCGACGATACTAATCCTGTAAAGGAAGACAGTTCTTTTGTTGAAGCTATCAAGAAGGACATTGAATGGTTGGGATATAAACCGGCTAACATATTATTCGGTTCGGATTATTTTGAAGCCAGCTACGAGCTTGCGATAAAACTAATAAATAAAGGGTTAGCTTACGTCTGTGAACTTACGGCCGATGAAATGAGAGAATACCGAGGAACTTTAACCTCACCAGGCAAGGAATCGCCTTATAGAAATCGCTCGATTGAAGAAAATTTGAAATTGTTTGAAGAAATGAAAAACGGTAAGTATAAAGATGGCGAAATGACATTAAGGGCCAAAATAGATATGTCATCTCCAAACATTAATATGAGAGATCCTGTTATCTACCGTATTATTCATATTGAACACCATAATACCGGAAATAAATGGTGCATCTATCCAATGTATGATTTTGCGCATCCATTGCAAGATGCTTTTGAAGGCGTTACTCATTCATTGTGTTCATTGGAATATGATGATCACCGAATACTCTATGATTGGTTCGTGGAGAAATGTGAGACTGAGCATGTACCCCACCAATATGAGTTTGGCAGATTGAATATCACAAATACGATAATGTCAAAAAGATACTTAAAGCAATTGGTTGATGAAAAATTAGTCAAAGGTTATGACGATCCAAGAATGCCAACTTTAGCTGGTTTGAGAAGAAGAGGATATACTAAAGAGTCAATTGTTAATTTCATACTCTCAACCGGTTTATCAAGAGTCAATTCAACTGTATCCAGTGAAATGCTTGAAAATTCACTTAGAGATGACTTAAATAACAAAGTCAAAAGAATAAATGCGGTAATTGATCCCATAAAAGTGGTTATTACCAATTATCCTGAAGACAAAATTGAATGGCTCGATGTGGAGTTCAACAATGACAATCCGGATTTAGGCTCCAGAAAAATTGCTTTTGGCAGAAATTTGTATATTGAAAGAGAAGATTTTCTTGAAGAAAAGCCTAATAAAAAATGGAAAAGACTTTCCTTGGGAATAGAAGTAAGATTGATGTATGCATATTTCATCAAATGCAACGAAGTCATTTATAATGAAGATGGTTCAGTAAAGGAATTGCTTTGTACTTATGATGAAAGAACAAAATCTGGCAGTGGATTCGATGAAAGAAAACCTAACGGTAATATACATTTTGTTGAGGCATCAACAGCATTGCCGGCTAAGATTAACCTTTTTGAACCATTATTGTTGGATTCTGATTCAAAGAAAGAATTATTTTCACGCATGAACCCAAATTCATGGGCAACATTTTCTGGATTTATGGAACCATCCTTGAAGAATACTCACTCTTTGGAAAGATTCCAATTTATCAGAAAAGGTTATTTCGCAACCGACTATGATTCAACGGAAAATAACTTGATTTTCAATAGAATTGTAGAATTGAAATCTTCCTATAATTAGTAAAGAGACAGGCGTTTGAGCCTGTCTCTTTGTTTTTATACTTGATTAGTTTTTATTAATTTTTGCTTTACATCCCATAATTTTTTAGAGAGGTCAACGTAATATTTATGTGGGAAATCGAATCTTCTTAATTCTTCCCATAAACCATTGAGTCCTTTTTCAGCAAAGTCTCTAACCTCTTTGAGAGTTGGTAATTCATAGACTTTTTTACCAGCTAAAAATATAGGTTTTTGCATTTCTACTAAAGTATACTTTTCATAAGTTTTTGTTTTCCAAGTGCTATACTGATCAAATATAGTTAATGGCTCATTAGTATCGATCACTTCATCATGCAATGTAATTATATCAGCCTCAGCCTTGCCGTTTTCGGCGTAAATTCGGTAAACCTTCTTAAAATGAGGTGTTGTAATTTTTTCTTCATTGTCACTGATTTTGATTTTTGGAACGATTTTGTTATTTCTTTCGATGGCAACAAGTTTATACACTGATCCAAAAACCGGATCGCTTTTTGCGGTTATCAACCTTTCGCCAACGCCAAACAAATCAATAGGTGCTCCTTGAGTAATCAAGGTTTGAATCAATCTTTCATCCAGTGCATTGCTGACAATAATCTTGCAATCAGGCAAACCAGCTTCATCGAACATTTTTCTAGCTTGTTTTGCAAGATATGTTAAGTCACCCGAATCAATGCGTATGGAATAATTTTTTGCATTTATGGGTAAAAGAATTTCTTTTATTACCTTTATTGCATTCGGTACACCACTACCTAGAGTGTCATATGTGTCAACTAAAAAAGTTGAGTTATTTGGATAGTGCTTTGCATAAGCCTTAAAGGCTTCATATTCATTGTCAAAGAGTTGAACCCAAGAGTGGGCCATAGTACCACCTGCAGGAACACCAAAAAGTTGATCGCTGGCGACATTGCTAGTGCCATCGATACCTGCGATATAGGCGGCTCTAGACCCCAAGATGCTGCTGGATTCACCGTGAGCCCTTCTTGCACCCATTTCCAAGACTTTCTTTCCTTGTGCCGCAAATTTAATTCTTGAAGCCTTAGTCGCTATTAAACTCTGGTGATTGATTGTCTGTAAAAGGAAAGTTTCGATTATTTGGGCTTCAATAAGTTTTGCTTTTACTGTCACAACCGGTTCATTAGGAAACATAATGCTTCCTTCTTTGAAAGCATAAATATCTCCAGTAAATTTAAAATCAAGTAGATACTTTAGAAACTCTTCGTCAAATAGTTTTTGTTTTCTTAAGTATTCAACATCCTCTTTGGTGAAGTTTAGATTTTCAATGTAATTAATCATTGTTTCCAAACCGGCAAAAATAGCGTATCCACCATTATCGGGAGTTTTGCGAAAATAAAGATCAAAATATACTATTTTATCTTTTTTGCCTTCGAGAAAAAACCCATTTGCCATTGTTAATTCATAAAAGTCTATAACCATTGATTGTCGATATTTCATTTTTTATTTACCACTTCGATTTGAAGTCCTTCCATAACATCTAAAGATTTAGTATGCAATGCTTTGTCAAAAGAATCGGTAGCTTCTGCATCAACTATTACATGTGCGTTTGGTAAAGCGCTTTTTACTATTATAGCATTACTTATAACACAGATGTTTGATACCAGACCACAGAGTTCTATTACATCATAGTTTTTATTTTCCAAATATTTTCCTAATTCCAAAGAAGGGAAAGTGTATTTTTCAAAAACCTTATCTTTTGGCGATTTTAAAGTTTCTACAGACTTATGAAGTTTGTGACCTTCAGTACCTTTTATGCAATGTTTGACTGGTAGATTTTTACCCTCTTCAGTTTCAAGGTATTTTTCTTCGTGTGTATCCATGGTAAAGATAATGTCACAGTTATTACTTCTGTAATCTTCTATTTTTTCAACAATCTTATCTCTGATATCAATGGCTTCTTCGAATCCAAGTTGGCCATCAATAAAGTCGTTTTGATAGTCAACTACAATTAAACATTTGTTCATATAATCACTCCTTGTTAATGATTATTATATCACTTATTTACGATAAAGTTTGAATGAAAGCAAGAAAAAAACGCCTTTTGGCGTTTTTTAAAATATATTATAAAGACTTTTCGAAGTTTTCGGATACTTTTTTCCAGTTAACCACATGCCAGAAGTTATTGATGTAATCCGGTCTGCGGTTTTGATAATTTAAATAATAAGCATGTTCCCAAACATCCAGAGCAAAAATTGGATTTCCAATTGCAAACGGCGCATCTTGATTAGCGGTGGATGTAACAATTAACTTACCGTCCTTATTAACAACTAACCAAGCCCAACCGCTTCCGAATCTCGTTGCAGCTGCATTGGAAAAATCTTCTTTGAATTTTTCAACAGAGCCAAAATCTCTTACGATTGCTTTGTTTAATTTGTCGCTCATTTCCGTCTTATTTGGAGTTAGAATTTCCCAGAATAAACGGTGATTGTAATATCCTCCGCCATTGTTGATTACTGCCTGTCTGACATTTTCTGGGACCAAACTCAAGTTTCTCAAAATATGTTCTACGTCATGCTCCAATAGGTTTTCGTTGTTTTTGAGGGCATCAACGTACTTTGTGATGTAGCCTTGATGGTGCTTTGTGTGGTGTATTTCCATAGTTTTTGCATCAATGTAAGGTTCTAATGCGTTATATTTAAAAGATAATTCTGGTAAAATGTGTTTCATAATAAAATCACTCCTTTATTTTTTATCTACTTATATTATCTCACAAAAATGTTTCGAATTCAAAACATATGCTCAGTGGTTTGATTGATAAAATATCGTTCTTATGTCTTATTAAACCATATAAAATATGGTATAATATTTTAAGGTGATATAGTGAAAGAAAAAATACTGGAAAATCTAAACTCGCAGCAGATATTGGCTGTAAAAAATGTTCATGGACCAATAATGGCAGTTGCTGGTGCTGGATCCGGAAAGACTAGAGTTTTAACAAGAAGAATAGCATATTTAATCGAAGAAGAGGGAATTCATCCCGGTAATATATTGGCCATCACTTTCACCAATAAAGCAGCGGAAGAGATGAGAAAGAGAGTAGTTAATTTACTGGATTTTTCGATTGAAGGTGCATGGATCTCTACTTTTCATGCCATGGGCGCTAAAATATTGCGATATGACATCCATCATCTAGGCTATAAAAGTGATTATCAAATTATTGATGATGAAGATAGTGCCATCATTATAAAGAATTTAATGAAAGACCATAACTACGACCGAAAGAACTTTTCTCCAAAAATAACCGCTAATTTGTTTGCTGCCATTAAAGGCGAACAAGCATCCTTCAATAGCATTCAAGAACCAATAAGATCAATGGTAATTCAATTATATCCGCTTTATAATGCCTACTTAAAGAAGAATAATCTAGTTGATTTTCAAGATTTGTTGATTCTGATTTTAGAACTTTTTAGAAATTATCCTGAAGTTTTAAGAAAGTATCAAGAAAAATTTGAATATATATTAGTTGATGAATTCCAAGATACAAATGATTTACAGTATGAAATCGTCCATCTTCTGGCAAAGAATCATCGTAATCTTTTCATTGTTGGCGATGAAGACCAAAGCATTTATGCTTTTAGGGGATCGAACATTCAAAACATCAAAAAGTTTATGGAAGACTTTCCTGAACACATGACAATTTTATTGAATCAGAATTATCGTTCAAAAGATACTATTTTAAAAGCTGCCAATTCCGTCATTAAAAATAATCGTAATCGTATAAAAAAAGAATTGTATTCAACTTTGGGATCAGGTGAAAATGTGATACATTTTAAAGCTGGTACCGACGAAGAGGAAGCTTACTATATTTATGAGAAAATAAAGCATTTTTGGAAACAAGGCGTCCGACTAAATGATATTGCTATTCTTTACCGTAACAATGCGATGAGTAGAAGATTCGAGGATATATTGCTTAAGTTTAATATACCTCACCGAGTAATCGGTAATATTTCTTTCTACAAAAGAAAAGAAATAAAAGATATTATCGCTTATCTACATCTTTTAATCAATATGGGAGACGACTATTCGTTTTCCAGGGTTTACAACACTCCCAAGAGAGGTGTTGGTGATGCTACTTTCGCAAAATTAGTCGAGGAAGCCCAAAACAGCAATTTGCGATTGTTTGACTTGATTGATGAACAAAGTGAAATCTTAAAAGGTAAAGCAAAAGATACCATGGTAAATTTCAAAAATATGATTATTGAATTAAAAGAAAAGATTAATCAACAATCATTGCTTGACACATATGATCAACTTGTTGAAAAATCAGGATATAAAGCCATGCTTGAAAATGATGACGCAACTTTAGATAGAAGTTTCCAGTCTGAAAGAAGACTCGACAATTTAAACGAGTTCAAGAGTTTGATGATGGAGAAAATAGCTGGTTATGATATTAATTTTACCAATTATGAAATATTGGTTAATTTGTTGAATGATTTAGCTTTGCATGAGCAAGCTCAAGAAATAGATGATACAGGTGAATACGTCAACCTTATGACTGTTCACGCAGCAAAGGGCTTGGAATTTAAAATCGTTTTTATAACTTGTTTGGAGCAAGGGCTCTTTCCTTCAAATCAAAGTTTAATGGAGACAATGAATATAGACGAAGAAAGAAGATTATTTTATGTTGCACTCACCAGAGCCAAGGATCAGGTATATTTGACCAATAGTCAAACTCGTTTCATGTATGGACATTACATGTCAAACCTTGATTCGCAATTCATTGAAGAAATCGATAATGAGTTGATGGATAGAAAAGGCATGTATCAACCAAAGAAAGCTGTATTCGAGAAATCTAAACAAAGACCTACTGTTGATATGGATGAAGTGCAATACACTTATGATGAAGTCAAGCAAAATGTTAGTGTTGGCAGTAAAATTGAACACAAGACCTTTGGCAAAGGCGTCATAGTTGCTTTGGAAGATGACAAGATTAGAGTTGCTTTTCCAAGCCCGATAGGGATAAAAATATTGATTAAAGATCATCCTAGTTATGAGGTGGTTGGTAAATGATGGAAATAAGTACAAGAATTGAAGAAATAAAAAAGTTATTAAACCAATACAGTCATGAATATTATGTTTTGGATAATCCTTCAGTCAGCGATTTTGAATTTGACCAGCTGATGCAGGAACTTATCAGATTGGAAAATGAAAATCCGAATCTTAAAACGCCCGACTCACCAACGCAAAGAGTAGGTGGTGAAGTTGGGGATAAGTTTGAGAAGGTTAGACATGAGATTCCAATGTTATCTTTGGATAATGTTTTTAGTTATGATGAGTTGAGAGAGTTTGATAAAAGAGTAAAAAAGGCCGTAAACAGATACACTTACACGGTTGACCTTAAGATTGATGGGCTTTCAGTTTCGATTAAATATGAAAATGGTTTATATAAAAGAGCAGCTACCAGAGGTAATGGTGTTTTGGGTGAAGACATAACTGAGAATGTGAAAACAATCAAATCAATACCATTAAGAATAGATTATTTAATGCCTTTGGAAGTTAGAGGAGAAATCTTCCTCAGCAAGAAGAATTTCAATAAAATCAATCAAGAAAAAATCGCTGCCGAAGAAGAACCTTTCAAGAATCCGAGGAATGCAGCTGCCGGAAGTATCAGGCAGTTGGATCCTAAGATTGTGGCTAAAAGAAATCTTGACGTTTTCATATATTATGGTTTTGGGTTGGAAATACAAAATCACTTTGAGATAATTCAGGAATTGAAGAAAATTGGATTTAAAGTTAACCAGAATACTATTTTTTGTCAGGACATTGAAGAGGTAATCAATTTTATCGAGAATGTTAAAAATTATCGAAACGAATTGGATTATGAAATTGATGGGGTTGTAATTAAGGTTAATGAGCTTGATTTATATGAAAAAATAGGTTTCACTTCCAAATTCCCTAAATGGGCCACTGCTTTCAAATTTCCTGCTGAGGAAGTAGAAACCAGAATGGAAGCCATAGATTTTCAAATAGGTAGAACTGGTGTAATAAAGCCTGTTGCTAAACTTAATCCGGTCATGATATCCGGGTCATTGGTTTCCAGGGCGACGCTTCATAATGAAGATTTTATCAAGGATCGTGATATTCACATCAAAGATTATGTGATAGTCAGAAAAGCTGGTGAAATAATTCCGGAAGTTTTAAGAGTCGTCAAAGAAAAAAGAACCGGAGAAGAAATTCCATTTAAAATGATAAAAAATTGCCCTATCTGTAATAGTGATTTGGTCAGAAAAGTAAATGAAGCTGATTATTATTGTTTGAATCCTTTATGTGAAGCCAAACATTTGGAAGGTTTGATTCACTTCGCTTCACGCGAAGCTTACAATATTGATGGACTTGGTGAAGCCATACTTACAGAGTTTTACAATGATGGCTACATCAAGACGATTGCAGACATATTCAAACTCGAATTACATAGAGAAGAACTGATAAAACGTGAGGGTTTTGGCGAAAAAAGCATCGATAATCTCATCAATGCAATAGAAATGTCCAAAAAGAATAATTTAGATAAATTGTTGTTTGGTTTGGGAATAAGACACGTGGGCGCTAAAACAGCGAAGGTACTGGCTCAAGTCCACCAAGATATCTTTGATTTTATTAATCTTACTCCGGAAGAACTATCCGATATCAAGGATATTGGCGAAGCGACTTCCAATAGTGTGTATGAATATTTCAAGAAACAAGAAAACATCGAGATGATATCAGAATTGAAAAGTCTGGGAGTGAATACTATTTTCAATGACGAGAGAATCAACGCTAAAACAGTTTTTACCGCTAAAACAGTAGTGATTACAGGTACACTTATTGACTTTTCAAGAAATGATGCAAAACAGATTATTGAAAAGATGGGCGGCAATGTAAGTTCATCAGTCTCGAATAAAACCGATTTCGTTTTAGTCGGCGACAGCCCTGGTTCAAAGTATGATAAGGCAATATCATTAGGTGTTAAGATATTAAATGAAGATGAGTTTAAAGAGTTGATTAAGAACGGGTGATAATTTGAGCAGCGATTTAATTAGTATTAAGGGTGCGAGGGAAAACAACCTCAAATCAATTAATTTAGAGTTTAAGAAGAATCAACTAGTTGTCATGACAGGTCTTTCCGGTTCTGGAAAGACCAGTTTGGCATTTGATACGATATATGAAGAGGGAAGAAGACGATACGTCGAGTCTTTAAGCTCTTATGCAAGACAATTTTTGGGTAATATGGAAAAACCGGATGTGGATGTTATTGAAGGCTTATCACCTGCAATTTCGATAGATCAAAAAACCACTTCCAACAACCCGAGATCAACAGTTGGGACAGTTACTGAGATTTATGACTATGTAAGATTGCTCTACGCTCGTATCGGTAGAGTTTTTTGCCCAACTCATAATATCGAAATTAAGTCGCAAACGATACAAGAGATGACTAATCATGTGCTTGAATATTCTGGGCAAAAACTGATAATTCTAGCGCCTGTTGTCAGAGGAAAAAAAGGAACTCATCAAAAAACCATTGAGAGTTTAAGAAAAGATGGTTATACAAGAATCAGAATCAATAAGCAAGATTTTGAACTCGATCAGGAAATAGAATTGGATAAAAACATCAGATATGATATCGATGTCGTTATCGATAGAGTAATCGTCAAAGAAGAGATTACGTCAAGACTTTATGATTCGCTGGAAGTTGCATCTAAGCTGGGTGAAGGACACGTAAGATTGCTGGTAAATGATCAAGAACTTCTATTCAGCGAACATTTTTCCTGTCCAATATGCGGTTTTACTGTTCCGGAATTAGAACCCAGATTATTCTCTTTCAATGCGCCATATGGAGCTTGCGAAACATGTGCTGGGTTGGGTTTCAATCGCAAGATAGACCCAAATCTTTTATTGCCAGATCAAAATTTGAGTTTAAGGGAAAATGTCTTTCGAAAATATGCGAATATGGATTCATTATATTATCAACAGGTTGAACAGACGGCTATTTTCCTTAATATCCCTTTAGATAAACCGTTTAAGGACCTAACAGAAAAACAGAAAAACGTTCTTTTGTACGGTTCAAAGGATGAAATCAATTTTCGCTATATTTCCAAAACCGGAAATATGTACCATAATGCCAAAAAACCGTTTGAGGGTGTTATTACAAGTTTAGAAAGAAGATATATGTCTTCTACTTCAAAAACAGTCAGAAACTGGATTGAATCGATGATGAATGACATCTCTTGTGATACTTGTAATGGTAAAAAACTCAATAAAGAAGCTTTGTCAGTATATATAGATGGACTTAATATTCATGAGATGTCAGAACTTAGCATTCTACATTTGTTTGAGTTTTTAGATAAAATTAATCTCACAGATAAAGAACATGAAATTGCCAAACCAATTTTGAAAGAAATAAAAGCACGCTTAAGTTTTTTGATTAACGTTGGCCTCGATTACCTTTCGTTGTCGCGCTTGGCAGGCACTTTATCAGGTGGCGAGGCACAGAGAATTCGCTTGGCAACACAAATAGGTTCAAGATTGACTGGCGTAATGTATGTCCTGGATGAACCCTCAATTGGATTACATCAAAGAGATAATGGCCGTTTGATAAAGACTTTAAAAGATATGAGAGATTTAGGTAATACGATGATAGTTGTCGAGCATGACAACGAAATGATTCTTGAAAGCGATTTGGTTGTCGATATAGGACCTGGTGCGGGAGACCATGGGGGAGAAGTTGTTTTTGTTGGGACCCCTAAAGAATTATTGAAGGATAAAAATTCGATAACTGCCAAGTATTTGCGTGGTGAATTGAAAATACCGATACCAATGTCAAGGAGACCTCACAATAAAGGTTATCTTCATATCGAAAAGGCATCACAAAACAACCTGAAAAATATCTCCGTCGATTTTCCGATTGGATGTTTAACGGTTGTCACCGGTGTATCCGGATCTGGTAAATCATCTTTAGTAAATGATGTTTTATATACAAATCTGGTTAATTTAATAACAAGGAGAAATGAAGTAGCCGGAAAAGTTGAAAGATTGGTGAATTATGAAATATTTGATAAAATCATCGATATCGATCAGTCGGCAATCGGAAGAACACCTAGATCAAATCCAGCCACATATACTGGTGTTTTTGACGATATCAGAGATATGTTCACAAAAACAAAAGAAGCTAAACTAAGAGGTTACGACAAAGGTAGATTCTCGTTTAATGTCAAGGGTGGAAGATGTGAACATTGTCAAGGTGACGGCGTAATCAAGATTGAGATGCATTTCATGCCCGACTTATACGTAGAGTGCGAAGAATGTCACGGTAAAAGATATAATCAAGAAACTTTGCAAGTCAAATACAAAGGAAAAACCATAGCTGATGTTCTAGATATGAGAGTTGAAGAAAGTTTATCTTTTTTTGAGAATCAAACCAAGATTTACAATCGTTTAAAAACTATCAATGATGTAGGTTTGGGTTATATAAAGTTAGGACAATCATCTACTACGCTTTCTGGTGGTGAAGCTCAGCGGGTAAAACTTGCCAGCGAACTGTATAAACGCATATCAGATCGTTCCATCTACATTCTTGATGAGCCAACAACGGGATTGCACAGCCACGATATCAAGCAATTGATGGAAGTCTTGAATGACATTGTTGATAAAGGCGCGACAGTAATAATCATCGAACATAATCTCGATGTTATCAAAGTGGCTGATCATGTAATTGATTTAGGACCTGAAGGCGGAGATCGGGGTGGAGAAATCATTGCGGTTGGAACTCCGGAAGACATCGCAGCCAATGAAAAATCATATACAGGCTACTATCTAAAGGAAATATTGAAGGTAAAGAGGTAAAGTATCGTAATTTTTACTCAATTATGATATTATATTTCTAGTTTATGGAAATGAGTACGAGTATGGACAAAGAAGATAAAGACATAAAAAAAGAAATTGAAGAATTGGAAAAATTAATCGAAGAAGTTAAAAAACAGAACGAGGAAGAAAAGAAGAAACAAAAAAAGAATATGCGTTCCAATGGCCAGATTGTAGTGAAAATAAATTTGGGTGCGGAATATTCGAGAAACATGTTTGTTAATCTCTTAATCAATTTTTTGGTGAACTTACTCGTAATTTTTGTTTTGTTCAATATTATAAATTGGGCTACTATTACCAGTGATGTCTATATTTTGTTAATGGCCTTGATTTTGACTTTTTATGAAGAATTATACCGAAGATATCTGATAAGGTACTTTATGTCCATAGTTGTTTTTTCTTCAGGGATGATATTTTTCTTGATGAATTTATTGCTATTCTATTTTTTGGACTTGGTTGTTTTTCAGAGAAATCTTGATTTTAACGATCATTGGTATCCAATAGTATTTGTAATGTTTTTACAAATTTTCAGGACTATTGTCAGATGGCTTTATATAAAAGGGATGAGTGCATTTATTGTATGGAAATCCAAAAAAAAGGGTGGTAGAAAATGACGTCATTAACGATTAAAGAAGTTATAGAAGGATTTAATCTTGATATCATTGCCGGTCATAAGGGTACGAGTAGAAAAGTTTTTATACCTGCTCTCGTAAAACCAGGCATCGAACTAGCTGGCATGCTGGAATTTTATGAAAATGACCGCATCCAAATTATTGGTTCAAAAGAAGCTGCTTTTTTTCATTCCTTGGATCCTCTAATTCAAGAAGAAAGAATCAAGGCAATTTTTGAAAAAGGAGCACCGGCTTTTATTTTCACCAAAAATGTCGACGTTCCGGACATGTTTATTCATTACGGCGATATTTATAACATTCCTATTTTGAAAAGTTTTTATAAAACGACTTCATTATTCAG
>ERZ1645192.2232-NODE-2232-length-16074-cov-6.272988_pt1 | contig 16074 bp, 12 predicted proteins | sample MGYA00575354_ERZ1645192 | MGnify/ENA primary metagenome ERZ1645192 (study PRJEB40844, sample SAMN11349763) | freshwater sediment metagenome | isolation source: river sediment | host: Sediment | place: India: Faizupur Khadar , New Delhi | collected 2017-02-21 ... | reverse complement strand
CAGAATTGATTTCATCCCCAAGGATATTCTGCGTGTCCACCCAGAAGACCATTGTTCGCAACGCCTCCATCGTCTCCGGCGCAACCCTCCTCAGTCGGGGGCTGGGACTGGTCCGTGACCTGATCATGGCCTACACTCTGGGGGCATCCGTGCTGGCCGACGCCTTCTTTGTGGCCTTCCGGGTGCCCAACCTGCTCCGCAGTCTTTTCGCTGAGGGCTCCCTGACCATGGCCTTCGTGCCCACCTTCGTCAAAATCCGGCAGCAGCAGGGCGACAGGGCCGCCTTTGCCCTGGCCCGCTCCATCCAGTTCTGGCTGCTGCTCATCCTGGGTCTTTTGACGATTCTGGTTCTGCTCTTTCCCAAGGCCGTGACCCTGCTCATCGCCTCCGGCTTCGCGGCCAAGCGGCCCGAGCTGTTTGAGCTGACCGCGAGCCTGATCCAGATCTGCTTCCCCTACATCCTGTTCATCTCCGGCGTGGCCCTGTGCATGGGCATCCTGAACAGCATGGGCCATTTTCTCCTGCCCGCCCTGGCACCGTGCATCCTCAACATCGTGCTTATAGGCGCGAGCCTCCTGGCCATCAACGTCGGCGGGAACGTGGCCGTGTACCTGGCCTGGGGCGTGCTCGTGGCCGGGATCGGGCAGTGGCTCCTGCAGCAGCCGGTGTTGCGCTCCAAGGGGTTTTCCTGGATCGGTCCGCTGGAGCCGACGGGGCCGGCCGTGCGCCGCATCGGCACGCTCATGCTGCCGACGGTTCTCGGTTCGGCCGTGTACCAGATCAATATCCTCATCGGCACGGGCATGGCCTCCTTTCTGCCCGAGGGTTCCGTGTCGTACCTGTATTACGCGGACCGGCTCTTTCAGTTTCCTCTCGGCGTTTTCGGCGTGGCCGTGGGCGTGGCCACCCTGCCGTCGCTCTCGCTTCTGACCGCCCCGGAGCGGCGCCCCGAGTTCAAGGACACCCTGGCCACATCCCTGGGCCTGACCCTTTTCATCAATCTGCCAGCCGCCGCCGGTCTGGCCGGATTGTCCCTGCCGTTGGTGGGCCTGCTCTTCGGTCGCGGGGAGTTCTCCGAGGCCGCAGTGCACGGCACGGCCATGGCCCTGCTGGGCTATGTCGTGGGCCTGCCCGCTTTTTCCGGTGTGCGCTCCCTGGCCTCGGCCTACTACGCCCTGGGCGACACCAAAACCCCGGTGCGGGTGGCCCTCTTCTGTCTGTTCATCTACGTGGTCGTCGGCTTCAGCAGCTTGCACGTCCTGGGCCATGTGGGACTGGCCGTGGCCTCGTCCGTGTCGGCCTGGGTCAATGTGTTGCTGCTGGGTTTTTTTCTGCGCCGCCACTGCGGGGTCTGGTTTCGGATCAACCGCGATCATGCGCTGTCCTTCATGCTGAGCCTCGGCATGCTGGCCGGATGCTGGCTGAGCACAGGACTGGGTCAGGCCAGCCTGTTGCTCATTCCGGTCTGGGCGGCTCTCTACATGGGGCTCGCCCTCGTGCTGAATATTTCCCAGGCCCGGCTTTTCGCCGAGGCCCTGGGCCGACGCGTGAGGCGCAGCCGATCCTGACTTGAACTGTGCGTCCTTTGACGGTACGGCCACGTTTCTACACAACGCAACCAACCCATGAGGAATGCCGATGATCCGCATCAACGAACATTACCTGAAACTCAAAGCATCCTATCTTTTTGCCGATATTGCCCGCCGTGTTGCGGCCTACCAATCCGCCAACCCGGACAGGAAGATCATCCGGCTGGGTATCGGGGACGTGACCGAACCCCTGCCCGAATCCGTCATAGCGGCCTTCCATGCAGGCGTGGATGAGATGGCGGTGGCCGGGACCTTCCGCGGTTACGGCCCGGAGCAGGGCTATGACTTCCTGCGCGAACTCATCGCCAGGGAGGATTTCCAGTCCCGGGGCGCAGACATCTCCGCGGATGAAGTTTTCATCAGCGACGGGGCAAAATGCGACACCGGCAATATCCAGGAGCTTTTTGCCGGAGACATCCGCATCGCCGTCCCGGACCCGGTCTATCCCGTCTATGTGGACACCAATGTCATGGCCGGGCGCACCGGACAGAATGTCGGCGGTCGCTACGAGGGTCTGGTGTACCTGGAGGGGACCAAGGCCAACGGCTTCATCCCGGCCCTGCCGACGGAGTCGGTGGATCTGATCTACCTCTGCTACCCCAACAACCCCACCGGCGCGACCATCACCAGGGACCAGTTGAAGACATGGGTGGATTTTGCCAGGGCCAACAAGGCACTCATCCTTTTCGACGCCGCCTACGAGGCCTTTATCCGGGATCCACAACTGCCCAGGTCCATCTACGAGATCGAGGGTGCGCGGGAAGTGGCCATCGAGTTCCGTTCCCTGTCCAAGACCGCCGGGTTCACCGGCACCCGCCTGGCCTTCACCGTGGTGCCCAAGGACTGCATGGCCTTTGATGCCCACGGCAATCCGCACAGCCTGCACGCCATGTGGAACCGCCGCCACACCACCAAGTTCAACGGGGTGTGCTATCCGGTGCAGAAGGCCGCAGCGGCGGTGTACACGCCGGCCGGCAAGATCCAGTCCAAGGCCCTGGTGGACCATTATCTGGCCAACGCGGCCATCATTCGCGCGGAGATGACGGCCCTGGGCTTCGATTGCGTGGGCGGCGAGAATTCGCCCTATGTGTGGATCGACGGCAAGATGGGGTCCTGGGAGTTCTTCGACATGCTTCTGAACAAGGCTGCCGTCGTGTGCACCCCAGGGGCGGGCTTCGGGGCCTGCGGCGAGGGCTTCATCCGCATTTCGGCCTTCAACAGTTCGGCCAATGTGCAGGAAGCCATGGATCGTCTGCGGTCCGTGCTGAAATAGCCCCGGTTCACGTTCATCTCCAGCCCACTCATGATGCAAGAGACACAAGCCGTGAGCGCAGACCGGGCCGGGATGTCTGATCCGGACCAGGCGCGGGCCCGGGACATGTTTCCGCGTGGCCTTTCACAGCCCCGGCAGGGATTCCGCTTTTCCCTGGACGCCCTGCTGCTGGCCGCCTTTGCCGGGCAGTGGGAGGTGCGGGGCAGGGTCCTTGATTTGGGAACAGGATGCGGTGTGGTGGGGCTTGCCGTGGCCCTGGGCCATCCCGATTCCGTTGTGGTCGGCCTGGACGCAAGTCCGGTCATGCTCAACCATGCCCGGGAAAACGCCCGCCGCCTTGGGCTCGAAAAGCGCTTTGCGGTGCTGCAGGGCGATGTGGCCAACCCTGGCGGACTGAGGCCCGGGAGCATGGACCTGGTCGTGTGCAATCCCCCCTACCGAGATCCAAGAACGGGCCGGGCCTGCCCCGATGCTGTGAAGAACGCGGCCCGCTTCGAGACTGGTGCAGGTCTGGCCGACTTTATCCGCGCCACCGCCTTCTTCCTGGGCAACAAAAAACCCTACGCTTTTATCCATCTGGCCGAGCGGGCCGACGACCTGCTCGTCCTGCTGCGGGAAAGCCGCCTGCGGCCCAAGGTGCTCTGCTTTGTGCATCCCCGGGCCGAAGATGCGGCCCGCATGGTGCTGGTCCGGGGAGTGAAGAACGGCGGATCCGGACTCCGTGTGGCCCCAGGTCTGGTCCTGCACGAGGGACAGGGAGAGGCCTCCCGCCTCACGGCAGGAATTCTGGATTTCTGCCCGCATCTGGCCTGCAACGCAGTGCAGACTTGAGCCGGACCGCTCATGGCCCGGACAAAAAGAACCGGATTCCCGTCCAGGGCGGGAATCCGGTTCGTGAAAACGGGCGGTTGGAACCTATTTGCTCATGCGACCAATGATGAAGGACAGAAGCGCCGTGGCCACCAGCAGGCCAATGACGTAATCCGTGTCCAGAGCGGCCTGCAGGGTGTTGACGATCTCGTTGAACGTGTCCTTGATGGGATAGCTGTCTTGCATGGGTGCTCCTTCAGTACGGCAAAGCCCGCTGGTCATGCCTGCGGGCTTTGCATGGCGCAGCGTCGTCTAGTTGATGGGATTGATGCTGTCCCGCACCAGGAAGGTGAGGCCATGCTTGTCGGTCAATTCCTGCTTGAGGTCGTTGAGGGTGGCCTTGTCCACGTCCTTGATGCGGATGAAAACTTCGCGGAATCCCTCCTCGACCTTGTCGTAGGACGTCAGGATGGAAATGACCCGGGTTTTGTAACTGCGCAGGCAGTCAAGGGCGTCCTTCAGGCTGCCTTTTTCGTCCGGCAGCTTGAGGCCGAACTGTATCCCGCCGTGGTAAACGCCGGTGATGCTCAAGAGGACGCTGTACACCTCGTTCTGGGTCATGATGCCGACCAGCTCGTCCTTGTCGTTCAACACGGGCAGGCCGGAAATTTTCTTGTCGTGCATGATGGCCGCGCATTTCAGGACCGTATCCGTGTCTCTGATGGTCATGGGATTGGGGGTCATGATGTTTTTGACCTTGATTTCGGACAGAAGATAGTAGAGCTCGTGCACGTCCAAAGTCGTGGCCTTGGAGGGGGACGCTTCCTTCACATCACGGTCGCTGAGCATGCCAACCACCTTGCCCTTGTCGTCGACGACGGGCAACCGGCGAATGCCTTTTTCCTTCATCAGCTTGGCCGCACGCATCATGGAGGCTTCGGGGTCCACCGTGATCACGTCCTTTGTCATCCAATCCTTGATAATCATGTCAGTTCTCCTTGGAGGGGCGGCATGCCCATTGTGAGATACACTGCGTTTATCACACCATGCAAGCGCGTAAGTTGCCAGACTACTAATATCTTTTCTTTGGTCCGTCAAAGAGAGGATGGGCAATAGGACAAGCCTCGCGCGTACAGATCCGGACGGCGGTGCGCTAGGGCGGGAACGGCATTCCGGATCTCGCGCAGCTCTTCCGTGCAGACCGAGCCCTGGACGAGACATTCCTGCCGGGGGTCTGCCTCTGTCGTCTGACCTGCGGGTGTGACAAAAAGGGAGGCTCCTCCACAGGGATACATCCCCTGATCACCGACGAGGTTGGCCCCCACAAGGTAGCATTGGTTCTCCACGGCCCTGGCAATGCAAAGAGGCTTCCAGACATGGATCCTTGCCCTGGGCCAGGCCGCGGCCAGCAGCAGGACGTGACATCCTCCCAGGGCCAGGGTGCGGAACAGCTCCGGAAAGCGCAGATCATAGCAGATGGACAGACCGAATCTGATCCCATCCAGCTCGAAGCAGGTTGCCGCGTCTCCAGCCCGGAAAACCTGGGTCTCGTCGATGTCTCCGGCCCGGAAGAGATGGGTCTTGCGGTAGATGGCCAGGATCTCCCCGTCCGGTCCCCAGGCCACCAGGGCGTTGGCATGGTTGTGGCCGTCGGCCAGGCAGACGCCACAGACGAGGCAGAGGGAGAACTCCCTGGCCAAGCCGGCCAGGACGCCCTGGGAGGTTTTCCAGGTTGCGGGTCCGTGACGGGGCACAGCGCGCAGGTCGTAACCCAGGTCGGTCAGTTCCGGGAACAGGAGGAGTCGGCATCCAGCTGCGGCCCCTTTTTGGGTGTGGATCCGGATTTTTTCCAGATTGCCCTGGACATCTCCGGGAATTCCGGAGACCTGAACGGCTGCGATGCGCATGTGGTGCCTGCGTGTAAAAAATTGACGGTGAGGAAGAAAATGCCCGAGTTGTATCTTGATTGTCCAGCCGGGATTGCCGGGGACATGTTTTTGGCGGCCATGGCGGATCTGGGAGTGGATCTTGCCGTTCTGGGCGCCACGTTCCGCCACGCCGGGTTGCAGGTTGATGTTGCGGCCGTGCAGGCGCGCAGCCAGGGCATTGCCGGGACGCGCCTGCACATCGAAGGGCCGGCAAAGCAACCTTTGCGCCATCTTCATGATCTGACCGGTATTATCGGGAAATTGCCTGTTTCTGAACAGGTCCGGTCCCGGTCCCAGGCCGCGTTGGAACGCCTGGGTCAGGTGGAGGCAAAAGTGCATGATGTGGAGCTGGAGCAGATCCATTTCCACGAAATAGGGGCCGTGGACACCCTCGTCGATGTAGTCGGGGCTTTCTGGGCCGTGGAGTGTCTCGGCGTGACCCGCGTGACGTGTTCGAAGCTGCCCTGGTTTTCCGGAACCGTGCGCTGCGCCCATGGCCTCATGCCCCTCCCTGCCCCAGCTACCCTGGAACTTTTGCGCGGGAAACCTGTGTACGCGTCGGAGTATGTGCAGGAAGTCATCACGCCCACAGGCGCCCTCCTGGTCGACCAGCTTGTGGACGAGTTCGCATCCGGCCCCGTTGGGCGGATCGAACGTACGGGCCTCGGGCTCGGGACCATGGACCTGGGGACGGTAAATGGGCTGCGGGCGATGCTTTTTTCCGGCAGGGAGCCGGGCACAGAGCGGGTCATGGTGCTGGAGACCAATGTCGATCACCTGACCGGGGAGGAGTTGGGCGATGTCTTTTCGGTGCTTTTGTCGCAGGGGGCCCTGGATGTTCTTTTTCTGCCCGGGGTGATGAAGAAGAACCGGCCGGGCGGGCTGCTGCAGGTGCTCTGCCGGCCCGGAGACCTGTCCCGCATCCGCGACCTGGTTTTTGCCCAGACCATGACCCTTGGTTTGCGTATCACTGAGACCCTGAGGGCAGTGGTGCCGCGTGAAGCAGCAACGCAGGCCTCGCCCTGGGGGCAACTCCGGGTCAAGGACATGGTTCTGGACGGGCGGCGCTACAGCCGGCCGGAGTTTGAGGCCCTGAAGGACCTGGCCGCGAAGACGGGTAAGAGCGTGGCCCAGCTGCGGTATCTGCTCGGAGAAAGGGAGTAGGGTCCGGCCAGGGGTGCCGCGTCTATCCGTGCGCCGATCACCTGGACCGCAGAAAGAGCCCAGTCCTGAGATCTGGGTGATCGCTGCGCAGCACAAGGCGCAGGCCGCTGTGCACCTCCCGGACAAGGCTGCCGTCCTGCCTCTCCACCCCATACGTTCCGGAATCCATGACCGGACGTCGCAGGCCAGGGACAAGGATTTCAAGGGGGTCGCCAGCCAGGAAGCGGTGTTTGACATCCATGGCCCACAGGCCGGGCCGGATTTCTTCGCGTACCCGGGCGACAATGTTCTTGCGTTGGTCCCGGGGCAGGGGCAAAGCCAGTGTGCGGCGTACGGGCGTGAAAAAACCTGTGGACAGGGGCCGGGTGGCTGTCTGGCGGAGTTCGTCCAAATACAGGGCCGGCCGACACGTCCGCTGCGCCACGTCGTCGAGGGCCGTGCGGTACACGTCCGTGACCTGGGCCAGGTAGGAAGACGTCTTCATGCGTCCCTCTATCTTCAGGCTGTGCACGCCAGTGCGCTGGAACCAGGGCAGATACTTGACCAGGCAAAGATCCTCGGCGCTCATGATCTGGGCATATTCCCCGCCCTCCACCAGTTCCCACATATCCCGGCCTGGACGCAGTTTTTCCTCCAGGCGCAGTCCCGTGACCCTGTAGTCAAAGCGGCAGGGATGGGTGCACTGCCCCAGATTGGCCGAGCGCTCGTTGACATGGGCCGAGAGCAGGCAGCGGCCTGAGATGGCCATGCACATGGCGCCGTGCACGAAAACTTCCAATTCAAGGCCACTCACATTTTCAACCAGGGTCCGGATCCGCCGGGCTCCCAGCTCCCGGGCCAGATTGACGCGAGTGGCGCCCTGATCCCTCCAGAAGGCCGCGGAGGCCGAATTGGAGGTGTTGGCCTGGGTCGAAAGATGGATGGGGATGTGCGGGACGCGTTTGGCGGCCATGGCCAGGACGCCAGGGTCGGCGATGATGATCCCGTCGACGCCGGAGGCTGCCAGTTCGTCCAGATAGCGGGCCACGGCCGGAAGATGCTCCTCCCAGGCCAGGAGGTTGAGGGTGAAATAGACCGCGCACTGGCGGGCGTGGGCCTGGGTCACGGCCTGGGTCAGCTCTGCAAAGGAGAATCCCCCGGACTTGGCCCGCAGGTTCAGCTCCTTTCCTCCCACATACACGGCGTCGGCCCCGTAGGTCAGGGCCGTGTCGAGTTTATCCGGGTCGGCGGCTGGAACGAGAAGTTCAGGCAAAGGGAGCATAGTCTGTGTTCCGTGGAAATCAGCTGCAGGAAGGGATTGAGAGACCTTGGGCGGCGCGTCGTTCCTTCATCCGCTCCACCAGGCGGTATGTTGGTCTCAACCCTCCCTTGCCCCGCCCCAGGGAGATGTTCGGCTTGTTGGCACCATGGAAGTCCGAGCCTGCGCTCTGGAGCAGGTCGAGCTTGCGGCATAAGCGGGCATAGGTATCGGTCTGAGCCTGGGTGTGCATGGAGTAGATGACCTCCACCCCGTCGAGCCCCCAGTCCTTGAGTTCGTGGAGAAGACCTTCCAGTTCGGGCCCTTCCAGGTGCAGGGTGCAGGGGTGGGCCAGGATGACAGTCGCTCCCTCCTCCTTCAACAGATCAATGCCTTCCCGTGGGTCCAGCTTTTCTTTCGGCGCGTAGCCCTTGGTCCCGGGCCGCAGCCAGTTGATGAACGCATCCTGCAGGTTCAGGGCGACCCCCTTGCTGACCAGAAGCTGGGCGATATGGGGCCGGCCAATGATCCCCCCGTCCGCTATCCGTTCCAGCTCGTCGTACGTGGCCTCAACCCCGTAATGGTTCAGATTCCGGAGGATGGTTTCGTTGCGGGACCTGCGCAGGGAGGACAACCTGTCCAGGGTGGACTGCAGCCGGGCCGGATGCAGGGGAATCCACAGCCCGAGGATGTGCATGCTCCCTTTGGGGAAGTTGACGCTCAGTTCACATCCGCTGATGACCTCCAGGGCGAGTTCCTGCCCAGCTGCACAGGCTTCGGGGAGGCCCTGGATGGTGTCATGATCCGTCAGTGCGATGGCCCTGAGTTTCATGGCCGCAGCTGCAGCCACAAGGGCTGTCGGGCTGAGGGTCCCATCGGAGGCCGTGGAGTGGGTGTGCAAATCGATTTCCGGCATGGCTCTGTGGTTACGGCAGGCAGCCGGGGATGACAAGGATGACAAGGCATTGTGTCGCCCCAAAAGGAGGAGGGGTGGCCCGGCTGACGAAGGGCTGCCTTCCGCGCCGTTGCGCACAAAATATTGGCAGTTCCGCCAATATTGGGTTGCCCGGGACGCCCGAGAAGAGTATGGGAAATATTATATCGTACAGGAACGAGAGATAGGCGCTGCCCGGTGCAGTGAGATGTCTGGGTTTGCGAATAGGATTTTTCAATGATTCAGGATTGTCCCATCAATCCATTCGATTTGTGATGTCCTGGGAATATGGAAATGGAAAAACGAAGATACCCCCGGAAAGCAAGCTTTGAGCCATGCAACGTGGAGATTTTTTTTCTGGAGGAATTCACGTTCGGTTCGAGGGTTCTCAACTACAGCACGGGCGGGGTGATGCTTGAATCGGACTACCTGCTGCTGGAATGGTCCCCTGTAACCATCAAATTTGATGCGGAAAAAAAAGGGGATTCAGGCCTCGACAAGGCGTGCTACGATGGGATCGTGCGGTGGTGTTCTGCCCAGGAAGGCAGCTGCTCCGGGTTTTACGGAGTGGGTGTGGAATTTGTGAATTGATTTCGCATTTCACTGCGCAATCAGACAATCATGCCCGTGTATTTTGTTCTTGGTCAATGGTGGCATCCTTCGGGATGCCTTTTTTTGTCCGGGAATTCGCCAGGTGATGCACTTCGGAACACGCGGCCTCTTTCATGCATTGAAGAGGAAAGACCGGCAGCCTCCCTGCGCAACGGCTGGGCAGGCAGACTGCGGCGTTGTCGCGCACAAGGGCACAACGTCTGGGAATCCCCATCGTGGCAAGTCTTGTGGCATTTGAGGAGAATGTGAAGCAGTGTATTTCATCTGATTCTGGAGCGTCCTGCCAGGACCGCAAGACACGCGGGGGCGAATCGACATGCATGTGATCATTCTCTCTCGTGCGTTCTTCCTGCTTTGCCTCGTCATCCTTGCGTCTTGCGCTGCAGTGGGTCCTGACTACACTCCTCCGGCAATGGCCCCACCAGCAGGGTGGACCAACCTCGATACGTCTGCCCGTCCTGTGACGCATCCTGATCCGGTGGCAGACATCAGCCAGTGGTGGGAAAACCTGGACGATCCCCTGCTCATCGCATTGGTGGAGGAGGCCTTGCTGAACAGCCCGGATGTGCGCAGCGCACAGGCCAAGTTATGGGAAGCCAGGGCCCGCCGGGGAGTGGCTGTGTCTGAATTCTTTCCCAACCTGGCCGCATCCGGCAATGCCAGGCGCAGCCAGTCGAGCAAGGAAGTTGGCAGTGGAACCACGCGTGAGCTGTTCAACGCGGGATTCGATGCAGCCTGGGAGCTTGATCTCTTCGGCGGGGTACGGCGCAGCGTCGAGGCTGCCGGGGCCTCCTTCGAATCGTCCATAGCCCGTTTGCACGACGCGCAGGTTACCCTGACAGCCGAAGTGGGCCGGAACTACATGGACTTCCGCACCGTGCAGCTTCGCCTGCGCATTGCCCGGGAAAATCTTGCCACCCAGTCGGAGACGCTTCAGCTCACCGAATGGCGCGCCCAGGCCGGCTTAGTCAGCAGTCAGGACGTTGAGCAGGCCCGCGGCAACCTGGAGCAGACCAGGGCGCAGATACCCAACCTGGAAACCAGCCTGGCCGAGGCGGGACATCGGCTGGATGTCCTTTTAGGGCAGACTCCCGGGACGCTGCAGGCCCGGCTCACTCCGTCAGGGGATCTCCCGGCCGTGCCCGAGGGGATCGCGGTTGGCATTCCGGCGGACATCCTGCGCCAGCGGCCCGACGTGCGTGCGGCTGAGCGCACATTGGCAGCGGAAACCGCCAGGATCGGCGCTGCCGAGGCAGCGCGCTATCCAGCTTTCAATCTTTCCGGAACCATCGGATTCGAAGCGCTGTCCCTGGGCGCTCTCGGAAGCAGCGGGACAGGCACGTCGTCGCTTCTTGCCGGCATCTCGGCGCCCATCTTTGACGCCGGCCGCCTGCGAGGTCAGGTCGAAATCCAGAACGCTGTGCGGGAGCAGGCACTGGTGGCTTACGAACAGGTCGTCCTGGAGGCACTGGAGGAGGTGGAGAACGCCCTTGTTGCCCTGGCGCGCAACCGGGAACGGGTGAGGGCGCTGGCCAATGCCGTCGAGGCTGAGCGCAATGCCGCAGAAATGGCGCGGCAACGCTACAGCAGCGGATTGATTGATTTCCAATCGGTGCTCGACACCGAGCGCAGTGTGTTGTCCGTGGAGGACAACCTCGCCACCGCCCGTGCCGACGGGGTGCTGACGCTCATCAGCTTGTACAAGGCGCTGGGCGGGGGATGGTCGTGGCAGACCGAAGCCGCCCGGCCGGAAAGGACATCCCATGAATGACGCCAACTTTTCCCGGGCCAAGCAGGACATGCAACTCAAGGACCTCCTGGAAACCCAATCCGCCAAACGATTCCCATGGCTATGGGTCTGGCTAGCCGGAGCGCTGATGGTGGTGGGGGTCTCGGTTTGGTTGTGGCTGCGTTCCGGCAACGAGAAATCGGCCCCACGCTACACGACCGAAGCCGCCGCACGCGGCACTCTGGTGGTCAGGGTCTCGGCCACCGGCAATCTGCAGCCGACCAATACAGTGGATGTTGGCAGTGAACTGTCCGGAATCGTCGACAAGGTCTTTGTGGATGACAACGACCAAGTCACAAAGGGCCAGGTGCTGGCGCGGCTGGATCTGTCCAAGCTTCAGGACACGGTGGCAAAGTCGCGCGCCCTGCTTGCGGCGGCCGAGGCGCAGGTGTTGCAGTCCCAGGCCACCGTGTCCGAAGTGCATGCCGTGCTGGCTCGTTACCGCCACGTTTCCCAGCTTTCCGGAGGCAAGGTCCCGTCCAAGGCTGAGATGGACACGGCAGAGGCCAACCTGAAGCGGGCCAAGGCCAATGAGGCAAGCGCGCATGCAAGCGTTATTCAGGCAAAAGCCGCGCTGCAGTCCGACGAGACCAATCTGTACAAAGCCAGCATCCGTTCCCCCATCAATGGCGTGGTGCTGTCGCGCGAGGTGGATCCGGGCCAGACCGTGGCAGCTTCCTTCCAGGCACCGGTGCTGTTCAAGCTGGCCGAAGATCTGACCAAGATGGAACTGCAGGTTGACGTGGACGAGGCCGATGTCGGGCAGGTGAAGGAGGGTCAGAACGCTACATTCACCGTGGATGCCTGGCCCGGCCGCGAGTACACCGCCGTCATCACCCGGGTTGGCTTCGGATCCCAGGAATCGGGCGGGGTGATTTCCTACCGCACGGTGCTTGATGTGGACAACACTGATCTCAGTCTTCGTCCAGGCATGACCGGCACCGCCGAGATCACCACCCTGACGCGGGAGGATGCCCTTCTGGTCCCCAATGCTGCACTGCGTTTCACTCCGGCCCTGGGCGATGAGGGTGAAAAAAAACCAGGCACCAGCGTCGTCGGCACCCTGTTGCCCCGTATGCCGCGACAGGAAAAGAAGGTCCGGGTGACCGGGCACAGCGGCGTTTCGCGCGTATGGGTGCTGCAGGAACGCCAGCCCGTCGCCATCGATGTGCGGACAGGGGCCACCAACGGCCGCATGACCGAGATCACGGACGGGGAGCTCAAGGCCGGCATGCAGGTCATCACCGAGGCCCTGAGAGCCCAGCCATGAGCGATGCGGCCCTCATCCGGATGTCGGGTATCACCAAGACCTACGGCAGCGGAAATGTCGCCTTCCAGGCATTGAGGGGCATCGACCTCGCCATCGAGGCGGGTGATTTTGTGGCCATCATGGGACCCAGCGGCTCGGGCAAGTCCACAGTCATGAACATCCTTGGCTGCCTGGATACGCCTACCAGCGGGAGCTACGAATTCGAGGGCATCCGGGTCGAGCAGTTGACACGCAATGGGCGGGCGCTGCTCAGGCGCAACTATCTCGGTTTCGTGTTCCAGGGGTTCAACCTTCTGGCGCGCACCACAGCGCTGGAAAACGTTGAATTGCCGCTGATTTATCGTGGCCAGCCCACAGCCCATCGCCATGCCGCGGCACGCGCGGCGCTCAGGCAGGTCGGCCTGGAAGATTGGGAGCACCACACCCCGGGCGAGTTGTCCGGAGGTCAGCAGCAGCGGGTGGCCATTGCCCGCGCCATTGTCACCCGACCCCATGTGCTGCTCGCGGACGAACCCACGGGAAATCTCGACACGCGTTCCAGTCAGGACATCATGGACTTGATTCAGACCCTCAACCATGAGCTGGGCATCACCGTGCTCATGGTCACCCACGAACCCGATATGGCTGAATATGCCAGGAGGGTCATCCGCTTTGTCGACGGCCGCGTGGAGAGCGACCGCCGCAACGATGGAGAGGGAGTCTGATGCTCTGGAACACTTTGCTGCTTGCCCTGCGTTCCATTCGGCGCAACCTGATGCGATCCTGTCTGACCATCCTCGGCATTGTCATCGGTGTGGCCGCCGTTATCACCATGGTCACCCTGGGCAACGGCGCCACAAAGTCCGTGGCCGATCAGATTTCCAGCATGGGCAGCAACCTGCTGATGGTTTTGCCGGGCCAACGCTTCGGCCCGGGGGCTGTGCCGGGGGCGCCCTTCAGGATCGCCGATGTCGATGCTGTGCGCCACCAGATCACTGCCGCGAGAGCTGTGGCGCCGGTTGTGAGCAAGTCCGCGACTGCCGTGTACCAGGCCAACAACTGGGCCACGGCTGTAACCGGCAGTTCGAACGAGTATTTCGAGGCTGGCAATTGGGAAATCGCCTCGGGCCGCAACTTTACCGAAGTCGAGGAACGTTCAGGGAAGGCCGTTTGCGTCATCGGCGAGACGGTGCGGGAGAAGCTTTTCGGCCGTCAGAATCCGGTGGGCAGCCAGATCCGCATCAAGCAGTTCTCCTGCGAGGTCATCGGCCTGCTGAGAGCCAAAGGCCAGGCGTCCATGGGACAGGACCAGGACGACACGGTGGTCATGCCGCTGCGTACGGTGCAGCGCCGCATTGCCGGGAACCAGGACATTGGCCGGATGACGATTTCTGTGAAGGAGGGAGCCTCCATCGACACGGTCAAGGACCAGTTGTCCCGGCTGCTGCGGGAACGGCGCAACATTGGTGACAACGAAGACGACGATTTCCGCGTCATGGACACCAGACAGATCGCCGAGGCCTTGACCAGCACGACCAAAATCCTGACCATGCTCCTCGGCGCCGTGGCCGCGGTCAGTCTGCTCGTGGGCGGCATCGGCATCATGAACATCATGCTGGTTTCGGTCACCGAGCGGACCCGCGAAATCGGCATCCGACTGGCCATTGGCGCCCTGGAACGGGAAGTGCTGCTGCAGTTCCTGATCGAAGCCGTTGTCCTCTCCAGTCTCGGAGGTCTGGTCGGCATCGCCCTGGCCACCGCGGCCTCCATTTCCCTGGCCGGCCTGATGGACATCCCCTATCTCTTCGATCTGGGTATCAACCTGCTTTCCTTTCTCTTTTCCGCGGCCATCGGCGTCATCTTCGGCTATTTTCCGGCCCGCCGGGCCGCAGGGCTGAACCCCATCGACGCCTTGCGCCACGAGTGAGCGGCGTGGGGGCAGCGTCGGACCGCGCACCCTTCCGGACGTCCTGGATCAGGCTGTTCTTCGGAGTTGCATAGCGGGATTGAGCACGCCTGCGGCACGTTTGCGGTATTCAGCCACGATCTTGCCCACCTTTTCATTAATACGATATTCCCCCTCCAATCGGGCCAGGCAGATCAGGGCATCGCCGCCCCTGCCCAGCTCAAGGCAGGCCAATGCCGCATAGAGATAATCAGATACATCCCGGCCGGTTGGGGCATTCAGGCAGTGCATGAAGGCGGTCGCGGCCTTGAGATGGTTCCCTGCCTCCAACTCTGCCAGCCCCAGCTCCCTCCAGGCCACTGGGGGATTGCCCTTCAGGCGTGCGGCCAACGTATACGCGCTTCTGCACCGGGCAAGATTCCCCTCGGCTTTGAACTTCCTGCCACGGGCAAGCAGAAACTCGTGCCGCGCTTCATTTCTGAGTCGTTCCCACGTGGGCCATATGGGTGAATCGTGCGGGATTGGAAGCCGCTTGCTCAGGACTCGAAGCCGATTTGCCAGATATCTGGGCAGGTCGGATTCCGCCATGCGGGTGATCTGTCCCCTCCCCGAGATAGCGGGACATTTGCGCAGGTAGTATTCAGCCGTCGTCGAGGAGACATGGTAGGGGTACGTCAGGGATACCATCCTGCGCCACAGGTCGAAATCCAGAAGTGCGGAAAGGGTTTCGTCCAGCCCTCCTGCCTGGGCAAAGAGTCCGCGATCGTGCATGACGGACAGCCAGGTGATCTGGTTCCTTTCAAGCAGGTCGCCCAGATTGATTTGCCGGTGATAGATAAGCTCCCGCTTGACCTCGCGGAATTCACCGCGCTCGTTTTCCTCAAGGGTCACTTTCTCGGTGTTCGAAACCACCATCCGGACAGAGGGCACATTTTTCAGAAAAAACAGGAGTTTTTCCAGATGAATGGGATGGAAGATGTCGTCGTCATCGAGATAGGCGATGAACTGGCCTCTGGACTCCCGGAAGGCGCGGTTGATGGCGTGCCCTTTGCCTCGCCGATCTGCCATGTCGATCAGTCGTATGCGCGCATCATTGGCCCGGTGCACAATGTCACTCACCGGGGCGCCGCCATCGCGGACAAGGACGAGTTCCCAGTTTTGATAGGTTTGGGCCTGAACGGATGCAATGGCGGCAGGAAGAAATTCGCGGCGGTTGTGGGTGCTCATGAGCACAGACACCAAGGGCTGTTCGGCTGACGGAGGATCCAGGGCGCGCCGTTTTGAGGATTTGATTCTCTGAACAACCGGTTCGGTCCGGTTCGATTCGACAATGTCCAGAAGCTCTGCAACCCGGTGGTCGAAAGTGAATGAGGCGAGGACCTTCTCCCGCAGCGCAGAAGCTGCCTTCTCCGTTTTGTTTCTGTTTTTGAGCAGCTCTTTCAGCGCGCGGCGGAGGTCTGCTGGGTTGGTATAAAAGCGGACGGGGAGCACATCCTCCATGCCCTGGACGTAGTCGGAAAGCACGAGGGCCCCGGAGGCAATGGCGTCATAGGTGCGGTTATTGATGAACCCGGACTCGCGCA
>ERZ1645192.2227-NODE-2227-length-16097-cov-6.834372_pt1 | contig 16097 bp, 13 predicted proteins | sample MGYA00575354_ERZ1645192 | MGnify/ENA primary metagenome ERZ1645192 (study PRJEB40844, sample SAMN11349763) | freshwater sediment metagenome | isolation source: river sediment | host: Sediment | place: India: Faizupur Khadar , New Delhi | collected 2017-02-21 ... | reverse complement strand
CGCTCACCCCGCTGGAGGCGGACGCGCATCGGCTTTGGGTGGGATTGCGGGAGGCCGCCGCCGAAGTGCTGGACGGGGACCCGCTCGGCTGGTCAGAATCGCAGGCCGTCTCCGACCCGGAGCCGGCGATGACGTTCCTGGCCGCGCTTGGACGGCTCGACGTCGTGCTGGTGCTGGACGACGTCCACCTGGTTGAGGGGGGCGATGCGCTGCGCCTGCTGGAAGAGGTGGTGCGTCACCCACCAGCCGGACTGCACCTGATCCTGATTTCCAGGCACGATCCAACCCTGCCGCTGCACCGGTTGCGGGTCGCCGGCGCACTGGGTGACGTGCGCGCGGCCGACCTCGCCTTCAACAGGCAGGAGGCCGGTGACTTGTTCGCAGCGCGGGCGCTCCAACTGCCCGACGCCGCCGTGGACCACTTGACCAACATCACCGATGGCTGGCCCTCCGGTCTCAGCCTGGCTGCGCTGAGTCTGGCCGGGTCGGCCGATCCGGTCGCGGCTGCCGTGGCCTTCGACGGCAGCAACGCGTGGATCGGCGAATACGTGCTGGATGAGATCGACAGCTTGGACGACGAACAGCGCACCCTGATGCTGGCGACCAGCATGGTCGACCAGATCAGCGCCCCGCTCGCTGTCGCCCTGACCGCAAACCCGGATGCTTGGCGGATCCTGCACGAACTAGCCGCGGGCAACCACTTCATGCTCGCCGGCGCCGGCTGGTACCGCCTGCACCAGCTCGTCAAGCAGGCCCTGCGCGGACGCCTGCTCAATACGAACCCGGAGTTAGCTCGCTCGCTGTGGAAGCGTGCTGCCGTCTGGTTCGAAGAGCAAGGCGAGGGCTTGGAGGCGCTCAGATTCGCCGTCGAGTCACGAGATTGGGATTTCGTCGGGGAACTGGCGCTGCGCTCGGCCACCCCGCTGGCGTTCTCCGCAGATCGCGGCGCTCTCGAAGCGCAACTGGCCCAGATCCCGGCGCCGGCCGCCATCAGGCGGCCGGAGCTCCGGATTGTCCTCGCCTACGGCGACTTCTGCCGTTCCGACCTGGTGGGGGCGTCCGCGCAGCTGAAATGGGCCGAGCAGGAATTGCCCGCACTGCCCCAAGTTCGCCGGGACGCGGCGATGCTGGCGCTGGAGTTGCAGCAGAGCGTCATCGCCTATCGCCGGGGTGAGGTGGACGCCATGGCGGCGCACGCGGTCAAGGCGGAACAGGCCAGAACGGGGCAGGGGACCGCGGTTTGGCCAGGCTGGGGTCGGCTACCAGGCTTGCCGATGAGCCTGGTGGCCATCGCGCAGCTGTGGTCCGCGAGACCCGGCGAGGCCCTCGAAATGATGAGCTGGGTGATGGCCGGACGAAGCAGCGTCCGCTCGCAGGGTTACCTGGCCCTGGCAGCGGGCGCGCTCGGTTCGGTCCAGCGTTCCCGGCTCGACGCCGAACGGGCGCTCGGCGAGGATGCGGCCTTGTGGTCCTTCCACCGTTCCAGTCCGGCCTGGCTGGCCTTGGCGTGGGCGGTCCTCCGGCAGGGCGACCTGGCTGCCGCCGGTGAGGCGGTCAGACGCGGTGAACTCGCCAACTCGGACCACAGCCCGTTGATCGCCGCCGGGCTTCGGTTGGTCGCCGCCGAACGCCGAATGCAGTTGGGCGACATCCGGGCGGCGCGGCAGATCCTCGCCGAGTTGGATGTCCGGCTGGCGAGCCTCCCTCGGGTGCCGTGGCTGGCTGCGCTGCGCACAGCGGTGGGCGTCCGCCTCGAGTTGGCCGCCGGGGCGTCCGCCCGGGCAGAGGCACTGCTGGTGGCCCACGAAGCCGTGGCCGAGCCGGCCGAGCAGCGATTCGTGGCCACCGCCCGCGCCCGGCTGCTGCTGGCCACCGGACGCGCGGCCGAGGTGCGCGACGTGCTTGCCGACGAACTCGGCCACACGGGTGCCGACAGCGCCGAGGCCTGGCTCTTGGTCGCCCTGGCCGACGACGCCCTGCGCCGGGACGCGTCGGCGACCGAGGCGCTCGGTCGTGCTCTTGATGCCGCGGTGCCGGAGGGTCTGCTGCCGCTGTTCCGCCACCCGGATCGACGTTTGACCGTGCTGTTGCGTCGCTACCTCGACGTCGTCGGGAGGCACCGCGAATTCGTGGCGGTCCTGCTGGACTCCGATGCGGAGGCGCAGCAGGCGCCGGCCCCGGTGGGCGTCGAGCCGCTGACCGAACGGGAGCGGTCGGTCCTGGCCTACCTGCCCACGCTCAGCTCCAACCAAGAGATCGCCGGCGCCCTTGACATTTCGGTGAACACCGTCAAACAACACCTGAAGTCGATCAACCGCAAGCTCGGCGTGAACAGTCGGCGGGACGCAGTGCGGGTGGCCGGCCGTCTCGACCTGCTGCCCAGAACGCCTGATGCGGAACCGTACTGGAACCCCGACGAGCGCCAGTCCTCACACCACGCCGCGCAGCGCGGTCTTCATCGGTGACATCTTGGCGTCCGTCTCGACCAGTTCGGCATAGGGGTCGGACGCGGCCACCACCCCGGCGCCCGCGAAGATCTGCATCCGGCGGGGGTCCTCGGCGTCCAGTTGTCCGCAGCGCAGAGCCAGTGCCCACTCGCCGTCGCCTTGGGCATCCATCCAACCGACCGGACCGGCGAAGCGTCCGCGGTCGAGGACTTCGTGCTCGGCGATCAGCCGCCGCGCCACCGGCGTGGGTGAACCGCAGACCGCCGCCGATGGGTGGGCCGCTTCCGCCAGCCGAAGGGTGCTGTCTCGCTGGTCGGAGATGCCGCTCAAGTCGGTGGCCAGGTGCAGCACGTTGGGCAGCGTGAGCACATAGGGTGCCTGGGGCACGTGCAGGGCGGTCAGCAGGCCGCGCCACGAGTCCACCACCGATTGCACTGCCAGCCGGTGCTCCTCCAGGTCCTTGGTGGACGAAATCAACCGGCCGGCCTGCTGGGTATCGTCGACTCCCTCCACCCGGGGGATCGTGCCGGCCAGTACTCGGGAGCCGGTGAGCCCACCCTCCCTGCGGACCAGCATCTCGGGAGTTGAACCCACTAGGCCGTCCATCAGGTAGTTCCAGCAAGCCCCGTAACTGGACAGCAAGGCGCGCAGCGGCCAACGTGGGTCGAGCGGCTCGTCGGCCTCGGCCATGATGTCGCGGGCGAGCACCACTTTGCTCGCCTCGCCGGCCTTGATCCGCCGGGTCATGTCGCGCAAGCGGGCCATCCACTCCGATTCGGACATGCTGCCTGGGGTGAAGCGCAGGTTCGCCGGACGGCTGGGGGGCGGCTGGCGCTCGGGCAGCTGCGGGGTGACGCGGTCGTAGCCGATGCCGGTCAGCCACGACCGGCCGGCACGGCGTCCGATGATCACCTCGGGCAGCACCAGTACCGAGCGGTGGGCGGTGTTCGTCGGGTCGAAGCAGAAAGCGCCGTAGACCACTGGCCCGGTGCCGAACCGGCCGGGCATCTCCGACTCGTTCTCGATCGTCTGGGCCAGGTCGGTCCACCACCGGTCGGCGGCGAGCATCGAATCCGTCTCGAACCGGGTGATCTCGCCGAGGGCGACGAATCCTTCGCGGCCACGCAGAAAGGCGGCATCGGCAGGACCGAGGAAGTCGATCAGCGGTCCGGGGTCGTCGATCCAGATGGTCGAGGCGTGCAGTCTGGATGACCCGGGATTGACGATCACCCCTCGAAGGCTACCGTACGGGCCCCGAGTTTCCGGTGTCGGCCGGCGGTTTGCGACGCCCGACGGCGATGCGTATAGACTGCGCGGGAGGTCCAGGCCCCATGGAGGTGGTCATCTTGTCGAATGCTTCGCGGCCAGCCACCATAACCGGCCCGCGTGCGTCCGCCATGCCGCAGGCAAGCGCCGAAGGCGACCAGGACGCCGACGTCATTGTGGTCGGTGCCGGTCCTGGCGGATCGGCCGCAGCGACCTTCCTGTCGCGCCAAGGCCTAGATGTGCTGCTGCTTGAGAAGTCGCAGTTCCCGCGTGAGAAGGTGTGCGGTGACGGCCTGACGCCCAGGGCGGTGCGGATGCTGGTGCGGCTCGGCATCGACACCAGCACCCAGGCCGGTTGGCTGCACAACAAGGGCCTTCGCATCTATGGCGGACGCGTCGACCCATTCGACATGCCCTGGCCGGAGCTGTCCGACTTCCCCGACTACGGGTTGGTCTGCCCTCGGTCGGTCTTCGACGACCTGCTCGCCGGCACTGCGATGGAGGCCGGCACCCGACTGCACACCGGGGTCCGGGTCACCGGGCCGATCCGCCACGAGCGAAGCGGCCGGGTGGTCGGGGTCACCGACGCGTCCGGACGCTCCTGGCGCGCCCCGATCGTGATCGGCGCCGACGGCAACTCGGCTCGGCTGGCCGTTCAAGTGGGACGCGAACACGACCCGAAACGTCCGATGGGCGTCGCCGTGCGCAGCTACTACACCAGCCCTCGCCATGACATGGACTGGATGGAGAGTTACCTCGAGCTGTGGGACGGCGAACGCGGCAAGTCGAATTTGCTGCCCGGCTACGGCTGGGTTTTCGGCTTGGGCGACGGCACCGTGAACGCAGGACTGGGCATGCTCAACACCAGCTCGGCGTTCGGGAAGACCGACTACCGCGAGTTGATGCGCCGCTGGCTCAACAGCACACCTGAACAGTGGGGCTTTCGCGAGGAGAACCGGCTGCAGCCGATCCGCGGGGCCGCCCTGCCGATGGCCTTCAACCGTAAGCCGATCTACCGCGACGGACTGCTGCTGCTCGGCGACTCGGCCGGCATGGTCAGCCCCTTCAACGGCGAGGGCATCAGCTATGCCATGGAGGCGGCAGAGATGGCCGCCCGGTCGATCGCGGACGCACATTCCCGAGGCTTCGGTAGCCGTGGTGCTGAGCTTGCCTTGTCGGGCTATGCCGACCAGGTCAAGTCGGCTTGGGGTGGCTACTACCGCCTGGGCACCATCTTTGTGAAGCTGATCGGCAGCCCGACTGTGATGCGGTTGTGCACCACCTACGGCCTGCCACGTCGCAACTTGATGGTCCTGGTGCACAAGCTGCTGGCCAATCTGACCGATGCCCACCGCGGTGATGCGTACGATCGCTTGATCAACACCCTGTCCAGAATGGCGCCAGCAGCGTGACGATCGCGAATGACTGGGCCACAATGGGGCTTGACGGCCGGACAGTGGGGTCGACCGTCCAGCTTCCCCGGGGAGACTCGGGGCAGATCCCCACGGAGGAATCGAGCGGAAGGGCGGGGCAGGCATGAACGCCTACATCCCCATCGCGGGCCTGGTTACCTTGGCCACGATCTTCGTCGTCGCAGCAATCCCGGTCAGCACGGTGATCGGTCCGGCGAGATTCAACCGCACCAAGTACGACTCCTTCGAGTGCGGACTGCAGGCCACTCCGCCGCCTGCCACCGGCGGACGTTTCTCGGTGAAGTACTACATCACGGCGATGCTGTTCATCATGTTCGACATCGAGATCGTCTTCTTGTACCCGTGGGCAGTCGCGTTCGACAAGTTGAGTGAGCTCGCCATCGTCGCCATGATCATCTTCATTGTCACCCTGTTCGTGGCGTACTTCTACGACCTGCGCCGCGGTGGCCTCGACTGGGACTGAATCGGAAGGGAAGATCTGATGGGTCTGGAAGACAAGGTTCCTTCAGGGATACTTTTGACCACCGTCGAGGCAATCGCCGGTTGGACGCGCAAGGCGTCCTTCTGGCCGCTGACGATGGGTCTGGCCTGCTGCGCGATCGAAATGATGCAGTTCGGCGGTCCGCGCCACGACGGCGGCCGCTGGGGTATGGAGGTCTTCCGCGCGTCGCCGCGGCAGGCCGACCTGATGATCGTCTCCGGGCGAGTCAGCCAGAAGATGGCCCCCGTGGTCCGGCAACTCTGGGATCAGATGCCGAACCCGAAGTGGTGCATCTCGATGGGTGTCTGCGCAAGCAGCGGCGGCATGTTCAACAACTACGCGCTCATTCAGGGCGTTGACCATATCGTGCCGGTCGACATCTATGTCCCCGGCTGCCCCCCGCGTCCCGACATGCTGATCGATGCCATCTTCAAGCTGCGTGAGAAGGAAGTGCAGTGGGGCCCGATCGGCGCCAACCGTGACAAGCAGGTGGCCGACAACGAGTTGGCTGCCTTGGCGGCGCCGGCACTGCTCGAGCGGAAGGGGCTCATGCGATGAGCAACCTCGACAACAACCCCAACAAGCCCGCCAAGACCGATCCACAACTCACCCGGCCGTCGCTGCACACCCACCTCGACCAGGTGCTGGCCGCCACCCCGGACGACGGTCCGGTCATCGGAGTGCGTGACGGCATGTGGGGTCCCGGATACGGTTCCGGTGACACCTCGGGTTTTCAGGGTCAGCACCGCATCATCCAGCTCAACGGCAACGCACTCCCGCCCTTCGGTGGCTGGTTCGACGACGTCGCCGACCGGATGGCTGCCTTGGTGCCGCACTTCGCGTCCCGGGTGCTGGTCTGGCGCGACGAAATCACCTTCGTGGTGCTGCGCGAGAAGCTGCTTGAGTTGGTCCGGGTGCTCCGGGACGACCCCGCGCTGCGTTTCGAGGTCTGCATGAGCGTCTCCGGGGTGCACTACCCGAACCTGACTGGCGCCGAACTGCACGCGGTCTACCACCTGCTCAGCTACACCCATAACCGCCGGATCCGTCTCGAGGTCGCCTGCCCGGTCGACGACCCGCATATCCCGAGCGTCTGCCCCGTCTACCCGATGGTGAATTACCACGAGCGGGAGACCTGGGACATGTTCGGCATCATCTTCGATGGGCATCCGGGGCTCACGCGCATCTTGATGCCTGACGACTGGGTCGGTTTCCCGCAACGCAAGGACTACCCCTTGGGTGGCATCCCGATCGAGTACAAGGGTGCGGTCGTGCCGCCCCCAGATGAGCGCAGGAGTTACCAGGCATGAGCGAGAAGACCAAGCCAAGCTTCGGCGTCCCCGGCGACGAGGACGTCTTCGCCGTCGCAGGTGAACCCGCCGTCGATCAGGCATATCTGGCTGCCGGCAACGATTGGGCGCAGATCATCGAGTCGCAGCGAGAGCGCGCGGACGAGATCATCGTCATCAACCTGGGCCCCCAGCACCCGTCCACCCACGGCGTGATGCGGCTGCTGCTCGAGTTGGACGGCGAAACCGTGATGAGTTGCCGGCCCGGCATCGGCTTCTTGCATACCGGGATCGAGAAGAATGCCGAGTTCCGCACCTGGACGCAGGGCTCCACCTTCTGGACGCGGATGAACTACGTCGCCGGCATCCACAACGAAGCCGTCTACTCGCTGGCGGTCGAGAAGTTGCTGGGTGTCACCGATGACTTGCCGCGGCGCGGCCAGCAATTGCGGATCTTGGCACTTGAGACCAACCGCATCGCCTCTCACCTGACCGGTGTGGGCGCAAACTGCCTCGAACTGGGCGCCACCTCGCCGCAGGAGGTGGGTCTTCGTGAGCGGGAGCGCATCCTCGAGTTCACCGAGGCGTTGACCGGCTTGCGCATGAACAACGCGTACATCCGCCCCGGCGGCGTGCAGAACGACCTGCCCGACGACGGCATCGACCTGCTGGATGAGTTGATCAAGCAGATGAAGATCAATATCCCGGAAATCCCGCTGTTCATGCTTGACAACCCGCTGTTCAAGGGTCGTCTGCAGAACGTCGGTTACCTCGACCTCACCGCTTGCATGATGCTCGGCGCGACCGGGCCCATTCTGCGGGCCACCGGCTATCCGTGGGACCTCCGCAAGACCCAGCCCTACCTCGGCTACGAACAGTACGAATTCGACGTGCCGGTCGAGACCAGTTGTGACGCCTACGGACGCTTCAAGATCCGCTGTGACGAGATGATGCAGTCGATCCGGATCCTCGAGCAGGTACGCGACCAGTTGGTCGAAAGCGCCGGCGAGCCGTACCGGGTGCAGGATCCCAAACTGGAGTGGCCGGGCGACCTGACAGTGGGCGCAGATGGCCAGGGCAACTCGAACGAGCACATCAAACACATCATGGGCGAGTCCATGGAGGCCCTCATCCATCACTTCAAGAAGGTGACCGAGGGGTTCTCGGTGCCTGCCGGCGAGGTCTACGTCGCCATTGAGGGGCCCGGCGGCGAGTTGGGCACCCACCTCGTCTCCGACGGCGGGAAGCGTCCTTATCGTGCGCACATGCGTGACCCAGGGTTCAACCACGTCCAGGCCCTGCCGATCATGACCGAGGGCGCGATGCTGAGCGACCTGATCATGTCCGTGGCCAGCATCGACCCCGTCATGGGCGGTGTCGACCGATGACGAACCTGACGTTGACAAGGAGGCAATCCCGATGAGCCAGCACGACGAGCACCACTTCGTCTCGGCCTACGACGACGGGTCCCGCATCGACGCCACAGATCGGCAGACCAACATCTCCGCGCAGACCCTCGATGAGATGCGGCAGATAGTGGCCCGCTACCCGGAGCCGCGGTCGGCGCTGCTGCCGATGCTGCACCTGGTGCAGAGCGTGGATGGACGCATCAGCGACGCCGGGGTGAACGCCTGCGCCGAGATCCTGGGTATCTCGACCGCCCAGGTCAACGGGGTGGCGACCTTCTACACGATGTACAAGCGGCGTCCAGCAGGTGAGCACCACATCGGTGTGTGCACCACCAGCCTGTGCGCGGTGATGGGTGGCGACGTCCTGCTGGCGCAGATGAAGGACAAGCTGGGCATCGACGAGGACGAGACGACCCCCGACGGCAAGTTCAGCCTCGAGCGCCTGGAGTGCAACGCGGCCTGCGACTTCGCACCGGTGATGATGGTCAACTGGGAGTTCATGGACGCCATGACACCTGAGAAGGCCAACGAGCTGATCGACAACCTCGCAGCCGGCAAGGAAGTACGGTCCACCCGTGGGGCGCGGTTGACCAGTTGGAGGCAGGCCGAGCGAGTGCTGGCCGGGTTCCCCGACGGCCTCGCCGACGAGGGACCGACCGCGGGACCGGCCTCGCTGGAAGGCCTGCGGGTGGCCCGCGAGCGGGGCTGGCAGGCCCCCAAGGCTCCAACCGTCCCCCAGATCGCGGAGGGAGGCTCCAAGTGAACGTCGACATCCTGACCCCCAGCCTCACCGAAAGCTGGGACCAGCCCGAGGCCTGGAAGCTGGCCAACTACGAAGCGCGCGGCGGCTACCAGGCCGCTCGCAAAGCGCTGGCGATGGCCCCGACCGACGTGATCACGCTGGTCAAGGATTCCGGCCTGCGCGGACGCGGTGGCGCGGGCTTCCCCACCGGAGTGAAGTGGAGCTTCATCCCGCAGACCAACCCCAAGCCGAAGTACCTGGTCATCAACTGCGACGAGTCGGAGCCCGGGACCTGCAAGGACATCCCGATGCTGATGGCCACCCCCCACACGTTGGTGGAGGGCATCATCATCAGCTGCTTCGCGGTGAACGCCCACAACGCGTTCATCTACGTGCGCGGTGAGGTGCTGCATGTGATCCGCCGGTTGCAGCAGGCGGTCGCGGAGGCCTACCAGGCCGGCTACCTCGGCAAGGGCATCCTGGACACCGGCTACGACCTCGACATCGTGGTGCATGCGGGGGCCGGCGCCTACATCTGCGGTGAAGAGACCGCGCTGCTCGATTCGCTCGAGGGACGCCGCGGCCAGCCCCGGTTGCGTCCTCCGTTCCCTGCCGTGGCGGGTCTGTATGCCTCCCCGACGGTGGTGAACAACGCGGAGTCGATCGCCTCGGTGCCGTCCATCGTCGCCAACGGCGCCGACTGGTACAAGTCGATGGGCACCGAGAAGTCGGCCGGGCCCACGATCTACTCGCTCAGCGGCCACATCACCCGTCCGGGTCAGTACGAGGCCCCGTTGGGCACCACGTTCCGGACGCTGCTCGACCTGGCCGGCGGTATCCGCGCCGGGCACCAGTTGAAGTTCTTCACCCCAGGTGGCTCGTCGACACCGATCCTGACCCCCGACCACCTCGACGTCCCGCTCGACTACGAGGGGGTCGCGGCAGCCGGTTCCATCCTGGGCACCAAGGCGTTGCAGACCTACGACGAGACGGTCTCGGTGGTGCGCACGACGCTGCGCTACACCGAGTTCTACAAGCACGAATCCTGCGGCAAATGCACCCCGTGTCGGGAGGGCAGCTGGTGGCTGGTGCAGACGTTGCGCAACCTCGAGGCGGGCCGTGGCAGCGAGGGCGACGTGGACAAGCTGCTCGACGTTTGCGACAACGTCTCGATGAAGAGCTTCTGTACCTTGGCCGACGGTTTCGTCGCCAACATCACCAGCTCGATCAAGTACTTCCGGGACGAGTTCGAGGCCGGGTACCACACCCCGGCCTGGGAGCTGTTCCCCTACGAGAAGTCCATCTACTTCCCCTACGAGCGGGAGACGCTGATCGTGAATGAGGTGGCCGACAAGTGAGCACCGACCAGAAGACGGCGGCCGCAGCCGCCAACCCTGATCTGGTGACCGCGACGATCGACGGTATCCAGATCAGCGTCCCGAAGGGCACCTTGGTGATCCGGGCCGCAGAGGACATCGGCATCGAGATCCCCAGGTTCTGCGATCATCCGCTGCTAGACCCGGTGGCGGCCTGTCGCCAGTGCATCGTCGATGTGCCCGACGCCGGCAACGGGCGTCCGATGAAACCGCAGCCGGCCTGCGCGCTGACCGTGATGCCCAACATGGTCGTCCAGACCGCGGCCGCCAACGATACTGTGGCGAAGCATCAGGCGGGCATGCTGGAGTTCCTGCTGATCAACCATCCGCTGGACTGCCCGATTTGCGACAAGGGCGGCGAGTGCCCGTTGCAGAACCAATCCATGAGCCACGGGCCCGGGGAGTCTCGCTACGAGGGCGTCAAGCGCACCTATCCGAAGCCGGTGAACATCTCGGCGCAGGTGCTGCTCGACCGGGAACGCTGCGTGCTCTGCCAGCGCTGCACCCGGTTCGGGGCCCAGATCAGCGGCGACGACTTCATCTCGCTGGCCGAGCGTGGCGGCCTGAGCCAGATCAGCATCTACGCCAGCCGCCCCTACGAGAGCCTCTTCTCGGGCAACATCATCCAGATCTGCCCGGTCGGTGCCCTGACCAGCGCCGACTACCGCTTCCAGGCTCGCCCGTTCGACCTCGTCAGCACGACCTCGACGTGCGAGAACTGTGCGTCCGGTTGTGAGCTGCGTATCGACCACCGGCACTTCCAGGTCAAGCGCCGGCTGGCTGGCAACGACCCCGAGGTCAACGAGGAATGGAACTGCGACAAGGGTCGGTTCGGCTTTTACTACGGCCGCGAGGACGACCGGCTGACCCACCCGCTGGTGCGTCGCGGCGACGAACTTGTCCCCGCGAGCTGGCCCGAGGCGATCGATGCCGCTGTGGCGGGTCTGAAGGCGGCCGGTAGTTCGGTCGGCGTTCTGGTCGGCGGACGCCTCACCCTCGAGAACGCGTTCGCCTACTCCCGTTTCGCTCGCGCGGTGATCGGCACCAACTCGATCGACTTCCGCTCCCGGCCCTACGGTGTGGACGAGGCGTCCTTCCTGGCCGCGCATGTGGTCGGCCGTTCGGTGGCGGACTCGGTCAGCTACGTCGATCTTGAGCATGCGAAGAAGGTCGTTCTGGTCGGCTTCGAGCCGGAGGACGAGTCACCGATCGTCTTCCTGCGGCTGCGCAAGGCGTGGCGGCAGAACGCGACGGCGGTCACGGCGATAGCACCGTTCCTGTCCAATGGCTCGGTGAAGATGGGCGCCACGCTGCTGCCCACCCGGCCCGGACGCGAGGTCGAGGCCCTCAACGGGCTCGCAGACCAGTTGGACGCGGAGGCCATCGTCTTGGTGGGGGAGCGGGCCTCGCTGGTCCCCGGCCTGTTGGCCGCTGTCTCCAAGCTGTCCGAGAAGAACGTCCGCTGGGCCTGGATCCCGCGGCGCGCAGGTGAACTCGCCGCGCTTGAGGCGGGCTGTCTACCCGGCCTGCTGCCCGGCGGGCGCCTTGTCTCGGACGCGCGGGCGCGCATCGACCTGCAGGCCGCCTGGGGTGTGGAGCACCTGCCCGAGGACGCCGGTCTGGACGCCAGCGCCATGGTGCAGGCTGCCGACGACGGCCAGCTGAAGGCGATCATCGCGGCCGGTGTCGACCTCAACGACATGGCCGATCCGACCAAGGCACGCCACGGCATCGAGAGCGACGTCTTCGTCGTCAGCCTCGAACAGCGGCGCAGCTCGGTCACCAGACTGGCCGACGTCGTCTTCCCGGTGGCGTTGCTCGAGGAGCAGAACGGCACCTTCATCAATTGGGAACACCGGGTTCGTCCGGTCCGGGCCGTGAATACCAGGGCCAGCCATGTGATGACCGACGTGCGGGTGCTGGCGGCGCTGGCCGATGCGATGGGCTCCGACCTCGGGATGCGCAGCCCCGCGCACGCCAAGGCCGCACTCGACGAAATCAGCGACTGGGAGGGTACTCGCGCCCAGTTCACCACCAGCGCGCGCGGCGCCCAGCTGGCGGGCTCGGCAGAAGGCATGGTCTTGGCGAGTTGGCGCAGTGCACTCGATGACTCGCGTTGCCTGGACGGGGCGGGAACCCTGAAGCAGACCGCACCCAGGGCGCTCGCCCGGATCTCGTCGGCCACGGCCGCCGAACTGGGCGTCTCGTCCGGTGACGCGCTGACCCTGATCAATGGTGGCGCAGAGGTCACGCTGCCCGCCGCGATCACCAAGGGCATGGTCGATGGTGTCGTCTGGGCCCCCATGAATCTCGGCGTCTCGTTGCTCGCGACGCTGCAGGCCCGCCCGGGTGACCGGGTCCGGCTGGTGGTCGAAAACACTGCAGGAGGTGTGGCATGAGCCCGCTTTTCGGTAACGACCCCTGGTGGATCGTCCTGATCAAGGTGGTGGGGGTCTTCGTCCTGCTGCTGACGTGGACCATCTTCGAGGTCTGGTTCGAGCGTCGTATCCTCGGCAAGATGCAGAACCGCCAGGGCCCGATCATGAACGGCCCGTTCGGTCTGGGTCAGGCCTTGGGTGACGGTGTGAAGCTGCTGTGCAAGGAGGATTTCCGCCCGGCGCGCACCGATGCCATCGTCTTCACTCTCGCACCCATGCTGACCGCGGTGGCTGCGTTCTCTTCGTGGTCAGTGATTCCGTTGGGGGGCGAGGTCCAGATGTTCGGGGTCACCACCCGACTCCAGGTCACCGACTTGCCGGTCGGTGCCTTGATGGTGATCGCGATCGCCGGTATCGGCTTCTATGGCTTCGTGCTGGCCGGCTGGGCGTCCAGCGGCACTTACTCGCTGCTCGGCTCGATGCGGGCGACCGCGCAGCTCATCAGCTACGAGATCGCGATGGGCCTGTCTTTCGTGGCGGTCTTCATGGTCGCCGGCTCCATGTCGACCAGCATGATCGTGGAGGCCCAGCAAGAGCCGCTGGTGCTCTTCGGTGCGACGATCCCGCTGCCCAGCTGGTACTTCCTGCCGCTGCTGCCCAGTTTCGTGATCTACTTCATCTCGATGTTCGGCGAGACCAATCGGCAGCCGTTCGACATGCCGGAGTGCGAGTCCGAATTGGTCTCCGGGCACATCACCGACTACTCCGGCTTCCGTTATGCACTTTTCTTCCTCGCTGAGTACATCAACATGATCACCGTCTCGGCCGTGATCACCACCCTCTTCCTGGGTGGCTATGGGGCCCCGTGGCCGTTGAACGGCACCGTGGTCGATCAGGGTTGGTGGGGGCTGGTCTGGTTCATGCTCAAGGTGCAGGTCTTGCTGTTCGTCTTCTCGTGGGTGCGCGCCTCGGTGCCGCGCGTCCGGTACGACCAGCTGATGGATCTCGGCTGGAAGGTGCTGATCCCGGCGAATCTGCTGTGGATCACCATGCTGGCTCTGGGTCGAGGCTCGGCGATTCACGGTTGGTGGGCCTCCCCGTTCTTCATCGGTACCGCCGCGGTGCTGCTGCTGGTGGTACTCGGCGCGATCTGGTTCAGCGGTAAGGAAGAACCCGCTGAGCCCGACGATCTTGCGTTCGTCGACGAGCACGGCGACTTCGACGCCTTCGCCGGTGGCTACCCGGTGCCACCGATGCCGGGGCAGAAGCTGGTCACCACGGTCTTCCCGTCCACAGCGGACGACGAGCGGGAACCGGTGGGCGCCGCCTCGCCTCGCCGCGCCACTGCCAACACGAACGGAGCTGATGCCTGATGGGCGCCTGGTCAGGATTCGGCATCACCTTCTGGACGATGTTCCGGAAGACCTTCACCCAGGGATATCCGCAGAAGGGCCATGAGAAGGTCACGGCGCCGCGCTACCACGGCCGGCACCAGCTCAACCGCTGGCCTGACGGCCTCGAGAAATGCGTTGGCTGCGAGTTGTGCGCCTGGGCCTGCCCGGCGGACGCGATCTACGTGGAGGGCGCTGACAACACCGATGAGGAGCGCTACTCGCCCGGCGAGCGGTTCGGCCGCGTCTATCAGATCAACTACCTGCGCTGCATCTTGTGTGGCTACTGCATCGAAGCCTGCCCGACGCGTGCGTTGACGATGACCAACGACTTCAAGTTCTCGGAACGAACCCGCGAGATCATGATCTACGAGAAGCACGAATTGCTGGCACCGTTGCTGCCCGGCATGGAGGAGCCGCCGCACCCTCGCCGGTTGGGCGACGACGAGAAGGACTATTTCCTCGGTCTGCCACCCACCGGCCAGCTCGACACCCGTACCGGCCCCGGCACTGCTGGGTCCAAGACCGCCAGCAAGGAGGCGGAGAAGTGATTCCGCTGATCACCGCCCAGACGGTCGCCTTCTGGGTATTCGCCCCGTTGGCTGTCGCCGGCGCACTGGGCATGGTCTTGTCGCGCAAGCCGGTGCACTCGGCGCTGAGCCTGGCTGGCATGATGGTGGCCCTCGGCTGCCTCTACGCCTCCCTGGATGCACCGTTCCTCTTCGTCGCCCAGATCATCGTCTACACCGGCGCGGTCATGATGCTCTTCATCTTCACCATGATGATCGTCGGGGTTGACTCGGTCGACTCGCTGGTCGAGACCATTCGGGGCCAGCGAGTGGCGTCCACGATCGCTGTCGGGGCGCTCGCCGTGCTGCTGATCGTGGCGCTCAGCCAGGGCTTCGTGACCGCCAGCCAAGGGCTAGAAGGAGCCAACACCGCGCATGGCGGCAATGTGCAGGGTGTCGCCCAGTACGTCTTCGGCCCGTTCGTCTTCGCCTTCGAGTTGACCGCGGCGCTGCTGCTGGTCGCCGCACTGGCAGCGATCATCCTGGCCCACGGCGAGCGCCTGAAGAAGCGGGAGACGCACAAGGATCGGGTGCGTCGCCGCACCCGCCAGTACGCCGAACAGGGCACGGATCCCGGGCCACTGCCCGGGCCCGGCATCTACGCGCGGCACAACTCCGCCGATTACCCGGCGCTACTGCCGGACGGATCGGTCGCCGAGAACTCCATCTCGCCGACGCTGCGCGTCCGCGGCGTGGCGATCGTCGAGAACGACGGACTGCGTTCGGCCCACCGCGCAGCCATAACCAAGTTCGTCGCGGTCGGCGATGAGGCCGCAGGTACCGATCTGGCCGACGAAGTCGCAGCGGAGTTGGACGATTTCGGACGCCCGGAACTGCCCGCAGGAGACGCCGACACCGAGGAGCAGGAGCGATGAACCCGGCAGCCTATCTCGTCCTATCGGCCATCCTCTTCAGCACCGGGTTGCTGGGCTTTCTGATCCGCCGCAACGCGTTGATCGCGTTCATGTCGGTGGAACTGATGCTCAACTCCGCGAACCTCGCACTGATTTCGTTCAGCTATGCGAACGGCAACCTGCTCGGGCAGGTCGGCGCCTTCTTCGTGATGGTGGTGGCCGCCGGCGAAGTCGTCATCGGCCTGGCCATCATCATGATCATCTTCCGAACCAGGCGCTCGGCCTCGGTCGACGACCAGAACCAGCTGAAGTACTGAGGGGGCACTGGTGAATCCGTTGGAAATCGTAATCCCGGTCGAAGCGACTGGTCTGTTCCAGTACGCCTGGTTGATGATCGCGATCCCGCTGGGGGTGGCTGCCATCCTGCTGCTCGGTGGCAGGGCCACCAACGCCTGGGGGCAC
>ERZ1645192.2225-NODE-2225-length-16100-cov-6.304145_pt1 | contig 16100 bp, 12 predicted proteins | sample MGYA00575354_ERZ1645192 | MGnify/ENA primary metagenome ERZ1645192 (study PRJEB40844, sample SAMN11349763) | freshwater sediment metagenome | isolation source: river sediment | host: Sediment | place: India: Faizupur Khadar , New Delhi | collected 2017-02-21 ... | reverse complement strand
GTGCGGGGGTGGCCTCACCCCCGCTTGGTGCGTGGCGCGTGTGATCGCGCCGATGATTTGTTGATGTGCGAACGGGAATGAGGCCATTCCCGCCCCAATCCCAGGAGTTGGGGGTGGCCTCACCCCCACTTGGCGTGTGGAAGTTTGATGTTCCGGTCCAAAACTTTTTTCAGTGTGACAACCTTTGGCACAGTGGCTGTTTTATGATCTTCGCGTGAATTGGCCACACGCCAATCACCAAACAAAAACGGATGTTGTATGCCTGTTACGAAATACGAAAGATTTGCCGACCCGTTCTTCCTCAAACAGATCGGACGCCCTCTGCTGGAGAGGTTTCTGCGACGATTCGAGCCCGCCCTCGCGGGCAGAAACGTCCTGCTCCCGCCCCCGGGGGCGCTGGACCATGAGTTTTTCAACGTGTTGGCGCACATGCTCATGAGCCCGGAGGGACTGCCCCCGGAAATGAACGAGGCGATCCACGTGATCAACGAAATGTCCACGGCAGAAGGACAGCAGCGCATCGAGGAAATTGTCCGGCAGAGCGGAGCGCGAATCGAATTCGACGAGGAATCCTCCCGGGCGGATATAGCTATGCAGCTCTTCCTGTCCGCCCCCGAATTGCTGGCCCGCGCGCGCGACATGTGCCGGCTCTCCCGGCTGTCCACGTTCCATCACTTTGCCGTTCACACTTCCTTCGCATCGAACACTGCCGGCGCGGCGGATCTCGATCGGGTCACCTCGCTGGAAACCGCCTGCGATGCCTGGTTCGCACGTCACAGCCGCGGACGGAAGAACACACGGATTGATGTATGGCGTCTGCCCGCCGCAGGCCATGACCCGGGCGCAAAAGAGATCGAATACTGGTTCCTCATCCGCCACGGTGACACCTTCGCCCGCGCGCCCAGGATCGAGCGTGGCCGGACGGATGTGCTGCATTTTCGCCCGGCGAAGATTGACGTGGTCGTTTACAACCCGGCCCGGAAGGAAATCCGGATCAACGCGCGCACCCTCGGCGAGCGGGACCTCTACCGGGCTGCGTTCGGCGAGCACATTTTCGGAGATGCCGGGGCATTCTCGGATCGCAAGAAATACACGCTGGCGCCGCTGGTGAGCGACGGTGCGGATGCCCTGGACGTCTCCGGGGTGCCGGAAATCCGCAAGGCGGTATTGCGCGGCATCGAGGCAACCCTGCCGGGCGCATCGGCGCCCAGCGTGGTGGGCAAATCCTCAGACCTCTTTGCTGCAATAGCGGAGGGGCTTCTGCCCGGGGTCCTGCCGCCGGGCACCCGCCTCGTTCAGGCTGCGTTCGACCTGTACTTTGATGGCGGGGCCATTCCCCGCTCGATTCAATTGCGCCCGCCCAACACGCTGCGCCTGTCCCGGCATGCCATATCTGAAACCGTGGAGCGCTGGCTGGCAGCGCGCGGATTCTGCACACTACACCGCGAGAAGCCTTCATCCGCCGCCGCTCGCCATAGCTTTTTTGCCCAATAAAACGAAAGGAACCTCATGACTGTCAAATTCCAGAAACTCCCGGTTGGCGCACTGTTCGAGTTCCGGGGCCGGCGTTACCGCAAGGTCGCCCTCAGCATGGCCCACGACGAAGATCGCTGCGGCAACATATTCCAGGATCAAACGGACGTGGTGCCCTGGCAGCCGTCCGAACCGGCCCGCCGCGCGGATCGAAAAGTGTGAAGGCTTTTCTCGGCGCCCTGAGCGCGCTGCCCGGCCTGGAGGCAACCACCCTGGACTGGCGCCGAATGCTCGGGCCGGACACCTTTGCATGGGCCGCGCCGTTTCTGCGGCATACAGGGCGCATCGCCACGGCAGTGCATTGTCCGTTCGGATGCGGTTGCGCCCACGAGATCGCGCCCGGGGACGACCATGCCTTGAGCGAGGAACCCGGCAGGCCCGGAATGATGACAGCCGTTTGCGTGTGCGAAGACCTTGGCGGATGCCCGGACTTCCCGGTGGCAAAAAACGACCTCGAAACCCTCCAGGCGGACCCCGCCCGGATCGGACGCGAAATCGCCCGGGAACTGCATTGCCGCCCGTTGCATGCGGCGCTCGAGGGCGCGCGTGCCTGGCAGATCGGCTCGTGGTCCGCGGGCGCTGTGCCCCTGTTCCTGACCGTTGCAACGGTTCCCGGCGCTCTTGCCGTGTGCGTTGCGCACTGCGCGGCGCGCCTGCGCTCGCGCTTCATTCTGCTCATGCCCGAACTCGAGGCGCTCGATGTTCGCTCGCGCGAATTACTTGCTCAAACCAGCTCCGGCGCGTTCGGGCTCGGAGAGATCTTGCGGACGTCGGCCTCGGGCCGGTTCGAGGCGCTGCGGCCCCCGGAAGAACTTTTCGCCGCCTTCACTACGGAACCGCCGGATGCCGACGACGGCGGCATTCGCAAAGCATTCAAGCTCATCGAAACGCTCGAGCGCGAATCCCCGGGCAATCCGCCGGGGCTGGCAACCGTGTTCAAGCTCTATTGCATGGATCAACTGACCACCGCGGAAATCGCGCGCAAATGCGGTTGCTCAAAAACCACCGTGATCGAGCGTTTATCCCGGCTGCGCAAAGCCACCGGCGCCGAGCCCGCGCACTTCCGAAGGTTTTCCACCGCTCTCGAAGACCTGAGGAACCGGGATTCGCGTGCGCGCACCGCGCGTTGCGAGTTCTGAAGGTCAGAGCGGGGAAATCCCGCGCCAAACAGCAACCAACGCCGGGGCAGAAAGCGAATTACACGTCCCTTGCGGCGGGCTGGGATGCCTTGGGCTCGGATGGCGGCGCTTTAGGCGGCGTGGCGGATTCCGCAGGCAGGTTCAGCTCCGTCCGCAAAACAGCCCGGGCCTCGGGCGGAAAACCCTGCTCAGGGTCCAGCAGCCGGTTGAGAACTTCGGCACGTATCTCGGTGAAGGGCCGCAGCCCGATCGCCTGCTCCCTGTCCTTGACCACCTTGCTCGTGTAGGTCTGCCAAATGCGCTGCGCCAGCGCCTGGTACCCCTCGTAGCGCCCATCCTCGCCCAGAACAAGCGAGTAGTAGGACCCGGTCAGAAGTCCCTCGATGTGAGCCTGCACGCGGTTCTTATCGGTCTCGCCAATGTCCTCCTGCACACGCGCAACCGCAAATTCATCCAGGGTGATCCTGCCCGGCAAAGTGTCGAACTTGGTGTCCAGCAGATGTTGCTTGGGAAACTGCTCCCCAAGATATTTGAACCACCGGGCCGCTTCCGCCATGCGGTGATCCACGTAAAGCAGGTAAACGGCGTCGCGAAGAAAGTTCCGGTAGGCGCGCCGGATGTGATCGCTGTTCTGCGTGTCCTCCGATATCGCCTGTTCGTACGCCTGGCTGGTCTTCTCAACGATGTCCAGGTTCGGGCCGAAATCAAACCGCTTCTCGAAAGGATTATCTATCACGCGTCCACGGTGAACGCTCATCTGCATGGATTGATAAATCACGCGCCGAAGGCCGAGAAGATCCTCCTTCTTGATCTTGGACGGGTTCTTTTTCGCGGCTTCCAGACCCATGGAAGCCCAGTAAATGGCGTGGGTCTCGGGCATGCGCCATTCCAGCGGACCGTGCCGCGTGTCCACCTCTTTCATGAAGGCCGGATCAAGCTTGTATTTTGTCACGAGCAATTCGCGGCGCTTCCGCGACTCGGGCGTCCTGGGATCCATCAGGTCGTCAAAGTTCGGCCGCTCATGGCCGAAGACGTCCCCCATCTCGATCGCCCACTGGTGCTTGTAATACAGGCTGGCGTCATCCAGGTTGGCGCCCATCTTGTGCTGGAAAAACCACGCGAGTTCACGGTAAATGAGAAGCTCGTTCGGGTTGTACTGAAGCCCCTCGTCCCGGAGCAGGGCAATCCCCTTCTGGACCCAGCGCCAGCGGTCCGGATACTCCTTGAACTTCACCGAGATGTTGTAGGCCATGTTCCATGCCTGCACGAGCCAGACCTGCACAAAGTGCGGCTCGAGCTTGGTGATCCAGTCCGCCAACTGCGCCATCTCAAAAAACTTGTCGTTCTCCTGCAGCTCGCCGGCCCGTATCCAAAGCGCGTTCGAGATCAGACCGCGAAAACCGCCAAGCGCCACAGTCGTAAACGCCAGGACCGGCGGCGCATTCTTCAGCGGCTCGGTTCGCGTAAGCCCCAGGCGGTCCCGGTCCCGGTTCATTTGCCTCTGCATGAAGCCGCTGCCCGCCAGGAGCAACCCGGCCAACACCAGAAGCAGAAGTTTCTTGAGCCGTGGTTTCATCTCATTGAGTGCCCTGCGCGGCGGCAAGCTCGCGACGGGTGAAGGTCCAAATGCCAATGGCCGCAAAAACTCCCCCAAGCAACACCACGATCTGCAAAAACGCCATGCCCAGTTGCGTCCATGTAATGCTCCGCCCGGTGCTCAGCGAATCCACCGGCGAAAACTCCCGCGCAAGCTGGATAATGTTCAGCACGGCTTTAAAGGTCGGAATCACAACAAAATCCACCGGCGAGGATCCCTTGGTGCCATGTTCCGGATCATAGTTTGCAATGGTCCCCTCCGTAACCGCGTTGGCCAGGGTCCCGCTGGAAAACACCACGGTCAGCAGCGCGAAGGAGAAGAATGCCGCCACAGGAAAAGAGAGGAAACTCGCCGAGCACAGGCCAATGGCCGCCAGCAGCGCCATCCAGCAGAACACAATGCCCAACCCCCGGGCAAAGTTCGGCGCAAACCCGCCCTCGTGGTAAAGCACTTCCATGCCTTCCTCCAGGGGAAAGAGCAGGGTGGTATTGTTCACGTTCAGAAAGGCGACTGAGAGAACGCCCTGGCTGTCCAAAAGACCCGCAGGAATTTGAAATTCGTGAAAGGTGTCGGGCGCAAGGCTCATTGGTTCGCTGCCCCAAAGCTGCGTCTCCTGCGGCACGCCGGCTCGCCACACACCCGCAAAGGTGCCCGTCGGGCTCTTGTCCGCCGCGTTGAACTTGATCCTCAGATACAGGGGCTTGTCCCTCAGCTTCGCGGCCGCAGGCCCAAGCTCGATCTGCCACTCGCGCGTGTAGCCGGGCGGCACCACCTGCAACGTCGCTTTGACCTGCTCGCGAATCTCCCTGCGCACCTGTTCCAAATTCAACTGGGAAACGCCCGGCCCGGCTTTGTCAATGCGCTCTCGCAACAACCGGTCCGTCTCAGCCTCCACATCCGCCGCAAAGGTGGGCGGACGCGCCGAGCCGCGCGCCAGCAGGATCTCGTTCTTAAGAATCTGCTGCTCCGCCGCAGGAAGTTTTGTGGCGCGATATTGCAGCAACCCGAAAACGCTCGCGCCCGAAATCGCCAGCAACACGGCGTTTAGCGAAACAATGCCGAGCCACTTGCCCAGCCAGATCTGCCACCGCGCAATCGGCTTGGTCACCACCACCTGGATCTGCGCATCCTCGATATCCCGCGCCAGGGTGCCGCACGCCAGCCAAAGGGTCGAGAGCCCCAGGAGCCCCGTGATGGTGCTCAGGGTGTAGGTAATCAGAATCTGGGTGAACCCTCGAGCAGTGCCGTCATCCTCGATGAGCAACGGCAGCGCCACCACCGAGCCCAGCAACAGCACGGCAATCACAATGAACAGCCGGAAACGAAACGCAGCTTTCCACGTAAGCCCGGCAATGGCCAGCGTCCGTCTCATGACTTCGAACCGGAATCCTCCGGCTTCGCCGGCGCGGACGCGCTGGTCCCGCCCAGCAGGGCCGCCAGCTTTTCATCCGCTTTCTTCAATTCCTCAGCAACGGGCGCGGACGGCGGTTGGGAAGAGGATGCCTGCGCGGGCGCGGGCCGCGCGGCGGCGGGCTGTGCCAGCGCCTCGAGCCGCGCCTGGTTCACCGTCGGCGCCGCCGGTTCCTCAACTTGTTTCGGCTCGATGCCAGCCTGCGGCGCCGCAAGACGCTCGAGGATTCTGTCGCCCGACGGTCTCTGCGCTTCACCACCGCGCAGGTAATCCGCCACATGTGCGCCGGAAGTCGCCCCCGAGGTGTCCGCCGCGGCCTGGCGCGCCTTGCGCACAACATCCAGAAAGTAGCTCTCCAGGTTCTGCGTCGGAGTATCCACACGCACTTTGTCCTCCGAGGTGTCTTTCCGGATAATGTCGAGAACTCGTTCCATGGTCTCCCGCGGCAGGGCCGGCGTGGTGATCCGGATCGCGTCCGGCGCCGCCAGCAGTTCCTTCAACGGACCCATCGCCTGCACGCGGCCGCCATAGTAGATCACAACCCGGTCGCAAACGTCCTCGACATCCGCCAGCAAATGGCTGCTCAGGATGACGGTCTTGCCCCGGCGCGCGAGCGCCAGAATCAGATCCTTAACCTCGCGGCAGCCGATGGGATCCAGCCCCGACGTGGGTTCGTCAAGTATGACCAGGTCCGGATCATTGATGAGCGCCTGGGCCAGCCCGATGCGCCGCTGCATCCCCTTGGAAAACTCTCCCACCGCCCGAAGCCGCACCTGGCTCAGCCCCACCATCTCGAGCAGTTGCTCGCTGCGGCGCTGCCGCTCCTCTTTGGACAGGTGAAACAGGTTGCCGAAAAAGCTCAGGGTTTCGCGCGAATTGAGATACCGGTAGAGATACGACTCCTCCGGCAGATAGCCAATGCGCGCCTTGGTCGCCACATGGCGCGGAGAGTGCCCGAATACCTCGATGTGCCCCCGGGTCGGATGCAACAGCCCGAGGATGAGCTTCACAGTTGTGGACTTTCCGGACCCGTTCGGGCCCAGCAAGCCGAACACTTCACCCTTGCGAACCACGAAATCAACGTTGTCCACAGCCCGCGCCTTCGGACGGCCCCAGAAATCTTTAAAGACTTTTGTCAAGCCGCGGACGGTAACCACCGGCTCGCCGTTCCGGGCGGCGGACTGTGCGAGAGGCTCTGAAGCGGAAATATCGGCTGGCATGTCGGGTTAGGCGGGCGTGGCCGCCACTCCAGGGGTTTGCGTTGCCGGTCCGCCGGGGCTCGACGACCGCGGAGCTGCCGCCTCGGGCTCGTAGTGCTCCAGTTCCTCGCCCTTGCGAACCAGGCGCGCGCTGTTGAAAACGACGATCAGCGACCCCGCTGTGTGCATCGCCGCCGCCAGCACCGGCGGCACATAACTCATCGCCGAGAGAGTCATGCCGCCAATGATGAACACGATGCCAAATAAAAAGTTCTGGTTGATCACGCTGCGCGTGTTGCGCGAAAGCTTCATCAGGAACGGCAACCTGCGAAGGTCATTGTTCATCAGGGCAATCGTCGCGCTGTGAATGGCCACTTCGCTCCCCGCGGCGCCCATGGCAATCCCAAGGTCGCCCGCCGCCAACGCAGGCGCGTCGTTCACTCCATCACCGACCACAGCCACTTTGTACCCGCGCGCTCTCACGCCGCGAACAAACTCCACCTTCGTCTGCGGCAGGCACTCTCCCTGCGCCTCTTCGCAGCCGATCTCGCGCGCCACCCGGGCGGCAACCGGCTGGCGGTCTCCGGATACCATTGCAATGCGTCGCACTCCCGTCTCCTTTAACTCGCGCAGGGAAGCAGCCGCTTCCGGGCGCGTCTGATCCTGCAAACCCACCCAGCCGATGGCCTTGCCGTCCCGCGACACAAAAATCAAGCTCCACCCCTCGGTTTCGCTCAGGTCCACGTGCTTCAATAGGTCCTCCTGCACTCCGTGATCTTTGAGCCACTGCGCCCGGCCCACCAGGACCTGCGCGCCGTCCACGCGTGCTTTGACGCCCCGGCCGGCCGTCTCGGCAAAGTCAGCCGGCTCGGGCAGTGGCACACCCGCTTCACTGGCAAGGTTCACCAGCGCCTTGGCTGTCGGATGATTGCTGTACTTTTCGGCGGTGGCCGCCACGCGCAACAGTTCGGCGGGCTTCACATCGCCGATCGGCGAGAGCCGGTTCACGGCCAGCTCGCCCTTGGTAAGCGTGCCTGTCTTGTCGAAAATAAAAGCGTTGATGTGCGCCGCGGCTTCAATATCCGCAACGTTCTTGATCAGGATGCCGAGCCGCGCCGCCGCTGAGAGCGCCGCCACCATCGCCGTGGGCGTCGCCAGGATGAACGCGCACGGACAACTGAAAATCAGCACCGAAATCACGTTGTTCAGGTTCCGCGTGAACGCCCAGACCAGCGCCGCAATCACCAGCACCAGCGGCGTGTAAAAACCCATATACTGATCCACGATCTTCATGATCGGCAGCTTGGTCTTTTCTGCCGCAAGGATCAGCTCGCGCACTCGCCCAAGCGTCGTGTCCTGGCCCGCCCGGCTCACTCGCACCTCGAGAACGCCCGTCAGGTTCTGAGTGCCGGCAAATACTTCGTCCCCCGGCTTCTTATCCACCGGCAGCGACTCGCCCGTAATGGTCGCCTGGTTGAACGATCCCTGGCCGGTCACGATCACACCATCCGCCGCCACGTTGTCCCCGGGGCGAATCCGGATCACATCCCCGATCGCAAGCTGGCTCGCCGGAACATCCTCCTCGCCCGCTTTGCTAATGCGCCGGGCCTTGGTGGGCGTGAGTTTGATGAGCGACTCGATGGACTCGCGCGCGCCTTCGGCCGTGCGGGTTTCAATGATTTCTCCCAGTAACATGAAGAAGGCCACAACGCCCGCCGTCTTGTAATCGCTCGTGGCAAACGCCGCCAGAATAGCCACAGCCACCAGCTCGTTTATCCCGAGATTCCCGCGACGCACATCCTTGATCGCCGTCCAGACAATCGGGTAGCCCAGAATGACCGCGCCAATCATCGCACTGGCATCCGATACGGCCTTGCCCTGCGCAAACACCCAATCAATCACAAAAGCGTTCAGCACCAGCACAATCCCGATCAGCGTCTGCCAGAGCCGCACCGGCGCATGCTCGTGGTCGTGTCCACAGGACACGCACGACCCGCCAGCGTCGTGATGATGATGGTGCTCATGATCATGATGGCCATGCTCATGGTCATGATCATGCTCTTGCCGGCTCAAAAGTGACGTCACTTGCATATCTTAAAAAAACCTTTGTGCCCGACCGGAAGACCCGGAAACGGCACTTATCATATTACCCTGAAACCAACCAACTTGCCACGGCCAACGCGGCCATTCGGCTCGCGCGCCCGAATCCGGGGCCGGAACGTCTCATCCCCGCTTCCCCAACGGACGGCAGGCCCGCGCCGCCCCCCCCTGCTTCACTTCGTCGCGGGAGCCGCTGTTTTTCGCACAGGCTCGCGGTTCAGCAGCAGCCGCAGCTCTCTCGGCGCGCCCGGACTGCCCTGCGACACAAATATCTTATCCTGCACATTGGTGAGCACCCGGCCCATCACTTCGGAAATCCGCTGCTCGACAAATAACTTCGGGTTCGCCTCATACTTCGGCAGCAAATCCTGAAACTGCCGGGCGCGACTTTCCACCTCGGCCACCAGCCGGACCCGGTCCGCTTCGGCGAGATTCACTTGCCCCGCCGCGTCAGCGCTCGCTTTGCTGAGCACCTGGTTTTCGTAACTGCGCGCCTCCTGCAACAGCTTGTTGCGATTGATTTCGGCCTTGAGCACGTTCGCGAAGGGCTCCTTGAGTTGGCGCGGCGGAATGGTTACCACCGCGCACTGCTCAACGACAATACCCAGCTTGTGATCCGCAAGCAGGGCTTCAAGCCGGTTCCGGACCGCATCGGTAAACCCAATCACGTCGCGAGTCAGCATCTGGTCCACCGTGTGCCTCGATGCGGCCCACAGCAGGGAGTTGTCCAGCGCGTTCCGCACCGTGTTGGAGGCATTGTTAAAGTCGAAAATATAGCTGATGGGATCAGAAATCCTGTATTGAACCGAAGCGCGCGAGTGAACGATGTTGGCGTCCGAAGTCAGCACATAACCATCCGCAGCGGGATTCAAAGAAGGCCCCGCCGGAGGCTCGGTGCCAGCCAACTCCTGTTCCGGAGTCGTCTGATACCATCCAACACTGGATTGAATGGTCTGAATCGCGGTGATGGGAATCTTTTCGTATTCCTCGATCGGGTATGGCCAGGACCAGTGCAAGCCGGGCCCAAGCAGCGCGCCCTCGCCCGCGCCCACCGGCTTCCCAAAGCGCAGCTTGATCGCGCGCTCACCCTCCTGCACCGTGAACAGGCCCGAGCCAAAGAAAACGACCAGCAGCACCACCATCACAAACTTCACCACCACAAAGCTGCTGCGCAACGCCTCCGACAACGCCTGCGAGCCGGAATCCACCGGCATCCCGGTATCCTGCGCCGGCTGCGGATGATTATGATTATGCTCTGTCATGGCCGTTGGTTACTGAGTCTTTCCCGGACGTGATACAAGGTTCGTGCCGACACCCCGGAACAAGTCAAACGGAGAGGTATTCTGGTCAAACACAAGCGTTGATTTCTCGCGCAAGGCGCTCTCAAGCGCGTTCAGCTTGAATATGAAATTTGCCAGCTCAGGGTTCTTCTGAAACACCGCCAGGGATTCCGCAGCCTCTGCTTCTCCTCTGCCACGGATGCGCGTGGCCTCCGCCTCGGCATCCCCAATCATCGCCACGGCGCGGCTTTCCGCCTCAGACCGGATCTTCTGGGCTTCTGCCTCGCCCTCAAACTGCGATTTGTTGATCAGAACCTGCCGCTCAGCCGTCATCCGCTCGAAGACAGACTGGGTTACAGCCTCTGGCAGCCCCAGGCGCTTGAAGCGCAGAAACTCCAGGTCAATTCCGTAATTGTTCGCCTTCACCTGCCCCCGAACAGAATCGAGTATTTCCTGTTCAATCTGCGCAAACCGGTTTTCGCTCGCGTCCGTCGAGAGGAAATCCGCCAGCGGGTGTTTGCCAATCACGGCGGCCTTTGCGTTGCCCAGCAACCGCTCGAGCACCCGCTCCGCTTCCGCCATGGGCTTGCTGCTCCCGGCAAATTTCGGGAAAAACGCGGTGGCATCCGTGATCTTCCATCCCACGTAAACCGAGCTGAGCAGGTTGAAGCTGTCGCTGGTCAACCCCTCGTTCATCTTGTCCTCGAAGTTCTGCACGCGCTGGTCAAACCGATGCACGTTTTGAATCGGCCAGGGCAGTTTGAAATAAGCACCGGGATCTTTGATCGGCCGGGTGGGCTTGCCGAACGTGGTCACAACGACCACCTCGGACTGCCGCACCTGAAAAACAAACAGGAGCAGGCCAACGATAAGTATCAGCAGTATGCCAATCGTTAATGTCAATGGATTCCGTTTCATGGGTAAAAATGTGTTATTGTTTCGGCGGCGGCACGTTCAGGTTCAACAGGTCTTCCCGGATCCTGTCCTGCAGGTCAAAGGTCAGAACGTCCTGCGTGTTGGTCGTCAGCAGCACGTACTTCCGCGCGTTGGTCGAGGCGCCGGCAATCGCCTGCAGGTAGGCGCGCTCCAGATAAACCGAAGGCGCGGCCTGGTAGGCCGGAATCTGGTTTGTGAACAGCGCCGCCTGCGCCAGCGTCCCCGTCACTCGCACCGTTCGATCCGCCGCGGCCCGATTCGTCACCCCCACAGCAACCGCCTCGGACATCGCGTTGGTGCGAATTTCATCCGCCTGCGCAGAAAGTATTTTCGCCTGCCGCGTCTGGATGGCCCCGACCACCTTTTCGTAATCCGGCGCAACTTTCACGGGCGGATGCAGATCCTGCAGGCCGGCGGAAATGATATGAGCCCCGAGAGACCGCTCGTCCGCCGCGGCTTGAATGCGGCGAACCAGTTCCTCCGAAGCCTCCAGCCGCCCCTGGCCCATAATGTGCCCCATGTCAATCGTGGCCAGGTAACGGGTCACTTCCCGCGTGGCCAAATCCTGCAGCAGGGAAGGCGCGTCCTCGTTGTTGTAAACCCACGCCGGCAGGTTCGTAATCTGGTATTGGACAGGAATGCTGACGGTGAGCAAACTCACCGGCGGAGTCCGCCGCGCGCCGGCCTGGTTGGTTGTCGAGAGGCCTATGGCATCACGATTCGCCACAAGGAAATTCTCTTCCTTGCTGTGGCTCACCGTCCAGAGCACCAGCCGCGGCTCGGGCTTGTCGCCCTCCGGCACGGAGCCGACCAGAAAATGTTGGATCTGCTCGGTCTGATATCGATACACCTTGTCAATCGGCCACGGCAGCTTCAGGTGCGGCCCGGGCTTGAGCAGACCGCGGCCCTCAACCGGCTTGCCCCAGCGCTCAAGCAGCGCTTCCTCCCCCGGGTTGATGACAACGAACATCGTCGAAAGCAGCAGGGCGGCGACCTGCATCAAAATCAGCCAGCCAAGCGCCTTCTCGAGAAACCGGTAAAACCACGTCTCGGAAACTTTAAACCCGAATTGGTAATCGAGCGCCTGCGCCGCAGTCGTCACCAGCCCCTCCGGCGACCCAAGCAGCCCCACCAGCCGGCTCTCGTAAATCGGCCGCTCCACTTTGCCCTTAATGCGCGGACGGTAAATCTCAAGAATCAAGGTAATCAGCGTCTCGGCCGCCACAAGCGCCAGCACAGCGGTCAACCCGTATGCCAGGTAAAGATCCGCGCGCTCAAAACCCGCCTGCACCAGCACAAGACCCACCGCAACGGCCAGGCTCAAATAGGCTCCTAACAGCAGGTACCCCGCCCCGGGTCGCAACAGGCGATTATTCTCGATCCGCGCAAGATTTACCGCGTACTTGCCCAGCAGGAATTGCACGAGGAAAAACACCCCGAAAATCGCCATCGCAAACATCGAATCCGACAGGCGAAGGTTCACCCCGGGCTTCGACAGCCACTGCCACATCAACCATGCCCCGATACCCTGCGCAACCAGCAGCAATACGGTGAAGGCGGGAACAAAATACTTCTCAAACTGCTCGCGCGAACGACGCGCGGGGTATGCTTCCGCATCCTTGCTCTCGAATAGTGTGGAGTCCTTCGACCGCCCCAACTCATCCAGTTCGAGCTTCTCCATCGCTTCCCTGGCCTCCAAACGCATCTGGAACCAACTCACCACAGCTACAAGCGCCCCGATCCCAAGAAAAATCACCGCCACCAAACCTGCTAGCGTGTTGCTGTGCCGCGCCACCCCAAGCGCAGCCGAAGCCACTGCCAGGAGTGTCAACATGTTGACCAGCCCGTTTCTATTCGTGTTCCGTTCCATCGAAAGTTTCTCTTTCCAGACGTTAACCCAGTTCGCGCTCCTCAAACAAAGCAACCGCTACGGCCAGCGTCGCCCCAACATAACCCGCCACGTATCCAACCCCCTTCAAAACGTAGCCCCAGTGAAATGTGTTCTGGCCCGCATCCAGCGCATCCGCCAGCCAGAAAAGCTGCCAATTCGGAATCACGCTGTAAAGCGCAGCCGCCCACCACGCCCCGCCCTGCGCCCGCTGCCCAAACAGGTAGTCCGACATCAGCCCGATCAGGAAAAAAGCCGAGCAAATCGCCAGGGTGGGCACGATGTCCAGCCGCGTCGAGCACGCCAGCGCCAGCCCCGCCAGTATCCAAACCGCAAATAACACCAGCAGCCCGGCAGGCACCATCCGCCAATCCACCCCCGTCGCAAATGCCTGCGAATGACCTTCCTTGTTAAAAAAGCTCACAAAAATAAAACCCAAGGTGATCATCAACACCAGCCCAAGCACCGCGTCCGACACAAACGGCCTGCGCAAAAAGAAATTGCTGAACCCGCCAATCGCGTAGGCCAATACGATGCTCAACGCAAAGAACCCCAGCGCAAACATGTCCGTCGAGCCGTAAGCGTCAAAAGCCATCCGGCTCGCCAGCAGCGCCGCAACCAGGTTCACATAGGTCAATATCGTCAAAGCCCCCGCAAGCCCAAGATACTTGGCCAGGAGAAACTGTGCCCTGCCTACAGGCTTGGATAGCACCGCCAATGCCGTGCCGCCCCGAATTTCACGCGCCAGGGACGCCGAAGCGCTCAGCACCGCCCCAAGCAAACCCGATAGCAGCATCACCGCCAAAGTGCTGTTCTTCACCAGTTTCGGCTCATCCCCAAAGGCAAAATAGTACGGCGTCGCCAGGAAAATCGAAAAAATAGCCGAACAGGTCGTCAACAGCAGGAAAACCGGCTGTCGGACCAGTTCCATGAAGGCATTAGTGGCAATGGTTGCGAACTGCCGCATCTATTCCTTTAGCAAGGTCGGGCATCTTAGGCCAATTTTGGATAATTGCAAACGCCTATTTCCATTACAAAGGGTAATGGATCGCCGTGTTGCCCACCAGCCGACCTATTAGACCGCCCCGGGGTGCGGCCGTTCAAAAACCGGTTAAACCCAGTGGTTCTCCGTCAAAAACCGGGTATCCCACCGCAAGGACGCCCTTTACACCGTCCCAAATCACACCCAACTCCTTCAGATAAAGGGTATTGGCCCTGCCCTATGCGGCGTCTTTACGGGGAAACAACGGGGCTGGCGTCCCGATAGGATGCCCCTGCTTGAGCCCGCCCCATTCGGCGGACGCAAATGACCCGGGCTCCCCGGCAATGCCAAGCTGCGCGTTGATCTTGCCCGCCGTTTCCGGGATGACGGGCCACAGCAACGCCGCCAGGATCCGGCAGATCTCCGCCAGGTTGTAAAGCACCTCGTCCAATCGCGCCGCCTGCCCGGGATCTTTGGCCAGCTTGAACGGCGCGGTCTGATCCACATACAGGTTGGCTCGGTTCACCAGGCCCCATGCCGCCAGCAAGGCTCCTTGCAGGCGGTTCTCGCTGTAGGCCGCGCGGGTTTCCTCCACAAAACGCCCGGCTTCGTCCTTGAGCTCGGTCGAAACCGCCGGAACAACCCCGTTCCGATATCGCTTCAGCATTGAAAGGGATCGGTTCACCAGGTTCCCCAGCCCGTTGGCAAGCTCCGCGGAGTAACGGGCGCGAAAACCCGTGTCCGTCCAGTTGCCGTCAGGCCCTATATCCAGCTCGCGGATGACGTAAAACCGGAAGGCGTCCAGCCCCCATTCCCGGATCACGGCGAAAGGGTCCACCACATTGCCGGTGCTCTTGCTCAGCTTCTGCCCGTCTTTCTGCCACCAGCCATGCACCAGCACCTGCCGCGGCAGGGGCGCGCCCATAGCCTTGAGCATGATCGGCCAGTAAACGGTATGGAATTTGAGGATGTCCTTGCCGATCACATGAATATCCGCCGGCCACAGCTCCAGATCCCTGGCTGCCGCAGCCGGGTCCGCAATCCTCATGAATTCCGGCACGCCGGGATCGTTCAGAGCCGCCGGGACGCTAATGTAATTGCTGAGCGCGTCGAACCACACATAAGTGACGTAATCGGGATCAAAGGGCAGCGGAATGCCCCAGTTCAGCCGCGAGACAGGACGGCTGATGCACAAATCCTCGAGTTCGTTATTTTTCAGGAAGCCCAGCACCTCGTTGCGCCGGTAATCCGGCGCAATGAACCCGGGGTTCTTCTCGATGTGGTCCATCAGCCATTGCTGGTGGTCCTTCAGCTTGAAGTAATAGTTGTGCTCCTGCAGCCGCACCACCTCGCCGTAGGACGGATCAAATGTCCCGTCCGCCCTGCGATCTTTCTCGGTCAGAAAGGTTTCTTCTTTGGTGGAATAAAAGCCCTCGTAAGCGGCTTTGTAAAAATGCCCTTCCGCGTGCAGTTTCGACAGCGCCGCCTGGACCACCGCCTTGTGCCGGGACTGTGTGGTCCGCACGAAGTCATCTATGGACAGGTTCAGAATTCCAGCCAGGTTTTTCCAGCTCTGTGCCAGCTCGTCGCAATACGCCTGCGCGCCTTTCCCCTCCGCCTGCGCCGCCTGCTGCACTTTCTGCCCGTGCTCGTCCAGCCCGGTGAGGAAAAAGACCTCCTGGCCCAGACCCCGCCGCGCCCGGGCAATGACATCGGTAAGGACTTTCTCGTAGGCATGTCCCAGGTGGGGCTGCCCGTTCACGTAATCAATCGCCGTGGTAATGTAAAACCGCTTGCTCATCCAGCCGCTTACTTTGCGGGAGGAAGCGCCCCTTGGCAATTGGCAAACAGGGGGCCCGGAGGGAAAGGCCGTCAAACCCCCGGTTCTCCAACTCTCTTGCCGGCACCACCTCAGACACCGTCTCGATCAACCCGGGACGCAACTCCGGATGCACCTTCAGAGCTGCATCCACCACCACCTTGCCGATCTCGTTCTCCGTCACCTGATACGGTTTCCAAAGTTATTCATCCGACG
>ERZ1645192.2220-NODE-2220-length-16111-cov-12.196188_pt1 | contig 16111 bp, 13 predicted proteins | sample MGYA00575354_ERZ1645192 | MGnify/ENA primary metagenome ERZ1645192 (study PRJEB40844, sample SAMN11349763) | freshwater sediment metagenome | isolation source: river sediment | host: Sediment | place: India: Faizupur Khadar , New Delhi | collected 2017-02-21 ... | reverse complement strand
TCCGCGATAGCTCAGTTGGTAGAGCGTTCGACTGTTAATCGAATGGTCGCAGGTTCGAGTCCTGCTCGCGGAGCCAGTTTCGCCCGAAGGGTCCGACGAAATCGTCGGACCCTTCGTTCGTTTCGACGGTCCGAGATCCGAAGGGGACATCGGATTCCGCGGTCGTCACCGACTCGTCGGTCGACCCTCCCACTTGGCGGGATTGAATTGGTCGTCGCTCTCTCGTTACTGTCCGTCGCGGCGCTCGGTGCGCCGGAGCGGAGGTCTCGATGCACGCCCGTCTATCCACCGTCCTGCGGTCGACCGTCGTCGCCACCGCCCTCGCCGCCACCGTCCTGCCCGCCGCCGCCCAGGCGACGCCCGAGGAGGCTGCCCGCCTCCAGGCCATCGGGGAGACCTATCTCGGCAAGCCGGCCGCCGGCGAGCCGGCCGTGGTCACCGTCGTCCCGGAGGGCGACCACTACCGCGCCGCCGTCGACTTCTCCGTGCTGGCCCGCCGTCTCCTCGCTCTCGTCCCCGACGAGGACTTCAAGAAGCTCACCATCGACTGGGCACCGCTGTCGGCCGCCCTGGCGCCTCAGGACGGAGGCCTCTGGCGTTTCTGGGACTATCGCATTCCCAAGCTCTCCGCCCGTATCGACGGCCAGTCGACCGAAGTCTCCACCGACGGCGTGACCTTCGAGTCGCTCTTCGATCCGGCGACCGGTGCCAGCCCGAAACTCTCCGGCCGCTTCGCCCGGATCGCCGCCACGTCCACGGTCCGCAAGCCCGGCGAGACGGTCTCGGTCACGAGTGAGAGCACCTCCTCCGACATCGTCATGGACGGCACTTCGCGTCCGACCGGCACCCCCGGGGTGCTCGACGTGGCGATGCACCAGACCACCGGCTCGATGCTCTACGCCCTCGGGGTCGAAGGTGGGGCAGCGCAGGGCGTCCCCGACATGCGCTTCACGTTGAACGGTGGTCGCCAGGACAACCTTGCGGCGATCCGCGGCCTGCGCAACGCAGCCCTCCTCGACCTGTGGGCCCACCTCGTTGCCCATCACGAGCGCGAGGACTTCACCGTTCGCCAGGGGATCCTCAAAGCGAAGATCGGCGCGGCCCTCCCGCTGTTCGACACGGTGACGCAGAAGGTCGAAGGCAAGGACTTCTCGTTCGAGTCGCCCTTCGCCGTCGCCAAGGCCGAGAAGATGGCGATCGAATTCGACCTCGCCGGCATGACCCGCGAGGGCCGCTTCGGTATGGCGATCGGCATCGCCGGTTTCGAGGCCTGGTCGCTGTTCATGCCCAAGTGGGCCTCTCAGCTGATGCCGCGCGACATGGCCCTGACGGGCCGCGTCTCCGGCTATGATCTCGCCACCCCGATGTCGGTCTTCCTCGACAGCGCCGACTTCTCCGCCGCGCAGCCGCTGACCGAAGAGCAACAGGCGCGGATCGCCGCCCTGTTCCTGCCGCGCGGCGGGGTCGACATCGTCGTCGACGGCAATCGGCTGGTCGCCCCCCTCTACGACGTCACGCTCGACGGCCGCTTCGCCGCCGGTCCGGACGGCGCCAAGGGCGCGATCACGGTGTCGGCGCGCGGGCTCGAGAAGGTCGCCGAACATCTCGCCCGCGAGAAGACCGACGCGCAGGCCAAGGCCGTGGCCGGTTTCGTCGCCGTTGCCCGCGGCTTTGCCGAACGCCGAGGCGACGACCTCGTCTGGCGCTTCGACTTCGACGGCCACCGGGTGGCGGTCAACGGCAAGCCGATGAAGTGAGGGGGATCCGGGTTCCCGTCGCTGCCGCGGCCCCTGGAAACCGCCTCTTCACGACCCATGTGGGAGAGTGACCCCGCCACCGGAACTCTCCTATGACCGCATCCCTCGCCCCGACCGCCCTCCTCGTCGTCGCCCATGGCGACGGCGGTACCGATCCGCGCGACGAGACGGTTCGCATCCTCGCCGAACGACTGGCCAAGCGCCTCGACCTTCCCGTCGACTGGGCGACGCTGAAGCGGCCGGAGACCTTCGCCGCCGCCCACGCCCGCCTCGGGTCGGCGGCCGAGCGGGTCGCGGTCTATCCGCTGTTCATGGCCTCCGGCTGGTTCGTCCGGGTGAAACTGCCCGGACTCCTCGCCGAGACGGGCTTCTCCGACGCCGAGATCCTCCAGGTCTTCGGCCTCGACCCTCGGCTCGTCGACCTCGTCGAACACCGCCTGCGCTCGATCGCCTCGATGCAGGGCGGTCGCGAACCGAAGGACTTCGCCATCGCCCTGATCGCCCACGGCTCGGCCTCCGGCGACACCGGCTCGCGTCTCGCCTCGGAGGCGATCGCCGCCGATCTCGGCTATCGCCTCGGCACGGCGCTCCACGTCGGCTTCATCGAAGAGGCGCCGTTCTTCTCGGAAGTGATCGGCGCCGGGGTCGAGATCGTCGTCGGCCTCTTCGTCTCCGCCGGCACACACGCCCTCGACGACGTCGCCGCGCTGGTGGCGAAGACCCCGTCTGTCGTCCATCACGTCGCCAATGTCGGCGACGACACCGGGGTGGCGGACATGGTGGCCGCGACACTCGCGGCCCGGGTCGGCGATCGTGTCGTCTGAGGCCGGCGCGGCTCGCGGCCCTTGCAATCCGGTCGGTTCCGTCCCAATTGTCCCGCCCATGACCGACACCACGACCAAGTCCGACGCGACGGAGGCCCGCGCGCCGAAGATCTCCTTCGTCAGCCTCGGCTGCCCGAAGAACCTCGTCGACAGCGAGCGCATCGTCACCCACCTGCGCTCCGAGGGCTACGAGCTGACCAAGACCCACGCCGGCGCCGACGTCGTGGTGGTCAACACCTGCGGCTTCCTCGACAGCGCCAAGGCCGAGAGCCTCGACGCCATCGGCAGGGCCATGGCCGAGAACGGCAAGGTCATCGTCACCGGCTGCATGGGCACCGAGGCGAGCGAGATCGAAGCGAAGTACCCGAACCTGCTGGCGATCACCCGCCCGCAGGCCTACGACAGCGTCGTCGAAGCGGTCCATGCCGCCGTGCCGCCGGCCCACGATCCCTTCGTCGATCTGGTGCCGCCGCAGGGCGTGCGCTTCACGCCCCGCCACTACGCCTATCTGAAAATCTCGGAAGGCTGCTCCAACCGCTGCACCTTCTGCATCATCCCCCACCTGCGCGGCGATCTCGTCTCGCGGCCGGCGAACGAGGTGCTGCGCGAGGCGGAGAAACTGGTGAAGGCGGGTGTCAAGGAGATCCTGGTCATCTCCCAGGACACCTCCGCCTACGGCCAGGACCTGCGCTACGCCGCGTCGCGCTGGCAGGACCGCGAGGTCCGGGCGAAGTTCCTCGACCTCACCCGTGAGCTCGGCGATCTCGGCGTCTGGGTCCGCCTCCACTACGTCTACCCCTATCCGCACGTCGACGAGGTGATGGAGCTGATGGCGGAAGGAAAGATCCTCCCCTATCTCGACATCCCCCTCCAACACGCCGCCACTCCGGTGCTCAAGGCGATGAAACGCCCGGCGGCGCAGGAGAAGACGCTCGACCGCATCGCCGCCTGGCGGAAGGCGGTGCCGGATCTCGCCGTCCGTTCGAGCTTCATCGTCGGCTTCCCCGGCGAGACCGAAGAGGATTTCAGTACCCTCCTGGACTGGCTGAGCGAGGCGAAGCTCGATCGCGTCGGCGCCTTCCGCTACGAGGCGGTGAAGGGCGCGGTGGCCAACGACCTGCCCGGCGCGGTGCCGGAAGAGGTGAAGCAAGAGCGATGGAACCGCCTGATGGCCCACCAGCAGCCGATCGCCGCGAAGATCCAGAAGGGCCGCATCGGCCGCCGCTTGGCCGTCATCGTCGACGAGGTCGGCCCGACGGTCGCCAAGGGACGGACCAAGTGGGACGCTCCCGAGATCGACGGCAGCGTCCGCATCGCCTCGCACCGCCCGCTCAGAGCCGGCGAGATCGTCACCGTGAAGATCGAAGCGGCCGACGCCTACGACCTGAAGGGCACAGCGGTGGGGTGAGCACCGCGGACCCGGCCCGACCCGGGTCGCGGTCGGTGTGTCGCGAGATCGGGCATGGTCAGGGGGGCGAGGTCTCCTTCGCGTCGCCGGTCAATTGCCGGGCGTAGCGGCGATCGGGGATCAACCACAGGACCCCGACCAGGACGTAGATCGTGAACGCGCCCCAGTGGGTCGCGAAGGCGAGCGGGATCGCCGCGAGATAGCAGACCAGCGACACCTTCTCCTTGGTTCCGGTCCCCAGCGCCCGGGCGAACACCGACCCTTCGGCGTGGATCCGCCTGAGTGACCAGGCGAGCAGCGCGTAGCCGACCCCGGCGCCGAGCAGCACCACCCCGTAGAGCGCCATCGGCAGGGAGGCGAAATGGTTCTCGCCCATCCAGCCGGTGACGAAGGGAATGAGCGAGATCCAGAACAGCGTGAACATGTTGGCCCACAACACGCCGCCATCGACCCGCTCCACCGCCTGGAACATGTGATGGTGGTTGTTCCAGTAGATGCCGATGTAGACGAAGGACAGCACATAGGTCAGGAACACCGGCCAGAGCGCCGCCAGAGCCGTGATCTCGGGGCTGTGCGGCACCTTCAGTTCGAGCACCATGATGGTGAGCGCGATCGCGATCACCGCGTCCGAGAAGGCCTCCAATCGTCCTTTGTGCATGGTCGTCCCCGCCCTCACCTCTCGCGTCTCGCCGTCCGACGCATCGATGTCGACCCCACCGGATGACCGCCTCGCCGGTCATCCGCGGTCCATTCGCTGCAAAAGGGCGAGCGCCGCCTTTGCCGCCGCCAGATCGATCGCGTGATCGCCGCCCGGAATGCGGACGAGATCGACCACCGCCCCGGCTGCGACGAGCACGTCGCGGATCCGTTCGGCTTCGCCGACCGCGATCACTCGATCGGCCTCACCGTGGACGATACCGACCCGGAATGCGTCGAGCCGGCGGCGCGGCGGTTCCGCGAGCCGAGTCGACAGCACCACCAGCCCGGCGAAGTCCCGCCCCCGCCCGATCGCATCGAGCGCCATGGCACCGCCCTGCGAGAAGCCGACGAGCACCGTGCGCGCCGCGACCGTACCGGCTCGCGCCACCTCTGCGTCGATCACCCGGTCGAAATCCGCCGCCGCCGCCGCGACCCGTGCCGCCCGGTTCTCCGCCGTCGCCCCGGCCACCGAATACCACTGCCGCAGGGTCGCATCGTCGTCGAACACCTGTGGCGCATCGGGGGTGACGAAGCGGACCGAGCCCATCCGCCGCCCCCAGGCTCGGGCGATCGGCGCGAACATCCGCCCCCGCGCCCCGACCCCGTGAAGAACGATGGCGAGGTCGAGGCGCCCCTTGGGCTCCGAGGGTGTCACCGTGGCGGTCAGGGGATCAGCACCATCGATCCGGTGGTCGCCCGTGCTTCCAGCGCCCGATGGGCGTCGGCCGCATCCGCGAGCCTCCAGCGCTTCGACAGCGGGATCTCCACCGCCCCGGAAGCGATCACCGAGAAGAGATCCCCGGCGATCTCCTCCAGTGCGGCGCGCGGCCCGATGTGGGTGAAGAGCGTCTGCCGCGTGGCGAACAGCGAGCCGCGGCTCGCCAGTTCCTGCAGCGAGAACGGCGGCACCGGTCCCGAAGCGTTGCCGAACGAGCAGAACAGGCCGAACGGTTTCAGGCAGTCGAGTGACTTCGGAAAGGTGTCCTTGCCGACCGAGTCGTAGACGACGTCGACGCCCTTGCCGCCGGTCAGCTCCTTCACCGCGGCGACGAAATCGTCCGCCCGGTAGTCGATGACGTGGTCGTAGCCGCGCGTCTTCGCCAGCGCCACCTTCTCCGGCCCGCCGGCGGTGCCGATCACCGTGGCCCCGAGGTGCTTCGCCCATTGCCCGGCGATCTGGCCGACGCCACCCGCCGCCGCGTGGAACAGCAACACCGTCCCCGGCCCCACCTTGAAGGTGCGCTTCAGCAGATACTGTGCCGTCATGCCCTTGAGCATCGCCGCCGCCGCGACGTCGTCGGCGACGCCGTCGGGCACCTTGACCAGCCGATCGGCCGGCACGTTGCGCTCCTCGGCATAGGAACCGAGCGGCCCGACATAGGCGACCCGATCACCCGGCGCGACGCTCGTCACCCCCTCGCCCACCGCCACCACGGTACCGGCGCCCTCGTTGCCGGGAACGAGCGGCAGGCCCGCCGGCGCCGGATAGAGGCCGGAACGGAAGTAGCAGTCGATGAAGTTGAGGCCGACGGCGGAATGGCGGATACGCGCCTCGCCCGGCTTCGGCGCCGGAACGTCGAAGCTCTCGTAGCGCAGTACCTCCGGACCGCCGGTCTCGTGGACGCGAATGCCGTGGACCATGTCGTTTCTCCCTGAAGGGCGGCGCTTCCTCCGCCCGATGTCGCGGTTCTCTCGACCCCCGGTCGGACCGGGTGCATCGATGTCACTCGCTCCGCCGCCGCTTTTCCTTGCGGCTCTTGGCGAGGATGTTGAGCGCCTCGACACCGGCCGAGAACGCCATCGCCGCATAGATGTAGCCGCGCTCGAGATGGAAGCCGAGACCGTCGGCGACCAGCGCGATGCCGATCAGCAGCAGGAAGGCGAGTGCCAGGACCTTGGTGGTCGGATGGCGGGCGATGAAGCCGGAGACCGGCCCGGAGGCGACGTACATGACGCCGACGGCGATGATCACCGCCGCGATCATCACGGCGACGTCCTGGGCGAGGCCGACGGCGGTGATGATCGAGTCGAGCGAGAAGACGATGTCGATGATGATGATCTGGCCGACCACCGCCGCGAAGGCGTTCGACGCCGAGAGCGCCATTTCCTGCTCGACGTGTTCCTCCACCTCCTCGTGGATGTGGTTGACCGCCTTGTAGATCAGGAAGCCGCCACCGACGATCAGGATCATGTCCTTGACCGACAACGGGTGCCCGAACAGCACCGTCACCGGGTCCTTGAGCTGGACGATCCACGAGATGGCGAAGAGCAGGGCGATGCGGAAGCCGAGCGCGAGCGCCAAGCCGAGCTTGCGCGCCTTCTTCGCCTCCTCCCGCTGCAGATGGGCGGTCGCCACCGACAGGAACACGACGTTGTCGATGCCGAGCACGATCTCGAGCGCGGTCAGCGTGACGAGGCTCGCCCACATGGCGGGATCGGAGAGGAGCGCGACGAGATCCATGGTCCATCCTTCGGAAGGGATAATCAGAGAAGTCCGAAACGCGTGAGCAGAACCGCACCGACCGGCGATGCGAGAACCAACGCCACCCCCCAGGCGAGGAGCACGACGCCGACGAGCCGCGGCACGAGAAGCGAAGTCGTCACCTTCTCCACCACCATCACCGCGCCGATGATCGCGATCCACACCACGTTCATCACCCCGACCGCGAACATCACCACCATCAACGCCCAACAGCAACCGAGGCAGTCGATGCCCTGCTCGATGCCCTGGCGGAAGACCCCCGCCGGCCGCGCCGTCCAATTGTCGGCGAAATAGGGCGCCGGGTGACGGCAGCGGGTGAGGCAACCCATCTTCAACGGCGAGAACTGATAGAGCCCCGCGGCGAGAAGTGTCGTCCCGGCGAGCAGCTGGCTCGCCGTCGTCCCCGCCGGCGTGAGCAGGCGCAACTGGGTCAGCACTCCCTGCCCCAGCGTGGCGACCACGGCGAAGGCGATCCAGATCGAGAGATAGCCCGCGGCGAGCACCAGCGGCGAGCTGGTCGCCTCGCCGGCCGCCCGCTTCGCTTCGGCGAGGCGGGCGAAGGAGGTCAGTACCGGTGCCGCACTCGGCAGCATCATGGCGAAGACCATCGCCACCCACATGGCGAAGACCGCGAGCCCGTCACGGACCCCCCAGGCCGCATCGGTCGGCCCGCACAACACCGTGAGCGCCGCGCGCACCTCCGGCGTGAGGTCGGCGAACCCGTTGAGCCGGTTGAGAAGGCCCATTCCCGGCCCGAGCACGGTCATGTCGGTGGTGGCGAGCATCCCGGCGATCATCGCCGCCAGCCACATCCAGCCGATGCCGGCCCCGACCGCCACCGCCAGCCACACCACGACCGTCGGTCGGCGCAGAAAGGAGACGCCCCCGGACGATCCTCCGTCCGGCGGCGGTGCTCCGCCTCCCTCGCTTCGGCCCCCGCCGATCGATCCCACGCGCGTGTCCATGGCTTTCGACATGGGCCTTCGCGCCGCCGCTGACAAGCCCCTTCTCGTCGTCGGGAGGTCGCGTCACGACGGCGTATCGGCGGCGGCGAAGGACCAGTGGGTCTGCGCGATCCGCCAGCCTGCCGGCCGCCGTCTATAGACCTCGGTGCAGTTCCACACCACCATGGCGCCGCTCGCCCCCCATGAACGGAAGCAGAAGGTGAGGATCGCCACGTCGTCGATCTCGACGACGCGCGGCTCCAGGACCTCCCAGGCGACGGCGTTGATCGTTCCCCTCAGCTGCTCGTAATAGGCCGTGAGTTCGACGATCCCGTCGATACGACGGGGACGGAAGGGATCGAAATAGCCGACGTCGTCGTCCGAGAGCTCGAGAAATCCGCTCGGGTCGCCACGGCACCAACGCGCCAACGCTGCGCGCTCGAGTGCGAGAACCGCGTGCTCGTCGCCGGGAGGAGGAAAACCCGTGGTCATGTGAGACGTCCTCCGAAGGACGTCGATCAGAGGACCACCTGTGGAGGTCTCCGACAACCGACAGATTGGCGGATGCGTAGTCGCCCGCAGGTCCGCCTCGCGCCGCTCGCCCCCGCGACAGCGGCGGCCGGGACCGCTATAGGTGTCCCTCCGGGGTCGCGCGCGCCGGCCCGGGCCCCATATGAAGGGGCGACACCACCTCGACCCGCTCTCGGAGCCCGCCCATGACCGTCCCGACCTCCCCCGCTCGGTTCGACGTCGCCGTCGTCGGCGCCGGCCCGGCCGGTCTCGCGGCGGCCTTCCTGCTCGCCCGCACCGGCTTCTCGACCGCCCTGATCGCCCCGGCGACACGGCCCGACGACGTTCGCACCACCGCCCTCCTCGGCGGATCCGTCGCCTTCTTCGAGACCCTCGGCCTGTGGAAGGAGATCGCCGCCGCCGGTGCCGAACTGGCGGTGATGCGCCTCGTCGACGACACCGGCCGGCTGATCCGCGCCCCCGAAGCGACCTTCCGCGCCGCCGAGATCGGCCACGACAGTTTCGGCGTCAACATCGTCAATTCGGCGCTGACCCGCATTCTCGACGCCCATGTGTTCGGCGCACCACGTCTGACCCGCATAGAAGCGGCGGTCGAGAGCGCCGACCTCGGCCCCGCGTGCGCCGCCCTGACTCTCTCGACCGGCGCCACCGTCACCGCCCGCCTCGCCGTCGCCGCCGACGGCCGAAAATCGCGGCTGCGCGAGGCGGCCGGCATCTCCACCACCGCCTGGGCCCATCCCCAGTCGGCGCTGGTGCTGAACCTCACCCATCCGGTGCCGCACCGCTTCGTCTCCACCGAGTTCCACGGACCGCACGGCCCCTACGTCCTGGTGCCGCTACCGGGCGACCGCTCCTCCGTGGTGCTGATCGAGACGCCCGATGAAGCGGACCGGCTGAAGGATCTCCCCGACGACGTCCTCGCTCTCGAACTCGAGCGCCGCGCCCATTCGATCTTCGGCCGCTTCACCGTCGAGCCCGGCCGTCAGGTCTGGCCGCTCTCCTCGATGATCGCGAACAGCCACGGCACGCGTCGGGTCGCCCTGGTCGGCGAAGCCGCCCACACCTTCCCGCCGATCGGTGCCCAGGGGCTTAACCTGTCGCTGCGCGACATCGCCTCGCTCGTCGAAGTGCTCGCCGACGCCGCCCGCGCCAAGGCCGACATCGGTTCGGAGGAGACGCTTCGCGCCTACGAGAAGTCGCGCCGCCTCGACGTCGAGACCCGCACCCGCGGCGTCGACGTCGCCAACCGCGCCCTGCTCTCCGATCTGTTGCCCGTCCAGGCCGTCCGCTCGCTCGGCTTCGCGCTCGCCAATACCATCGGGCCACTGCGCCGACTGATCATGCGTGAAGGCCTGACCCCGTCCTGGTCGACGCCGCGCCTGATGCGCGGTCTCGACATCGCGGCGGTGTGAAACCACCGCAACCCCCGCGGAGGGTTCCGCATGACGCGTGATCCCGCCTCCACCGCCTCGGCCGCCGCCGACACCACGATGGTGGCCCCGGTGCGCCCCCTCGTCGGCCTCGACGAAGCGGAAGCCGCCCGCCGCCTCGCGCTCGGCGCCAACGAACTCCCGAGCCCCGGCGCCCGCGGTCTCTTCGCCATCCTGAAGAGCGTCCTCTCCGAACCGATGTTCCTGATGCTGCTCGCCGCGGCCGGGCTCTATCTCGCCTTCGGCGATCTCCACGAGGGCGTGGCGCTCGGCTTCTTCGCCTGCCTCACCGTCGGCCTGGTCATCCTCCAGGAGGTCCGCGGCGAACGGGCGCTGACCGCGCTACGTGACCTCGCCGCCCCCACCGCTCGCGTCCGCCGCCAGGGCCAGGACCGATTGATCCCGGCGCGCGAAGTCGTTCCCGGCGACATCCTGGTGGTCGAAGAGGGCGAGCGTATCGCCGCCGACGCGGTGCTGCGCGACGACCACGCGCTGGTGGTCGACGAGTCGTTGCTGACCGGCGAAGGCGTGCCGGTGCGCAAGCGGGCAGACCCGGTCGCCGCCTTCGCCGACGTCCGCCCCGGCGGCGACGATCGCCCCGAGCTCTACGCTGCCACCCTCGCCGTCTCCGGCCGCGGCCTGGCCGAGGTGGCGCGCACCGGGGCGGCGACCGTGGTCGGCGGCATCGGCGCTTCGCTCGCCACCATCGACCCGGCGGCGACCACTCTGCAGGGCGCCATCGCCGGCCTCGTCCGCGCCTTCGCCATCTTCGGCGTCGCCGCCTCGGTCGCCCTGGTGGTGCTGGTCCACATGACCGGCGGCTCGTGGATCGAAGGCATCCTCGCAGGTCTGGCGCTCGCCATGGCGATGCTGCCGGAAGAATTCCCGATGGCCCTGGCGATCTTCGTGGCGCTCGGCGCCGAACGGCTCGCCCGCGTCCAGGTGCTGACCCGCCGCCCGGCGATCATCGAAACGCTGGGGGCGGCGACGGTGCTCGCCACCGACAAGACCGGGACGTTGACCGCCAACCGCATGGATCTCGTCGCCATCGCCACGGACGGCGAAGAGATCCGTCTCGACGAAGCCGATGCGCCTCCGCTCTCCGCTGCCCTCGTCCGAGTCCTGGCGATCGCCGCCCGCGCCAGCCGCGCCGAGAGCTTCGATCCGATCGACCGCGCCCTGATCCATGCCGCAGGCAACCGCCTCGACGGCCCCGCCCACCCCGTCGACCACGGCCTCGAAGCCGACTACGCCGTCGCCCCCGGCCTCCTCGCCATGACCCGGCTGTGGCGCGATCCCGCCGGTCCGGGCCTCGTCGCCACCAAGGGCGCACCGGAAGCGGTGGCCCGCCTCTGCGGTCTCTCCGACGCCGAGACCGCCGCGCTCATCTCCCGCGTCGAGCACTTCGCCACCCGGGGCCTGCGCATCCTCGCCGTGGCGGAAGGCACCTGGGACGCGACCCCTGCGCCCTCGCACCAGACCTCGTTCACACTCGCCCTCGTCGGCCTCGTCGGCTTCGCCGATCCTCTGCGCCCGACCGTTCCCGCCGCGATCGGCGAAGCCCATCGCGCCGGCATCCGCGTCGTCATGATCACCGGAGACCACCCCGAGACCGCCCGTTCGATCGCCGCCAAGGCCGGCATCGGCCGCGGTACCGATCGCCCGGTCGGCTTCGCCGAGGGCCCGGTCGCGGTTCTCACCGGCCCCGAGATCGCCACCATGGACGACGCAGCCCTCACCGAGGCCGCCCGTTCCGTCGACGTCTATGCCCGCGTCATGCCGTCGGAGAAGCTGCGTCTCGTCCGCGCCCTGCAGGCGGCGGGCGAGGTCGTCGCCATGACCGGCGACGGCGTCAACGACGCGCCGGCCCTCGAGGCCGCCCACTGCGGCATCGCCATCGGCCCGCGCGCCACCGACGTCGCCAAGGAGGCGGCCGACATCGTCCTGCTCGACGAGGACTTCGGCCACATCGTCGCCGGTGTCCGTCTGGGACGGCGCATCTTCGACAATCTGCGCAAGGTGATGATCTACATCGCCGCCATCCACGTGCCGATCGCCGGCCTCGCCCTGCTGCCGGTCATCTTCGGCGCCCCACCGGTGATGCTGCCGTTGCACGTCGTGCTGACCGAGATGGTGATCGATCCGATCTGCTCGCTCGCCTTCGAGAACGAGCAGGAGGAGCCCGGCATCATGAACCGCCCGCCGCGCGCCCTCGACGAACCCTTCGTCGGCTTGCCGCAACTGCTCTGGGGTCTGGCGCAGGGCGCCGGCATTCTCGCCGCCTGCCTCGGCGTCCACGTCTGGGCGCTGCGCGCCGGCTTCGACGGCGACACCGCCCGCACCCTGGTGTTCGTCGCGCTGACCACCGGCAACCTCGCCCTCGTCCAGGTCGACGCCACCACCGAGTTGACGCTTCTCCGCCTCATCCGCCCCGGCAGCCTCGCCTCCTGGGCGATCACCGCCGCCGCCGCCACCGCGCTCGCCACCGTCATCGCGGTGCCGTATCTGCGCGATCTCTTCCGCTTCGCCGTCCCCGACGCCGCCGCGTTGGCGCTCGCCATCGCCGCCGGACTGGCCGCGCCGTTGGCCTTCGATTTCATGAAGCCGCTGATGCGCCGGCGAACAGCGTAGAGCGCGATCTCGCGCCCCTCGTACCGAAGGCCGGATGTGCCGACGCATCCGGCCTTCGAAGACACGCAGATTTCTCATATGTGTCATAGGCATGAGAAATTCGCGTCAGGAATGCCATCGGTCATTTTCAATGCCCGATGGTATCACACCCCCGGCGCCGGCACCGTGCCCGGAGGTCCGCGGAACTGCGGCGCCACCGGCACCACCGCGGCGGGCAACACCGCCCCGGACGGCGTCGTCACCGAATGGGCGAAGAGTCCTCGCGCCAGGAAATGCGGGTCGGCGATCGCCTCCGCCATCGAGGCGACCGGCGTGACGCAGAACTCCGTACCGGCCAACGCCGCCGACCATTCGGCGTGGGTCCGCTCCGCCACCTTCGCCGCCACCGCCGCCCGCGTCTCGACCGGCGTGGCGTGATCGTCGCGCAACGATGCGTCGAGCCCGACGAAGTCGCAGAAGGCGAGCCAGAACTTGTCCTCGAGCGCCCCCAGCGCGAGGAGCCGCTCGTCCTTCGTCCGGTAGAGCGAATAGCGCGGCAACGAACCGACGAAGATCGGCTCGCCGGGATCCGGATAGCGCCCGGTCGCCGCGCCCTGCGCCTGGGAGAAGAAGCCGAAGGTGAACATGCCGTCGGTCATGGCGATGTCGAGCTTCGTCCCCCGCCCGGTCTTCGCCCGCCCGAGCAGCGCGAGCAGGATGTTGATCACCGCCGGCAGCGTACCGCCGGCGATGTCGGCGGCGAGCAGCCCCGGCGGCGGCGGATCGACCATCGGCAGTCGGCCGATCGCGAGCGACCCGGTGGTCGCCTGATAGTTGAGGTCGTGGCCCGGTTGGGCGGCACGCGGGCCGCACGTCCCGTAGCCGGTGATGGCGCAGTAGACGATGCCGGGATTGATCGCCGCGAGCGCCTCGTAGCCGAGCCCGAGCCGCTCCATCACGCCGGGACGGAACTGCTCCATCACCACGTCGGCGCTCGCGATCAGCGGTCGCAACCGCTCGACCGCATCCGGGCTCTTCAGGTCGACGGTGAAGATCTCCTTGCCGCGGTTGAGCAGCGCGTAATAGGCCGACATCGCCTCGCGCCCCTCCCCGACGATCGGCCCGTGGAAGCGCATGTCCTCACCCCCCGGCCGCTCGATCTTGATCACCCGCGCCCCGGCCTCCGCCAGCATCAGAGTGGCGAGCGGCCCCGGCAGCAGAGTGGAGAAATCGAGCACGGTGACGCCGGCGAGCGGGCGCGTGTCGAGAGCGGGCGGGATCATCGGGTTTCCTCCGGCGGCAGCGGTATCGTCGGCGACCGGAGTCGCGACGTCGAGACTATCCCGGCTCGCCGGCGCCCGTGAACTGCCCTTCCGGCAGATCGCCCGGCCCTCAGCGCACCATCGGCAACATGTCGTGGGTGATGATCCACAGGAAGCCGGTGACGGTGGCGACCGACACCAGCGTGCCGATCAGCACGATGGTCGAGGCCTGGGAGACGTGGGAGTGGTACTGCTGGGCGATGACGTAGACGTTGAGAGCCGGCGGCAGACAGGCCATCAGCAGCGCCGTCATCACCCACACCCGGTCGAAACCGCCGATCCAGGAGAGCAGCGCGAAGACCAGCAGCGGGTGGACGATCAGCTTGATGAACAGCACCACCGGGATCTCCAGCGTGATCTTCTCGACCGGCCTCAGCCCCACCGTCACCCCCATGGCGAAGAGCGCGCAAGGAGCGGCCGCCTGCATCAACGAGGTCAGCATCTTGTCGACGATCACCGGCGGCCGCACCTGCAGCGCCGCCGCCGCCACCCCGACGATGGTCGCCAGGATGAACGGGTGGAGGAAGATGCGTTTCAGAATGGCGATCGCCGTCGACCACGGGCTCTGCTTCTCGCCGGCCAGCGCCATCAAGAGCGGCGCCAAGGTGAACAGCATGGCGTTGTCGAAGCAGAACACCAGCGCGGTGGGCACCGTCGCTTCCGGCCCGAGGGTGGCGAGCGTCAGGCCCGGCCCCATGTAGCCGATGTTGGAATAGGCCCCCGCCACCGCGACGATGGTGGCGGCGCGCAGATCGCCGCGATTGAAGACGATGCCGGCGAAGAGCGACACGGCGAAGACGGCATAGGTGGAAAAGGTTGTGGCGACGACGAAGGCCCAGTTGGTCAACTGCTCGATCGGCGTCTTCGACAGGAGCTGGAAGAACAGCGCCGGCAGCGACACGTAGACGATGAAGAAATTGAGCCAGGCGAGCCCCTCCGCCGGCAGCTTGCGCCATTTGCCGCAGGCCCAGCCGATGAAGATCAACCCGAAGAAGGGCAGCGCGAGGGAGAGGACCTGTTGCATCGGTTGCGTTTCGCGCCTTCCGCCGGAAAAGAGTCGGTCCGGTGAAGCCGCCGCGCGCCGAATCCGCCCCGCGACGCCCCAGATCGATTGAAGCCGGCGAAATCTAGGGACACGCACCCCCGTTTCGTCAACCGGGACCCGATGCAGGAGACCCATGCGCGCGCCCGAAACGACGGACACACCCGGGGATCGGACGCCGTCCCGTGACATGCCCTCGCCCGCCGACCTCCGACTATCCTCGACTTGCGCCTCCGGGCCGGACCGGATTAGATCGCGCCGATCCTTTCGCACTGCAGCGACGGGCGATTTCGTGCGCCCGTCTTCCGGAGGCTCCCATGACCGTCAAGACCCCCAAGGCCTTCTTCAAGCCCCTCGCCATCGGCGCGCCGGAGCCCTTCCGCGAGTTGCCGGTGACGCTCGAGCGCATGATCCACTTCGTGCCGCCGCACATGGAGAAGGTCCGCGCCAAGGTGCCGGAGCTGGCGTCCAAGGTCGACGTCGTCCTCGGCAACCTCGAGGACGCCATCCCCGCCGACCAGAAGATCAATGCCCGCAAGGGCTTCATCGAAATGGGCAAGGCCACCGACTTCGCCGCACTCGGCACCGGCCTGTGGACCCGCATCAACTGCCTGAACTCGCCCTGGGTGCTCGACGACGTCACCGAGATCGTCGCCGAACTCGGCGACAAGCTCGACGTCATCATGCTGCCCAAGGTCGAAGGCCCCTGGGACATCCACTACCTCGACCAGCTGCTGGCCCAGCTCGAGGCCCGGCATGGGGTAAAGAAGCCGATCCTCATCCACGCCATCCTGGAGACCGCCGAGGGCGTCAAGAACGTCGAGGCGATCGCCACCGCCAGCCCGCGCATGCACGGCATGAGCCTCGGCCCGGCCGATCTCGCCGCCTCGCGCGGCATGAAGACCACCCGCGTCGGCGGCGGCCATCCCGAGTATCAGGTGCTCGAGGACGCGAACGGCGACGCCCCGCGCACCCGCTTCCAGCAGGACCTCTGGCACTACACCGTCGCCAAGATGGTCGACGCCTGCCAGTCGGCCGGCATCAAGGCCTTCTACGGCCCGT
>ERZ1645192.2218-NODE-2218-length-16127-cov-6.523208_pt1 | contig 16127 bp, 16 predicted proteins | sample MGYA00575354_ERZ1645192 | MGnify/ENA primary metagenome ERZ1645192 (study PRJEB40844, sample SAMN11349763) | freshwater sediment metagenome | isolation source: river sediment | host: Sediment | place: India: Faizupur Khadar , New Delhi | collected 2017-02-21 ... | reverse complement strand
GTGGCCAGCGCCTGTTTGCTCTTCGCTTCCAGTTCATCCGGCGTGCAGGTGCAGTAATACGCCTTATCTTCGTTAATTAATTTTTGCACCATGTCGCGATGGATTTGTACGCGCTGGGCCTGAAAATAAGGCCCCTCATCCCAGGTAAGCCCCAGCCAGTTCATGGCATCAAGAATTGCTTTTGTCGATTCGTCGGTTGAACGCTGTTGGTCCGTATCTTCAATCCGCAAAATAAATTCACCGCCATAGTGCCGAGCGTAAAGCCAGTTGAAAAGAGCGGTTCTTGATCCTCCGATATGTAAAAAACCTGTCGGTGAAGGCGCAAAGCGGGTTCTTATTTTTTCCATCGATGATTCCCTTATTTTTTTTGTTGCTTTATACGGTTGAGATTGTTTTTTTGTCAAGTACCTTAAATTTTTTATATTTATAGGATAATCACAAAAAGAATATTAAATTTATGAGTTTATTCAGCAATTAAGAAATAAATTATACTTGACAACATAAAGATTTTATAATTTACTTCCACGATTAATTTATCCGCAAGGATTTTTTAAGCAGGCTTTTATGGCTAATTCTTTGAAAATTAACGTTTTTCTTATTCCGGAGGAAGGACAACGCTTCGTTTTTTCCGAGGGGGATACCTGGTTTAAAGGATGTTTTAAAGATAGTGAAATCCCTGATTTTGTTCTGGATAAAGTAGATGTAGATTGTCTGATAACAAAAACAGCGGGCACCGTTTTTATTAAGGGGGTTTTTTCCGCACTGATCAATATTTGCTGCAGCCGCTGTCTGGAAAATACGAACCTTTCCATCGGAAGCGATTTTGCCTATACGTTAATGCCGGCAAAAAACGAAACAAACAGGGAATTGGAGCTTAGGCCGGACGATTTAGAAATAAGTTACTATCAGGGCGATTTTATTGATCTTACTCCAGTTATCTGTGAACAAATTATTTTGCAGATACCGATTAAGGCGCTTTGTAAGCAAGACTGCAAAGGACTATGCCAGCGTTGCGGGATGAACTTGAATGTTTCCGCCTGCAATTGCAAACCGGATGTTGTTGATGGCCGCATGGCCACTTTAAAAAATTTTATTATCAAAAACTAACTATAGAAAAGGATAATTTATGCCAAATCCAGTAAAAAGACACTCAAGAACAAGACGTAACCAGAGAAGAGCTAACGATTTTTTGAAATCACCCGCAATGTCGCTATGCCCGCAATGCAACGAGCCCAAACTGCCTCATCGTGTTTGTCCGACATGCGAAACCTACCGGGGCAAGGAATATAGAAAAGAAGAAAAGAATGATTAGAAGTTCTCATTAAAATATTAATGAAATCGTACAGCATCTCTTTCATAAGAGTAAATTATTAAAACAATCTTTGAACTTTTAATCGAAGCTGAAGAATAACCAGCTATCGAGATGGTGAGCAAAAACAGACCTGAGGAGGATTTTACATGACGTTAGAAGAAAAAGTCATTAAAATTATAGTGGAACAATTGGATGTAACGGAAGAAGAGTGCGTTCTGGAAGCCTCTTTTATTGACGATTTAGGTGCGGATTCTTTAGATATCGTTGAGCTCCTGATGGAAATGGAGGAAGCTTTTGGCATAGAAATCGCTGATGAAGAATTGGAAAAAATTGCCACCGTACAAGATGTCGTCGATTTTCTTAAACAGAAAGGCGTTAATTAAACGGCCTTCAGGATTTTAGCTAATGAAAAGGCGTGTTGTTATAACAGGTCTTGGCGCTTTAACTCCCCTTGGCAATTCAGTCAATGAATCATGGAAGAGCGCTATTGCAGGTCAATCAGGCGTCGGCCCAATTACCAAGTTTGATTGCAATGATTTTAAAACAAAAATTGCCGGCGAAATCAAAAACTTTGATCCCCTTCAATTTGTCAATAAACAGGAAGTCCGTCGTTACGACGATTTTATCGTTTATGCTCTGGCTGCCTCTGAAATGGCTCTGGCTGACGCCAAGCTGACGATTGCCCCTGAATTTTCCGAACGTGCCGGTGTGATCATCGGCTCGGCCATCGGTGGTCTTGCAACCTTTGAAGAAGAATTTAAAAACCTTCTGAACGCCGGTCCCCGGAAAGTTTCTCCCTTTGCCGTACCGGCCATTCTTGCCAATCTTGCATCGGGGCAGGTCTCCATAAGATTCGGAGCCAAAGGTCCGATTAATTGCGCGGTGACCGCTTGTGCGGCGGGAACATCGGCCATCGGTGACGCTTACAAAACGATTGTCTACGGCGATGCGGATGTGATGATCACCGGTGGAACGGAAGCCGCAGTCACTTCCATGGCCGTCGGCGGCTTTGGTTCCATGCGGGCGCTTTCCGTGAGAAACGATGAACCTCAAAAAGCCAGCCGCCCGTTTGACAAGGATCGTGACGGTTTCGTCATCGGCGAGGGATGCGGCATCATTATTCTTGAAGAATTGTCTTTTGCCTTAAACAGAGGGGCACACATATATGCGGAACTCGCGGGTTATGGATGCACCTCCGATGCGTTTCATATGGCCGCTCCACCCCCGGGGCATGAAGGCGCCGCACGTAGCATGAAATTAGCCATCAAGAATGCCGGTTTGAATCCGGAAGACATTGATTATATCAACGCTCACGGCACATCCACACCCCTCAATGACTTGTACGAAACACAGGCGATCAAATCTCTCTTCGGAGATCATGCCAAAAATTTAATGGTCAGTTCCACGAAATCCATGACCGGCCACATGCTGGGAGGCACCGGAGGCGCGGAGGCCATCTTTACGATTAAAGCGTTGCAGGAAGGCATTATTCCTCCCACGATAAATCTGGACAATCCCGGCGATGAATGCGATCTTGATTATGTCCCCAACGTTGCGCGGCACAGACAAATCAATACGGCCATGTCCAACACGTTTGGCTTTGGCGGCGTCAACGCTGTTTTGTTGTTTAAGAAGTGGGGATAGTGAAATTTAAATCTTAATGGAATTTAGACGCAAAGGAGAAAATAGTTTTCATGTCTTTTTTAGAAAAAGTAGATTCAGAAGTAAGCAAGGCCATCGATCTGGAAACACGCCGCCAGGCGGGGAAAATAGAATTGATTGCATCGGAAAATTTTGTCAGCGAAGCGGTGCTTGAGGCACAGGGATCCGTGATGACCAACAAGTACGCGGAAGGTTATCCGGAAAAACGTTATTATGGCGGGTGCGAATATGTGGATATCGTGGAACAACTGGCCATTGACCGCTGCAAACAGCTTTTCGGATGCGACCACGTTAATGTTCAGCCTCATTCGGGAACACAGGCGAACATGGCCGTCTACTTTGCCGCGGTACAGCCGGGCGATACGATTCTGGGCATGAACCTCTCACATGGCGGACATCTGTCTCATGGCAGCCCGGCCAATTTCTCGGGAAAGTTTTACAAGATTGTGCCCTATGGCGTCAGCAAAGAAACGGAAACGATAGATTTTGAAGAACTCGAAAAGATCGCCAAAGAAAACAAACCCAAGATGATCATCGTCGGCGCGAGTGCCTACCCCCGGACGCTTGATTTTGAAAAATTCCGGAAAATCGCCGATGACGTGGGCGCCGTCATCATGGCGGATATCGCGCACATCGCCGGTCTTGTCTGCACGGGCTTGCATCCCTCTCCTGTCCCCGTTTGTGAATATGTGACAACGACAACACATAAAACATTACGCGGTCCGCGCGGCGGCGTGGTAATGTGCAAGGAGGCATACGCCAAAACACTCAACAGCAGGGTGTTCCCCGGCATGCAGGGCGGTCCCCTGATGCACGTGATTGCGGCCAAAGCCGTTGCCTTCAAGGAAGCGCTTCAGCCCGAATTCAAGGACTATCAGAAACAGATCATCAAAAACGCTCAGGCGATGGCCGATGAGCTGAAGAATCAGGGATTCCGGCTGGTTTCCGGCGGAACAGACAACCATCTGATGCTGGTTGATTTAACGGACAAGAATGTAACCGGAAAAGAGGTCCAGGAAGCGCTCGATCGCGCATCAATCACCGTCAACAAAAACGGCATTCCCTTTGACACCAAAGGGCCCCAGGTCACCAGCGGCATCCGGGTGGGCACGCCCGCGGCGACAACACGAGGCATGAAGGAAAAAGAAATGCGTCTGATTGCGTCCTATATTGCCGATGTTGTTCAGAACGTCAATAATGAACAGAAAATAAAAGATGTCGCGGAAAAAGTAAAAATTCTTTGCGAACAGTTTCCTTTGTATCAGGGAAGGCTGAAATAAGTTTCGTTAAGGTATCTGGAAAATATGGCCGGAAAGAAAGTTTCATCAGTCCCTCCGGGAAACGTTAATCATCGGCCGGACTGGGATAATTATTTCATGGATATCGTGGAACTCGTATCCAAACGCAGCACCTGCCTCAGGAGAGCGGTGGGAGCCGGACTGGTAAGAGACAGCCGGATTCTGGCCACGGGTTATAACGGGGCCCCTTCAAAGCTGCAGCATTGCCTGGATATCGGCTGCCTGCGCGAACAGTTGAACGTTCCTTCCGGCGAACGCCATGAATTATGCCGGGGACTGCACGCCGAGCAAAACGCCATTATTCAGGCGGCCCTGCACGGGGTCATCACAAAAGGCGCTACGCTTTATTGCACCAATCATCCCTGTGTCATTTGCGCTAAAATGATCATCAATGCCGGGGTCGTCCGTATCGTTATCCGCGACGGCTATCGCGATAAACTTGCCGCTCAAATGCTTAAGGAAGCGGGCATCAGTGTCAAGCAACTTTAAAGACCAAGGTGTAAAATATGAAATGTCCATTTTGCGGTCACACGGAAAACAAGGTGATTGATTCACGCATCAGCAAGGACGGCAAAGCCGTTCGCCGCCGCCGTGAATGTCTGGGTTGCACCAAACGATTCACCACTTACGAATATGTGGAAGACGTTCTGCCGATGGTCGTGAAAAAAGACGGGCGTCGTGAACAGTTCGACCGGCAGAAAATATTAAACGGCTTGAAAAAAGCCTGCGAGAAGCGCCCGATCAGCATGGAGGCCATCGACAAGCTTGTCGAAAATGTGGAACAGTCCTGTCAGGAAATGCAGACGGAGGAAATTTCTTCAACGATTATCGGAGAAAAAATAATGAATGAGTTGAAGAATTTCGATGGCGTCGCGTACGTCCGGTTTGCATCCGTCTATCGGCAATTTCGCGATGTGGGCGAATTTATGTCCGAGTTGAAAGATTTATTAAGCAAAGGTAAAAAATAATCATGTTTACCGGAATCGTGGAAGGACAAGGCAAGGTTAAGCGTTTAACCATGAAAGGCGCAGATGCCGTTCTGGAAATCGAATCCGACATCGATATGAACGACGTTTCCCTTGGCGACAGCATTGCCGTGAACGGGGCCTGCCTGACGGTCACGACCAAAAATCAGAATGATTTTCAGGCGGATGTTTCCGCGGAAACGCTTTCCAGAACGACGCTTAAGTTTTTACAGGCGGGACACCGGGTTAATCTGGAAAAATCATTGCGCGTCGGCGGCTTTGTCGGCGGTCATTTTGTATTAGGCCATGTCGACGCGACCGCAAGAATTTTATCGCAGACGCAGAAATCCGGATCGCTGATTCTGGCCATAGAAATGAACGAAACGATTGCCCGCCATATCGTGGAAAAAGGTTCGGTGGCTATCGACGGCATCAGCCTGACTGTGAATAAACTTGAAAAGAACCGGTTTTATGTTAATATAATCCCTCATACGGCGGCCAACACAACGTTGCCGGCAAAAAAAGAAGGCGACATGGTCAATATTGAAACAGACATTCTGGGAAAATATATTGAAAAATTATCGCAAACGAACAAGGGAATCGATAAGGAATTTTTGACCAAACACGGTTTTTAATGACGCAAGGAAAATACAACAATGATCAGTACGATTCAGGAAGCCATTGAAGATATTAAAAACGGGAAAATGATTGTCCTCGTTGATGATGAAGACCGCGAAAACGAAGGCGATCTTTGCATGGCGGCACAATTTGCCACGGCCAAAACAATCAATTTCATGGCCCGTTTCGGCCGTGGCTTGATATGTTTGACGTTGAATGAAGACATGGCGGATAAACTTCACTTGAAACAAATGGTGCAAGATAATCAGGCCCGTTTCGGAACGGCGTTTACCATTTCCATTGAAGCACGGCACGGCGTGACCACCGGCATTTCAGCCGCAGACCGCGCGACAACGATTCAGGCCGCTGTAAATCCGGCCGCAAAGCCGGACGATTTGGTCAGTCCCGGCCACGTATTTCCCATTCGTGCAAAGAAGGGTGGCGTTTTGGTTCGCACTGGACAGACGGAAGGCTCTGTGGATTTATGCCGGCTGGCGGGCTTGACACCGGCAGGTGTGATTTGTGAAATTATGAAAGATGACGGCACCATGGCCAGAATGCCCGATCTGGAAGTTTTTGCCAAGGAACATCATTTGAAAATAGTGACAATTGCCGACCTCATCGATTACCGCATGCAGAATGAGTCTCTCATTAAACGGATGGCGGAAGCGTCCATTCCGACAAGCTTCGGCGGCGATTTTAAAATGATTGTTTACGAAAATGAGGTTGACGACTGGCAGCACATCGCTTTGGTCAAGGGTGATATTAACGCAGAAGACGAAGTGCTGGTTCGAGTCCATTCGGAATGTCTGACGGGCGATCTTTTCGGTTCCAAGCGATGCGACTGCGGAGATCAGCTCCATCGCGCCATGCGCATGGTGGAAAATGAAGGGAAAGGTGTCATTGTTTATATGCGGCAGGAAGGACGGGGCATCGGCCTGGTGAATAAAATTAAGGCCTATGCTCTCCAGGAAGAAGGCAAGGATACGGTGGAAGCCAATATCGCTCTTGGATTTAAACCGGACTTAAGGGATTACGGAATCGGTGCACAGATTCTTGCCGATCTGGGTGTGCGCAAAATGCGCCTGCTAACAAACAATCCCAAAAAGATTGTCGGTCTCGAAGGATATGGCATCGAAGTCATTAAGCGGGTTCCTATCGAAATAGATCCCAATGAAAACAACATCCATTATATGAAGACAAAAAAGAAGAAGATGGGACATCTTCTAAAAATATAATATTTTTCTCGTAGCATCATTACATTAAACATAAGGATGGTATAACCTATGCCGAAAATTATTGAAGGAAAAATTGTTGCCAAGGGAATGAAGTTTGGCATCGTCGCCAGCCGTTTCAACGATTTCATTTGCGGCAGATTGATTGAAGGCACCATTGACGCACTGATGCGGGCGGGAGCGGAAGAAAAAGACATCGTGATTTACAAAGTTCCCGGTTCTTTCGAATTACCGCTGACCGCAAAAAAAATGGCCAAGAGCGGACGCTATGACGCGATCATCTGTCTGGGAGCCATCATTCGCGGCGCCACACCGCATTTTGAGTATATCAGCGCGGAAGTGTCCAAGGGAATTGCGGTTGTCGGTTTGGAAACGGAAGTTCCCGTCGTTTTCGGCGTCCTGACGACCGATACCATTGAACAGGCCATAGAGCGTGCCGGAACAAAATCCGGAAACAAAGGCGCGGATGCGGCAATGACAGCGATCGAAATGGTGGATCTTTTTAAGAAGATTTAATTTTAACCGTCATATTTTGTGGCGTGAGCAAAGAAGAATTTGTGAAAAATAAGTTCTTTGAGGATTGATAATTCAATGCGCGGGAGGAGAAAGGCAAGGGAGATTGCCCTACAGGTTCTTTATAGTCTCAATTTTGTGAATATTGATGCTCGCGACGCTTTAGAACTTTTCTGGGGTAATTTTGTCGCTCCCAAATCGGCGAAGGATTTTGCCACGTTCCTGGTGCAGGGGACCTGCGAACACAGAGAAGAGTTGGATAAACTCATTGATGGTTGTTCAGACAACTGGTCACTGGGAAGAATGTCAAAGGTTGATATCAATATTTTACGTCTGGCCGTATTTGAATTCCTTTACTGTGACGATATTCCTCCAAACGTTACGTTAAACGAAGCCGTGGATCTGGGAAAAACGTTTGGCTCGGAAAATTCCGGTTCTTTTATCAACGGAATACTGGACGCTCTTAACCTGAAGTTAAACAAGAAAAATGCAACTAAATCTCTCAACAGAAAACCCCGATCTTCCAAGACATAAATGTCTGGCTCTGGGCATTTTTGCCGACGAAAAGCCGCCCCGTGGAATTTGCGGTTTTATGGACTGGCGCCTCAATGGCATGATTTCCCGGGAAATCAAACAACAAAGAATTCGAGGCGATTTCGAGGAAAAAATTATTATCCCTTTTTTGCCGAGAATAGGTTCTGACGTATTGCTTTTATTCGGTTTGGGTAATGCTTCAGACATTAATTACGACAAGATATACAATGCCGCCTACCTTACAGCTCAGACCCTGGACAAGATGGCCCTGGACAGTTTTGCGTTTGAGTTTTATGGAGAAGGCCGCGTGAACCTTGTCACATCCAACATCGTCGAAGCGGTCGTGACAGGATTTTTTGATTTTCTATCCTCCGATGTGGAAAAGCTCTCAAGAACAAGAGCATGTGCTGTAACGTGCCCCGGCAGTTTTCAGGCCGTTTTTCAGGGGCTTAGACAATTCAAATCGAATGTTGATGATCGAGGATCCGTGGATGTTTCCTCTATCGAGGATAGCTTAACCGCCGGTTAGTTCACCAAGATTTTCAGACTATTTATTTGAATGATTGCCTGGAAAATCAGACTTTGCGATTAGATGGTATCGGGAAAACTTTGTTGTTTCGCAGGAGGGTGGCAAAGCGTTCAGGATCTATGGGTTTGCTGAAATAGAAACCCTGCATTTCATCACAAATTTGCTCCTGTAAAAATTTTTCCTGTTCCTTGGTCTCTACGCCTTCCGCCACCACTTTAAGCTTCAACGATTTGCCCATGACAATAACCGCCTCCGTGATGGCTTTATTATCCATGTCTTGGGGTAAATTGCGGATGAATGACCGATCCACCTTCAGCGTGTTGATCGGGAAGTTTTTTATCTGAGCCAGTGAAGAATATCCTGTGCCAAAATCGTCAATGGCCATTCGAACACCCAACTCTTTTACTTTAATCAATATCGGAACAATCCGTTCCGGTTTATGCATGATCATGCTTTCCGTGATCTCCAGTTCCAACAGATCCGGAGACATGCGTGTTTCATTTAATATATTTCTAACATCTTGAATAAAGTTTTCATTGATCAACTGACGAAGCGACAGATTCACCGACATACACACCGGGGGCAGTCCCTGTCTCTGCCACGCGACGTTTTGGGCACAGGCTGTTTTAAGAACCCATCTGCCGATGGGAATAATCATTCCCGTTTCCTCGGCAACAGGAATGAATTGCGTGGGGGTTACCATGCCCAGATAAGGGCTGTTCCACCGCAGCAGGGCTTCGACTCCCGTGATTTCTCTCGTTCTCAAATCCAGTTTGGCCTGATAATCCAGATAAAATTCATTGCGCTCAATGGCATGGCGCAGATTGGATTCGATGGTCAGCCGTTCATTGGACATGGAACGGATATTTTCAGAATAGAACTGGAAGTTATTTTTCCCTTCCTCTTTGGCAAAATACATGGCGATATCCGCATTTTTCATCAGCGATTGTTCATCCTGTCCATCTTTGGGAAAAACGCTGATACCAATGCTTGCGGTGACGCGGCATTCTTCTCCCATGATAATGAATGGTTGAATAACAGTGCTAAGTATTTTTTGAGCAAGAATTTCCACCTGCTTCAAGTTGCTGAAATCTTCCACCAGAATCGTAAATTCATCACCTCCCAGACGGCCGACCACGTCGGCGGTCCGCAGCGACTGCTTAAAACGAAAAGCCATTTCTTTCAGCAGCATATCCCCTGCTTCATGTCCGAGAGAGTCATTGATGATTTTAAAGCGATCCAAATCGATGAAGAAAACAGCCAATTGCTTTTTGTTGCGATGCGCGGACTGAATAGCGTGATCCAACAATTGACTGAACATCAGACGATTCGGCAGTCCGGTCAGGGCGTCGTGAGTTGCCATGTGATTGAGTTCCTGCTCAATCCGCTTACGCTCGGTAATGTCGCGGATGATCCCCTTAAAACCTATCGGCTTCCCGTTGGCATCCCGATGTAATGACACAGACGTTTCGATGTATCTTTTGGTGCCGTCTTTCCTGATAATCAGCCAATCAAAGCCCTCCTTGGCCTCACCGGTTTTGTAAACCTTGTTAAAAACCTGAAAGACATTTCTCGAATTTTCTTTATCTGAAAATTGTGTATAATTTGCGCCTCGTAATTCGTCTCTGGAGCATCCCGTCGTCCGGCATAATGAATCATTGAAAAAAGTAAAATTGCCGTCGAGGTCAACTTCAAAATATGCTTCCTGAATATTTTCCAGAATGTTCCTATATTTTTCTTCGCTCTGGCGTAAGGCTTCCTGAGATCGTTTGCGTTCGGTAACATCGTGAGCGATCCCGCGAAAACCGGTTGGTTTGCCGGAAGAATCCCTCAGCAGGGAAATCGATCCTTCAATATACCGAATCGCCCCGTCTTTTCGCCTGATATTCCAACCGAATTCTTTCAGGGGAATGCCTGTTGTATAGACTTGATGAAACGCCTGATAAACACTCTTGACGGTTTTGTCATCCGTATAGTGCCGGTTGTTCATCCCCATCAATTCCTCTTTCGAGTAACCCTGAAGTTGACAAATGGCGTTATTAAAAAATGTGTAATTACCGGCGAGATCAACTTCAAAATAACCTTCCTGGATATTCTCGAGAACACTGGTGTATTTTTCTTCCATCATTTTACGCTCGGAGATGTCCATAAAACTTCCCAGGGTAGCGCGTTCGCCTTTGAAAATGATGGGGGTGACGGTTTCCAGGATAAATCTTATTTCATTGTCTTTTCTGATAAACCTGTACTCATAGGGTTTAAATCTTTCTCTTTTCAGGCATTTGATCGCCTCAGACCTGACATTGTCCCTGTCATCCGAATAAATATATTGGAGGGAATCTTTGCCCATGAGTTCTTGATCGGTATAGCCGGTTATTGTTTGATAAAGGTCGCTGACATAAACAAACTTTCCATGCTGCACAATGTATATGCCGACACCGGCATTGGCGATAATATCTTTCGCCAGCAAAGAAAGGTCATCTTGTGTGGACGGGGATATATTCTTTTTTTTAATTGGCGGTTTAATTTTATCTTTTATCCTTTATGCAATAATATATATTTTACAATGGATCGCTTCATCCATATTCATTAAAAGTAATTTACAAAACATATCCTTATGAGTTTCTTATTTACCAGCAATTTATATGCCTAATAAAATTAAATGCTTGCAAAGTTCAACAGCAATCAAAACAGGCAAAAAAACCTCAATAAAATCAACTTTTAATACGCCGTTAAAATTTTATCGAAATAAACATCATGATTGATTCCTTAGCAGAAAACAGCGAATTTCACCACAAAAAGGTAAATATGACCATCATTTAGATTTTTTATTGTTTTGCATGAAATATTCTGGACAAATTCCATTTCTTTCTATTCTTCCAGTTTCCCCTCTGATAGGCGTAACTGGCCAGCAACGGCAGCGCTGTTGTTGCTTCGGCGTACACCATCTGCTCGCAGGAAGAATCGACCTTACCCCAGGAATTTGCTTCCTTGAGGGTGGAACTGGAACAGGCGCCGTCACGCACATCCGCCACGGTAATTTGTATGGCATACTTATGCATGGGGACATCTTTTCCAAGAATCTCGGCGCAGACCACCGTATCCTGGGCAAAATTTTTCGGTACGCCACCGCCAATCATCAATAAACCGCTGGTCCCCGCCTTAATTTTAATCTCGGTCAACTCCCGAAAATCCTTCACGGAATCAATGGAAATATGATGGTCGGGATGCTCAACCTGATGCAGGACCAGACCGAATCCCGCGGAACTGTCGGAAAATGCGGGACAGAAAATCGGCACGTCGTTTTCGTACGCAGCCTGCACTAGAGAATTTTTCTTTTTAGCGTTTTTCACCAGATATTTACCCATCTCGGCAATGAATTCCCGGGATGAATAAGGACGCGGCTCAAGAGCGTCGGCGATTTTCTTGATGGTCTTGTCACAGGCCTGTAAATCATCTTCACTGATAAAGGTGTCGTAAATCCGGTCAACATAAAGTTTGCGCAGCAGCTTGTCGTCGATAAAAGGCGTGCCCTGATAGTGATAGAATCCCAATGCTTCAAAAAAATCCATATCAACAATCGAAGCGCCCGTGGCCACGATGGCGTCAATCATGTTGTTTTTTACCATATCCACATAAACCTGCATGCAACCGGCGGCAGACGTCGAACCGGCCAGCGTCAGAATGATGGCGCATTTTTTTTCCTTAAGCATGCGATCGTAAATATCGGCGGCATTCGCCAAATCGCGGGCGGAAAAAGACATCTTTTTCATCGCGTTGATAATATCCGTCGCGTTTATTTTTTTGATGTCAATATGTTCAATTCTTTTCTTCAGCAAATCTTTCTTTTTCATTAAATTTCGGCTCCGTCAATTATGATAGTTATGTGGGTATGCTTTTAAATCATAGGCCAATAAAAGTCAACTCTTAGGGAACGCAATATTTTAAAGCATATTCCCTAGAAACGGATGCCTGCGGGCGGCCATTTGCACAATACGACTGCCCATTTCGGCATAACTCATGCCGTCAGCTTCCGCGGCGCAGGCCATACTGGCATCCGAGCTGATATCGGCATTAGGGTTGACATCTAAAACATAAAAAATATTGTCTCGCAATCTGATGTCCATCCGGGCATAGTCCCTGCAGCCCATAACCCTATAGGCATCACTACAAACTTTTTCCATCGCTCTTTTTTCATCATCGGTCAGGGGAGCGGGCAAAAGCGTTTTGATATCTTCATAGTGTTTTGAACCGGGGGTAAATTTAGCTTCATAAGAACAGAGCCTGTCCTGGAGGTTTTCGAAACAGGAAAAATCCATTTCGGCAGCCGGCAGAACCGTAATTTTTTCATTTCCCAAAACAGCAACATGAAATTCACGGCCATCGATAAAATCTTCAACCAGTGCCGGTTGAGAATATTTATCCAGAATAAATGATATACGATTTTTTAAATCTGTCTGATTCATGACGACGGATTCAGGTGTGATCCCCGCTGAACAATGCTCGTTTTGCGGCTTGGCGATGGCTGGAAATAGTTGCCAGTCCTGTACGTCGGGAAAACTAAAAATTCGCCAGGCAGGCGTGGGGATGGACGCTTTGTCCAGAATAATCTTGACCCGTTCTTTATCCTGGGATAGCAAAAGCGCACTGGAGTCGGCGCCGGTAAACGTATAGCCCAGTTCTTCCAGCTTTCGGGCCACCAGCCATTCGCTGTGCTTCACGCCCGGAAGACCTTCACACCAGTTGAAAACCACATACTTATCCGGACTGAAAGGGTGGAGATGACCGGCAATATTGCCGTCTTCGATGACAACCAGAGAAGTGGGGTATCCGGTTTTACGAAGCGCATCTCCTAACTCTGCAGAGAGTTTTACAACTTCGTTTCTCTCCGCCGAAGTCCATTCCGGATCAACATTGTACAACAAAACCACAGGAATCTTTTCCGGCGCTATGTCTTTCGGCACGTTACTTTCCTCGTGAATGAATTTTGTAGCTTATTTCCTCAGGATGCTTCTTCAGATAAGATGCATGTCATCCTGCATCAGAAAGCAGATGAAGTCGGGAATCGTCTTCCTTTTTATTTGCAAACTGCTTTCAGAATGCTTTCCGCGTTGGAATCAGGTTGTATAAATTCCCATTCGGGGTTTTTGAACGTGTTGGAATATAATGATTTGTCGTTTGCATCGTATAGGGACAAATTCAATATTCTTTCACTCTGATTCTGGCAGTCTATTTCAGATAAATAAACCATGTGGGACAGCTTTTCATACCCTTTGGTTTTCAGCCTGCTTTCTCTTCTATATTGAATTGCGTCAGCTTTCTCTCTTTTTGAAAAAACCCACTTATTGAATACCTTGACGATATTGTTATCCTTATCAACATTCCCTTTCTTATAGTAATGGAGCGTTCCCCTGTTGTCATTGCCATACTTTATCCAACCGGAGGTTTCAGGTTCCGGTGCCGGCGCAGGCTCCGGTTCAGATTCAGGAGTTACGGTGGCGGTCCCGTAAGACTTGGACAACAAAACTTTGCCCGTATTAATTTTCCTGACTTTGGTTGTTCGGTTGTCTTTATTAATCAATCGGTGAACAATAACATCCAGATTGAGATATCTGCCTAATTCCAGAATTTCGTTCTCTGTAATGCCATCCAATGATATTTTGTTTTTTTCCGCCGCTTTTAAAAAAGCGCTTTTGTCAATCATGGTATAATTGTCTTTATAGATTGCGGCCATATCATAAAACTGTTTTTCCTCTTCCTCCTCCAATGTTCCCTTTTGATGATCATCCATGTTCGATATTTTGTTTTCAACGATGAATCCCACTTTCATTTTCCCTTCCTTCGTCGGTATGGCCTTGTGAATATCATCACACCAATCGGAAAGCTCTTTCCCTGCTCCTCGGTCTTTTAAACAAGACTCCTGATTAAGATATTTGCTGATCACGTCGGGTTGATACCTTATTTTTATCTTTTCACAGATGTTTCGTCCGCTTTTGCCGGCATTTTCCCTATGTTTAAGCACCGCAACCTTTTCCAATAAGTTGTTCGTTGCATAAGAAACACAATCTGAAGTGATATCGGCAACACGAACCTCTTTAACTAATTTTTGAATCGCCTTCTCTTTTGCATTCACGCTGACCGTTTTTCTAAATTCATCCAGGCTTTTCTTGTCCTTCACATCTCCCTTATAAACATCGCAATACTCATCCACCACTTCCTTCGATTTTGAAAAACCGATGGGCGGAAAAGCAAAAATAATCATGATCAAAAATAAGAGCATCAACTGAAGTTTATGTTTCATAAGTCCTCTTCCTTGCATATAAGAACATTGAAGTCGTTATCCATGGATTAATCAATCGTTCAAAACGGATTTTGATATCTACCACATTTCTCATTATTTACAAAGATACAAATTACTGACATTCAAGCGGGCGCTTGTGAAAGTTGGATTAAGATTCGTCTGTTCTTTTATAATTTTACAAGCAGACCTGTCTGATTATCGCATCTTACTTACATGTATAAATTTTCAGATTAGGAATATAGAATGAATACAAAACTCCTTTTCTGTGTAAAAGTATAAGCAAAACATATTACTTAGTCTGTTAAGTCAATCTTGGCCATTCAACGTTTGCTGTTTCCCAGCTTCGCGCAGAAAAAATGACAGTAAAGGGGGCGACATTTAATAAAAATTATTTCTATTTTAAGTGTAATTTTTCGTCGTCGGAAAGATTTCTATTCCTGTAATATCTTAAATTGTAATTGTTCATAGACAGGATTTTGTAATTATGGACCGGTATATAATTTTCACGTATGTACCGTTCAATAATAGGGTGTGTGTTACTAAAACGTAGATCTTCTTGTCCATCGAGAGGTGAGTTATCGATGATTACAAAACTGGGCTCGGCAGCTTTTATTCTCTGAATTTCGGCTTCTTGCGATGACACGCTACTAGGAAATATTGGCATGATATCCCACATCGCAGATTTCCTCTCCAATACGGCATATGCACCAGGAGAAAATGGTGCGCATATGAAAGTCTTATTCTTTGGAATAAACTGTTTTGCTATATTATCGAGTGCCCACAAATTATGTGCTGTTCCTACCTGCACCTTAAGATTATCTCCCACAACTTTAACATTAATACAGCGCTTGCCTGAAGGACATTTCCAGCCGATATGTGTAGGATACATGATAAAAATAATCATGCTGCACAGAAAAATAATTAAAAGCCATTTCAACTTTGAAGATTGACTGGCCAGTATCGCAAAAATACACATTAGTAATGGAGTGCTTCCAGGCACGAGATGCAACATATTGGGTCGTTGATGAACATAATGTGCATATGGAAGTATCAAAAAAACAGATGCAACCAACATGGGAGAAACATATTTGTAATGAAGTTTTTGTCGGATAACATAAATAATACCCAGTATACCAAAAACAAGAACCGCAATATAAAGGAGA
>ERZ1645192.2215-NODE-2215-length-16146-cov-7.263999_pt1 | contig 16146 bp, 10 predicted proteins | sample MGYA00575354_ERZ1645192 | MGnify/ENA primary metagenome ERZ1645192 (study PRJEB40844, sample SAMN11349763) | freshwater sediment metagenome | isolation source: river sediment | host: Sediment | place: India: Faizupur Khadar , New Delhi | collected 2017-02-21 ... | reverse complement strand
GTGCTCGGCAACGCGCGCGATGCGCTCGGCCAGGTGGCGTCCCTGCTGGATGCCCTGCCCTCCAGCTTCCCCAACCTGCCGATCGACTTCCCGGCCTCCGATTGCCCGTACGTCCGCGCCCTGCAGGACGAACTCGCACGACGTGCCGCGCAGGCGAACAACGCCCTCGGCAACGCGGCGAGCGCGCTCAACGACATCGCCGGGCCGCTGCTCGACCAGGCCAATGGCGCCCTCGACCAGGCCGATGCCCTGGCCGACCAGGCCTTGGGCGCAATGGACCAGGCGATGGAGGCGCTGGACCAGGCCCAGGCCACGGCGAACGCCGCCGCCCAACAGGCCTTGGGGACCGCGAAGGACGCCGTGCAACAGGCGCAGCAGGCCGTCCGCGACCAAGCGGGCGCCGCGATCGCACAGGCCAAGGACGCGGTCAACGGCATGAAGCAGCAGGCGCAACAGGCGGCGCAAGGTGCGATCGACCAGGCCATGGCCGCGGTCGACGGCGCACAGCAGCAAGCCGGTGACGCCGCGCAACAGGCGATCGCGGGCGCGCAACAGGCGGCCGCCCAGGCCCAACAGCAGGTCAACCAGGCCGCGCAGCAAGGACTCGCCCAAGCCAACCAGGCCACCCAGCAGGCGCAACAGGCCCTCAACGGGGCGGCGCAGGGCGCCTTGAATTCCGCGCAGGGGGCCGCGCAGCAGGCCGCGGCCACTGCCGGCGAAGCCGCGCAGGGCGCGATCGCCAGTGCCCAGGGTGCGATCGGGAATGCCTCGGCGGCGGCGGCGCAAGCCGCGCAGGGTGCGGTAGGCGCCGCGCAATCCGCCACGGCCGCTGCAGCGGGCGCGATGGGCAATGCCGCGAACTCGCTGGGCAACGCGGGCAGCATGCTGGGCTGAAGTCCGACCCGCGGGCGAAGCGCGGAGGCAGAAGGCGTGGCGCGTAGGTGGCGCCATCATGACAACGGGCGGCACAAGGCCGCCCGTTTCGCTTCAGTGACCGCGGATCAGGGGATCAGTTCGGTGACCTGCCCCGGATTGACGACGCTGACCACGCCCGCCCACAGGCACTGGCAGGTGCAGGTGTTGTCGACGGCCGGCATGTTGCCGATCAACAGGGTGGGCGCGCCCGGCACCCAAGGGGTCTGGGTCATCGGGATGCAGGGCTGCGGCGTGAGCACGCCACTGGCGGCGGAAGTCGCGGCCGCCACCTGCGGATTGGCCAGGCTCATGCACATCGCGAACGGCATGATGTTGACCATCGGCTTGTGGTCCATGATGTTCGCGGCCGGCTGGTTGCCCGACAACACGCGGTTGGCGGGCAACACCACCAGGCTGGACGGCGCCATGCCGAAGCTGCACACCAGCTGCGCGCCATTGACGACCTGCAGTGGCATCGTCCCGGCTCAGCCGCCGGTGGCCTGGATCTCGACGCGGCGGTTCTCGGCGGCATTCGGATCGCCGCTGTTGAGCAGGTCGCTCTCGCCCTTGCCGACGGCGCGGAGGCGGTCGGCATCGATGCCGCTGTCGATCAGGTAGCGGCGCACGGCCGCGGCGCGGCGGTCGGACAACGCCTTGTTGTAGGACGCCGAACCGCTGGCATCGGTATGGCCGACCACGGTGAAGCGGCGCCCCTCGAGCTGCGGCGAGGCCAGCGCCTTCGCCAGCGTGGCCATGGTCTTGGTCGAACTGCCGGCGATCTCCGCCGAGTTGTATTCGAAGTTGATCTGCATGTTGATCGAGGCGGGCTTCGGCTTGGCCGCGGGCGCAGGCGCCGGCGCGGTCGACATCGACGCCGCGCCCGGGCGCAGTGCGCGGGTCTGGCCCGGGCCTTCCGTGGCGGGATCCGCCTTGAGGCTGTTGATGATCGAATCCACCGAAGGCGGATCCTGCGCCGGCTGCGCGTCCTGCGCGCAGGCGATCCCGCTGCCCGCGAGCATCGCGATGGCCAGCAACGGGCGGAGCATCTTGGTCGTGTTCATGGGTGTCCTCGTCGTGGAAGGGAACCGGGGGCGATTGCGCACCCAGGCGTGGCAATCACGCGCGGCCGCACGCAGTCGATCCTTGCCCAGCGAGTCTGCGCCGCGTCGGGAGCGAATTCGATACGCCGTTCGGCCTAGATCGCGCGCCCGGATGGCGGCAGCGCTAGCGCCGATGGGATATCGCCCGCGGGTGGGCCGCGGCCTACGCTCGGCGGACACAGGTCGGAGGTCTCATGGATGCGTTGCAGCCCTGGCTGCTGGCATCGGGCGCGGCGGTCGGCGCGGGCGTGCTGGGCGCCGCGATCGCGCGCGCCTGGATCCTCCGCCGCATCCGAGGCGACGCGCGTACGGCGGCAGCGGCGATCGAGGCAGGCGCCACGCCGCCCGACGTGGACGACGCGCTTGCGCCGCTGCACGTCGCGTTCCTGCGCGAGCTAGAAGGACTGAAGGCCAGTCTCGAGGACGGCGCGCAACAGCGCCGGCAGATGGCCGCCGAAATGGTCCGGTTGATGCAGCAATCCGACGGCGCGGTCCGCGCCAAGGATCGCCTGCTGGCCGCCACCGGTCACGACCTGCGGCAACCGCTGCAAGCGATGGACCTGGCGCTGGAAAAGCTGCAACGCGCCGCGCCCACCGGCGCAGGGCGCGAGCTCGCGCAACTGCAGGCGGGCATGCGCACCATCACCGAGGTGCTCGATGGCCTGCTGCTGCTGTCGCAGTTCGATGCCGGCACCCTGCAGGCGCATGCAGGACCCTGCGCGCTGGCCGGCCTGTTCACCGAACTGTCGGCGCTCCAGTCCACCCAGGCAGGGGCGGCCGGCGTCGCATTGCATTGGCACGCGGGTGAATTGGCCGTCTTCAGCGATCCGGGGATGCTCGCGAGCCTGCTGGGACGATTGGTCGACAACGCCATCAAGGCCACGCCGCGCGGCGGCCGCGTGCTAGTCGCCGCGCGCCGGCGCGGCGACCATGTCCGCATCGAGGTCCGCGACAACGGCATCGGCATCGCACCGGTGCACCAACCGCGCCTGTTCGATGAATTCTTCCAGGTCGGCAACCCCGAACGCGATGCGCGCAACGGTTTCGGCCTGGGGCTCTCGATCGTCTCGCGGCTGGCCGCCTTGCTGGGCACGCGGGTGGAGCTGCGCTCGCGATTGCACGGCGGCAGTTGCTTCTGGCTCGACCTGCCGCGTGCCTCGGCGGCACGCCGGCCGCCCCGCGCGTTGCTGCTGGACCGCGACCCGGCGCGCCGTGACGCGCTGGCGGCGATGTTGGCGTCCTGGGGCTATGCGCCCGAACCGGCGGAGGATGTCGCGCGCGCATTGGCCGCGCTCGACGGCACCGGCGGCAGCCACGACGCCCTGCTGTGCACCGTGGACGGCGCCGACGATCCGGCCTGGGCCGCGGTGGCGCGGGCCGCCGAGCGTCGCCCGCAGGCCACCCGGATCATCCTGTGCCCCCGCGCCGACCGCGCCCTGCTGGACAACGCCAGCCGCTTGCACGCGCATGCCATGCTGCTGCCGGCCGCCCCTGCGAAACTGCGGGCCTTGCTGGCGACCCGCAGCGGCCTCAACACGGCGCGCGACGCCGCCTGAGCCCGGCGATGCAGGGAGGTGGCCGCCTCAGAAGTCGCTGCAGCCGCTGCGACGTTCCGCGTCGAAGCAATTGACCAGGTTGGGGCGCGAGCGGACCTTCGACCACTCGGTCGACAGCGCGTCACCGCTCGCGGCGAGGGCCTGGTCGTCGAGGGTGGCGTTCACGGCGCAGACCGGCGCGCCCGCGATGTTGCGATCGTACAGGTAGGTGTTCACGGGGTCGCTGATGAGGTCGGTCGGGGTCGATGACAGCTGCGGCAACGGGATCACCTGCAGCGCGGTCGCGTTGCCCGGCGCCTGCACGAAAACGTAGTTCTTCGCGCTGGTGCCGCCGTTCACAGGGTAGTAGCCGATCGGCGACAGGATGCCGGCCGGGCTCGACCAGACCGGCGTGGTGCCGAAGACGCTCTCCACCGTGTCGCCGTTGCGGAAGCCGGTGACGGTGCCGGTGAACAATGGATTCGGCGTACCGAGGTAGCGCACGAACGGGTCCGCGGTGAACACCAGGGTGGCCGGGGTGATCCGCAACGTGCCGGGCACGAACTGCAACTGGTAGCCCGCGGCCGAGGTGAAGCTCCCGGAGATCGGGTAGGCCCCGACATCGCTGCCGACCGTTGCTGGGCTCGTGGCGCTGCCGCTGGCGACGTTGGCCGCGGTATCGCCGAGGATCGCGCCGCTCACGCTGAAGGTGAAGAGCGGATTCGGCAGGCCGTACTCGCGGGTGGCATCATCGAAGGTGATGACCGCGACGGGCTGCTGCACGTAGATGAAATGGTCGCTCGCGCCGGGCACGCTCACCCCGCAGGCGCCCTGGAACTGGCAGCCGTAGAGGTTCGGCAGCGCGCCATTGCCGGCGAGTCCGCCACGGCTTTCGCCCACCCACGTGCTCGCCCACACGCGCCAGTCGCCGGAAGCGAGCAGGCTGGCGCCCGCCGTGTTCTGCAAGGTGTTGGCGATCACCAGGTCGATGTTGGTGCCGGACACGTCCGCGCCGAGCACCAGGTCGCCCTGCAGGTTGCGCACGAAGACGTCGCCCCCCGCCTGGATGCCGCTGGCTCCGATCGAAGCCAGCGTCCCGCTGCCGGAATCGAAGCCGGTCGCGGTGACGTTGCCGATCGCCAGCGCATCCACGTCCTGGTACTCGAAGTCGCCGCCGGCGTTGCCGGCGAGCGTGGTCGCGGCGACGTTGTTCTGCGCAGCGGCCAGCAACACATCGCCGTCGGCGCGGGCCAGCAGGCTGTGCGCGGTGATCGCGCCGGTCGCCGACTGGGTGATCGAGCCGCCGGTGGACAAGGCGAGCGTGCCGCTCCCGACATCGAGCGCCGCCTGCACCTGGATGCCGCCGCTGCCGCCATCGTTCTGCAGGGTCAGGTCGCCCGTGCGCGCGATCGCGCCGAGCACCTGGATCGCGCCTGCATGCAGGCTGCTGCCGACGACCAGCCGGGGCGCTGAAATCCGCGCCAACTCGCCGCCGTCGAGCGCGAATCCGTTGCCCGTCGTGCCCAGCAGGATCGCCTCGCCGGTGAAATCGGTTGCCGCGCCATCGGCATCCACCCCGCCCGGCCGCAGGTTGACGGCCGTGCCGCTGGACACGGTGCCGGCGAGGCGGATCGCGTCGCTGGCGCCGGCGTTGCCTGCGCGCAGCACCACCAGGCCGCTGCCGGCGGTGATGCTGGAACCGCCATCGAGCTCGATGCCCGCACCGTCGCCATCGCTGCTGCCGGCCACGTCGATCCGGCCGCCCCCGCTGGCGATGCTGCTGCCGCGCAGGACCACGCCGCCGGTGAAGTCCGTCCCTCGCCCATGCAAGGCCACCGCGCCACCGCCGGTATCGACGGTCGTTCCATCCAGCACCACGCCGGCGTCGTCGCTGCCGGCATCCGCCGCCGTGGTCGCGCCGCGCAGCACCAGCTCGCCGCCGCCCGTGCGGATGCTGCTGCCGATCAATGAAATACCGCTGTTGTAGTTGCTGGCCAGGCCGGACAGCGGATCCGATTGGCCGTACATCAGGATGGCACCGCCGTTGCTGTCGAGCGTGGCGCCCGAGAAGGCGATGCCGGCGAAGCCGGTATTGGCGCCCGAAGCATCGGCGTTGAAATCCATCGACAGGGAGCCGCCGGCCGCGATGATGCTGAAGTCGTCGCCGTAGATGCCGCCCTGCGCGTCGGCGCGGAACGCCAGGCTCCCGGCCATGGAGGCGATGGCGACCCCGGCATCGAAGCCGATGTCGCCGGCGTCGCTCGGCGAGGTCCCCGCGCGCAGCGTGACGCTGGTGCCGTTCGCGAGCGCGGTGTTGAGCTCCGCGTCCTGTACATCGTTGCCCCCGATTGCGGTCGACAGCGAACCGAGCGCCGCGCCGTCCACTACCCGGATGTTGGGGGCCCACAGGGTCCAGGTGCCCGGCGCGCCGCCTCCGGCGTCGACCTGCAAGCCGCGGAGGTCGAAATCGCCGCCGCTGTAGGTGGTGATGTCGCCACCCGCGGTGGCGCCCCGTGCGGAAAGCGCGCCGTACGCGAGCAGGCCCGCGTCGCCACCGATATCCACGCTGCCACCGGCGCCTGACTGGGCGTTCGCGCTGACCAGCGTGCCGCCCGCCAGCGCGGTGGCGCCGGCGCTGATGCGGACACTGCCGCCATCGCCGGAAACCAGGGCGTCCGCCCGCACCTGCGCGTTCGCCAGCAGCAGTGCGGCACCGTCGGCGAGGATCTCGACCTGTCCGCCGCCACCGCCACCCGAGGCATCGATCAGGCTGCCCGGCGACGCGGGGTCGATCGGATCGACCGGGTCGTCGTCCTCGTTCACAAGCGTCACGGCCGCGCCCTGCAACAACACGCTGCCACCCGACTGGCTGCCCGCGCCGGTGACGTCGATGGTGCCGGCAGTGAACGGGGAATTGGCGTCCGAGAACACCCCCGGCGCGCCCAGCATCACGGTTCCGCCGGCCGACGTCAGCTCGATCCGGCCCGCGACGTTATTCATCGTCTGCGCCCGCAGCAGGCCCGAGGCATAGATCGCGCCACCGGTGCCGCCAGCGGTCGTCGCGGTCCGCAGGAGGATCCGACCGCCATCCGCGGTCATCGACCCGAAGCGGTCCTGGACGATCCCGGAATCGACCGTCGGCGGGAGGTCGATGGTGACCTGGGTCAGCCCATCGCCCACGAAATCGAGGGTGACCGACGTGCCTGCGCCGACCCCGATGCTGCCGCCATCGGTGACGATCGCGCCACTGTTGATCACGACCGGCCCCACCAGCGCGACGCCACCGGCCCCCGCCTGCAGGTCGGCGTCGTTGCGCACCTGGGACGCACCGGTGGCGCCGTCGAAGCGATAGCGTCCCGTGGCGAGGCCAGCGAGGAAATCGGCATCGCTGATCGCCAGCGTCGAAGCCACCAACCCGCCCACGTTCACCTGCGCACCGCTGCCGAAGGTGATGCCCGCGCTGTTGACGATGAAGACATGGCCATTCGCGGTGAGCGCGCCATCGATGGTCGTCGGGCTGATCCCGTAGCCGTTGCCGATCACCCGGTTGAGGATCACCGCGCTCGCGTTGGGCTGGTTGAACGTGACGCCATACCCTGCGCCGACGTTGAAGTTGTTCCAGTTGATGATCGCGCCCTGGGTGGACTGGTTCACCGTCGCCGTGTTCCCGGAATAGCCGATGGTGGCGCCACCGGACACCACGTTGCCGCCATAGGGCAGGCTTTGCGCCATGGCCGCCGGCGCGGCGATCGCCGCCAACAAGGCAAGCGCCAGCCTGCGCCGGCGCATCGGGCGAGCCTGCTGGATGCTGTGCTTGGTGCGCATGGTGGTGCTCCTTCAGAAGGCCTTCTGGATCGACCAGAACAGACGTGGGTTGCGGTCGCCGCCATCGGTGAGGCCGGGGCCGGTGTCGCGCCAGGCCACGGTGAGGTTGACGCTGATCTTCCCCGGGCGGCTCCAGTTCAGGCCGAGTCCGTAACCGCGCAGGCTGCGCGACGTGACCAGGTCGAACGGGCGCGGGTCGTGGAAGAAGTCGCCGCGCGCGGCATCGAAGAACGCGAATACCGTCGCCTCCGGGGTGGGCGCGACGCGCAATTCGGCAGTGGCCATCCAGCCATCGTCCACCAGCACTTCGCCCACCGCGTACGCCCGCACCGCCTTCGGCCCGCCCAGCGACAGCTTTTCGTAGGCATCAAGGTTCTTGCTGGCGCGCTGCAGGCCTCCGCCCAGGTACACGCTGACCTTCGGCGTGACCGCCTGCAGGCGGGCGAGTTGCAGGGTGAACTTGCCGAAGCTGCCCTCGGTGCCATAGCCGAACGGCGGCTGGTCGAAGGCCTCGCTGGTGGCGTCGCGGATGTCGAGGTTGCCGTGGTAGAGCAGCGCGTTCGCGCTCGTGTAGCCACCACCGAGGACGCCATCGCGGCGCTCCATCGACAGGCCGATGCCGCCGCCGCGGATGCGCTTGCGGGTCTCGAAGCCGACCGCCTCGAAGCGGTCGGTGAGGTCCTTGCTGTCCAGCATCCCGCGCACGAACAGGTTCATCGCACGCTGGCGCACGATGGGATAGCTGAAGGAGAGATCGGCGACATCGCCGACGCCGGTCGGCTCCAGCGGCGCGAACGGTCCGCCGAGCTCGTACTGCACCCGCGCCAGGCCGCCACCGATGCGCAGCCCGCCATAGCCGACGGGCGTCTCGTAGGACAGGCGCCCGAACGCGGTATGCATGCCCTGCGCCAGCATCAAGCGCAGGTCGAGGTTGTCGCCGCGTTCGAACGGACTGGCCCAGCGCATGCTCCCGGTGGCGCGCAGGCGGCCGGAGTCGCGGGTGCCGTGGTTGTCCAGCTCGAGGCCGAACTGCAGGCGATCGCGCGGCCCCACCTTGACCAACAAGTCGGTGGTGCCGGCGGTGGTGCCGGCGGAAATCGCGGACTGCGGCTTGACCCCCGGCAGGTCCGACAGCAGCAGCATCGCGCGCTCGTAGCGCGGCCCATTCAGCGGCTTGCCCGCCTCCAGCACCGCCAGCGTGCGCGCAACCCGCTCCCGCTGCAGCGGCGTGCCATCGGCCATGTCGATGGCGACGTTGCCGAGGACGCTTTCGCTGACCATGATCCGCACGCGCCCATCCACCACTTCCTGCACCGGCACGTAGGCCTGCACGAGGGCGAACCCCCGCTGGTGGTAGTGCGCGGCGACCCTGGCAGCGAGCTGCTCGAGGTCGGCGAAGCTCACGCTGGCGCCGATGCGGTCGGCGACGACGCCCTGCAGCTCGGCCTCGGGGATGCCGCTGGCACCCACGAATTCCACGCCCTGCAGGACGAAGCTCGGCGGCGCGGCCATCTGCGGTTCGGGCAAGGCCTGCGCCTGCTGCGGACCGGCCGCCGATGAAGGGGTCGCCTCCTGGCTTGCGGGCTCGGCGGCTTGCGCGAACGACGCGAGCGTGAGCCACAACGCACCCGCGAGATGATGCGTGCGCAGCGAACGGTGGCGTGACTGGAAGTTCATCGCTCGGGTCCCCTGGTTCATTGGCCCACCGTGAGTCGCCAGTTGCCGATCAGGTTGAACGGCGCCCAATAGAACGGATGCGAGGTCTGCGGATCGGCCATCACCGCGCGCTGCGCGTCGCGCATCGCGTCCTGCACGACCACGCCCTTGGCCAGGTCGGCATACAACGTGGTCATCAGCTTCTCGGTGGCGGCGTCGGACACCGGCCACAGCGAAGCCAGCAGCGTGGAGGTACCGGCCGACAGGAAGGAGCGGGTGAACCCCAGCACCTCGTCGCCGTTGTCCACCCGGCCGAGCCCGGATTCGCAGGCGGAGAGCGCCAGCATCGCGACGTTGCCGAGGTCCATGCCGATCACGTCCTTGGCCTCGAGATAATTCGGCTTGCCGTCCTCGTCGGCCAGCAGCACCTTCGAATGCAGCGGATCCAGGGTGTCGGCCATGGCGTGCGCGGCGACATGCACGAGGCGCGCCTTCGGGGCGGCAGAGGTGAAGTTGGTCTTGTTCGCCTCGGCGTTGAAGTACAGCGTCGCCCCCGGGAACTGCGCGGCCAGCGCCTGGACTTCACGTTCGGCGCCGGGCAGCGGATCGGCCACGTCGGGCGAGATGGTCGGGTTGCCGAAGGCCAGCAACTCCGCGCGCGCGGTCGGGGTGCGCTGGGCCAGGCGCGCGGCGATGCTGATCGACGGCGCGATCGAGATCGGGTTGCGTTCGATCAGGTACTGCCCGTCGAGCCGCAGCGCCTGGAACGGCAGGTAGTGCAGCGGGCCGTGTGGCACGATCACCACGCGCTTGCCGGGCGCGATCCCGAGCGGCGCCAGCAGCAGCTGTCCGATCTGGTCGCCGATGCCCACGGCCTTCGGATTCAGCTTGATCAACGCGTCGCGGTAGGCATCGACCAGCCTGCCCAGGTCGGCGCGCGGGAGCGCCAGCGGGAACTTCGCCTCGCGCACGCCATCGCGCGACAGCACCCAGGCGACCAGGCGGTCGGGCAGCGTGTGGTACGCCACCACCACCTCGTCCGGCGCGAGCATGGCCTGCAGCTGCGCTGCATCCATCGCCGCCCCGGTGTCGCCCTTGAGTTCGGCGCGCCCCGCCACCGCGTCGAGCAGTGCGCGCGCGCGGCTGCGCTCGCTGATGTCGAACGCGCGGGCCGGCTGGCCGAGCTTGTCGTTCAACACGATCGCCCGCTCGAACACCGCCTGCAGGTCGGAGAACAAGCCCATCTTGAATTCGTCGCTGCGGAACTGCGCGCGGGCGCGATCGAAGGTATCGATGGCCTCGTCCAGCGCACGCGCAGCCTCGGCATCCTGGCCCAGCGCGGCCTGGCTCTTGGAGATGCCGTCCAGCGCCCACGCGCGGTAGAACGTCTCGTCGCCGTCGGCGGGCGCATCGGCCAATGCCTGGTAAAGCGCCAGCGCCTCGGCCGGCTTTCCCTCGGCCAGCAGCAGGCGGCCCCGCGTCCGTTGCAGTTGCGCGCGCTGGCGGGCTTCGGCGGGCTGCGCGAGGCCGTCGAGGGTGGCGCGCGCGCGCGGCAGGTCGCCCGACAGGATCAGCGCATTCGCCAGCGACGCGTCCACCAGCGGGCGGAACCGCGCGGAGCTCTCGGTGGCGGCCTGCTCGTAGCTGGCGATGGCCTCGTCGAAACGCCGCTGGCGCGTCCGCACGTCGCCGATGACCTTGCGTGCCGGTCCGTTGACCTGGGTCGGATCCACGCCCGGGTACTTCAATGCGAGCGTGGCGAACTGCTCCGCGCGCTCCAGCTGGCCGGCGTAGTTGAAGGCGATCGCGAGGTCGCGGTAGGCCTTGCCGAGCAGGTCGCTGTTGCCGCTCTGCAGGGCCACGTGCAGGGCCTTGCTCGCGGCGCGGGCGCTCTCGCGGAACTCGCCCTTCTCGGCCAGTTCGACCGCCTGGCTGCAATAGGCATAGCCGTCCAGCTTCACCGCGTCGCGCTCGTACAGCGCCGCGCCTTCGGCCGCGAGGGACAGCGCGGTATCGGCATCCTCCAGGCGACCGAGCGCCGCCAGCGCGGCGCGGTCGTCGTCGCCGATGGCAGCGGGCGCCTCCGCGGGTACGACGGGTGACACGGATGCCTGCGCAACGGGCGGCGGGGCGTCCTGCCCACGCATGCCGGCCTCCGGGGCACAGGCAGCGAAAACGGGCGCCGCTGCGAAGGACAAGGCGAGCAGGATCGCCAACGGGCGGGCGAAGGATGGCGCGGTGCGCGACATGCGGGCACTCCCAATGCAGGACGGGCCTGCGTGCAGTGCGTCGCAGTCTAGGAAGCCTCCCCTGCCTAGCCTATTCGCGGTAAGGCATAGGACTTATTGGCTATGGATCGCTGGCCGGTCGGCCCGTCGTACGGCGTGCACCGCGCGTTCAGGCGCGCGGATGCCGCACCTGGCCCTCGCCGCGCACCACGAAGCGTTCGATGGTGAGCGCCTCGACGCCCATCGGGCCGTAGGCATGCAGGCGGGTGGTCGAGATCCCGATCTCCGCGCCCAGCCCGAGCTGGCCGCCGTCGTTGAAGCGGCTGGACGCGTTGACCATCACCGCCGAACTGCGGGTGCCGCGGACGAAGGCCTCGGCGGCGGCGGGGTCGCCGGTGGCGATCGCCTCGGTGTGGTCGGAGCCATGGCGGGCGATATGCGCCAGCGCGGCGGGCAGGTCGTCGACCACCCTCACCGCGATCACCAGGTCGAGGAATTCGGCGTCGTAGTCGGCCTCGGTGGCGGGCGCCAGGGTCGGATCGAAGGCGCGGGTGGCGTCGTCGCCGCGCACCTCGACGCCGTGCGCCTGCAGCCGCTGCAGCGCGTGCGGCAGGAACGCCGGCGCGATGTCGCGATGGACCAGCAGGGTTTCCAGCGCGTTGCAGACCCCGGGGCGCGAGACCTTGCCGTCCACCAGCAGGTCCAGCGCCAGCGCAACATCGGCGTCGCGGTCCACGTACAGGTGGCAGACGCCCTTGTAGTGCTTGATCACCGGCACCCGCGCATGCTCGGCGACGAAGCGGATCAGGCTCTCGCCGCCGCGCGGGATGGCCAGGTCGACCAGGTCGGCCAGCTGCAACAACTCGAGTACGTGCTCGCGGGCCGGGTCGGCGACCAGCGATACCGCCGCTTCCGGCAGGCCGGCCTCGCGCAGGGCGGCATGCAGGCAGGCGGCGATCGCGGCATTGCTGGCCGCGGCCTCGGACCCGCCGCGCAGCAGCACCGCGTTGCCGGCCTTCAGGCACAGCGCCGCGGCTTCCGCGGTCACGTTCGGGCGCGCTTCGTAGATCATCGCGACCAGCCCCAGCGGGATGCGCTGGCGCTCGACCACCAGGCCGTTCGGGCGCGTCTCGCGGCGGGTCACCTCGCCCAGCGGATCGGCCTGCGCTGCCACCTCGCGCAGGGCCTCGGCCATCCCGCGCACGCGCGCCGGATCCAGCGCCAACCGATCCAGCGTGGCCTTGCCCGCGCCGTGTGCCGTCGCCTTGGCGAGATCGTCGGCATTCGCCGCCAGGATCGCCGCCTCGCCGGCCAGCAGCTGGTCGGCCATGGCGTCCAGCAGCCGGCGGCGGGTCGCCGCATCCGCGGCCGCGATCGCCGCCTGCGCCTGCCGCGCGGCAAGCGCCAGTCCACGCACGTAACCGGTCATGTGGTTGCCTCCGCCGGGTGGGCGACGCCGTCCAGCAGGACCAGGTCGTCGCGATGGACCAGGGCTTCGTCGTAGCGGAAGCCGAGGATGGATTCGATGTCGCGGCTGTGGCGACCGGCGATGCGCGCGGCCTCGGCCGCGTTGTATTGCGCCTGCCCGCGCGCCAGCGGCTGGCCATCCTCGCCGACCACCTCGATCACGTCGCCGCGGCGGAAGTCGCCGACCACCTTGCGCAGCCCGCCGGGCAGCAGCGACGCACCGCGCAGCAGGGCTGCGCGCGCACCCGCGTCGACCTCAAGCATGCCGGCGACCGGCGCATGCCGCAGCCATTGCTTGCGCGCATTGATCCGGTTGCCCTGCGCGGCGACCAGCGTGCCGTGCAGCACATCGCCCGCCAGCGCGGCCACGGTACCGGCATCGCGCCCACAGAACAGCGCGGTGGGGATGCCGGCGGCCGCGGCCTTGGCCGCCGCTTCCAGCTTGGTGCGCATGCCGCCGGTGCCGAGCGCGCTTGCGCTCCCCGCCATCGAAAACGTGTGCGCGGTGACGCGCTCGACCCGCAGTACCGGACGGGCGGCGGGATTGCGCGCCGGATTGCCGGTGTACAGCCCGCCGATGTCGGTGGCGATCAGCAGCAGGTCGGCCTCGACCAGCGAGGCGACCGCGGCGGCGAGGTTGTCGTTGTCGCCCAGCTTGAGTTCGTCCACCGCGACGGTGTCGTTCTCGTTCACCACCGGCAGCGCGCCCAGCTGCAGCAGTGCCTGCAGCGCGGTGCGCGCATTGAGGTAGCGGCGGCGGTTGCGCAGGTCGTCATGCGTCAGCAACACCTGCGCCACGGGCACGTCGGACAACGACTGCCAGAACCCCATCAGCGAGGCCTGGCCCAGCGCGGCCAGCGCCTGCCGCTGGATGATGCCGTTGCCCCCCGCGCCGATCCGCCCCCGCCCCGCCGCGACCGCGCCCGACGAGACCAGCACGACCTCGCGGCCCTGTGCGCGCGCCACCGCGATGAAGGCGGCGAGCCCGCGCGCATGCACGGGATCGAGCCCGCCACTGCCGGCGAGCAGGCTGCTGCCGACCTTCAGCACCCCGCGTCGCCACGCGGGGAGCGCTTGCGGCGTGAAGGCGGCCATCGCTCAGCCCAGCGCCTGCAGGCGCGCGTGCAGCGCGTCCAGCCGCAGGTCGGCGGCGGCGCCGGGCGAGGTGCGCGCGGCCAGCGAGCCTTCCGGCGTCCTGCCCTGCCCGGCCGAATCGGCGGCGGCCGCGGCCGCCTTGTAGGCCTCGCGGAACGGCACCCCGGCGATCGCGGCCTCCACCGCGACATCGGTCGCGTACATGCCGGCGTCGATCGCGGCGCGCAGGCGGTCCTCGCGCCATTCCAGGTTCGCGAGCAGGTCGGGCAGCAGCTCCAGCGCGGCCAGTCCGCGGCCGAAGCCATGCACGATCGCGCCCTTGGACGCCTGCAGGTCGCGCTGGTAGCCCGAGGGCAGCGACAGCAGCTGCTCGATCTCGGTGCGCGCGGCGGCCACGCTGGCGTGGGTGGCGCGCATCAGTTCGATCACGTCGGGGTTGCGCTTGTTCGGCATGATCGAACTGCCGGTGGTGTACTGCGCCGGCAGGGCGACGAAGCCGAACTCGGCGCTGGTGTACAGCGACAGGTCCCAGGCCAGGCGCCGCAGGTCCAGCGTCGCGCTGCCCAGCGCCTCCAGAGCGGCGAGCTCGAACTTGCCGCGCGACAATTGCGCATAGACCGGCGAGACCTGCAGCCGCGCGAAGCCGAGCGCCGCGGTGGTGTGCTCGCGGTCCAGCGCCAGGTTGACGCCGTAACCGGCGGCGGTGCCGAGCGGATTGGCATCGACCAGCGTGAGCGTGTCGATCGCGCGGATCGCGTCGTCGATGAAGGCTTCCGCCCACCCCGCCCACCACATGCCCGCCGACGAAACAACAGCACGCTGGATATGCGTGTAGCCCGGGATCGGCAGGTCGCGTTCGGCGGCCGCGCGCCCGAGTGCGATCCGCGCCACCTCGCGCGACACCGCGGCCACGCCCGCCAGCTTCTCCTTTAGCCATAGCCGGGTGGCGACCAGCACCTGGTCGTTGCGGCTGCGGCCGGTGTGGATCTTGCGGCCGGCATCGCCCAGGCGTTCGGTGAGGCGCGCTTCGATCGCCGAATGCCCGTCCTCGTAGCGGTCATCGAGCACGAAGACGCCTTCGCGGAAATCGTCGGCCAGCACCGCGAGTTCGCGCTTCAGCCCGTCGAGCTCATCGGCGGACAGGATGCCGATCCGCTGCAGGCCTTCGGCATGCGCCGCGCTCGCGGCGATGTCGTGCAGGAAGAATTCGCGGTCGAGGACCACGTCGTCGCCGGCGAGGAAGGCCTGGATGCGGGCATCGACGGCCACGCCCGGCTTCTGCCACAACAATGCGCTCATGCCGCGTCCTCCAGCGGAATCCCGGCGACCTCGTCGAGGCCGAATGCGAGGTTGAGGTTCTGCAGCGCCTGGGTCGCCGCGCCCTTGAGCAGGTTGTCCTCGGTGGCGACGACGACCAGCCGCCGGCCGTCGCCCGACAGGGCGAATCCGCCCAGCGCGACGTGGTGCGCGCCGGCGATCCGGCTCACCCACGGTGCCTCGTCCTGCACCTTGACCAGCGGCTCGCCGCCGTAGCGGCGGTGGTAGCGCGCCAGCACCTCGTCGCGATCGAACGCGATCGACAGGTGCAGGTTGGCGGTGATGGTCAGGCCGCGGAAATGCGGCGCGACGTGCGGCATGAACTCGATCGGGTGGCCCAGCTGCGATGCGACTTCGCGTTCGTGCACGTGCCCGGTCAGCGCGTACGGCATCAGGTTGTCGCGCAACAGCGCGACGTCGTTCTTGTCGCTCGGCGTGGTGCCCGCGCCCGAATACCCGGATACGCCGAAGCACTGCACCGGGCCCTCGAGCACGCCGTGCATCGGCGCGATCGCCAGCTGCATCGCGGTGGCGTAGCAGCCGGGATTGCTGATCCGGCGCTGGCCCTCGTAACGCGCGCGGGTCAGCTCCGGCAACCCGTAGTACCAGGATGGATCGAAGCGGTAGTCGGCCGACAGGTCCAGCAGGACCGCATCGGCACCGGCCGCGTCGAACTGGCCGACGATGTGCCCCGCCTTGCCGTTGGGCAGGGCCAGCACCACCGCGTCGGCGCCAAGTTCCGGCAGGTCCTCGTAGGCGGGCGAGGTGTAGTGCACGTCGCCGGCATAGCCGTCCACGTGCGCGGCCAGCGGCTGCCCGGCGCGCTCGCGCGAGGTGACGTAGGCCAGCTCGAATGCGGGATGCCCGGCGAGCAGGCGGATCAGTTCCGCGCCGACATGGCCGCGGGCACCGACGATGCCGACGCGCAACGCGCTCATGCCCCGCCTTCCATGGGCACGTCCTCCAGCGTGGCCGGGCGCATGGCGCAGGTGCGCACGTAGCGTTCGA
>ERZ1645192.2214-NODE-2214-length-16147-cov-5.285359_pt1 | contig 16147 bp, 13 predicted proteins | sample MGYA00575354_ERZ1645192 | MGnify/ENA primary metagenome ERZ1645192 (study PRJEB40844, sample SAMN11349763) | freshwater sediment metagenome | isolation source: river sediment | host: Sediment | place: India: Faizupur Khadar , New Delhi | collected 2017-02-21 ... | reverse complement strand
GCTGCCGAACTCCTTGAAGCCATCCAGGTCAATTTGCTGAAGGCTGACACCATCCGGCAGGATGACATTGCCCTTGTTGTCGGTAATTGGGCCCTTGAAGACGTCGAAGCGCGTGAACTTGCCAGCCAGCATCTCGGCGAGCGTGTCCTTCACCAGCTTGAGGTCCGCAGCCGGCAGGTCTTTCACGCCGGGCATCATGGTTTCGCCTTCCATGAAGCCATACAGGCCCAAACCGCCGGAATCGGCATCAAAGTAATCCCAGGTGCCTTTCCATGTGCCCGCGCGGGATTCATCCACAATCTTGGCATACAGGATGCCCCAGTTCCAATACATGGAGGTCAGGCAGGTATCCAGCGTGCAGTTGCCCTTGTAGTCGTAGGTGATACCCCACTTGCCTTCGGGGGCGGCCAGGGCCGGGGCGGGGGTGTCCGCGCCGGTCATAACCACCTGGGCGCCGGCATCAAACAACGACTTGGCGCCTTCCTGTTCCAGGATGGGGTCATGCCAGGTGTTGATGAAGCGCACATCAATGGTGCATTCGGGGCAGGTCCTCTGCACACCCAGGGCAAAAGCATTGCCCAGGCGCAGTTCCTCAGGGATTGGGAAGGTGGCCATGTAACCGAGTTTCGGGTTGCCGTCCATCTTGGCACGGGATCCAGCCAGCATGCCGGCCAGGTACTTGATGTCTTCCATGGCGCCCATCAGGTTACCAAAGTTGGCTTCGTTGGTCTTATAACCGCTGATGTGGATGAAGTCGATATCCGGAAATTCGTTGGCAACGGTCTCGGTGGCATCCATAAAGCCGAAGGAAGTGGTGAAGATGACGTCAAAACCCTTGCGGGCCAGCGAGCGGGTCACCTGCTCGGCATCGGCGCCTTCAGCCACGTTCTCGACATAAGCGGTGTGAACGCCCTGGAGCGTGTCCTGGACGTACATCCGGCCTACATCATGGGACTGCGACCAACCGCCGTCATCGTGTGGGCCAACATATACAAACGCGACGTTGTAGCAGCCCTTCACAGGGGCAGGCACCTGGTACGAGCCAACGGTTTCAGAGGCGGTCTCCGCCTTGCAGTCCACGGTTGGTTCAGTTGTGGCGGCAGGCTTAGCGCAAGCCGCGAGCAGGAGGGTAAAGATGAGAAACAAAGTGGTGTAAATGGCAAACTTTTTGTTCATGTTTTCTCCTAAAAGGTGAGATTGGGTGGATGGTGGCGCGAAAAAGAGCTTTTCTCCTGGATCTCCTTTCATGAAATACAACAAGCTACCTGTAACAAAATAATTTTACATCGAATTTTACCAACTGGCGGAATTTGCCTGGAAACTGGATGGCTTGCGAGCCTAAACCCTGGGATGTGCAGCCGGCTCTTATAAAAGAAGAAGGTTGCCAAAAGCAACCTTCTGTTCTTGTTCCAGGCTCATCCGAGCTCACCGACCGCGGCATCCATCTTGCCCGCCGCGCTCAATAGGTCGTCAATCAACTCCACGGACATCGACACGCCTTTGTCCGTAAAGCGAAATTCCTCCGCGCCGCCATACTTGGCCATCACGCGGATGTCCATGAGCATCTTTTCCCGGTACATGCGCGTGCTCACCCTTACCACCTGCGAAGCGCTCTTGGCTATTTCCGCCGCCTGCCCCTCCACGGTCAAAAAGTTCTCCAGGGCCTTGATGGCGTTGTAGAGTTCGGGCCATTTTTCTACTGGCAAGCTCACGCCTTTGCGCGTGGGGGTTGGTTCTTCGCGGCTGGCCAGGCGGGCATACACCCGGATGTCCGTCAGCATTTTGCCCTTGAATTCATTCAGGCTAAAAACGATGGTTTCCGTGCGGTTTTTCTCAAAACTGGTGATAATTTCTGAATTACTGCTGTTTTCTTCCATACTACCTCTGTTGTTAAAATATCCTCCCCATTTTACAACAGTTTTCCGGCTGTCAATGCATGGGCTTGCCGGACCTACAGATGCGTCACTTCAACATCAGGCCAGTTCGCCACCAGCAGTTCCGCCACCAGCTTCCGATGGCAGGTGTCCGCCGATTTTTCGCTGCACAACAGGCAGCACGTCTTTTCCTCGAATAATTTGCGGTCCAAAGTCTCCGGGATGTTCCGTTCCTTCATCAGCTTTAAAAAGGCACCCCGGTATTTCTCCCAGTTGTGGTCAGCCCGGTAGGCTTTCAACACTTCCGCGCTGGGCGCGAGTTCTTCAAGATGCACGTAGTCGCAGTTGTTCAATGCTTTTAAAAAATAGCGCAGGTCACCCTGCTTGGCAAATCCCGAAAGCTGTCCGCCGGGGTGCTCACGGATGTCCACCACTCTTTCCACGCCGTTTTCCCGTAAAAGCGCGAAAAATTCCTCCGCGGATTTCTGTGTGAAGCCGATGGTTTTAAGTTTCATGTCTCCTCCTAAAAAAGTGAAAGCTGATCAGTGTTTGGGTCACGCACTTCACCTGCCAGCGCGCTTTCCGTGATGATGCTGCCATCCCCGCGGATGTGCAGCACGCCGCAGCCTTTTTCAGCCAAATAGCAGCCAATCAGCAGATGCCGGTGGCAGACCGCCGGGTTCTCTTCGGAGCACATCACGGCCACCCGCCGCGAATTTACCAGGTCCATCAGTTCCCGGATGCCTTGCTGAAATTCCGCGCGGTTCATCATCCTGGCGTAATCAAGCGCGCGCTGGCGATTATTTTTTTCTTCGGGGATACGGTCATCTTTGTAAACGGAGGGGTCATTTGGCCGGCCGCCCAGGATGTCGCCCATGTAGCGGTAGTCAATCACCGCCTCTCGCAGGGTTTGCGCGAAGATCTCACGATTAAACTGGCTGGAATACTTACTGTACGGCTGGCTGCGTACGTCCACCAACAGCGCGATTTGAAACTGGCGCAGCAGGTCCACGATTTTTTCCGCCGGCACATTGCTGTGGCCGATGGTGTAAAGGGTTGGCGGGCTAGCCGTGGCCATGTCTTCAGCTTGCATCGCTTATCTCCCTGCGGATGAGCGGGTCTTGTTCCATAACCCATCATACGGTGGTTGCCGCGTGATATTTGCTTATGTACAAACTATAGATGGACAAGCCTTCCCCCCTCAATCTCACCCTCGCGCTGTTCAGTCCGCGAATACTGTGATGCCCTGCCCTTCAACCACCCGGCCAATCTCCCAGGCCGGTAAGTCTGCCGCCTCTCTTGCCCGCGCGAAGGCTTCCAGCCTGCCCTCCGGAACCGCCAGCAGCAGCCCGCCGCTGGTCTGCGGGTCAAAGAGCAACATGCGTTCAGGCTCCGTCAACCCGGCGTCCAGGCGCGTGTCCCTGCCATAGTACTCCAGGTTGTCGAAGGCGCCCCCGGGGAAGGTGAAGGCCTCGGCGAATTTGCGCGCGCAACCAATCAAGGGCAGGTTGCCAAAGTGGAGTTCAAACCCCACCCGGCTTGCCTGGGCCATCTCCATGGCGTGCCCGATGAGGCCAAAGCCTGTGATGTCCGTGGCGGTTTTCAGTTCCAGCCGGGTGGCCACTTCCCCCGCCGCCCGGTTCAGGCGTTTCATCCAATCCACCGCTTCGCGCAGCTCGTCCGCGCCCACCAGCCCGCGCTTATGCGCCGTGGTGGTCACCCCGAACCCCAGGGGTTTGGTCAAAAACAGGTGGTCTCCCGGCAAGGCACCGCCCTTGGTGAGCAGCCGCACGGTCTCCACGATGCCCAAAACTGCCAGCCCGTATTTGGGTTCCTCATCCTGGATGGAATGGCCACCTGCAATCACCGCGCCAGCCTCCCTCACCTTTTCAGCGCCACCGCGCAGGATTTCACGGCTCACTTCCACCGGCAGGTTGGATGGGAAAGCCAATAGGTTCAGCGCCAATAACGGCCGGCCACCCATGGCGTACACATCTGAAAGGCTGTTGGCCGCCGCGATGGCCCCATAGTCATAGGCATCATCCACGATGGGCGTGAAGAAGTCTGTAGTGAGCACCAGCGCCTGGGAATCGTTCAATTTCCACACCGCGGCATCGTCCGCGGAGCTGAGGCCCACCAGCAAATCGGGGTAGTCAGCGGGGGCAAAGGTATCCGTGATTGGCTGCAGAACCTGCGCCAGCGTCTCCGCGTTGAGCTTGGAAGCTCAGCCCGCGCACTTTGAGAGCGTTGTCAGCCGGATCTGCTTGCCAGAGGATGGCAGCTCATTATTTTGCATGCCCAAATCATACCTGAAAAGCTGTCTGTCTGAAATAGTCATTTTCACGGGTGATAAAATTTACCCATGACCAGCACCAACCAGATTATCCTCAGCCAGCTGACCCCGCCCGCCAGCCGCAGCAGCGTCCTGTTCCGCGAGCGGGTCAACCGGCTGCTGGAGGGTTCGCTTGAACATCGCCTCACGCTGCTGGTCGCGGAAACCGGCTTTGGCAAAACCACCTCCCTGCTGGCTTTTCTTGAGCGCGCGGAGGTCCCGCAGGTGTTTTGGTTCTCGGTCCGCGGGGCCGAACGTGACCCCCGCCTTTTCCTCTCCTACCTGTTCAGTGCCTTCAGCCAGCGTGGTCTCAATCTCGGCCAGGAGGCCCTGCGCCTGCTTGCCAATACTGAAACCGACGAGACGGACGCGCTGGTCGCCCTGGTGAACACCCTCAGCCAGCACCTCCCCGGCCCCAGCCTGCTCGTGCTGGACGACTTCCAATCCGTACGGGAATCCCGCTCCGTGGTCGCGCTGGTGGACTGGTTCGTGGACCATCTCCCGCGTGAGCTTCATCTCATCATCTCCAGCCGTGTAGCGCTAAGCTTCTCTTCCCTCAACCGCTGGCGCCTCAAGGGGGAGGTGTTGGAGTTGGGGCAGGACGAACTCGCCTTCTCTGAAAAGGAAACCGCCAGCCTCTTCCGGGAATCCTACAAGGTAGCCTTACCCGAGGGGGATATCCGCCAACTGCATGAACGTACCGAGGGTTGGGCCATCGGCTTGCAAGCGGTCTGGCAGACGTTGCGCGTCTGGCCGGAGGATGGCATCAGGCGCATTTTCAGCGAAGAAGGCGGCGCCTCCCTCGAAAACCTGTTTGACTACCTCGCTGAGGAGGTCCTGGACAAGCTGGAACCCGCCCAGCAGGAATTTCTGAAGCGTACCTCCGTGCTCTCCTTCCTGGATAGCGATGTGTGCGATTTTCTGCTCGACTGCCAGGATAGCCTGGAGATATTGGCCGGCCTGCACGCGGCTGGCTTGTTCGTGGACCAATTGCGCCCCGGTATCTACCGCTACCATCATCTCTTCCGCGACTTTCTGCTTAACCGCCTGGGTGAAACCCCAGACCTCGCGCGCGAGATACATCGCAAGGTGGGCAGCTACTTTCTCGCCCATCAATACTGGGATGGGGCCATTTCGCATTTGCTTTCCGCCGGCGACTATGCCCAGGTGGCGCATATCCTTGAGGAAATCGGCGACCGCCTGATTCAATCGGGCATGGTCCAGTCCATACGTTATTGGGTCACCCAGCTGCCTGAAGTCAATCGAGCACAGTTTGCCTATGGCCAATACCTGATGGGCCAGGTGGCCCGCTACGAAAATAATTTTGACCAATCGCTCGAGTATTACCGCTCGGCCCAGCGCCTCTACCAGGCGAGGGGGGATGCCTGGGGTCTCAGCCTGGCCCTGCGCGGGCAGGCCCAGGTCTACCTGGATACCATCCGGCCCATTAACGCCTCCCAGCTCCTCAGCCGGGCCCTGAGCCTGATGGACCCCAAGGAATCACCCCAGGATGTGGCCGGCCTGCTTATCCAGATCGCGGAAAACCAGGTGAATGCCGGCGAAACCGCCCAGGCCGAGCTCAACCTGCGCCGCTCATATGCCCTGACCGGCGAGGAGAACGTGGAAGGCAACTATATCCAGGCGCGCCTGCTGCTGCGCACGGGTCGCCTCCAGGAAGGCATTGCCTTGCTCACCCAGCTGGAACCCACGGGTGGCGACCTGAAGACCCGCCTGCCCCGCTTCCACCGCGAAGCCTCCCTGCTGCTTTCGCTGTTTTACTGCTTCCTTGGCGATGAGGATAAAGCGGCCGCTTATGCCCGCAAAGGACAGGAACTGGCTGAAAACCTTCACTCGCCGATTGTTCGCAGCATAGGCAGCATGCGCCTGGGCCATGCCATGCAACTCCATCCGGATTCACTCCTGATGCCCTGGGATATCCGCCAAATCCGCGAGTATTACGATGAGGCCATCCGGGATGTGGATATCGTCCGCATTCACGTGGAACCACTGTGGGGCATCTGCCGCCTGCTGGGTTACAACGGCCAGCTGTCAGAGGCCAAAATTGTGGGCAAGGAAGCCCTTTCGATTGCCAGCAGCGCGGGGGATGAGTGGATTGGCATGCTGGTGCGCATCTCCCTGGGTGCCAGCCAGGCCATGGCTGGCGAATACGAGGAAGCCAGCCAGCAATTGGCCGTTGGTGAGTCCATCGCGTTGCGCGTAGGTGACCCACTTTGCCGATCAGCGGCTTTGCTCTGGCAGGCCTACACCGCCGATAAACAGGGCTTTCCCAGTTCGAGCATGCTCTTTTTGGAGCAGGCGCTCGCGCTGATTGAGGAGCATCATTACGACTTCCTGCTTAAACGCGCCACCATCCTGGGCTCGGACGACCCCGCCCTGTTCATCCCGCTCCTGCTCAAAGCTAAATCCGATAAAATCCACCCGGAGTTCGTCAGCCGGATTCTCTCCGAAATGGGCCTGGGGGAGAGCCTTTACCACCCCGGCTACTCCCTCAGCTTGCGCTGCCTGGGTCCCTTTGAGGTCTTCCTCGGCCGAATGCCGGTCGCCCCTGAAGCCTGGAAGCGTGAAAAAGCCCGCCAGCTGCTCCAGGTTTTGGCCTTGCAGCATGGCCGCGGTCTCACGCGCGAACAGATAGGCGTCCTGCTCTGGCCGGACGCGGACGGGCAGACAGCCACCAACAACCTCAAGGTGGTCATGAGCGCGCTCAACCAGGCGCTTGAGCCCGAACGCCCCAGCGGCACCAGCCCGCTCTTCGTCATCCGCCGGCAGGACCAGTACCTCCTGAACCCCGATATCGGCATCCGCTATGATTACCTGCGCTTTGAACGGCTAGCCCTCAGCAGTCGGCTGGAAGACAAGCGCGAGGCCGTCGGGCTTTACCGCGGCCGGCTCCTGGAGGGCGAAGCTGCCCAGGAATGGTTCATGGCCGAAGTCCAATACTTCCACCGTCTCTTCCTGGATGCCACCGCCCGCGTGATTGAGGACGACATCCAATCCGGCAGGCTGGAGCAGGCCCTGGACCTTGCTAACCGCCTGCTGCAAATCGACCCGGAGTTCGAAGCGGGTTACCTCTTCCAGATGCGTGTCTACCATGCCCTGGGCAACATGCCCATGGTCTACCAGGTTTACCGCCAGGGGCGCGAGACCGCCGCGCGAATCTTTGGCGATTCCCAGGGCTCCCCCGAGCTGACCGAGCTCTTCCAGCGCCTCACACGGTGAGTACCAGCGTCCGCGCATTTAATAATGAAAATAATGTTAAGTCCGTGCTAGCCATCCAGGTTTGAGGGGCTCCAAGTGCGGGCAGGAGGGCTAACCGTGGGGCCTCAGGCTCAAGGGTCAGGGCACAGCTGGCCGCCTTCCAACCCCTGACCCCTTTCCAAAATTCCCTGGTTTTTAGTCACCTTTGTAACCATTTTGTAACCCCCTGTTATTAAAATTTGTTAATAATCATCTTAAAGTCGCCAGTGATGCTGGTTGAAACATTGTTCAAAGGAGTCAGGCATGCGTTTGGAAGGAAAAGTTTGTATTGTCACGGGTGGGGCCGCTGGTATTGGCAAGGCCACAGCGCTCAAGTTTGCCCGCGAAGGCGCGCAGGTGGTTATCTGCGATGTTAACGAAGAAGCTGGCAACGCCCTGGTGCAGGAATTGGGCAACAACGCGAGCTTTTACAAGGTGAACGTCACCAACCGGCAGGAAGTCCAGGCCTGGATTGACGATGTCGCCGCCAAGTATGGCCACATCGACGTTTTAATCAATAACGCCGGCATCACCCGCGACAGCCAGTTCGTCAAGTATAAGGACGGCCAGCTGGTAGGCCAGATGAGCGAAGAGGCCTTCGACGCGGTCATCGCGGTCAACCTGAAGGGTGTTTTCAACACCACCCAGGCCGTGGTTCCCTACATGATTAAGCAGGGCGGTGGCTCTATCGTCAGTGCCTCCTCCGTGGTCGGCCTGTATGGCAACTTTGGCCAAACCAACTACGCCGCCACTAAGTTTGGTGTGATTGGCATGACCAAGACCTGGGCCCGTGAGCTCGGCAAGTACCAAATCCGTGTCAACGCGGTTGCGCCCGGCTTCATCCTGACCGAAATGGTCCTGAAGATGCCCGAGGACGTCCTCGCCGGCATGGCCAAAAATGCCCCGCTCAAGCGCCTCGGCAAGCCTGAAGAAATCGCCGATGTGTATTGCTGGTTGGCGAGCAACGAATCCTCCTACGTCCACGGCGCGGTTATCAGCGTGGACGGCGGCATCGTTCTCGGTTCCTAAACGGACACCCGGAATAGAAACACAAGAGGTAACATCATGGCCCGATACGCGACAATTATTGGCACCGGAATGTACATCCCGGAAAATGAAATCACCAACACCACCTTCGCCAGCTGGATGGGGGAAGTCAGCCCCAAACTCGCGGATGTGGTGGGTAAGTTTGAAGCCAGCAGTGGCATCAGGACCCGCTTCTACGCCCCCGAAGACTGGGCGACCAGCGACCTCGCTGCCGAAGCCGGCAAAGCGGCCATCGCCGACGCCGGCCTAAAGCCGGAAGACATCGACCTGGGCATCGTTGGCACCGACAGCCCCGATTACATCACCCCCGCCACCTCGGTGGTCACGCAATACAAGCTGGGCTGCGTCAACGCCGGCACCTGGGACGTGGGCTGCGCCTGCGCCTCCTTCCCCACCGCGATGGCCCAGGCCGCGGGTTTGATAGCCGTCAACCCACACATGAAATATATCCTGGTCATTGGCGCGTACATGATGCACAAGCTCGCGGATAACAAGCGCGACGTCACCGCCTTCTTCTATGGCGATGGTGCCGGCGCGGCCGTGGTGGGTGCTTCCGATAAACCCGGCTACATCTCCACTTCCATCAAGGCCGATGGCTCTTATCACAAGCATTGGGGTATCTACTCCGGTGGCACCTACGAGCCCGCCACGGTTGAAAGCGTGGAAGCCGGCCGCACCAAGGTGAAATTGGTTACCCCCTTCCCGCCCACCGTCAACCACGAAGGCTGGCCTGCCCGCGTGCGCGAGTGCGCCGCCAATGGTGGCTTTGACCTGCAGGAAATCGACCATATCATCTTCACCCAGGTGAACATTAACAGCATCAAGCTCGTGATGGATAACCTCGGTCTGCCCGTTGAAAAAGCCCACCATGTCATGGACAAGTGGGGCTACATGGGTTCGGCCTGCCTCCCGATAGCTTTCCACGATGCCATCCAGGAAGGCAAGATTAAATCCGGAATGCGCGTTGTGTTCTGCGGGTCTGGCGTTGGTTACAACCAGGCAGCCACCTGCTACATCATGCCATAACCGCCAAGATACTGGAGCGACATGAATCCATTGGATGAGTACAAAAGCAAACTAATCTCGCTGGAAGAAGCCGTCGGCATGCTTCAGTCCAACCAAACGGTTGGCATCGGCATTGCCGCCTCCGAACCTGTTGGGTTGCTGGGCGAAATGGCCAAACAGGCGGAACGGCTCGAAAACGTCACCCTGTGGACCTGCCTGCCCATGCGGGCCTACGACATTTTCATGCAGCCGGAGATGGACGGGCATTTCTTCAATGAAAACTGGTTTTATGGCGCTCCTGATAGGAAAGTTCATCCTGAAGGGCGTGTCTCCTACACGCCCAATAACCTCCACCTAGCCGCCCAGGACAAGCTGTATGGAACCGGGGGCAAGCTGAACGTCTTTTTGGGCACCTGCACGCCGCCCAATGAGAATGGCTACGTGTCCATCTCCCTGGGCGCGGTGGTTGAACGCGAACTGATTGACGCAGCGGACCTGGTGGTTTTGGAAGTCAACCGCAAGCTGCCCTGGACCGAAGGGGATACCGTCATTCCCCTGTCCCTGGCCGACTATTTCGTGGAGTACGATACCGACCTGGTCACAACCGGCACGGACGTCCCCACTGAGATTGAAGAAAAAATTGGCCGCTTCATTGCCAACTACATCGAAGACGGCTGCACCCTCCAGCTTGGCATCGGCGGCATGCCGACCGCCATCGCCGGCTTCATCGCCGACCGCCGCCACCTCGGCATCCACACCGAATTGCTCGTGGATGGTGTTTACAAGCTCTGCGAAAGTGGCGCTGTGGACAACAGCTTCAAAACCCTGCACCCCGGCAAGTTCGTGGCCACCTTCGCGCTTGGTTCCCAGTCCCTCTACGATTTCATGGACCACAACCCGGATGTCCTCATCATGCGCGGCAGTTACGTCAATGACCCCTACGTCATCGGTCAAAACTATAAGATGATTTCCATCAACACCGCCATCCAGGTGGATATCCTCGGCCAGGTCTGCTCCCAAAGCCTTGGCACGCGCCATTTCAGCGGTACGGGTGGCCAGCTCGATACCCACCGCGGCGCGCAAATGTCCAAGGGCGGGCGCGGCATCATCGCCCTGCGCTCCACAGCCAAGAACGGCACCATTTCCACCATCGTCCCCACCCTGGCCCCCGGCTCCGGCGTCACCGTCCCCAGCCAGGATGTTGATACCATCGTGACGGAGTATGGCACTGCGGAATTGCGCGGCCTTTCGGTCAAGAAACGCATGGAAGCCCTGATTAACATCGCCCACCCCGACTTCCGCGAATCCATTCGCGAAGAAGCCCACCGCCTCGGCATCGTGCCGGACAAGCGCTATTTCTAAACCAGGAAGGATGTTGATATGGACGAAGCCCTCATCGGCAAATGGATTGAAGCTGACGACCAGTCCTATCCGGGCCTGACCTTTGAGTTTTTTCCGGATGGCGCTTTCGAAGCCAATTACGATGGCCTGGCCATCACCTCGGGTGGCACCTACACCACGCATGGCAACGAAATTGACATGAATCAAACACATCACAATTTTGGCCTGGTGGGCAAGTTCCACGGCCTGTTCCAGGTGAACGGCAACGAACTCCGCATGATTTTGGTCGCCACGGGTGAGCACGATCGCCCGACCGACCTGACCGGCGCGGTTATCTATTACAAATCTGAAAAGTAAAAGGAATACCATGACGAAAAAACTCTCTCGCGGGGTCGCAGTTGTCGGTGTAGGTATGAGCAAGTTTGGCGCCTTCCCCGAAAAGCACTCGCGCGACCTGTTTGTGGAAGCGTACCAGGAGCTCAAGCAGTCCGTTCAGAATGGTTTCGATCCCAAAGAGATCGAAGCCTTCTACATGGGCAATTTCAGCTCAGACCATTTTGAAAACCAGGCCCATCTCGCCCCCATCGTGGCCAGCTGGGTGGGTTTATCCCCGGTGGCCAGCATGCGCATTGAAGACGCCTGCGCCAGCGGTGGGGTTGCCCTGCGCCAGGCTGTTTTGGCCATCGCCTCCGGCCAATGCGACGTCGTCCTGGTCGGCGGTCTTGAAAAGATGACCGACCTTTCAGCCGCCCGCGTCACCGACGCCCTGGCCCTGGCTGCCGATACGATGTTCGAAGTCCCCGCCGGCTTCACCTTCCCTGGCTTTTACGCCAGCATGGCCACAGCCTACCTGGACCAATATCACGCGGACCCCGACGCCCTCCTGAAAGTTGGCATCAAGAACCATGAAAACGGCGCCTTGAATGAAAAAGCCCAGTTCGGTCAGCGCATCAGCGACGTCATGGCTTCCAAGAAGGCCAAGGCCGCCCAAAAGGGCCTGCCCATCCCCGAGTGGGCTGACGAGATGGACTTCATGAAGGACCCCAAGGCCAACCCCATGATTGCCTGGCCACTGCGCCTGTTCGATTGCTCCCCCGTCTCCGACGGTGCTGCCGCTGTCCTGCTGGTCAGCGAGGAGCTCGCCCAAAAGTACACCGACCACCCGATTTACATCATTGGCGCTGGCCAGGCCAGCGATGGCGCCCTGGCTGAGCGCGATTCGCTCAGCAGCGTCCCCTCTGCCGCCCACGCCGCGGCCCAGGCCTACGAGATGGCCGGTCTGACCCCCGACGATATCGATTTCGCCGAAGTGCACGATTGCTTCACCATCGCGGAAGTGATGGCCACCGAGGATTTGGGCTTCTTCCCCCGCGGTGAGGGCTGGAAAGCCGCCATGGCCGGCGAAACCGCCCGCGACGGCAAGCACCCGGTCAACACCAGCGGTGGCCTAAAAGCCAAGGGGCATCCAGTGGGTGCCTCCGGGGTGGCCCAGGTGGTTGAAATGTGGAAACAGCTAAACGGACTGGCCGGCGGGCGTCAACTGACCCCCCGCCCAACCGTTGGCCTCACCCACAACGTCGGCGGCACAGGCCAGACTTGCGTTGTGCATATCTTTGAGCGAAGGAGTTAACATGGCCGAATGCAATCTGGAATCCAAGGCCTTTTATAACGCAATCCACCAGGATGTTCTCATCGGCTCGCGCTGCAAAGACTGCGGCCATGTCAGCATCCCCCAGCGCCTGATTTGCCGGGTGTGCCATTCAGACCAGGCCGAGCAAATTGAATTCAGTGGCTTCGGCACACTGGCGACTTTCACCGTCATCTATGTCCCGCCCACCGAAATGGTCGAAGCCGGCTACAACGCCAAAAACCCCTATTGCGTGGGCATCGTTGCCCTTGAAGAAGGGCCGCGCATCAGCGCTCAAATCGTCGGGCTGGACCTGGCCGATCCGGGTAAAATTAAGATTGGGATGCCAGTCCGCAAGACGGTTGTCGAACGCGGACCCGAAGACAAGCGTAAGAAAGTCCTGGCTTTCGAGCCGGCCTAAGGAGAGGCCCCTTGCCCAAAGTCCTAGTCAACGGGATTAACCTGTATTACGAGCTCCATGGCCCGGAGGATGGCGACGTACTGGTGCTGTCCAACGGCATCATGATGAGCACCGCCAGCTGGGCGCTGCAAACGCGCGTTTTGGAAAAGCACCTGCACGTTTTGCTCTACGATTGCCGCGGCATGTGGCAGTCCGACCATCCCGCCGGCCCATACAACATGGAACAGCACGCGGACGATCTGGCCGGCCTCCTGGATGCCCTGGGCATCCAAAAAGCCCACATCGGCGGCATCTCGTATGGCTCTGAAATCAGCCTGGTTTTCGCGCTGCGCTATCCCGAACGGACGCAATCGTTGCTTGTGATTGACGGTGTCTCCGAGGTGCCTCCTTTCCTGAAGGCCCAAACCTACCCCTGGCGCATGGCTGCTGAACGCAACGACCCGGAACTGCTCCTGCGCACGTCCGTGCACATGAACTTTTCCGAGGGTTGGATGGCCGCCAACCAGGCCTACATCGACGCCTCTGTTGCCGCGTACAGCCGGCTGGACATGCCTTCCTTCATCAGCATGATGGATAGCTTTGCCAGTTACAACATCACGGACCGTCTTTCTGAAATCAAGTGCCCCACGCTCATCGCGGTGGGAGAGGAAGACCTAATCAAGGGCCGGCGTTACGCGGAAATCATGACGGCCCGCATCCCCCAGGCGGAATACATGGTTGTGCCCGGTGCCGGCCACGCCCTCTGCCTGGACAAACCGGATGCGCTAAACACCCTCCTGCTGGGTTTCGTACTCAAGCATGGAGCCAACTAATGTGAGGATCAGGGCCCAGGGCTTCCACCAAAGTTGCCCTTGCCTTGCCAACAACAAACACTATTTTTAAGGAGAAAAATGAAAAAGTCGTTTGCGTTTATTGTTTCAATGCTGTTGGTGGCGGCGTTGGTGTTGAGCGGTTGTGTTCAGACTGTTGAACCCACCCAGGCTCCCACCGAAGCCCCAACCGAAGCCCCAACCGAGGCCCCTGTCGTGACCGAAGCCCCGACTGAAGCCCCAACCGAAGCCCCGACCGAGGCGCCCGTTGCCGAACTCGGCCCAGTCCTGAAGATTGGCCAAATCGGTATGATGTCTGGTGCCATGGCCCTCTACGGCCTGCAGCAGCAGCGCGGTTTCCAGATGGGCCTCAAGTACATGTCTGGTGGTAAAACCGACGACCAGGGCCGTTACATCATCGCCAACCGCCCCGTGGAAGTCATCGTCAAAGACGACGAAGGTAATCCCGAGAAGGCCGTTTCCCTGGCCCTCGAACTGATTGAAAAAGACGGTGTTGAACTGCTGCAGGGTCCTGTGTCCTCCGCCAGCGCCATCGCCCTCACCAACGTCGCCCTCGAGAACAAGATTATCCTCATGGTCGATCCCGCCGCCTCTTACTACACGACCGGCGCCTACTTTAACCCCTACGTGTTCCGCACCTCCCGCACCAGCTTCGATGACACCCTCATCATCGCCAAGTACCTTGTGGAAAACGTTGGACCCTCCTTCGCCCACATCTATGTCGACAATGCCTTCGGCCAGGGTTCCAATGCGGCCCTCAAGTACTCTGTCGAAAAATTCGGTGGCGAACTGATTGCTGAAATCGCTGCCCCCTTCGAGACCACCGACTTCAGCCCCTACGTGCAGCAGGCTATGGATAGCGGCGCCAAGAACCTGTTCCTGACCTGGTCCGGAACCGGCTACATCACCCTCTTCCAGGCCCTCGCCGACGCGGGCGCCCTCGAGAGTATGACCGTTGGTACTGGCTTCGGCGATAACGCCTCCTTCACCGCCGTCTTTGGCGAGGAAGTACTTGGCCAGGTTGGTCTGAACGTCTACCACTACACCGTCCCCAATAATCCTGTCAACGATTGGCTGGTCGAGAATCACTTCGAAACCTACAAGGGCGAAGCGGACGCGGCTTACAATGCCTATCCTGACCTGTTCACCGCTGGTGGCATGGCTTCCGCCATCGCCCTGGCCTCCGCCCTCGAGAAAACCGGTGGCGATGCCTCTGGTGATGCCATGATCCCCGCCCTCGAAGGCCTGACCTTCGAAGGTCCCAAGGGCACCTACCACATCCGCCCCGAGGACCACGTCTGCGAACAGCCGATGAACATCCTCAAGCTGGTCAACCTCAATCCTGACCTGGACGGCGACGGTATTAACGAATATCACTTCTTCGAGACTGTCTACGTCTCCAAGTACGACGAACTCGGTGTCCCCTGCACGCTCGTTGGTGACTACGCCTCCCGCTGCGGCGACCTGCCTGTTCTGCCTGCCCAATAAAAATCGGGTACTGTTAAACCTGGGGAGGAACTCCGGTTCCTCCCCAGCTCCCAATCGATATCTTGTCCCCGGCGCAGACCCTCCAATTCGCTGTGGCAAACAGGTTGTTTCTTGAAATTAGGGCCTTATTTCATTTATTATTGCGGTTCAATTTTTACCAGTCTTCAAGAAACAGAAAAGGAACATTTATGACCAGTGACATCATTTTGGAAGCTGTAGGCCTTTCCAAGGTTTTCGGCGGATTGGTGGCGGTGGATAATGTCAGCATCCAAATCCGCAGGCAGTCCATGCACGCCATCATCGGCCCGAACGGCGCCGGCAAGACCACGCTCTTCAACCTGTTAAGCGGCGTGATGCCGCCCACCACCGGCCAGGTACTCTACAAGAGCCAGGACATCACCCACATTTCCCCCCAAAAAAGAGCGGCGCTTGGCATTGGTCGCTCCTACCAAATCACCAACATCTTCCCCAATCTGACCGTGTTGGAAAATATCCGTCTGGCGGCGCAGGCCACCGGCAAGGATAACTTCCGCATGTTCAAGCTCGCGGATAACTTCCGCGGCTATATCGACCGCGCGGAGGGGGTCATCGATACTGTCGGCCTCACCGGGCGCGAATTAGTTATCGCCCGCAACCTGCCCCATGGTGAAAAGCGCAAGCTGGAGCTGGGTATCATGATTGCCTGCGACCCTGAGCTCCTGCTTTTTGACGAGCCCACCGCCGGCATGTCCTCGGAACAGGTTCCCGAGCTGATTAACATCATTAATAAGGTCGTCCAACAAAAGGAACGCACCGCCATCCTTGTGGAGCACCGCATGGATATGGTCATGTCCATTTCCGACACGATTACGGTGATGAACCAGGGGCGCATCCTGGCCGAGGGCAGTCCACACGAGATTGCCAACAACCGCCAGGTGCAAACGGCCT
>ERZ1645192.2213-NODE-2213-length-16150-cov-33.440820_pt1 | contig 16150 bp, 16 predicted proteins | sample MGYA00575354_ERZ1645192 | MGnify/ENA primary metagenome ERZ1645192 (study PRJEB40844, sample SAMN11349763) | freshwater sediment metagenome | isolation source: river sediment | host: Sediment | place: India: Faizupur Khadar , New Delhi | collected 2017-02-21 ... | reverse complement strand
AGTTGTTGTAGCGCCCCACCGTCTGCGGCCCCAGGATCAGCTTGACCTCCGCCACCGAGCGCAGCGGCACCATCTCGCCGTTGGCGTTGCGCACGTGGATGCGGAAGATGTCCGGCACCTCGTCTCGGTCGCGCCCCTCCGCCTGGACGTTCACCTGCCAGGTGCGCCCGAACAGGTTGAAGTCGTTGGTGTAGAAGCCCCCGAGGGTCGCCTGCAGGGCGTTGAAGACGTCCGATACCGCGACCCCCAGGGTCTGCACCTTGTCCCGGTCGAGGTCGAGGTAGAGCTGTGGGGTGTTGGCCGAGTACGAGGTGAAGACCGCCGAGAGCTTCGGGTCCTGGTTGGCGGCCACCACCAGCCCCCGCGCCACGGCCGCGAGCTCGGTCGGCTTGCCGCCCCGCAGATCCTCCAGCTGGTACTCGAAGCCGCCGCCGGTGCCGAGGCCGATGATCGGCGGCACGTTGAAGGCGAACACGTTGGCGTCCGGCAAGGCCCGGAACTCCCCGCGCAGCCGGGCCAGGATCGCGTGCACGTCCTCACCGGGGGCCCCGCGCTCCGCGAAGGGCTTCAGCAGGACGATGAAGTAGGCGCTGTTCGACTTGTTCAGGGCATCGAGCGTGCTGTAGCCAACGACCGAGCTGACGTCCGAGACACCCGGGGTCTGCAGCAGCATCCGCTCGACGCGCTCGGCCACCCGCAGGGTACGGTTGACCGACGAGCCCTCGGGGAGCTGGACCTCCACGAAGAAGGCCCCCTGGTCCTCCTCCGGGAGGAAGCCGGTCGGCGTGACCTTGAACAGGTAGCCGACGCTGGCGAAGACCACGCCGAGGAACACCAGGGAGAGCGCAGCCCGCCGCACCAGCACCCGGGTCGCGGCCGCGTAGCCGTCGCGGGCCATGTCGATGGCGCCGAGCACGTAGCGCATCGGCCCCCGGTGCGGGCCGTGGTGGGGGTGCAGGAACACCGCGCAGAGCGCCGGCGAGAGCGTGAGGGCGTTCAGCGCCGAGATCACCATCGACACCGAGACCGCCACCGCGAACTGCTGGTAGAGCTGGCCGGTGATCCCGGGGATGAACGCCACCGGCACGAACACGGACAGCAACACCAGGGTGATGGCGAGGATCGGGGCGGTGATCTCCTCCATCGCCCGCTTGGCCGCCTGGGCGGGCGAGAGCTCGGGGTGCTCGCCCATGACCCGCTCGACGTTCTCCACCACCACGATGGCGTCGTCGACCACGATGCCGATCGCGAGCACCAGCGCCAGCAGCGAGACCATGTTGGCCGAGAACCCGAGCGCCAGCATGATGGCGAAGGTGCCGATCAGCGACACCGGCACTGCGATCAGCGGGATCAGCGTCGCCCGCAAGTTCCCGAGGAACAGGTACACCACGATCACGACCAGGACGAAGGCCTCGAGGAGGGTGTGAATCACCTCCTCGATGCTCTGGCGCACGAAGCTCGTGGAGTCGTAGGTGACCTTGTAGGTCATGTCCTGGGGGAAGCGCTCGGCGGCACCCTCCAGGTAGCGGCCGACCCCGTCCGCCACGTCGAGCGCGTTGGCACCCGGGGCGAGGAAGACCGCGATCAGGGCACCGGGGCCGCCGTTGAAGCGTCCGACCGCGTCCTGGGTCTTGGCCGCCAGCTCGACTCGCCCGATGTCGCGGATGCGCACGAACGACCCGTCCGGGTTCGCCCGCACCACGATGTGCCCGAACTCCTCCACGTCGACCAGCCGGCCCTGGGTCTGGATGTTGAGCTGGAACAACTGGTCGTCCGCCATCGGCTGGGCGCCGGTCCGGCCCACCGCCGCCTGCACGTTCTGGCCCTGGATCGCCTGGACCACGTCGTTCGGGGTGATACCCAGGCTGGTCAGGCGGTCGGTCTCGAGCCACACGCGCATGCTGTAGTCGAGCCCGCCGAACAGGAATGCGTCGCCCACCCCGCGGATCCGCTTGATGTTGTCGAGCAGGTTGATGGTGACGTAGTTCGACAGGAACAGGTTGTCGTGGGTGCGCTCGGGGGAGTAGACGCTGATGACCTGGAGGATGGCGGAGGACTTCTTCTTGACCGTGAGGCCCTGGCGGCGGACCTCCTCGGGCAGCTTCGGCTCGGCCAGCGAGACCCGGTTCTGCACGTTGACGGTGTTGATGTCCGGGTCGGTGCCGACGGCGAAGCTGATGTTGAGCGTGTAGCTCCCGTCGCTGCCGCTGGTCGACTTCATGTACAGCATGTTGTCGACGCCGACCACCTGGGACTCGATCGGCTGCGCGACGCTCTGCTCCACCACCTCGGCGCCGGCTCCGGGGTACGAGCCCTTGACCTCGACCACGGGCGGAACGATGTCCGGGAACTGGGCGACCGGGATGGCCTTGAGCGCAATCAGTCCGGCGAGCGTGATGACGATCGAGATGACGATCGCGAGCCGCGGCCGGTCGATGAAGGTTGCAGAGATCATTTCGCGTCACCTGCGGGCTTCGCCGGTGCCTCCGTCGCGCTGACGGCGATGCCGGGGCGCACCTTCTGGACCCCGTCGACGACCACCCGGTCGCCCTCGGCCACGCCCTTCTTCACCGGCACCCGGCCGTCAATCGCAGGCGCGCTCTCGATGCGGCGCACCTGCACCTTGCTCTCGGCGTCGACCACCAGCACGTAGAGGCCCGCCTGGTCGGCCAGGATCGCCTGCTGCGGCACCACCAGCGCCCGCTGCGGCTTGGCCGCCTCGGCCACCGCCGTCACCAGCCCGCCGTCGATCAGCAACCGGTCCGGGTTCGGCAGCTCGGCCCGGATCAGCAGGGTGTCGGTGCCGGGGCTCACCTCCACGTCGATGAAGTTGAGGGTTCCCGTGTGGGCGTAGAAGGAGCCGTCGGCGAGCCGCAGCTTGACCTTGACCGCGCGGGGGTCCTCGCCCTTCTCCGCCTGCTGCCGGCGGAGCTCCAGGATCAACCGATAGCTGACGGGGAAGACGACGTAGGTCGGGTCCTGACGGACCAGGGTCGCGAGCGGCTCGCTCGAGGGGCTGACGAAGCTCCCCACCGAGTAGGCGGCCGCGCCGATGCGTCCCGACAACGGGGCCTTGACGTCGGTGTAGCTCAGGTCGAGCTCGGCCTTCTCCAGCCCGGCCTGGCTCTGCATCAGGGCGCCCCGGGCCTCGGTGTGCTTGGCGACCCGCAGGTCCAGGTCGTTCTGGGCGGCGGCCTGCTTCTTGACCAGCTCGCGGAAGCGGTCGACCTCGACCTCGGCCAGCTTCAGCGCCCCCTGGGCGCGCTCGATGGCGCCCTTTGCGTCCGCCACCGCGGTCTCGTAGGGGGGCTTCTCGATGACGAACAGCAGGTCCCCCTCCTTGACGTCCGCCCCCTCCTGGAACAGCCGCTTCTCGAGGAACCCCTGCACTCGCGTGCGCAGGTCCACCTTGTCCATGGCCTGGATCCGTCCGGTGAAGCTCTGGGTCGGCGTCACGTCTTCCATCACCGCGCGCACGACGGTCACGGCCGGTGGCGACGCGGCCGTCGGCAAACCCGTCGGCTCGCCCTTGCCACAGCCTGCGAGCAGTGCCACCAAGACGATGGGAAGCCACCCGCGGGCGGCGCTTGACACGGTCATGTCACTGTCCCTCGATGATTGCGACGTGATCCAGTTCAGGAGACCCATCCGGGCACCGCGCGAGGGCAATCCGCGTCGTGGACGACGCCTCGTGCCGGGCACGTGGTGGGGCTCATGGGGACACAAACCCCCGCTTGATCGCCCAGCGCACCAGCTGCGCGGTGCTGCGCAGGCCGAGCGAGTCCGTCATCTGGTACTTGTGAAACTCCACGGTACGGTGCGAGATGTTGAGCCGGCGGGCGATCTCCTTGGCCGAGCAACCGTCCTGGAGGCTCGGATCGAACCCGACTCCGTCATCCTGTACGACGAGCTGCAGGCCCTGGTCGACGCCCGCGAGGGAGACGTGCACCCGCGTGGGGCCTGCGTGCCGCACGACATTGCGCAGCGCCTCCTGGGCAACGCGATAGAGGCAGAACGCGACGGCGGGCGGGACCAAGGGGGGCAGGTCGCGCAGGCTCAGCTCCGCCGGAGCCGACCGGACGTAATTGAAGGTAAGGAGCAGGATGAGCACGGCCTCCGCGGTGACGAGCCCGAACACGCCAACGACCTGCCAGCGATACTGCTCCCAGAAGGTGGGCTGGCGAAACCGGACCTCGCTGCCAACGGGCAGGTCAGCCTCTCGAATGCGCCAGCGCTGGAGCTCCCGCCAGTCGAACACGGGCGGTCTCGGCCTCACCGGCGGCAACCGAATGCCGCCGGGCCACCGACCGCAACCAGCAGGTCGATCGGTCGCGCCGCGTGGAGCGTGTTCGCGTAGTGCACCACCGGGTCATCTCGCTGCCCTTCCCCGAACAACCTGCTCTCGAGGGTGGCCTCCTGAAACTCGATCGGGTCCGGCGAGTCGCGCACCAGCACCGTGCGAAACGCTGACGAAAAGACCTGAAACGGCCCGAAATCGCGGCCGAAGGAGTGGAGGATGGGCACCCGCCGGGAAGCCGCCGCGGCAAGGTCCGGCACACCCAGGACCAGCAACAGACAGGCAGTAACCATCAGACGCCCGGGCGTCATGGAGCAGCGAGCCCCTTCCCCCGGCCAACCCAGTGCGACTCCCCCGCCCGGCCAGCGAGGAACGGGCTGCGCGGGTAGGCGTCCGGCGGCCATGCAGTGTCCGAGTGGTGTCCGGCTCAGCTCGGAACATAGCACGCCGGCGAACCCATGCCACCCGTACTGGGGGGAGACCCGCAGTTATACGAGGTCACCCCCGCCCGCCCTGGTCCGAGACTCCCCTGCCGGGGGGGCTATCCTTCCTGCGTAAGACGATACTGGCAGGGATCATGCCCCTGACGACCGTTCCGCTGGCCATCGACAGCCTGGTACGGTTCGCGAAGGAGTAGCGCGCGTACCAGTCGGGCTACCAGGCGGGCGCGACCAGCCGCTGAGGGCTACGCAACACCAGACTCGAACGGCGACCGCCGTCATCCACCCGATTCGCTCGGTCTTCATAGTGCGCGGCCTGCGGATAGCAGGGCCGTGGCGCTCGGGGCCCCGCGTGGGTCAGGGGGGTTGCGTTCACAGCCCGCCACCCCACCGGTACTGCCACGCAATGCCGTAGAGGTCGTAGCTGTTGCCGGTGCGCGCGGACGCCCCACTGCTCGCGTAGAACTTGATGGAGTGGCGCGCGTCGAGTGGCTCAATACTCTGGGCCTGGGCCGGGGACCCGGCTGCCAGCAGCCACCATACCGCGACGGCCAGAAGGATCTGCACGCCGTACTTCTTCTTCCGAAAACCCACACCTCCTCAGGGTCCCACCGACTCGCCGTGAACCGTCGCGCCCTGAAAGGTATCCGCAGCGTCTCCCTGCCCGGGGGCAGGATGGACCGGGGCGAACTTTGCGGCGTAGGCGCGCACTGCCTCGCCCACGGTCGGGAAGCACAGCAGGTCCGGGACACCGGTGGCGAAACCGCCCAGGGCGGAAAGCACTCCGCCTGGGCCGCTCGCGCTCATCCCGCCAGCTCTACGGCTTCCTCTACGGCTTCGAGACCACGTAGCTCACCTGGTCGCCCTTGAAGTACGGGCGGTAGTAGGTCGGGCCGAGCTTCAGGTACTCGACCCCCCCGATGGTCTCGGTCCTGTGCCCATCCGGCAGGTAGGGTACCTCCGTACCGACAGGCGGGTCGGCCACCACGTACTTGTCGGTCTTCTCGTTGTAGAGGAAGAACGCGCCCTCGAAGTAGCAGTAGCCCTCCTCCTTCGGCCCGTAGACGATGGTGCACTTGACCGGCGGCGCGTCGACCACCGCGCCGACCGGGGCCGGGGCGGTCACGTAGCCCTGACCCGAGGGCGCCGGCTGGTAGAAGGCCCCCCCGTAGTACTGGTAGGGCACCGCGGAGCCCGCCACCGGCACCGCGACCGTGCCCGCGGGCGGCGAGTTCACCGCCGCGCCAATGGCGTACCCGGCCACCGCGCCGACGATGCCCCACAGCCACTCGTCGTCATCGTCGTCGTCCCAGTCGCCCCAGTAGTGGTGGTCGTCGTAGACGTCCTCCCACAGGTCGCGCCGCTCGTCGGCGAGGTCGCCGATGAAGTCCTGGCGGTTCTCCTGCATCTCCCTCCGGAAGTCCTGGCGGTTCTCCTGCAGGTCCTCGAGCGCCTTCTGACGCTCCCCGCGCCGCTCCTCGCGGTTAGCCTGCCACTCCTGGCGGTTGTCGTTGATCTGCTGCTGACGCTCATCGCGCCGCTGGGCCGTGTCCTGCTGGCGCTGGTCACGCTGCGCCGTCCGCTCCTCCTGGCGCGTGCCTCGCTCGCCCTGGCGCTCTTCCTGGCGCGTGCCGCGGTCGGCCTCGCGCGTCTCGCGGCTGCTGGCCCGGTCCTCCTGGCGCGTCGCGGCCCGGTCACCGCCGGCCCGGTCCTGGGCCTTGACCCGGTCGAGGCGCGCCTGCTGGTCACCGGCCGCGCCCGCGGCCAGGTCGGGCCGCTTGCCCGCCGCCCGGTCCTGCGCCTGGCGGTCGCCCATCGCCGCCCGCTGGGTCTGCTCGCGCGTGCCGCGCGTCTGCTCCCGGCTTTCGAGCCGCTGGCGGCTGACGTCCGCGGTCGCCGGGCGCGCCGCTGCCTCCGGACGGGCCGCCGGGCGCTGCATCCCGCCGCCCGAGAACTGCGCGGACGTGGACCGCTCCGCGCTCGCTGACCGGAACGACCCGCCGCGGTCGGCGCTCGAGGCCCGCGGCTGGCGGTCGATGCTGCTCGGCGCGCGCTGGGCGCGCGCCGCACCGCCGCCTGCGCCGCCACCGCGGCTGAATCCGCCGCCACCTCCGCGGCCGCCGCCACCGCCAGCACCGCGAGCGGACGCTTCACCCGAGCCGTCGATGACCGGCCCGAACGCGACCGGCCCCCCCACCAGCAGGCCCGCCAGCACCCCGTACACCAGGCCCCGGACGAGCGGACGTCCCTGACGCGAGCAACTCATGGCCTCTTCCCTCCTTCCGAGGCCCCGGCCCCCTGGAACTCGACCTTCACCGCCCCCGGCGGTGGCGAGAACGCGAACGTCGTCGGCTCGATCTGGGGCTCGAAGCTCCAGTCGCTCAGCACCGCCTCGTAGCGCGGCACGCCCGGGAGCGCGCGGTAGTCGATGACCACCTTGCGCAGCAAGGGAACCTCGCCCATGTCGAGCCACACCTGGACGTCCGCGCCGTCGCCGACGAACACCAGGTGGTGGTGGAACCCACCGTTGAAGTAGTGCCGGCCGGCGTAGTGGCCGGTGCGGGTGAGCTCGGCCAGCCCAGCGCAGGGCTTGCTGCGGGCGAGGTCGCTGAGCGGGATGGTGAGGCCCCGCCCCTCCGCCGCATCGAGCATGCCGTCGAGGGTCGGCGGCGCCTGGAATACCGCGTACAGCCCCCGGTCCGGGTCATGGGCGGTAAGGGTCTTGCCGTCGAAATAAAATGAGCGCGCGCCCTTGTCGCTCTCGGCGTCGACCCGCATCCGGTCCGGGCGCTCGACCCGCACCTCGCCCGACTTGTGGTACTGGACCCGGGTGCCGCTCTTCAGAACCTCGTCGAAGCTCGCATCGATCTGGAAGGAGAACCGGTCGGCGGCCTTCAGCAACCCGCAGAAGTCCACCATCAGCCGCTCCGCCGCCCGATCGATGACCCGCCCCGGCACCGCAGCTTCTGCTGCCGCCGGGGCCGCGGTTCCGACTGCTGGCGTCGCGGCAGCGGGCGGATCGGCCGCCAGCGCCAGCGCCGGGGTCAACAACCATCCCATCACGCCTGCCCATCGAAGATGTGTCACGGCAACCCCTCCCGCTCGACAGGCCCTCGCCGCCATCAGCGCCCCTGCATGCTCGAGGCGAGGACGGTCGCGCCGCTCGCTGCCAGTTGGTCGATGAGGGGCTTCACGGTCTGCAGGGTCACCTTGTCCTGTGCGCCCCCCTTGACCTTGATGTTCTCGCCTGTGCCCTCCCGCACCGCCACCGCAAGCCGCTCGCCGCTCAGGCTGTCCGTCACCTCGGCCTCGACGAACAGCCGTACGTCCTTCGAGCGTAGCCCAGCCACCTCCGCCGCAGCGGTCGCGGCCAGGGCCACCGGAAGGTACTGATAAAAGGCCAGGTCGGCGCTCTCCGCCTTCACGCCGGTGAGCGCCGTGCGCACCCGGGCCACGCCCGGCCCAGGGCTTTTCGCAAGCTCGACCCGCTTGCCCAGTTCCCTGCGCCAGGCCTGGTCCATGTAGCCCTGGATCTGCTTGAGCGTCGCGGCGTCGACCTTCTCGCTGGGCTGCGGCGCGGGGTAGAGCTGGACCGGGTCCACCAGTACCGCCTTGTACGCACCCGTGGAAAGCGCGGGGCTGACGTAGCGGCTCACGGTTCCGTCGGCGTCCTTCTGCTCCTGCATCACGGGCTCGTCCTTGATAAAGCCCGAGTGCTGCGGCCCGGTGCTCGCGCACCCCGTGACCGCTGCCAGCAGCACCGCTGTCAGCGCAAACGATCTGGCACGCATTCTCGTGACCTCCTCATCAACTGATGTGTTTTCTCAACAGCTTTTGCCGCGGCTGGCCGCGCCTGCGCTTGCGCAACAGGCGCAGCCGCCAGCTCGTTTGGCGGTCGCGACTATCTCCGTGAGCATAGTCCAAGCTCGCTGGGCGGGTACTCGGAGTTCTACCTGCTCTCCACGCCTCGACGGGCCGTGAGGGGCGCATCCATACTTGACCTGAGAGACGGAGGGGCACCGATGAAACGCGACAAAGAGAGCAAAGCGACCCCGGCGGAGGATTCCGGGTCCGGCGCAGAGGGCGAGAGGATGAAGGAAGCCCGCGACCGCGGCCGACCCTGGAAGAAGTGGGGCCCCTACCTCTCCGAGCGGCAGTGGGGGACGGTGCGCGAGGACTACAGCGAGAACGGCGACGCCTGGAACTACTTCAGCCACGACCAGGCGCGGTCGCGCGCGTACCGCTGGGGCGAGGACGTCAAGGAGTACTACTTCTACCTCGATTCGACGCCCACCCACTCGTACATGAATATCTGTACAAGTACCCCCAGGCGGCCTACCCCTACGCCGACCTGATCGAGGGCAACCGCAGCCGCGGGCGCGAAGAGGCGGAGTACGAGCTGCTCGACACCGGGGTGTTCGAGGGCGACGCCTGACGACCGCCGCGCCGGCCCGTGGCGCCAAGCCGTTCGTGGACTTCGAGCGCGTGCTCGCCGAGCACCGGGTGGAGCCCTGGTCACCCGCCGACCAGCGACGCCAGGTGCGCAACGGCGAGTGGTTCCACATGTACAACGACGACATCATCTCGATGCCGGACAAGTGGGAGTACCCCTGGTTCGCCGCCTGGGACCTGGCCTTCCACATGCTGCCGCTCGCGATGGTCGACCACGACTTCGCCAAGGCGCAGCTCGATCTCATGCTGCGCAACGAGTACCTGCACCCGAACGGCCAGATCCCGGCCTACGAGTGGAACTTCGGCCACGTCAACCCGCCCGTGCACGCCTACGCGACGATTCAGATCTATCTCGGCGACAAGGAGCGCAACGGCGGCACCGGCGACATCGACTTCCTGAAGTACGCCTTCTCCAAGCTGCTGGTGAACTTCACCTGGTGGGTCAACCGCAAGGACCGCGCCGGCAACAACGTGTTCGAGGGCGGCTTCCTCGGTCTCGACAACATCGGCGTGTTCGACCGCAGCTCGCCGCTGCCCACTGGCGGCTGTCTCGAGCAGGCGGACGGCACCGCTTGGATGGCCTTCTTCAGCCAGCAGATGCTGCGGATCGCGGTCGAGCTGGCGCTGCACGACCCGCTCTACGAGGAGTTCGTCTGCCGCTTCTTCCAGCACACCATGTGGATCGCCGGCGCCATGGACCGCATGGGCGAGCACCACGACGAGATGTGGGACGAGGCGGACGGCTTCTTCTACGACGTGCTGCGCTTCCCCGACGGCGAGGGCATGCGGATCAAGGTCCGCTCGATGGTCGGCCTGCTGCCCATCGCCGCGGTCGCGGTGTTCGAGGAGGACATCCTGGAGCGCCTGCCGGCCTTTCGGGCCTTCGCGGGCGACTTCCTGGGCCGCCACCCCGAGCTCGCTGCGAACGTGCACATGCCCGCCACCCCCGGGGTCGCCGGGCGGCGACTGCTCTCCATCGTCAACGAGGGAAAGCTCCGGCGGATCCTCGCCCGGATGCTCGACGAGTCGGAGTTCTTCAGCCCGCACGGGCTGCGGGCGCTGTCACGCCAGCACCGTGACCAACCCTTCGTCTTCCACCACTACGGCCAGGAGTTCCGGGTCGACTACGTCCCCGGAGACTCCAATTCCGGCATGTTCGGCGGCAACTCCAACTGGCGCGGGCCGGTGTGGATGCCGGTGAACTTCCTGCTCTGGACGGCGCTGCTGCGGCTCCACGCCTACTACGGCGACAACTTCACCATCGAGTGCCCGACCGGCTCGGGGCAGCAACGCACGCTGCTGGAGGTCGCGCAGGAGCTTGCCGAGCGCCTGATCTCGATCTTCGTGCGCGGCTCCGACGGCCGGCGCCCCGTCTACGGTGCCACCGAGAAGTTCCAGAGCGACCCGCACTGGCGGGACCTCGTGCTCTTCTACGAGTACTTTCACGGCGACGACGGCCGAGGCCTCGGTGCAAGCCACCAGACCGGCTGGACCGGCTGCATCGCCCGTCTGATCCAGGGCCAGGCGATCCTCACAAACGAAATACTGCTGAGCCCGAGCGTCGAGCGGGCCGTGGCCAAGGCCGCGACGATCATCCAATGACACGTCCCTGCCCTGTGCAACGGGAGGTTCCCCCTTGAACCACTGGCCAAAACACCCCGTCCTCTACGAGGTCAACACCTGGGTCTGGCTCGACGAGCTGAGCCGCCGGCACGGGCGACCTGTCACGTTGGCGAGCGTGCCCGCCGAGGCCTGGGACGCGCTGGCTGACCTCGGTGCGGACGCCGTCTGGCTGATGGGCGTGTGGGAGCGCAGTCCCGCCGGCGTTCAGGTTGCCCTCGCCAACGAGAGGTTGATGGCGGACTTCCGCCGTGCGCTCCCGGACCTCGAGCCCGCGGACGTGGTCGGCTCGCCCTACTGCGTGCGCCGCTACGTCGTGGACGACCACCTCGGCGGACCCGGCCGGATTCCTCGCCCTGGGCGGCCAGGTCTTCGCCTGCGGGCGCGACCCCTACTTCCCAGCCTGGCCGGACGTCCTGCAGCTCAACGCCTTCGAGCCCGGCCTGCGGCGAGCGGCCCTCGACACGGTGTCCGCGATCGCCGGTCAGTGTGATGGGGTCCGTTGCGACATGGCGATGCTGGTGATGAACGACGTCTTCCGGCGCACCTGGGGCGAGCGCGTCGGCACACCGCCCTCGACCGACTACTGGCAGGCACTCGTTGCGGCCGTCAAGGCCCGCTGGCCCGAGTTCCGCTTTCTCGCCGAGGCCTACTGGGACCTGGAGTGGGCCCTGCAGCAGCAGGGCTTCGACTACTGCTACGACAAGCGGCTCTACGACCGGCTGGAGCAGGGCAACGCCGAGGGGATCCGGCTGCACCTGCTGGCGGACCCCGCTTACCAGGAGCGCCTGGTCCGCTTCATCGAGAACCACGACGACATGTCCAGGTGCCCTGGGAGGACCTGCGGGGCAGCACCTGGCGGCTCACCGACGCCTTCTCGGGCGAGGTCTTCGAGCGCGGCGGCGACGAGATGCGCGATGGCCGTCTCTTCGTCGCCCTGCCCCCCTGGGGGTTCCACTTCCTGCGGGTGGGCAGACCTTCCTTAACTCAGTCCCCGTACACCGCCCGCGCCTGACGCAGGCGCTTGCGCATGGTGAGCAGCGCGTGGGCCTCGTTGGCGTTCAGCCACAGCCCGGGCAGGGCGTAGCGCGCTCCCCCTCTCCCGCGCGCCTCGTAGCGGTAGCCGCGCTGGGCCCGGTCCCAGACGATGGGGGCGGCGAGCCGATCGCGCAGGTACTCGAGGTCGCGCACCACCGTCGCCCGCGAGACCCCGTGGGCCTCGATGATCGCCTCCAGCGGTACCGCCTGGCGCTCCTGCAGCAGCTGGTCGATCTTGTAAAAGCGCTCGGTGCGGTCCACGGTCAGGACTCCAGGTGCTCTGGCCGCGGGGGCCAGCTCCGCCTTCGGCTGCGCCCCAGGGTAACCCCGACCTCCTCCTCGCGAGAAGCCAGCTCCGGGACCCCTCCCGACACCGGACAACCCCCCGCTCGGCGCCCGGGATGCTGCGCGGTGCTCAGGGCAGCGACGGGTGAGCGTGCGACGCCATGGGCAATGCCATTAGGTCGACAAGGGCCGACTCGCGTGCCCGGGGGTGGGGAATTTTCGATGACCACAACGTGCAGTCCACGTCTTGGGCTCACTTGGCCAGCCAGGCCCGCACCGTCTCGGGCCCCGGAATCCCGCCCGTGTGCACCACCTTGCCGTCGGTCGCCACACCCGGCGTCTGCAGGATGCCGTAGCCCACGATCCGCGCGAGGTCCGTCACCTTCTCCAGCTGAACCTCCACCGCCGCCTGACGGGCCGCCTCGCGGATCACGTTGAAGGTGGTCTCGCATTTGCGGCACCCCGCTCCCAGCACCTCGATCCGCTTCACCGTCGTTCCTCCGTCACAGCACCGCGTTGAACACGTAGCCCACCACCAGCACCCCGAAGGCCACCACCCCGACGAACGTGGCAATCAGCGGCCAGCGCAGCACCTTGCGCAGAATCAGGATCTCCGGCGCCGAGAGCGCAATCACGCTCATCATGAACGCGAGCGTCGTGCCGAGCGCCGCGCCCTTACCGATCAGCGCCTCCACCACCGGAATGATGCCGGCGGCATTGGTGTACATGGGCACCCCGAGCAACACCGCCGCCGGTACCGCCCACCACACGTTCGCGCCCATGAACGAGGCGAGGAAATCCTCGGGCACGTAGCCGTGGATCCCGGCGCCGAGTCCGATCCCCGCCAGGACGTAAGGCCAGACGCGCCCCACGATCTCGCGCAGATGCCGGACGCCGGCCTCGAAGCGCTCGGCCCAGGTCCGGACGGTTCCGTGAGGGGCCGCGGCCTCACCCAGGTGGATCGCGCGCACCCAGTCCTCCAGGTGGCGCTCCATCCGCAGCCGGCCAATCACAAGACCGGCGACGATGGCGACCAGCAGCCCCAGCCCCAGGTAGAGCGCCGCTACCTTCCAGCCGAAGAGTCCCAGCAGCAGCGCGAGCGCCACCTCGTTGACCATCGGCGCGGAGATGAGGAAGGAGAACGTCACCCCCAGGGGAACCCCGGCGGAGAGGAAGCCGATGAAGAGCGGAACCGCCGAACAGGAACAGAACGGGGTGACGATGCCGAGCAGCGCTGCCAGGGCATTGCCGACTCCGAGCCTGCGGCCCGCCAGGAGCGCGCGGGTGCGCGCCGGGGCGAAGAACGTCTGCACCACCCCCATGACGAAGACGACCCCGACCAGCAGGAGCAACACCTTGGGCGCGTCATAGAGGAAGAAGTGCACGGCCTCGCCGAAGCGAGTGGCGCGTGACAGGCCAAGCAGGGCGACAGCTTCAACATGTTTCCCACGAAGAGTGCCAGAGGACGCTCCTGTCCCCGGGGGAAGGGGCGCCTTCTGGCACTGAGCCAGAGTCATCCTGGAAGGCACCGGGAGGGGCTCCTCGGGACGGCATCAAATATCCGGTGAACTGCCAGTGAGTACGGGCCGCAGTGCGAGCGAGAGTGCTGCGGCCACCAGCACGAAGGCCGCCGACCACCAGAGACAGCCCTCCAGGCCGTGGGTCTGGTAGGCCCAACCGGAGAACACGGTGCCGGTGAGCCGCCCGCCCGCGTTGGCCATATAGTAGAAGCCGACGTTGAGTGAGACCCGCTCGAAGTCCGAGTAGGCCAGGATCAAGCACGAATGCACCGCGGAGTTGATCGCGAAGACCACCCCGAACACCGCCAGGCCCGCGATCAGCACCGGCCCCGGCGGCCACCCCTCGCCGAGCGCGAGCGCAATCCCCGCCGGGACCAGCGCCAGCACCACGGCCCAGATGCGCGCAGCGGACAGCCAGTTGATCGCGGGAGTCTTGGAGAAGACCTGAGTGAACCTGGGCTTGGACTTCATCTTGCCCACGCCCGCCGGCAGCGCGAGCGAGGTGGCCACCAGCACGACCAGCAGCAGCCCCGGGAGCACCATCAGCGCGCCGCGAAAGCCGATGGCCTGCAGCAGTGCCGCGCCGACGAAGAACCCCGCCCCCTTGAGCGCGTTCTTCGAGCCGGTCAGCAGCGCCACCCAGCGAAAGAGCTTCGACTCCCCGCCGGCCCCGGCCAGGGTCTTGACGCTCGCCTTGGCCGACATCTTGTTCAGGTCCTTGGCGATGCCGGAGAGGGCCTGGACGGCCATCACATAGGGCACCGAGAGCCAGGCGTCGGGGACGGTGAGCAGCAGCGCCAGCACCTGCAGGCCCATGCCGATGTGCATGGTCCGGTTCAGCCCGGTCCTCGCCCCGAGCCAGCCGCCCACCAGGTTGGTGACGACCCCGAACAGCTCGTAGAACAGAAACAGGATCGCGACCTGGAACGGCGAATAACCGAGCAGGTGGAAGTACAGCACCACCAGCATGCTGATCGCGCCGTCGGTGACGGTGAAGGCCCAGTAGCCGCCGGTGACGACCCCGAAAGTCCTTATATGGACTCCTCCTCTGTTGACAAGCTCCCCGTCCTTTGGCGGTGAGGTTCGACTGCGCACGTATATCCGGCCTCTAACTGCTGCATCGGGCTTCCGACACCGGGCCATGATGGGCTATTCGCGCGCCAGCTCCCTATCGCAGTCTCGTGCTTCTCGCACCTGGACATTCTCGGGTTCTGCCGGCGCCGGTTCGACCTGTTCGCCACCGTGCGGGTTGCTTGGCAATCGTGGGTGAGGGGCTCCTGTCTACATCGGGTTCAATCCTCTGGGGTTGCGGAACCGGGCGTCAGCACGCCAGGCGTTGCGGTTCGTAATCGGTGCCGTTTCTCAACATCGCCCAGGCGATGCGCGCGGTCTTGTTGGCCAGCGCCGCGGCGGCCACGTTGGGGTGGCTACGCGCCACCAGACGGGTCACCCACTGGCTCAGCGGATCATCCTTGCCCTTGGCGGTTCGGATGACGGAGCGTGCGCCGTGGATCAGCAGGCTCCTCAGGTAACTGTCACCGCGCTTGCTGATCCCCAGGAGCCGCTCCTTGCCCCCGGAGCTGTGCTGTCGGGGTGTGAGCCCCAACGCGGCCGACATCTGGCGACCGTTGGCGAACTGTTCCCCGCCTCCCACCGCCGCGACCAGGGCGGTAGCGGTGATCGGCCCGATGCCGCGCAGCCGCTGCAGACGCTTCGCTGCGGGATCGTGCTGAGCGATGGTGTCGATCTCCCCATCGAGCTCCGCCACCCGCTCATCCAGCCCCATCAGGTCCCCCCACAGCCCGTTCAGCAGCCCACGGAAGCGGTCCGTCAAGCCGTTCTCTGGCTCTTCCAGCCAGGCCGGCAGTGCTCGACGCAGCTGCGACAGGTCCTTCGGCGCGACCAGCCCGTACTCGGCGACGAGTCCCCGGATCTGGTTGGCCTTGGCCGTGCGTTGCCGGAGCAACTCCGAGCGAACGCGGTGAACCGCTTGGATGTCCTGTTGCTCAACGCTCTTGACGGCCACGAACCGCATGCTCGGTCGGCTCATCGCCTCGCAGATAGCCTCGGCGTCGTTGACATCATTCTTGTTGCTTTTGACATACGGCTTCACGAACTGCGGAGCGATGAGCTTGACCGTGAAGCTCTGCTGCTGCAGCTGGCGGGCCCAGTGGTGCGCACCACTGCAGGATTCCATCCCGATCTCGCAGCCCGGCTCGACGGTCTCCAATAGCCGCTTGAGCCAGTCCTTGCGGGAGAGCCGCCGGCACCATACGGGCTTCTCTTGGCGGTCTACGCCGTGAACCTGGAACACGTTCTTTGCCAAATCAACGCCAACGCGCATAAGCTTCATCTCGGACTCCTTCTCTCCCGTGACTGGTAGTTGACACATCCAGTCTGGCACTTTGATGCCGAGTAGGGTGAGGAGGAGTCCATCCCATTGCATCCGGGCAGAAACCGCGGCCGACGCCGACGCGGAGTTGCCCGCAAGTCCGCTC
>ERZ1645192.2210-NODE-2210-length-16162-cov-6.622400_pt1 | contig 16162 bp, 14 predicted proteins | sample MGYA00575354_ERZ1645192 | MGnify/ENA primary metagenome ERZ1645192 (study PRJEB40844, sample SAMN11349763) | freshwater sediment metagenome | isolation source: river sediment | host: Sediment | place: India: Faizupur Khadar , New Delhi | collected 2017-02-21 ... | reverse complement strand
GGGTGGCCGAGCAGCAACGCCGGACCGCCGAGGCCGAGTTGGCCAGATTGCTGGACGAACAGGAGGCCGCGCGTCTGGATGAGGCGGCGCAGGCTGCGCGTCGACAGGCCGAGCAGGCAGCGCTGGCCGACGAGGAAGCCAGGCGACGCAGAAGGCAGTCGCCGGCGTGAGGCGTCCGGCAGTAGTTGGACGTCACGAGGGCGGCCTTGGTGGGCACGTATTCTGGTCAGCGTGTCCGACCTGATACCTACACTCAACCAGCTGCACGCGATGCCCCAAGTGCAGCAGCCGGACTATGCCGATCCCGAGCGGCTGCGTTGGGTTGTCGACCGGCTGCGCGAGTTGCCGCCGTTGGTCTTCGCCGGCGAGTGTGACGACCTGCGGGAGTCGATCGCCCGGGTGGCCGATCGAAAGGCCTTCCTGCTCCAAGGCGGCGACTGCGCCGAGACGTTCGCCGGGGTACGCGCCGACAACATCAAGGCCAAGTTGCGCGTCCTGTTGTCGATGAGCGTGGTGCTGACCTACGCCGCCCAACTGCCGGTCGTGAAGGTTGGACGCATCGCCGGCCAGTACGCCAAGCCGCGTTCCAAGGACACCGAAACCCGCGGTGAGGTCACCTTGCCGGCCTACCGCGGTGACGCGGTGAACGGTTTCGACTTCACGCCACAGGCCCGGCGTCCAGACCCCGACCGGCTGATGCGCATGTACAACGCGTCGGCCGCGACGCTCAATCTGGTGCGCGCGTTCGTGACCGGCGGTTTCGCCGACCTGCGCCAGATGCACGCCTGGAATGCCAGCTTCGTGCGTGACTCACGGATCGAGGATCGCTACCAGAACATGGTCGACGAGATCGGTCGTGCGCTGGGCTTCATGCTGGCCTGCGGAGTCCTGGACGACACGCTCAGTACCGTCGACTTCTACGCATCCCATGAGGCTTTGCTGCTCGACTACGAGTACGCCATGACCCGCATCGACTCCCGAAGCCAGCTGCCCTACGCCACTTCCGGGCACATGGTTTGGATCGGGGAGCGCACCCGCCAGCCAGACGGCGCCCAGGTCGAGCTGCTGCGGCGCGTCCAGAACCCACTGGGCGTCAAGCTCGGCGCCTCGGTGACCGGTGCCGATGCCTTGGAGATCGCCGATCGCCTTGATCCCGATCGGGTACCTGGCCGGATCACCTTCATCACCCGGATGGGCGCCGACAATGTTCGCGAGAAGCTGCCGGCGATCATCGAGGCGGTGGAGCAGTCCGGACGGAAGGTGGCTTGGGTTTGCGACCCGATGCATGGCAACACCTTCGCCACCGCGAACGGCTACAAGACCCGTTCCTATGCTGCGGTGGTTGAGGAGCTGAACGGCTTCTTCGACGTCCATGACAAGCTCGGCAGCTGGCCGGGCGGGGTGCACATTGAGCTGACCGGTGACGATGTCACCGAGTGTCTCGGCGGGGCCTTCCAACTGTCGGAAGAAGACCTCAACGCACGTTACGAGACCGCGTGCGACCCGCGGCTGAACCGCAATCAGAGCCTGGAGTTGGCGTTCATGATCGCTGAGCGACTGAACCAGAGCCGGCTGCTGCGTCGCCAGCCGCTACAGGTGCCGGACTGGGACGATTGATGGGCGAACCGCGGTTCATCGACCTGCGCTCCGACACGGTGACGCGGCCCTCGGTGGGCATGCGCTCGGCCATGGCCGCCGCCGAGGTCGGTGACGATGTCTACGGCGAGGATCCCAGCATCAACGAACTTGAGGCGCGTACCGCCGAACTGCTGGGACACGAGGCTGGGCTTTTCTGCCCGACCGGGTCGATGGCCAACCTGCTCGGGGTCTGGTCGTTGGCGCCACGGGGAGCCGAGGTGCTGTGCGACCAGCAGGCGCACATCGCGCGCGCCGAGATGGGCGCTCATGCAGCGCTGCACGGAATCACCATGCGCACCTGGGAATCGTCATCGGGGGTGTCGGGTGTCGCCAAGGTGAGCGACGTGACGAGCATGATGTCGATCAGCACCGGTCCGTTCCTGGTGGAGACCGCCGCGGTGGCGATAGAGAACACCCACAACTTCGGGGGCGGCACCATCCACCCGATCGGGATGCTGCGGGAGCTGCGGGCAGCCTGCCGGCAGGTCGGGGTGGCGATGCACCTGGACGGCGCCCGCCTCTGGAACGCCCACGTTGCCACCGGCGTCGACCTCACCGACTACGGACGGCTGTTCGACACCGTCACTGTCTGCTTCTCGAAGGGCCTGGGGGCGCCGGTCGGATCGGTCCTGGTATCGAGTCATGAGCGCATTGCTGCGGCACGGGTGCAGCGCAAGCGGCTGGGCGGTGGGATGCGGCAGGCGGGCGTCCTCGCGGCTGCCGCGGCGTACGCGCTCGACCACAACATCGCGCGGCTCGCCGACGACCATGCCAACGCCCGCAGTTTCGCCGAAGCAGTCGCCGTGGCGGCCCCGGGCGTGGTCGCCCCTGAGTTGGTCGCCACCAACATCGTGGTGCTGGACGTCGGCGATCGTGCCGCGTCGCAGGTGGTTGCGACCGCCCGCCGACAAGGGGTGGGGCTCAGCGCTGTCGGGTCGCACCTGGTTCGCGCCGTCACCCACCTGGACGCTGGCGCCCCCGCATGCCGGGACGCCGGTCGCCTGGTGGGGGAGTTGTTGGCGACCTGACGCGGTTACCGCAGTCCGGTGATCAGCTCTGCCCCTTGACGTAGTCACGTGCGGCATCCAGCAGGATGGTGGTCGACAGTGCGCCGGGGTCGGGGTGTCCCTTGGCCCGTTCACCGAGAGCCTTGGCCTTGCCGAAAGACGCGATCATCTCGACGGTGTCGTCCTTGCCCTTGTGGGCTCCGGCTGCACTGGCCTGGGCCACGGCCAGCAGGCCAGCACCGACGGCTGCCTGCGCGGCCTCGGACGCGGGGACGATGGCGTCCACCATCGTCTTGTCGCCCGGCTTCGCGTTGCCGCGTGCCTGGATCTGGGTGGCGGCTGCCGCCAGCCAGGACGCGTACCCGGCCGCGTCCAGTGTCTGCCCGGACAGTTGCTTCGCCGGTGCCCGCAGGAACAGGCCGAAGATGACGCCGGACGCCCCGCCACTGGTGGCGATGATGGCCGACCCGCCGGCCTTGAACAGATCACCGACGCTGCCAGGTTCAGCCGCTTCGACGGCCTGCTTCGCCGCCTTGAAGCCGCGCCGCATGCCGACGCCATGGTCGCCGTCCCCAATGGCCTGGTCGGCCTTGGTGAGCAAGTCGACGTTGTCGATGATCGCGTCGCACATGGCGACGAGCATTGCGCGGGTCTGGTCGATGCTGAGTTCCATCATCATCCCTGAGTGAAGGTGATGGATTCGCATGGGGCGTTGAGCAGGTGCTCGAGCTGATCGTCCAGCTTCAGCAGCGAGATGGAGAAGCCTGCCATCTCTTGGCTGCAGAAGAACGCGCCGATGTCGCAGCGGGCGACCTCGATGCCCAACTCGCCGAGCAGCTGGAAGGCCTTGCGGGCAACGATCATGAGTTCCATCTGGGTCGTCGCCCCAAGGTTGTTGAACAGCAGGGCCACCCGATCGCCGGCCTGGTAGGGAAGATCGGCCACCAGGTGGTCGATCATCTTCGTGGTGAGCACGTCGGCCGGCATCAGTTTCGCGCGTTCAACGCCGACCTCGCCGTGTGCACCGAGACCGATCTCGATCTCGTCGTCGCCGAGGGTGAAGGTCGGCTCGCCGGTCTCGGGCAGTGACCCCGCCGACACCGCCACACCCAGGGTGCGCAGGTTCTGCCGGCACTTGTTCACCGCCGCTTCGGCCTCTTCGAGGCTCTGAGCCTCGGCGCAGGCGGCGCCGGCGATCTTCACCTGGTAGAAGCCGCCGCCGATGCCGCGCCGGGTCGCCAGATCAGGTGTGGCGCAGTCGTCGGCCACCAGCGCCGTGCGCACCTCGACGCCGGTGTCGTCGGTGGCATCTTCTGCCCCCATATCGAAGTTGAGGACGTCGCCGGCGTAGTTGCCGTAGACCAGCAGCACACCCTTGCCCTGGTCGACGGCCTTGATGGCTGCGGTGACGAACTGCGGGGCAGGCGCCGCGAAGATGTTGCCGGCGACAGAGGCATCGGCCATGCCCTTGCCGACGTAGGACGTATAGACAGGCTCGTGCCCGGAGCCACCGCCGATGACCAGGCCCACCTTGCCCGGCTCGATCTCGGTGCGAACGAGCACGCGGTCGTCGGTGCGGCGCAGTTTGCCCATGGACGCCGCCACATAACCGTCAAGCACTTCGCCGACGATGTTCTCGGTCTCGTTGATGATCTTCTTGACCTTGGCCACGATGCCCCCCTCTCGGTGATCCCGGCCGCTCTACCGGGACGAACCCAATCTAGTCGACGCCTTCTCGTCGGCGGACGTGCTGGCCGGACGCACGCTCACGCCAGCTTGCTCTGGGCGGTTGGGCGCCCGCCCACCGTGATCAGCGCCGGATCAGCGCCAGTAGTTGTTCGCCTGCGCGACCGTGGCGAAGTTGATCGCGACGACCTGCGAGGCGGCGGTCAAGGCGCCAGCGTTCTCCGCATAGTCGGGGCGCAGGGGTTGCGCGGCCCGCACGTCCTCGTGTCGACCAGTCAACTCGCACGTTGCTGCGCATCGTGGTGACCAGGTCGCGCGCGATGGCGGCCAGCTCGCCAGCACCTCGGCGGCGGTCAGTTGCTGGTTGGTGTATCGGTTCATCAGTTCAGTGAGACGTTCGCTGAACACCTTCTGCCGCACCACGTTGGTTCCGGTGACTCGCGCAGCCTCAACCTGCAGCAGGTTGCGCAGCGCCTCGATCGCCAGTTGCGGGTTGGGTCGCTGGGTGATGCGTTGGAGGGCCGCCTCGTTCAGCCTGCCGAGGTCGGGTTTGGCACGCCGGGGTCGGTGATGGGCCGGCCCTGTTCGTCGACGGCAAGCCGTTCACGTAGCAGATGATGTCGAATCGCCGCATGTGGTCGCCCTGTTCGAGGCGCACCTGTTGAGCGGCGAGGTTGTCGTTCTCGGCGGGTGCGCCGAGCAGCCGGATGGTGGGGGTGACCTCCTAGCCGTCGGCGCCGATGTAGGTGAGGCCCGGCCGGCTCGCGAGGATCATGGCTGGTCCTGGGTGTGGCGGGCTCGCCGTTCCAGGGCGGGCAGGGAGCCGAGATCGTCCAGCTCGGCCGCATCTGCCTCGGCGGCCTCACGGACGCGGCGGGCGGCGTCGAACTGTTCGTAACGGCTGTGGACGATGCGTTTGGCGTTGTCGTGGGAGACCCGACCGGCGCCGGTCAGGATGGGGAACTCATTGAAGCCGATGAAGCGTTCGGTTTGGCTCACCCAATCGGCCATGTAGGTGCGTTCATGTCGCGCAGCGCGGAGTTCGGCGAACTCCAGGAAGCCGGAGACCAGCCGGTTCAGCTGCTCCAGTTCGGTTTCGGTGAGGAAGTTCTTGGACACCTGGGTGTCGGCCTTGCGGATGCGTTCGCCGACCCAACTGGTCAAACCCATGGTCGGGTGCGTTGCGTCGGACCGGTTGGCCAGCAGTTCCGCAGCAGTCTGCCCGGTGACGGCGAACAGCATCTTGTTCTGGATGGTGGCGAAGAACTCCTTGGCCTGCCCAGACTTCGGGTCGTAGTCGATGCTGCTGGCGGCGAAGAGATCGCGGACCTTCTGGTAGAAGCGCTTCTCGGACGATCGGATGTCCCGAATCCGGGCCAGCAACTCGTCGAAGTAGTCAGCCTGTTCGCCCTTCAGCCGGGTGTCGTCCAGCGCGAACCCCTTGACCAGGTACTCCTTGAGGACCGACGTCGCCCACTGCCGGAAGGTGACTGCCTGCCAGGTCGTCACCCGGTAGCCGATCGCCAGGATCATGTCGAGGTTGTAGACCTTGATCTCGCGAGTGACCTGACGGGTGCCTTCGGTGCGAACTATTGATTCTGAGTCAAAGGTTGCCGGGTCGATCTCGCCGTCCTCAATGATTCGCCTGGTGATGTGGGCGACATTGGACACCGAGGTGCCGTAGAGGTCGGCGATTTCGGCCTGGGTCAGCCAGACCGTGGCCTCCCGCGCGCGGAGCTGGACGGCGGGCAGGCCGTCGGCGTGCCGGTAGACGATGAGTTCGTCGGCCATCAGAGGGCCCCCTCGACCTGCTTCTCGGCATCGCGGACGCGAAGTCTGCCGCTCATGAGAGCGGGCTGCAGGGTGTCGCGCAGGGACGCCAGGGTGCGCGATTCTACGAAGCCGGGGGTGTCCGTTGCGGCATCGCCGGTCGGACTCATGGTCAGCAGCTGTGACATCGGGATACACCTCCTTGATGGGCGGGCGGCCGTGATGACCGGATCGCTGCGATCAACCTAGCGTCGCAACCCGTTGCCACTCTGATCGAAGTCATCACAACGCGATGATCAGGCTGTGGTCAATGTCAAGAGTCAGCCCCGGACATGGGAAACGACGGCGGACTGGGCCAGACTGGGAACATGCAGATCACCCATCTCGGCCATTCCTGCGTCCTCCTCGAAACCGCCGGCCAACGCATCTTGGTCGACCCGGGCGACTTCAGCACCGCCTGGCGTGGGCTCACCGACCTGGACGCGGTGCTGGTCACCCACCAGCACCCCGACCACGCCGACCCCACCGAGCTACCGAAGCTGCTCGCGGCGAACCCGCAAGCCATCGTGGCCGTCGAGCAGACCGTCCCCGAGATTGTCGCCCTGCCCGACCGCACCCGCCGGCTAGGCCCGGGGGAGACCATCGATCTGGGCGCTTTGCAGGTCGCCACCATCGGCGGCCAGCACGCGGTCATCCACCGCGACTATCCGCGCATCGGCAACGTCGGCTTCGTCTTCCGTAGTCAGGGTGAACCCAGCGTGCTGCATCCCGGCGACTGCCTGGACGCGGTCGCCGAGGGCATCGACATCGCGCTCATCCCGGCGTTCGGCCCGTGGGCGGCCACCAAGGAAACTGTCGAGTTCGCGCGGGCGGTCGGGGCGCCGCAGGGCTTCCTGATCCACGAGGGGTTGCTGAACGATCGCGGCCATGCCCTGATCGTCAAGCACGTCACCGCGTTGAGCTCGACCACTCTGGTGGACGTTCGCGACACCCGGCCCTGGCAACCCTGATCCGCGGCAGCGCCGGCTGCTCCGGCAACGAAGCCAGGACCATGGCCGCAACCATGGCCGCCCCGCCGATGATGGTGCGCCAGCCCAGTTCCTCCTGGCCGGCACCGATAGCGAAGACGGCCGCCCAGATCGGTTCGGAGCTCATGATTACCGCCGCCCGGGTCGCCTCCACCTTCGCCTGCGCCCAGACCTGCAGGACGATCGCCAGCGCCCCGCACAGGATCGCCAGGTAGATCACTGCCCACCAGTCGGCCGCCCGCTGGGGCAGCGCAATGCCGCCCGGCAGGGCCGCCAAGACACAGATCGCCGCCACCGTCGTCGTCTGCACCGTGCTCAACTGCAGCGTCAGCGCTTGGGTGCTGACACGTCCGGTGTAGACGATGTGTCCCGCATAGGTCAACGCACTGAGCACCGTGAGCAACTCGCCCCAGCCGAGCCGGGCCGCACCCACCCCGGGCGCGATCGTCAGCACTCCCAGCCCGGCGGTGGCCAACCCGACCCCCAGCCAGACCCGCTGGCTGACCCTTGCCCTGAGCAGCACCGCCTCCAAGATCGGCGTCATCACCACGTACAGTCCGGTCAGGAAGCCCGAGATGGACGCGCTGGTCTGCGCCAGCCCATAGGTCTGCAGCAGTTGGGCGACCCCATACATCGCCCCCATCACCAAGCCGTGCCGAAGCGTGCGACGATCCATCCGCAGGCGCCGGTGCAGGAGCGCCACCAGCACCAGGGCGGCGATGGTGAAGCGCACCGCGAGCAGGTCGGACGCGTCGATGCGCGTCAGCATGTCCTTGAGGACGAAGAAGGTCGAGCCCCACAAGATCGCCATCAGCATCAGGCTCGCCGGGGCCAGCCGGTCAACCATCAGACGGCGTGAATCACCACAATCGTGCCCTTGGGCAACTCGTCGTCCTTCTTGAGCTCCTTGCCGTCCTTGTCGGTGATCCGCTCGACGCGTCCCTGACGGATCGGCAAGTTGCCCTCCCACACGACCTCCACCTCAAATCCGGCATCCGTGAGCGCCTTGCTCGCGTCGGCCATCAGGTCATTCTTCTTGATGTCGGGCACTTTGACTATTTCGGCGCCCTTGCTGACGACAACCGTCACGGCGTCCCCACGATAGGCCGTGCCGTCGGTAGGTTCCTGGCTGATGACCGAACCCTTCGGCACCTTCGAATCGAACTTCTCCGCCGCAGTGGCGACCCGGAAACCGGCGTCCGTGAGCGTCTTCTCGGCGTCCTCGATTTTCATGCCGACGACGTTCGGGATCGTCAACGGCTCGCGTCCCTTCGAGACCGTGAGGTCGACCGCAGTCTCGCGCTTGACCTGTTCGCCCTCGTTCAGGCCGGCCGAGACGACGGTGCCGACCGCTGCCTGCTCGTCCCACGCCTCGGTGACTGCGCCGGCCTGCAGGTTTGCCCCGGCCAGCGCCGCCTTGGCGTCTGCCAAGGAGAGCCCGACCAGTTTCGGAACCGGGTAGCGTTCGGGACCCTTCGAGAGCACGGCTGCCAGCTGCGTCCGCCGTACCACTCGGTCGCCGGGACTGGGTGACGTGCTGATCACCAAGCCGGCAGGGACGGTCTCGGAGTAGTCCTCGGTGAAGCTGATCGTCACATCGTTCGCCTCAGCGATCGCCACTGCCTGCTCGCGGGTCTGGTTGACCACCGACGGGGCGGTGACGTAGCGGCCGGACGTGAACCACCAACTGCCCGTCCCTACCGTCAGGGCAAGAACCGCCACGAGCATCGTCAGCAAGACCGCGCGCCGTCGCCGGTACTGCTGCGCCCGCGTCAGTCTGGGGAAGCGTTCGCTGACTGCTGGACTGCTCACCACCTCAACCGGACGCGGTTGAACGCTCGGCTCACTGACGATGGGCTCGGCCACCGCCGGCAGCGGCTCCACCGGGGTCAGGGGGTCGTCGTCGTACGGATCGTCGGTGGCCGGCAACGGCGGCAGGCCGGCGAGCATCGAGGTGTCAGCATCTCGGGGATCAATGACCTCTGTCATTGAGACTGACCAGGGTAGCGCCGCCGCCGGGAAGACCATCGCAGCCAGCGCGTCGTCGCTGCGCACCCCACGCTCCAGGGCCCGGCGTACCCGCCGCACCCGGCGCAGCAACTCGCGACCATCGGGCGGACGGGCCTGTGGATTGCGGCGGGTGCAAGCTGCCACCAACGCGTCCACGTAGTCGGGGATCGGATCGCGGCGCGCCTGGCCGGGGTGTCTGCGTGCCAATACCTCAGAGGGCAGCGGCACATCTTCGTTGACGTGCTTGTAGGCGACCGTGATGGGTGGTTCCCCGGTGTAGGGCTTGGTGCCGGTGAGCATCTCGAACAGCATGATCCCGGTCGAGTAGACGTCCGACCAGGTCTGCGCACGTCCGGTCGTCAGCAACTCGGGCGGCAGGTAACTGACGGTGCCGATCAGCAGCCCCTGGGTGTGCGTCGACGTCTGATTGGTCACCGCCCGGGCCAGCCCGAAATCGGCGACCTTGACCGCACCCCGATGACTGATCAACACGTTCTCGGGTTTGACGTCGCGGTGCACCAGCCCCGAGTCGTGCGCGACGGCCAGCGCCGCGGCCACCGGTTCGATCAGCTGCAGGGCGCGAAGCGGGCTGAGCGGGGCGTCCCGGGTGATGACCGTGCGCAGAGTGCTGCCCTCGACGAACTCCATGACAATGTAGGGGCGACCGTGATCGTGGCCCTGGTCGAAGATGCCGACGACGCTCTTGTCGCACAGACGGGCGGCGGCACGTGCCTCGCGATCGAACTTCGCGACGAAGTCGGCATCGTCGCCGAGGCCCTCATGCATCACCTTGACGGCGACGATCCGTTCCAGCCGGCGATCCCAGGCGCGGTAGACCGTGGCCATGCCGCCGCGGGCCAGCCGTTGGAGCACTTCGTAGCGGCCATCCAGCACGTCGCCGACCAAGGGGTCGGTCCCAGTACCGGTTTTGCTCACGTTCTGCTCCATCTGGCTCGGGGAAGTCCCAACCAGTGTAGGTCGCCCGCCGGCCAGGGCCACATGGGGTGCAGGGCGTTTCGGCCTGGCCTAGGGTTTCACTGTGACCGCGATGATGGGTTTGAAGACGAGATTGGCCCTTGCTCGGACGTTGGTCTGGGTGGGGCTACAACCCTGTCCCGAAGTGCTCCGCGAACTGGTTGGTGGGCTTTGCGCCGGTCGCGCCGATGTGATCGTGCTTGTCCAACCCGACGCCGGGGCCGATGATCTGCTGCTCGGCTACCGCATCGGCCTGCAGGCCAGCGATGGCCGGGCGATCCTGGGGTTGGCCACCGCCGCGTGGTTGGCCCGCCGGGCGCGGGCCGATCTGGTCGCCGCCGATGCTGGGGTGGCCCCCGTGCGCGCCCACGAGTATTCGCTGACGCTGGCGGTCGCGAACCAGTTGGCCGAACTGGAACTGGTGCTCGACGATGTCAACGTGGACGCCGTCGTGGTGACCCCCGACCTGGTCGACCGGGCGGTGGCGCTGGCGCCGCCGACTGAGGTGGACAGCAAACCCTGGTTCGCGCAGACGGATTCGCTGGGTCAGGCCCGTGCACTGGTCGAGGCCGGCGCTCGCCGACTCGCCTTGCCGACGATCGTCTCGCAAAGCCAACTCGGCATGTCACCCCGGCAACTGGTGGACGCCTACCGCGGCACGCTGGCAGACACCTGGCGCGCCGAGATGGAGCAGGTCACTTTCACCACGCTGCACCGCGGCCACCAGACTCTACCCCGCACCTTGGCCGCCGGCACCCTAGAAGTCGAGGACGCCGATTTGAGCCCGTCCACCGGCCATCGTGAGCGCGGCCCCGACGACCACTGGTGATCAGCTGCGCCGCTCCACGCACTGCCGGGCAAGTTCGACCAGGGCAGTGCGCCCGGCCGAGCTGATCGCGATACCGTCCAACGCGGCCACGGCCTTCGCGTGGTCGGCAGCGACGATGTGCTCGATCGCAGCCACCGCCCCGGAGCCTTGGATGATGGACCGCGCCCGGTCGATCTCGGCGTCGGTCAGGTCAGCTCGGCCCAGCATGGCGGTCAACAGATCCCGATCGCCAGGGTCGGCGGCGTCCAGAACCCGGGCCAGCAGCACCGTGCGCTTGCCCTCGCGCAGGTCACCGGCTGCTGGCTTGCCGGTCTCGTCCTCGCCTGCGAAGACGCCGAGCAGATCGTCGCGCAACTGGAAGGCACGGCCCAGCGCCAGCCCGTACTCGGCCAACCCGGCCAGGACCTCACTGGACGCCCCACCGGCGGCCGCGCCGAACTGCACCGGACGCTGCACCGTGTAGCGGGAGGTCTTCTCCTCCAAGACCTTGGCCGCCAGTTGCTCGGCGCTGGTCTCCGGGGGCGCCCCCACTTGGTACTGGGCGCACAGGTCGAGGACCTGGCCGCTGTTCACCTCGGTGCGTACCGCATGCCAGTAGCCGCGGGCAGCCTGCCAGGCTGCGCTGTCCAGAGCTGACGTCTCCGCCAACTCACCCGACCAAACCAGCAACTGGTCACCGAGCAGTACGGCCATGGCACGCCCGAACTCCGCTGGATCGCCCACGCCGTGCTGGCTGCGATGCCAGTCCTCGAACTGCCGGTGGGCTGCCGGCCGGCCGCGGCGGGTGTCGGCGTCGTCCAGCACGTCGTCGTGGATGAGCACGCCCACGTGCAGCAACTCGATCGCGGCGATCGCCTGCCATAACCCATCCGGTGCCTGCCGGTCGCCCGCGGCCGCCACGAAACCCCAGTACGCGAAGGCTGGACGCAGCCGCTTGCCGCCGGACGACAAGTCACGCGCCACCCGGGTGAGCTGGGTGAGCGCCGGTGAAACCGACTCCAACCGACCAGTCAGGCGGGTGAGGTAGGCGTCGATCTCGGCGTCGACCCGATCACGAAACGCCGCCGATGTCGGGTCGGACGCGGTGAGCTGCATGGGCCTCACGGTAGCGGATCGGCCTACAATCGCCTCCGTGCCCACTGACCAGACGATTGGCGAGCTGCTCGCCACCGCGACCGAGCCCACCTTCAGCTTCGAGTTCTTCCCGCCGAAGAACGAGGCCGGCCAGGAGTTGCTCACCAAGACCATCAGCGAGCTGGAGCCGTTGGGCCCGGACTGGGTTTCGGTGACCTACGGCGCCAATGGGTCGAGCCGGCAGCGGACCTTGGACGCCACCATGGCGATCCTGCAGACCACCGACTTCCGGGTGATGGGTCACCTCACCTGCACCGGTCAGAGCATCGACGAACTGAAGGCGGTCATCGACGCCTACGGCGACTCGGGGGTCCACAACATCCTGGCGATCCGAGGCGACATGCCAGGTGGTCCGTCGGTGCCGTGGGAGCCGCACCCGGGGGGGCTGGCCAACGCCACCGAACTGGTCGAACTGGTCCGCTCCCGCGGCGACTTCTGCGTCGGGGTCGCGGCATTCCCCGACGGCCACGCCACCTCGACCCTGGAGCAGGACGCCCAGATCCTGCTCGGCAAGCAACAGGCCGGTGCCAGCTTCGCGGTGACGCAGCTCTTCTTCGACGTGGGGCACTATTTCGAGTTGGTCGGACGCGCCCGCAGCGCAGGCTGCACGCTACCGATCGTGCCCGGCATCATGCCGGTGACCAGCGTCAAGCAGTTGGGCCGGTTCGCCGAGATGTCCGGCGCGGACATTCCCGCCCGGGTCGCCGAGCGGCTGTTGGCGGCCCCGGACGATCCCGAGCAGGTGCGGATCACCGGATCGCAGATCGCCGCCGAGCTGTGCGAGCGACTGCTGGCCGGCCGGGCGCCCGGCCTGCACTTCTTCACGCAGAATCGCTCAGTGGCGACTCGAGAGATTCTCGCCATGCTCCGGGACGACCGTCGGTGATGTCGATGGTCGCCAGCCGCCAAGTGGGCCGGGTGAGCGCCACATAGAGCACGCGGATGCCGCCGGGAGTCTGTTCGACGATCTCGTCAGGCGAGACCACGAGCGCGGCGTCATACTCCAGGCCCTTCGACTGCAACGCGGTCAGGACGCTGACCCGCTCGCCGACGCCGACCGGCAGCGGCAGGCCGGCCACCATGTCGGTCACCGAATGGTATCGGCCGGCCGGGGTGATCACCGCGATCGTGCCCTCCACCTCGGCGCCGAGTTGACCCAGCGCCCGGGCCAGCGACTCGCCCAGTCGCTCGGGCGAACTGGTCAGCAGCCGCGGCGCCACCCCGGTGTGACGCACCGCACGCGGCAGGTCTGCGTCCGGGTAGACCGCAGTGATCACCTGGCCGGCCAACTCCATCACCTCAGCCGGGGAGCGGTAGTTCGTCGACAACTTGAAATAGCGGGACGCGCCCCGGCCGATCAGGTCGCGCATGGCCCGGCGGGTCTCTTCGTCGTTCGGATAGGAGCTCTGCGCGATGTCGCCCACCAGCGTCCAGGACGCCTGCGGCCCACGTCGGCGCAGCATGCGCCACTGCATCGGAGTGATGTCCTGGGTCTCGTCCACCAGCACGTGGGCGTGCGTGACCGCCAAATCATCGTCCGGGTCTACCTCGTGACGCGTGGTCAGCCGGTCAGCCAGAGTGACCAACTCGGAGACGTCCGAGCCGTCGGCCAGGAAGATGGTCGGATCGGCCTCCACCTCGACCGGCGGTGGCCCGATCATCGCGGCAAGCTCGTCCAGCAGTGCGATGTCGCTGACCGACCAGGTGGGACGAGGATGCTCGCTGTCGGGGACGAAGCCGCGGGCGTGCTGGAGGCTGTCCGAGAGCGCCTGCCGTTCGGCGTCGCTGAGCACGTCGTGGGCGACCTTGTGCAGGAACGCCGGGTCGGCCAGCCTGGCCAGCACCATCTCGGGGTTCAGCCGCGGCCACCAGGCGTTCAGGAACATCACGTAGCTGGCCTGCGAGGTGACGATCTCGTCGAAGATCTCGCGTGGCAGGTCGAGCAGTGCGGCGATGTCGGTGGGGAGCTTGCGCCAAAGCGCGTCGAGCAGCGCCTTCTCCACCGCCCGGCGTGCACGATTCGCCTTGTGGGAGGCCAGTATGTCACGTCGGATCGTCGTAAGTTCCGCTGCGTCAAGGGTGAGGATCTCGCCCTTGACGCTCACTCGCAGCCGGGTCTTCTCCGCCACCAGCGGTTCCTGCACGGCCCGGCGTAGCGCCTGGACCATCCGCAGGCTGCCCTTCACCAGTGCGGCGTCGCCCTCGTCCACACGCTGGCTGCCGAAGCCGAGCACGTCGGTGGCGAGGTCGCCGACCGACTTGAGCGTCACGGAGTCTTCACCCAAACCGGGCAGGACGCGCTCTATGTAGCGCATGAACAGATCGGTGGGGCCGACCACCAGCACACCGCCCTGCTCGAGACGCTTGCGATAGGTGTAAAGCAGGAACGCCGCCCGGTGCAGCGCGACCACCGTCTTGCCGGTGCCGGGGCCGCCCGAGATGATCGTCACGCCTTGGTGGGGCGCACGGATCGCCTCGTCCTGCTCGGCCTGGATGGTGGCGACGATGTCGCGCATCCGGGGCCCACGGGCCCGCTTCAGCGACGCCATCAAGGCGCCCTCGCCGATCACCACCAGGTCTGTCTGGGTGGTGTCGTCCAGCAGGTCGTCCTCGATGCCGGTCACCTTGTCGTCGCGGCAACGCAGGACGCGGCGGCGGACGACGCCCATCGGGTCGGCGGCGGTGGCGCGGTAGAACGGTTCGGCTGCCGGGGCGCGCCAGTCGATCACCAGCGGTTCGTAGTCGTCGTCGCGCACGCCGATGCGGCCGACGTAGCGCGTCTCTGCGGGGTTGAAGTCGAGTCGTCCGAAAACCAGGCCCTCATGCTCGGCGTCCAGGATCGCCAGCCGTTTGGCGGCCTGGAAGGCGAAAGCGTCCCGCTCGAACAGAGCGGTGCCATCCTCCTCACGCATCCAATCGGCACGGTCGGTCTGGAACTTGGCTCGGCTTTCGGCCTCGACGTTGCGTGCCGAGGCCGTTGCCGTCTCGAGGTGGTCGTACACCTTGTCGACGTGCGCTTGTTCGATGGCCAACTCATTGGCCAGGATCTCGGACGCGTTTGGGGTGTCTGTTTCGGTCAACTTGATCCATCCTCAGAAAAAGACCTGAGGGTCCATGCTACTCCTCGAATCCAAGAGCTCTTCTAGGTGCGGAGTTGGGCACCCGTCCCGTCGCTGTAGAAGATGGCTCCACCCTGGAAGCGTTGGATGACGCCATCGGCGTAGGGGACCTCACCGGAGGTTGGTGCACCCAGTCGGCTGCGCACGTCCGGGTCCAGACGATAGTGGTCCCAGATGGCTCCACTCACGGCGTAGGCACCAGACTGTGACGTCCAGATGATGACGCCGGTGTCGAATGAGACCAGACGGGAACCGGAGACCGGGCCATCGGATTCGATGCCCCCGGCGGTGCCGAGGTGGCCATTGACGCCGCCGGTCGACTTGTAGACGTCACCGATCGCATTCACCACCGGCACCGTACCGGCCATTTCGCCCCGGTCGAAGCGCTCCAGGTCGTTGTACTCGATCAGGTCGATCAACTTGTTCGCGTACTGCGGGTCGGTGGCATAACCGGCCGCGTGGATCGCGCGGGCGAAGCTCTGCGGACTGGTGGTGTTGAACGCGGAGGCGTAACGGCTGTTGTTGCGCAGGAAGTGACCATGGTCGAGGATCGAATCGGTCAGTGACTGGTATGAGCGGAAGTACGCCATCACGGTGACGTTCTGGCCGTTGATCACCTCCCAGGTGGGCAACTTCACGCAATTGGTCGCATAGGGGCCGGTGTCAGAACTGCATTTGACGCCGAAGTAGGCCTGGCCGTAGCGCGACAGTGTGCTGCCGCCCCACCCGGACTCCAGGATCGCCTGGGCCAGTGTCACCGAGGCCGGGACGCCATAGATGCGCTGGGACTCCTGCGCCATCGGGGCAACCGCATTGATGAAGGTCGCAACCTTGGTGTAAGAGACCACTTCGGAGCTGCGTCCGTTGTTGGGCGGGGCGCTGGGGCTCGGTTCAGGTGTCGGTGATGGGGTGGGCGAGGGGGGCGCGGCCGGGCCAGGGGGCATAAAATCATCACCGCCGCCCGTG
>ERZ1645192.2207-NODE-2207-length-16178-cov-6.422068_pt1 | contig 16178 bp, 12 predicted proteins | sample MGYA00575354_ERZ1645192 | MGnify/ENA primary metagenome ERZ1645192 (study PRJEB40844, sample SAMN11349763) | freshwater sediment metagenome | isolation source: river sediment | host: Sediment | place: India: Faizupur Khadar , New Delhi | collected 2017-02-21 ... | reverse complement strand
CCAGGCGCCCGTCCGAGCCGCGAAGGTATGCGAACTGGCCGTCTGCGGATGCGCTCCCAGCAGCAACTTTCGACACGGCGCCAATCGGCGCGCCCGTCTCGGCATCCAAAATGGTCAGCATATAGTTGCGGTCCGCAATCATCAGCCTGCCATCCACCACCGCTGGCGTGGCGTCGCCGGGACTGTAATACCGGTGGGCGGCCTTAGCCGACTTGACGCCTTCCGTCTTCGCCTTCCAGAGAAGCTTGCCCGTGGTGGCGTCCAGGCAGCGCACGTATTGATCCCAGGCGCCGTAGTACACCTTGTTGCGCCAGAGACACGGCTTGGCCTCGATCGAGTAACTGGCATCGTTGTTCGTCCATGCGAGGCGTCCCGTTGCGGCGTTCACGGCATAGAACACGCCGTCGTTGCAACCGAACAGCACATTCTCACCCGATACGACCGGAGAGGAATAGACGGCGTTGGCTGCCTGGAAGTTCCAGAGTTGCTTTCCGGCGTCGTCACAGGCAGTCACCTTCCCCGTGCCATCCGCCACGATGACCTTGCCCCCATGCACAACGGGTGACGCCAGGATCTCAGCACTGCAGGGCAAGGTCCATTTGGCGGATCCGCTGGCCGCATCAAATGCCCGCAGCACCCCGTCATGCCCGGCCACATATACCACACCGTTTTCCACGACCGGAGTCACCTTCGAAGACGAGCCCAGGTAAGCCCGCCATGCTGCTCGGCCCTGGTCCGGCTCATAAAAGAAATGCGTGCTCCGGGACAAGGCCCTGCCACCGGAGGATAGCTCGACTCGCAGGTAATGCGCGCCGGGAAGCAACCCGATGAGGGAAGGCCGGCCCATGGCCCTAAATTCCGAACCACCCCCGGAAACCATGAGTTCGCCACTGACTCGATCATCAATCGTATAGGTGACCTTTCCGTCCGGCTTCGCGGAACCAAGACGCGCGTAGATTCGCAGGTCTGCCACGGCCACCTCGCGAACCGCCGGGGACGAGATCTCGATGACGGGCAAGGCGGGCTCATCGGGAATCTTCTTTTCGAGCAACTTAACTCCCGGCGCCGGTTCCGACACCTTCCAGTATGCCACCCGCAAGGTTCCATCCTTGACTGAAAGAACTGAGAAACCTGCATTGCCACCGAAGGTGGACCCGCCTGTCACCTGGTCCAAGCCTCCAACCGGGCGTGAGACAAACCCGTGCGAGTGCCCGGCCATCATCAGCACAGTATTGTAACGGCGCAGCACATCGAGCAGGCGGTCGCAATCATACCGGCTGGCAAATTCCGAGCCGGCCAGCGGATGATGAAAGAAGACAAAGACCGGCTTTTGTTTGGTCACCTTCTCGAGGTCCGCTTCGAGCCAGACCAACTGCTCCTCGGAGATGGACGGGCGGGGGTCCTGCGGCGTGGGCGTCATCAGTCCCACAAAATGGCAGCCGTGCGCGTCAAAGGAGTAATACGTTTTCTGCCCGGCCAGCCTGAGCGACTGCATATTCCCATGCCAGGTGTTGTCATGATTCCCAAGCTGCTGATACAACGGGAAAGGACAACCCTTCCAGTAATCCATGTATTCCTTCCACCAGCCGCTCCCGCCGCCGAATTCATTCAGATCGCCCGTCGCGAGAACAAACGAAGGCTTGGGCACATTCACTTTGTAGGGCGCAAGGTCTATGGCCCGAAGCTCTTTTACGCGCGCGATCGTCGTCGCGCTCTGCGCCATCGGCGCATGAACATCCGAGACCTGGACAAAAGTGAAATCCTCGACATCGGCCGCCCGGCACGGCATGAACGCAAAAAACACCACGCAAGCTACAAGCCCTGAGCCAAACCGAAAGTCACCGACGACTGAATGTCTCATTTAGCACATATTAAGCAGAACGACATTGTGGTCAAACAAACAAGTGACCAACTGGTGTGCATTCGAGGGAATCCCGCGTCGCTGCCCGACGCGGTCGGCTCCGGTGATCCGCTCACTCCGGTAACGCCGGAGTAAGAAGCGCAATGCATACCGCCAACAGCAAAGAGGCGGCCAGCAGTCGCCTGCCCTCGATGTACCGGTGCCCATCAGGTGCGAGGTGGATGGTAAACAGCATCAGCACCCCTGCGGCAAGCATAAGCGGTTCCCATACCAGGTTGCTGAGGGAACCGCGTCCGGTGGTGAATACAATAAGCACCCATAAGACAATCGCGCCAGCCCAGGCGCCCACCATGATTCCTGTCAGCCTTTTCTTAAACAACCAGAGCAAAACCCCCAGACCCAATCCGGTAGGAATCAGGTACTCCAGGAACGGCAGTAGCAGAAAAGGCATCGTGCTCATATTACACCGAGGTCCGTGCTCACTGACACGGCTCGATCAATCGCCCGCATGAATGCTCAGCGGCTTCGCCGCGACTGCGGCGAAACGCAAGTCTTTCCATGTGCCGGGTGGAAACGTATCATTGCGCAATGTTTTCGCAAGTTCGCTCGATTCACTTTGTGGGCATCTGCGGCACGGCCATGGCCTCAGCCGCAGCCGCGTTGAAGGAAAAAGGGGTCAAAATCACGGGCTCCGACCAAAACGTTTACCCGCCGATGTCCACCTTCCTGGCGTCCCGGGACATCGAGGTGATGACGGGTTACTCGGAGCAGAACCTGGCCCATCGTCCCGATCTGGTGGTAATCGGGAACGCCATCTCCCGCGGCAATCCGGAAGCCGAATATATCCTGGACCACAAGCTTCGCTACTGCTCGCTGCCGGAATTGCTTAAAGAGTTTTTCATTCGCGGCAAAAGGTGCCTGGTGGTATCCGGCACACATGGCAAAACGACCACCACCTCGCTGCTCACATGGGTCTTCGAGCACAATGGTCTGAAGCCGAGTTTTCTGATTGGCGGGATTCCTGAAAACCTGGGAACCGGCGCGCGCTTTACCGAAAGCGAATGGTTCATCATTGAAGGGGACGAATACGACACTGCGTTTTTCGACAAGCGCAGCAAATTTGTTCATTACCTGCCCGAGGTCGCCATCGTCAACAACGTCGAATTCGATCACGCGGACATCTTTCCCAATCTCGAAGCCATCAACACGTCCTTCCGGCACTTCATCCGGCTGGTTCCACGCAATGGATTGTTGGTGGGCAACGGGGACGACGCGAACCTGGCGCCCCTGCTCGACGTCTCACACTGTCCAGTGAAGAAGTTCGGCCTGGGCGAAAACAATGCGGTGCGAGCGTTCAACATTCGCTACGGCCCAACAGCAACCGAGTTCGAAATCCCGAGTTTCAAATTTCACCTGAACCTGGTTGGCGAGCCGAATCTGCGCAACGCACTGGCCGTGGTGGCCTGCGCGAAGCATTGCGGCCTGAAAAACCAACAGATTCAATCCGCCTTCGATACGTTTAAGGGGATCAAACGCCGCATGGAGGTTCGCGGCATCTCCGGCGGGGTGACCGTGGTGGACGATTTCGGCCATCACCCCACAGCCATCCGCGAAACGATGAAAGCGCTACGGATCAAGTATCCGACCCAGAAGCTCTGGGCGGTTTTCGAACCGAGAACAAACACTACAAGGCGAAATATATTTCAGAAAGAGCTGGCGGAAGCGTTTCGCGAAGCCGACGCCGTGGTGGTGTCGCAAGTGGCGCGGCTGGAGTTGTTGTCCCCGGGCGAACGTCTGGATCCGAACCGGCTCATCGACGACATTACCTCGGGAGGGCGCGCAGCGGCCTATCTGCCGGACGCGGAAGCGATTGTTGAACACCTGCGGAGAAACGTTCAGGGCGGTGATGTCGTTTGCGTGTTCAGCAACGGTGGTTTCGGCGACATTCACAACAAACTCCTGCGGCGCCTCGCTCGCGCATAAACCATCATGAAACGAGAAAGAATCCCTTGCGCCCTGACCATCGCGGGATCGGACAGCGGCGGCGGAGCGGGAATCCAGGCCGACCTGAAAGTGTTTGCCTCATTCGGGGTGCACGGCACCTCAGCCATTACCTGTTTGACGGCGCAGAATCCGGCGGGGGTGTATGGCATCCAGGCCTGCACGCCGGAGATGGTGAGAGCCCAGATCAACGCGGTAACCTCCGGCCTGAAGCCGCACGCCGCAAAAACAGGCATGCTTTATTCCGGCGATATCATCCGCGTGGTGCGCGACTGGCGTGAGTCAGCAGCGGACCGGACCGCGTTCGTTGTGGACCCCGTGATGGTGGCCACCAGCGGAGCCCGGCTGCTCAAACCGGCCGCAGTAACGTCCCTGCTCAAGCTTCTGCCGCTGGCGAGCCTGGTCATGCCGAACCTGCAGGAAGCAGAGATTATTTCGGAGATGGAGATCAAAGATCCCGAGGATCTACGCACTGCAGCGCGGAGGATTTTTGAAACATACGGGTGCGCCGCGCTGGTTAAGGGAGGGCACCTGCAGGGCCTGCGAGATGCGGTGGACGTTTTTTACAACGGCGCGGAGGAACTGCTGCTTACGGCGCCGTTCGTCCGCGGAGTCAGTACGCACGGCACAGGCTGCACCTACTCGGCGGCGGTCACGGCCGCACTGGCCCTGGGGATGCCCCTGGCGCGGGCCGTCGGCACGGCCAAGGAATACATCAGCCGCGCCATCGCGCAGTCGCAACACACAGCCCGACACACGCTCCTTAACTGCTTCCCTCGCTGAGCGGAGGTTTACTGCAGCGCCTTCAGGCGATCCTCAGCCCGCTGGCGGGTTTTCTCGACAGCGGATCTTTCGAGCACTGCTCGAAGCGCTTTCTGGCGATCGGGTTTGGGCAATCCCGAGACGTCCCGGGTGCCGAGCTTCAGCAGGGCCGAGCAGGCATCCTCGCGAACCGCTTCATCCGCGCTCAACCCGACGAGCACGTCCACAGCAGCGGGATCGAAAACTTCGCTCAAGACCGCGATGGCCCTCTGTTTCTCATCGGAACGCTGAGCCAGGGAAAGCGCTTCCCGGATTTTGGTAACTTTGTCCTTCGGCTGCAGTTTCGGGTCGCCCTCGATGTATTGGAGGTAACCGCGCAGCGCCAGCACCTTGTGCGACCCCTTAGCGCCAGACCGCGCGAGAGCGAGTAACGGCTCCGCCACAGCGGAATCCTCAGGCCATGTGTTCGGCCAGGTGGAGAGCGCGCGCACCGCTTCATCCTGCAGACCCGGATCTTTGTCCTCAACGGCGTTTCTCACTGCCGCTAAAGCCTCGGGACCTCCAGAGGCGGAGAGACATCTCAACGCAAGACTACGCAACTCAGGATTGGAGCTCCGAGCCAGAGGCGCCACCGAGGCCACCGCTGCCGGGGATCGCGAGCTGATAGCTACCATCGCATCCTCTATGTCACCCTTGTCGCGGGCCTCACTGGTCCCCTGTAGAAGTTGAACCAGTTCCGGAAGTTGTTTTTCCGAGCCGAGGTTGCCGGCGGCCTGGACGGCGGATCTGCGCACAGCAGGATCCCGATCCTTCGTGGAGGCCATGATTGCTCCGAGCGCATCTGGAATCTGACGCTGGTTCGCAATGCGTATCAGCACTTCCCGCTCGCGTCCATTGGCTTTCTGCAGGCGCGACACAAGGTCCGCCTCGACGCCCTCGGCAGGCAACCGGGTGAGCGCGCCTATGGCGGCCTGGGACAGAGCGGCGTCCTGGCTTTGGGCCACCTCGATCAGCACCGGAACCGAGGACATCGTTCCAATTCGTTCGAGAACGCCGACGGCCACAAGACGCAGCGGCCTGGAGCCGCTCCTGGCGCAATCGACCACAGTTGGAATCGCGGCGGGGTCATGACGATCTGCCAGGGCAAGCAGCACGTGCGGTTGACGCTCCTCAGGGCTCCGGCGCACTTCGGCCGCTATGGCATCGGTTGCCTTGCGCCCCGGCAGTTCACGCGCGGTACGCAAACCAATGCTGAACCGGTCCTGGTCCAATGACCGGATTTCCTCGATCAGCATCGTTATGCCGGCATCTCCGCGCGCCAGGATCGCTCCACGAACAGCCTCCAATTGCTTGTTTGGCGGAACCTTCGCTTCCCTGACAGCATCGTAAAGCGCCCGCGCACGTCTGGGGTTCTTCTGCTCAAGAAACTTTTCTGCGCAGCGGACGGCTCCTTCCGCGACATCGGCTATGGATTGAGACGGCGCAGTCTTCAAAGCGGCCTGCAGAGCGCTCGCTGCGCCGGTGCCGCCTATCTTGCCGAGCGCCACCGCGGATGCAGATATCACCTCGGGATCAGGATCTGCCAGCTTTGCCGAGAGGCTCTTAACAGCGCGCGCATCTCCTCGCACTCCGATCGAGTTAATAACACCGACAAGCAGGTTGCCCTTTAAAGAAGGCATCGCGTCACGAAGGGCGGCATCCGCCTGCGGACCGGGTATGGCCTCGATGGCAGTTCGAGCCCAGGAAGCGAGCTGCGGATCGGATAACAAGGGCACAAGAGCCGGGAGTGCTTTGTCCGTGCCATGAATCACCAGATGCTTGCAGGAAACGGCCTTCTCGCCCTTGGGAGTCGATGGCGACTGGATTTTAGCGATCAGCTCGTCCTGCTTCCGCAAGTCCGGCCCGAAATTCTGGGAGGCCTCGGAGGCTCCCATTTGGACACGCAGGTTGCGAGCCGATGGTGCGGCATGCACGCTCCCGATTGTGAGGAGGACGGCGACGGCACAAAGAACGCCGATAAATGAACGATGTTGAGTCATTGAGATGGATTTCATCGAGGATTGAAGTTGACCGCTGTTTCGATGGAGTTGGTGGTGCATAAGGGATGCTTTCAAATGCGCCACGGCTCGCGAAGCGCTTCCGAGCGCAGGCGGTTGGCTTGTTCGTCGTTGATGAACTCGTTCTTCACGGGGTCGTAAAAGACCTTTCTGTTGAGGTACAGGGCAATGTTGGCGGCATGGCAGGCGATGTGTGAGTAGCATGCCGCCTCGGCGTTGGCACGGGTTTGAGCACGGCTTTTCACACAATCCAGGAAATCGCGAACGTGAAAATTTGCCGGGTAGCCGGAGATTTTTGCGCCCTTGCCGGCCAGCAGCGAAGGCGAACTGGCCACCAGATCCCCGTTGTCGCCCGTCTCCACCCATGCCTTGTCGCCTTCGAACCGCACCGGGCAGGTTCCGAGGCCGATCCAGCCATCGTTTCGCATGACAAGCTTCACGCCGTTGGCGTAGCGCGCATGCAATTGCCCGGCAACCGGCTCGTATTCCACAGGGGCTGTATTGTCCGCATCGTTCGCCCACTGGCAGATATCCACGCAATGCGACCCCCATTCCAGGCAGCCACCGCCCACGAGGCCTCCGCCCTTCTCAAAATGAAAAGCGCCGAGAAGCTTCTTGTTGAAGGGCCGCCACGAGGCGGGTCCGAGGTAAAGATCCCAATCGATTTCCTCCCGATTCGGCTCGGGTTGCTCCTCGAGCCACCCGCTGGTTTCCGTGCCGAGCCCGCCGGGATGGGCATGCAGCGTTTGCACTTTGCCAAGCTTGCCGCGCTTTGCCAGGTCCACCGCAAAGGCAAAGTTCGGCAGGCTGCGCCGCTGTGTGCCGGCCTGAAACACCCGCCCGGTGCGACGAAAGGTTCTGGCCAGCTCGAGGCTTTCACGAATCGTTTTTGTGCATGGCTTCTCGGCGTAAACGTCTTTCCCGGCGTTGGCGGCCGTCATCGAGGCCAGCCCCTGCCAGTTCGGACCGGTAGCGACCAGCACCGCGTCAATGTCCGGCCGGGCCAGGAGTTCGCGCAGGTCCCGATACATCCGGCAGTCCTTGTTCCCGTACTTTGCATCGGCGCGCTCCTTTACGGCCTTTCTCCGCTCTTCCTTCACGTCGCAAATAGCCACGAACTGAACGTCGGGCTCTTCCAGGAAACAGCCGAGCACATAACTGCCCCGGCTGCCAATGCCAATGGCCCCCAAAACGATCTTCTCGCTCGGCGCCACGCCCCCGCGGCCCAGCACCATGCTTGGAACTATTTGTGGGACACAGAGAATGGCGCCGGTTTTCAGCGTCGTTTGGAGGAATTGCCGTCGGCTGCTGAACGATTTTCGCATGCTCCATTTAGGACTGCGGACGAAAGACCGTCAAGCACAGCTTCAACGCAAAACCCCGACCATCAGGAGACTGCGCGAAACGCTGCGGAATCGCAGTTTATGCATGCATCCCGACATCAGCCGCAATCTTAGCGGCGGCCTCAGGGCTGGCCCACCTGCATAGCGCCATAAATGTCTGCAGGGTGGGACTGTCCGGTTTGGTCTTGTGAATGTTCCGAAGACTCGTCAGGACGCGGTGGTAGGTGGAGGCATACTTTTCATGCACAAGCCGGGTCAGGTAGCTTTCCATGACAGGCTTGGCGATCGGATCCGTCTTGCCTCCGGGCAGGTAGGGCAATTGACAAAATACCCGGATAAACGACATCGGATCGGCATCGGTCAAAACAACCCAGCTCTGCCGAATCTCCTCGGACTCGTAATGGGCATTCAGTCGCTCGCGTATGGCGTTGGCCAAAGAGACGGCGTCACTGCGTTGCGCTACCATATCCTTAATCCTGCCCCAGGCCAGTTCACGTTCCACTTCCGGCGGCACCTGGGCCGCAGGCTTGGCTTCTTCGATGTTGACGATGCCGAGATCGGCCGCCAGCGCCTTCGCAAGCACATCCGCGTCCTGTTTTCGCAGCCGGTCGGTATGCCCGATGGCTCTGAGCACCGCCTTCTGTCGCGCCTGCGGCAGGAGTCGCAGCAAAGGGAGCAGGTCGGCAGGCTTTGGGGTTGTCTGCGATTGTGCGGGCAGCAGGTGCCGCACCAATTCGATGGCAATTGGATCGGGATTATCCAGCTTTTCCGAGCGCAAGGTCAGTATGTATTTGATAGTACGCGCCGGCCCCCCGCCCTTCCCGACATTATTGATCACCATCTGGCGATGATCCGGATGCACAATGTGCGACAGCAATTCCTCGGCCTGTTGGACGGATGCCTCATCCGGGTTTTCACCGGTTACTGCCAGTTGCTCGACAAGCACCGGCAGTCTCTGCGCAAACACGACATCCGCCGGCTCGGTGCTCTGATGCTCGTAGTAATAGAGCAGCTCAATGAAGAATGAGAGCTTCTGGAATGCCGCCCGCTGCGCGCGCGCCTGGTCGGAATTGGTCTTGGTCTCCTGCACCCGCCTGTAAAGCTCCAGCAGCTTTTCCTTCTGCTCCGGCTGAATCCCAGTTTCAGACGCAAGGCACGACTCGAAATCATCTTTGAAACCGAGCACGATCTCCTCCGTCCGCGGCCGCGGGTTCAGCTTGGGATCCGTGGTCATGTCCACACAGCATTTGAGCGCCGCCTCGCCGAATTCGCGCACAACACGCTCGCGCGGAACCTGGCCTTTGACAAAGCATCGCCACGCGCGGACCGCGGCGGGAGTGAAAAAGACATCCGGATTGGCAGGCAGCGTTTCGAGCAACGCGGGCTCAACCGGAGGCTTGAGCCGAATCAATGCCTCGACCAGCGGGCCCACCGCAGCCCGGAGATCTTTTTTGGCGTGATCGAGGGTTTTAAGAACATTTGGCTCGGGAATGGGAACGTCCGCCGTTCCCTTGGACAGCGCGGCGAGGTATTGGCTTACGTTGGTGTTGTGCTCGACAAGCTTGGAGATGATGAGACCGACATCGTTGATCGGCAGTTTGCTGACAAGATTGGTCAGGAGCAGCACCAGTTCGCTATGGGACTGCAGGCGATGCGCGATGACAGACTCGATCAGGTAGCGCAGGTTGCGATGTTCCTGGTCCAAGGCGGCCTGAGATGCTTCGATCTGTTCAAGGCGCAACTGAACATCCTGCGCGCCCGGCTGCTGTTCCTGGGTTCGTGCGGGCAGTTCCGTTGCCTGGGGCGAATCGCTCATGACTCTAAACTGTGCCAAAGTGGCGGATTTTTCCAGCAGTCTTTATGGCACGGCGGTAAGTTTCAGCAGGGCCCTGGCGCGCTCCTCGATTTTCCTGCGCGTGATCCGAGCCGTGCGGGTGACTCCAAAACCCTCGCAGCAGAAGGAAGCTACCACACTGCCGTAGATCATGGCCTGCCGGATCTTCCGCTCCACGGACCCGCCGCGCGATGCGAGAAACCCCATCATCGCCCCGGCAAAGCTGTCTCCCGCGCCGGTCGGATCCACGAGCTTCTCGATTGGATACGCCGGGCAGATGAACAACCCGGCAGGGCTGGAAAGAATGGAACCGTGCGATCCCTGCTTCACGATCACGTAGCGGGGCCCCATCTTGTGGATACGCTTGAGCGCGCGAAAAACGTTCTCCTCCCGGGTTAGCTGGGCGGCCTCGCTTTCGTTTAGCACGAATCCATCCAACCGCTTGAGCAGCCTCAGCAAATCAGGCATGGCGATGTTCAGCCAAAGATCCATCGTGTCCGCCAGCACAAATCGCGGCCTCTGTGCCTGGTCCAGCACATGCAACTGCAGAGATGGCGCGATGTTGGCCAGCAGGACAAACTCGGCCCGGCGGTAGTTTTTCGGCAGCGTCGGAGTGAATGTCTCAAACACGCCCAACTCCGTCAGCAATGTGCGGCGGTGATTCATGTTGGACTCGTATTCGCCCGACCAGTGGAAGGTCTTTCCCGGCACGCGTTGCAGTCCCGCAAGGTCAATCCCGCGGCGCTTGTATAGGTTCAAATATCGAGCGGGAAAATCGTCCCCCACAACACCGACCATACGCACCTCGGTAAAAAAACTGGCCGCCAGGGCGGCATAACTCGCCGAACCGCCCAGCAACCGCAGATTCTCCGCAGTGGGTGTCTTGATAGAATCCAACGCCGTTGATCCAACGATTAGCACGCTCATAGCTATTGCGAGATTGAACGTAGAGAAAGAAGGATTCACGGGCAATTCTGAATAACGGCGGGGAATCTTATCCTCGTCCTCGCGCGGTGGCACTGCCGGAGGCGGAAAGATCCTACGACCGCGCGCGATGATCCCGGTTACGGAAAACCGCCACGGTTGGCGGCCAGCCGGGGAGGGGTGCCCGGAGTGCTGCTCAGTAGACCGTTTTAGAACGAGAGCGCGTAGGTGGAGCTGGACCGGTCTTCGTCCATGGTGCACCAGAGGTTCAATGGACCGACTGACCGCCAGTACTTTATGAAGCGAGTGCTGCCGTCGTTCATGGAGTAGTTTGAGCCCCCCGTTCGCGTGCCGCTGCCGTTCCCGGCATGCCGTCCCTGCTCAAGCTCACTGTCGTCGTTACCCACGATCATCCCCGGAAAATCAACACTTCGGCCCGGCTCGATCAGGTCCATGTAGTAGTGGGTGGATCGATTTTTCTTTTCACCAAAAAGAATCGTGTCCGACGGATGCGGAATGTCGCTTTGTCGCATGGACAACATAGCTGCGCTCTTCATGTAATTATCGAAATCACCAGACGAGAGTTTTCGCTTAAAGTAGTCGTTCCAGCCGTTGATAAAGAAGCTTCTGGGCGCGCCGTCGGCTGGATAGAGGTTTGTATTCACATTGCCTGTGCCGGGATCCGGCGGACCGTCGGAGATACACTTGAGCACCTTGAAATTGCGATAACCGTCCATGAGCCGGGTCGGCCACCGGCTTTGGCTGGACCGCTCCGGGTAGCGTGAGCTGTTGTCGTCGGCATACATCACCAGGGCGAAGTTGAGCTGGCGGAGGTTATTCGAACAGGAAATGCGCCGGCCGGCCTCCTTGGCTTTGGCCAGGGATGGCAGGAGCATGCTTGCCAGGATAGCGATGATCGCAATCACAACCAGCAGTTCAATTAACGTAAACGCGCCTTGCCGTGATTTTTTTCGACTTAACATACAATCGTTATTGAATAAGGACCATTTTGGGCCGTCAATGGTTACAGGCTATGACTCGAAAAGACTGGCTGCTGATATTTGCACTTGTCGCGCTGGTTGCCATCGCGGTTTACCTTAATAGTGACTGGTTCAGGGATGATCGTATTCAAATCGTCCACCGCGCGGTTCAACAACGCATGGTCCGTAACGCCAAACCACCCAAGTTCGGCGAGGTTCGCGTTGTGCCTATTCTCTTCAGTTTCGACCGTAAACTGGCCCTCACCGAGGTAAAGGTAGTCAACGCCGCGGAGGTCCAGACAAACAAGTACGCCCATCCGCTCTGGCACATGGTGACCGATTCCAACTCCGTTCCTACGATGGGAATCGTGTACGGCGCCAAAATTCCCGGAATGCGTCCGGCGATCAAAAACGCCACAGCCGATCCCTGCGCGCCCGGGATTAAATACCGTCTTATGATTGCGGCGGGATCAAAGCGCGCCGAACACGATTTTGTCGTCCGACCCGCAAGCAGGTAGCCGCCCGGGCTGCACTTTTATTACAGATAGCTCGACTAAGACTTCCCTATAGCCGCGGGCAGCCGCAAATCCCGTCCGGCAAACCCGCCCTTTCGCCCGACTTCAGAAGCAGGAAGCGGGGACACATTGCTCTCAATACTGTGGCTCGCCGGGCTTCATTTCCGCCTTATGCCTGCGGGCAAGCTGCACAAGATCAGTGACGACTTCGGGATGTTTGTCGGCAATGTTGAATCGCTCAGACGGGTCCTGGGCAAGGTTGAACAACAACGGCGGAGCGTGGGCCTCGGCAGGTTCCGGCCCGTATCCGGGACGTGTTGTGAAATGCACTTTAAAGTCGCCTTTTCGAACGGCATACAGTTCTGCTCCCCGGTAGTAGAAGAAAGAATCCCGCGGGCTTTGCGCGCCCGAAAACAACATCCGTCTGATGTCGTAGCCGTCATAAACGCGGTCCTGAGGCACCTTCACATCCGCCAGTGCCAGCAAGGTCGGAAACAAGTCCATCGAGGAACACATCTGCCGGTTTACAGTTCCCGGCTGGATCCTGCCCGGCCACCACGCGACGGCAGGCACACGCATGCCGCCCTCCCAAGTGCTTCCCTTGCCGTCGCGGAGCAAGCCGGCAGAACCACCTGCCAGGTTGCGCGTCAGCCACGGTCCATTGTCGCTGGTGAACAAAACAAACGTGTCGTTTGCGATACCTTCTTCCTTTAGCGTCTCGATCACCCGGCCAACGCTCCAATCCAACTCCTCGACCACGTCCCCGTATAGCCCTCGGCGGCTCTTGCCCCTGAACTGCCCGGAGGCAAACAGCGGCACGTGCGGAAACGTATGGGGCATGTAGAGAAAGAATGGTTGTCCACGGCGCTCACGGATGAATTTCACAGCCTCCTCCGTGTAACGGCGGGTCAGGGTGTCCTGGCGGGCAGGAACCTCCACAACATTTGTGCCGCGCAATAGCGGCACGTTGAAATGCTCGATGCGCGCTTCCGGGCTTGCTGTGTTCACCTTGCGCCCCGAGGGCGCGCGATTCATGTCGTTCGAATATGGAAGCCCGAAGAAGGCATCAAAACCGTGGTCCATCGGCAAATAGGGCGAATGAACGCCCAAGTGCCATTTGCCGATGCATGCAGTGACATACCCTGCTCCTTTCAGCGCCTTCGCGATCGTGATTTCCTCCGGGGGCAGGCCCTTGAGCGAGTCATGGTAAAGCACCCGCAGCTTGTCGGATCCAGCCATGCCACTGCGCAACGGAAGCCGGCCGGTAAGCAGCGCCGCGCGACTCGGCGTGCATACGCAGGCGCCGACATAAAACTCGGTCAGTTTGACCCCTTCAGCGGCCATCCTGTCCAACTGGGGGGTGTGTATGACTGGGTTCCCAAAGCAGGCCAGATCCCCGTAGCCGAGATCATCCGCTAGAATGATAACAAAGTTTGGCTTGGACGCCGCCCACGCCAGGCTGACGACAAAGATGAATAAAAAAGAGGTGAGCCTCGTTGCAAAGATCGCGCGATTTCTCATTGTGCAGACAGTTCTACGAGGTTTTAGGGCGCGCTGCAACCCCGGGAACGCTTCGGCAAGGCGTTGTGTCGTTCATTGGCCCCCGTCATTCCCCAAGTCGCGCGAGTGTGCCTCCATTTTTTAATGGTCGTGCGTCGTGCATCCGTTGTTGCTGCTTTACCTGAGCGATTTCCGTTGTAGGCTGGTGAGAGCATGCGTCTCATAGGCCACCTGAAAGATGAACCAAGCGCCCGCGTCTTTGGCGACTACCTCCTTGTACAAGGAATAGATAACACGGTGGAATCCGACCACTCTGACGGCTGGGCCGTTTGGATATCAGAGGAGGACAAGATCGACGCAGCCAAAGAGCTTCTGCAGGAATTCAGCGCAAATCCCGGGCACGAAAAATTTCAGTCCGAAGCAAGAAGCGCCTCTGCCTTGCGGGAGGAAAAGCAAAGAGAGCAGCAACGGTGGGAAAAGAAAGTCAAGGGACGCCGGCAAATGTTCCGCCCGATGCTCGTGGCCGGATTTGGCCCACTGACGCTGGGGCTGATCGTAGCGTGCGTGATTCTTTACGTGCTGATGCGGCTCAGCCCTGGTGCTTGGGAGCGCTGGCTCTTTATAGCGGGCGGCGCGGATTGGACGCTGCCGGAGATCCGTCATGGGCAGATCTGGCGCCTGGTCACGCCGATTTTACTCCACTTCAGCATCTGGCACATTCTGTTCAATATGCTTTGGCTTCGGGACCTGGGAACCCTCATTGAAGTGCGCCAAGGCACGCGATTTGTGGCCCTGTTGGTTCTGGGCCTGGCCGTGGGCTCGAATCTGGCGCAGTTCTACATTGGCGGCTCGCCGGGATTTGGCGGCATGTCCGGCGTCGTTTACGGAATGCTCGGCTATGTATGGCTCCGGGGAAAGCTGGATCCTGCCTCAGGCTACCTCGTCCAGCCGGTCACCATGATGTTCATGATGGTTTGGTTTGCAGCAGCCTTCACAGGCGCGCTCGGGAACGTCGCAAACTGGGCGCACGCAGGCGGCCTAGTCCTCGGACTGGCATGGGGATATGCAAGCGCGGCCAACCGCGGGTGACATGGCGCGGCACCATAAGATCATTCTCTTCCTGATAGCGCTGCTGGCTCTCGGGACGTTTCTGTTTGGACTGATAGCCCTCACTGGTTACCGGTTGTGATAGCCGCAGAAAGGTTACCATTGTAAGGCGTCTGTCTCCCATCTCCGCGCTCGCGCGGACTTCGCACTCACTTGTACCGGGCCTTTTCCGTCCGGACGCGCTGACGCGCGCTCCATGAATCCCAATGACCATAGGGATCCGTCGGGATTTCCGCATTCTCAGGATAAACGAGATAAGCCGCGTTCCTGGAATATGCCCAGGCCTTTACAAGGCTCTCCCGGGGAAAGATCTTCCGCACATTCTTCGAAGTGCCCGGATCGTTGATCACGGGATCGCCATTCTCGGTGAACCCGACGCAAACCACAAGGTGGCCGGAGGACCGCGAGGGCCGGCCCCTCAACAGGTCATAACAAAGCGACAAACCAACAGGCATCCCGGCGCGCACCCACTCCTCCAGTTCAGCCACATCCGACATTCGTGTCACATACGCGCGCATGCCGCTGTAAGAGCCACAATAGGCCATGTTGAAGGCCCAATTGCCTGTGCCTTTCCAGTTCGTGTCGAAAACGGCTGCCGCGACATCCGGCACGTCTCTCTTCAACTCCGGTCTGCGCAGCTCGGCCGCCCAGAAGTTCATCATCATCGAGACGGTGGTCGGGCTGCATATCACGTTGCCGTTCGGATAGGGGATCTGGCTCAGCTCAGGCACGGGCAGCGTCTTGCCCCAAGCCGCGCCGTTTGGCTCCAATGCCGGAAGTTTTACGCTGGAGTCTGTCAGTGCAATGCCGACGAACTTCAAGCTCGCCTTCCGGGCGTCAGCACTTCCCAGGGTGACGCGCACCTGCAATCGGCTCGCGGGTCTGGTCAGTATCAGTGTGTCCGTTTCCACGTTGCCGTCTGCATCCCTCTGCTGCAGGACACTCTCCCTGGGAAACCGCTCCCGGTCAGGGGCCCACAGTGCCATGGTGTACCACTTGGTCGGCCCGTTCTCCCGAATGGCCCGGACCTCAAGTTTCATGTACGTCGAGTCCGGCGCTTTCGCATTCCACGAAAGCACCATTTCGTTCCACTGCATCCGCGCCACGATCTCCGGAGACGTGAGAACAGTCTCGCGCGCCCTGTCCCCCGAGCTCTTTTGCCAACCGGAAAACGATCGCAAACCGATGAATTGATGTCCTCGAGTCCGGGACCGGTCAGCCGATTGACCCCAGACGACGTTCGAGATCAACACGAAAACCACGCACGCTAATCGCAAAATGGAAAACACCCTAT
>ERZ1645192.2202-NODE-2202-length-16202-cov-10.850313_pt1 | contig 16202 bp, 13 predicted proteins | sample MGYA00575354_ERZ1645192 | MGnify/ENA primary metagenome ERZ1645192 (study PRJEB40844, sample SAMN11349763) | freshwater sediment metagenome | isolation source: river sediment | host: Sediment | place: India: Faizupur Khadar , New Delhi | collected 2017-02-21 ... | reverse complement strand
GGTCGTGGGCAAGGTGCTCTCCCCGGAAGATCTTGAGAAAATACTGAAATGAAAAGGATGACGGGCGGCCGCATCGGGGAGCAGATGCATGCCCGGAGCAAAATGAACAAGGAGGATGGTTGTGTCGGTTGTCAAGATGGATATCAACGGGAAACAGGTGGGAATCATGGACCTGGAAGACATCTTCCGGGAAGCGGCCTCGTCGGGGCTGAAGGATGCGGAGCAGCTGAAAGACCTGATCCTTGAAAAGGTGAAGGCGAAAAACTACGTGCCGTCCAGCCAGGAGAAAAAGTACCGTGAGGATCTCTACGAGGAGTACCGGGTATCGATCGGCGAGCTCAAAGAGAGAGCCCGCACAAGCACGGCCGTGGAGGTGCGCCTCTACGGGGCTTCGTGCTCCCAGTGCGAAAAGCTCAACGCCATGGTGTTGGAGACGCTCTCGCGGGCAGGCATACCGGTGGATTACCAGTACGTCACCGACACGGCAGAGGCAGCCCGGGCAGGCGTCATTTCACCCCCGGCCCTCGCCGTCTCGGGCGCTTTAGTGGTTTTCGGACAGGTTCCATCTGAGAACCAGCTGGAAAAGGCGCTCCTTCAGGCCATAGACAAGGCAAAAGGCAACAAGGCATGAACACCATTTTTATAAAATGGCCCCCTGTTCATCCGCTGCAGCGGCCGGGCAGGGTGATGCTTCCCGTTGGCTTCCCATTGACAAGGTGCAGTGCCTTCACATTCTATGCATATCTGTGCGGATGCACAGATAGCAGGCCAGGAGATGCCGGTGCAGAAAGCAACGTCCCCCAATGAACCCAAGCGGCTCAATTTCTTCGAACGCTACCTCACCCTGTGGGTGCTCGTCTGCATGGTGCTGGGCGTGGCTCTGGGCAGACTGCTGCCCGGTTTTACGGCACGTCTGAGCAGTCTGGAGTTCGGCGAGGGGTCGCAGGTCAACGTGCCCATCGCCGTGCTCATCTGGCTCATGATCTTCCCCATGATGCTGAAGATAGACTTCGGTGCGCTTGGAGGCATTGCAAAAAAAACCCAAGGGCCTGCTGGTTACCCTGTTCGTGAACTGGCTGGTGAAGCCGTTCAGCATGGCGTTCCTGGCATGGGTTTTCATTCAGCACCTTTTCTCGCCCTGGATCGACCCTGAAACAGCGAAGAGCTACACCGCGGGACTGATCATTCTCGCGGCCGCCCCCTGCACGGCCATGGTGTTCGTCTGGTCGTACCTCACCGCCGGCGACCCGGCATACACGCTGGTGCAGGTGGCGGTGAACGACCTGATCATGCTCGTGCTCTTCGCGCCCATCGTCATGTTCCTCCTGGGGGTGGCCGACGTCATCGTGCCTTCGAAGGTGCTCATCACCTCGGTGGTCGTGTTCATCGTGATACCCCTGTCGGCGGGATACCTGACCCGGACCGGGCTGCTCAAGACGCGCGGCCTCGAATGGTTCGAGAATCAATTCCTGCCCAGGTTCCAGCCTGTGACGGTCATGGCCCTGCTCCTGACCCTCCTGCTCATCTTCGCGTTCCAGGCCGAGAACCTCACGACCAGATGGATCGCGGTCATCCTCATCGCCGTGCCCATCGTCATCCAGGTCTATTTCAACTCGTCCCTCACTTACCTGCTCATGCGGCTGTTCAAAGTGCAGCACAACGTCGCTTCGCCCGGCGCGCTCATCGGCGCGAGCAACTTCTTCGAGCTGGCCGTGGCGGTGGCCATCACGCTCTTCGGGCCGAGCTCCGGCGCGGCGCTCGCCTGCGTGGTGGGCGTCCTGGTGGAAGTGCCGGTCATGCTCTCGGTGTGCAACATCTGCAACCGCTCGCGTGAGTGGTACTGCGAGATCCTGCCCGAGGCGAAAGCATGAAAGGGAAACGACGTCACGATCGAAGGCGTTTTTGAGAAACAGAACGGGGCAGGCGTTATCATGATTTCCACGCAGGCCGGTTGCCTGAAGGTCCTCTCCAGGGGGCCAACTATGGTTACGGGATACTCAAAGAGCTGGGGTCCATTACCAGCGGATGCTGCACACCCACGTTTGGAACCATTTATCCCATCCTGAAGGAACTCACGGCAGGCCCGGGCAATCCGTGGTCCATCCCCATAGCGGCATTCGTCGGCGTCCCCATGTACATCAGGGCCGAGACCGTGATCCCCATAAGCGCGGCCCTCGTGGGGAAAGGCATGGGGGTGGGCACTGTCCTTGCCCTCATTATTGGCGGAGCCGGAGCAAGCATTCCCGAAATGATCATTCTCGGCTCTATCTTCAAGAAGAAACTGGTCTTCGCCTTCGCGCTGAACGTTTTCCTTGTGGCCATTGTTGCCGGGTACCTCGTTGAGCTCCTGGTATACTGAAAAAGCAGGAACAGCAGATAGGTGAGCTGCTCCAGGTAATCGCCGTAGCTGACGCTGTCGTCGCGCAGGGTATTGCAGAAGGACCATACCTTGCTGATGATGCCCGCCGTGCTGCCGGTCTTGGCGCTCACGACAGCCTGCTCCTGTTCAGAATGTTCATGATGACCCTCTTCACGGTCTCCATCTCCTTCGGGGCTGCTTTCGGCGATTATGAGCGTCAGCGATGTCAGGGTGTTCCCGTCGATGAGCGTGGTTTTGTCCTCACGGTACAGCATGCCGTTTCTGTCGAGAAAGGAGAGAAGGATCGCGGCCGCTATCCGCTTGTTGCCGTCTACGAATGAGTGATTCTTCACGATGAGATCGTCGGCTTGACCAGTCAATCGCCACGAAAAGATAGACAATACCTCTCTTCATCTTTCTTCAGAAAGCATAAGTATGCCAATATATTATCAACGCAGCCTTCCTGCCCTCCGCCATACATGGGCAGCCGCAGCATTGTTACACTGAATCGATACCGGCTTCTTCCTGTGCTTCCTATGCCATCTCCGCGTCGAAGGTGTCGGAGGTGACGCCTTCTGACTTGAGCTCGCCCTTCTTGATCCGGAAGGTCTCGGTGCGGGGGAAGTCGTCGACCATCCTGATGTAGCGGGGGATGGCGAACTTGGCGAGCTTGTCCTGGAGAAAGTCGGACAATTCCTTGCCGTTGAGAATCTGCCCGTCTACGAGCTTGACCGACGCCATGATATCGTCCTCGGTCATCTCCGAAGGCACGGCGTACACCGCGGCCTCGAGCACGGCCGGGTGCTTGAGAATGGCCTGCTCCACGTCGTAGGCGGACACGTTCTCGCCCCTGCGGCGCATGGAGTCGGTGGAGCGGCCCACGAAATAGATGTAGCCCTGGGCATCCTGGTACATGAGGTCGCCGGTGTACTCCCACTCGCCCCTGGTCTTCTCGCCCGAGGCATCCGGGTTCTTGTAGTACTCCACGGAGCTTTTCTTGTTGGGGTCCACCTTGAAGAGAAGCTCTCCCGTGTCCCCGGTCAGGACCTCGTCGCCGTGGGCGTTCACGAGCTTCACGACCGAGTTGAGCGGCTTGCCGATGGAGCCCTTGGGCCCGTCGCCGAAGTTGGCGATGAACCCGGAGCCGTCGATGGCCGCATAAGCCTCCCAGATCTTGACGCCGAATCTTTCTTCAAAGGGCTTCCACAGGATCGCCGGGCATCCGGCTGACAGGATCTTGTCCACCTTGTGGTCTTTCTCGTAGGGGTTCTCGGGCTGCTTCATGAGGATGGGGATGATGGCGCCGATGGTGTTGAAGAAAGTCGCCTTGGACTGCGCGATCTCCTCCCAGAACTTGCTCGCGGAGAAGCGCTTCGAGAGCGCAACCGTGCACCCCGCAATCATCGAGGAGGTGACGGTTACGTACAGGGCGTTGCCGTGGAAGAGCTGCAGCGCGGTGTAGTACACCGATTCAGGGGTGAGCGTGAGGGCGGCGATCACCTTGACCCGGTCGATGACGTTCTTGTTGTAGCGCATGACCACGCCCTTGGGCAGGCCCGTGGTTCCCGAGGTGTACATGAGCATGAGGATGTTGTTCTCGTCGAACTCGACTAAGGGCTTGTCCGTGGGGATGCCCGCCGTGTACGCGTCCTTCAGGTCGGTCATGCCTGCGGGCACCGCGAACCCGGCGGGCGCCTCCAGGGTGTTCACGAACACCCGCTCCACCTTGGGGAGCTTGTCCTTGACGGTCTCGTAGATGTCGAGGAGGTCGTAGTCCACCGAGAGGTACTTCGTGTCGGAGTTGTCGATGGTGTAGGCGAGTTGGTCGCCCCTGAGCGACGTGTTCACGGTGTTTGCATACATCCCGATCTTCTGGATGCCGAAGAAGATGTCCAGGAACTGTGACGAGTTGTTCATGAACATGGCGATGCCGTCCCCAGGTTTTCCGCCCATCTTCAGCAGGTAGTTCGCCATCCTGTTCGCGTTCCTGTCCATTTCCGCGTAGGAGATGGAGCGGTCCTGGTACACGAGGTGCAGGAACGGTTTGTCCTGGAGCCTGGCTGCCTGCCCCTCGAGAAGTTGTGCCCAATTACCCATATGATCCTCCTTTGCGTGAGTTCTTTTCACTATGCGGGGCCGGCCTCCCGGGAGGCCGGCCGGTTGCCGGTCATTTCCCTTCCAGCCACTCCACCATGGGGAAGTCCCTGGGCACGGCGCCGTCGGTCTGCACCGCGGGATAGCCCATGAGCAGGAACATGGCCGGGTTGTCGTACGGCCACTTCAGGCCGAGCCTCTTTGCGAACCTGAGCTTGGTCTTCAGGTCCTTCTTGATGGTGTTGGTGGTGAGACCCACATAGCAGGTGCCCAGACCCAGCGAGTGGGCGGCCAGCACCAAGTTCTGGCAGATGATGCCGACGCCGATGTCCGGCTGGGAGATGTGCAGGGCGTGCGGCACCACCATGATGGCACACGGCGCGTCGAAGAAGGTGTTCAGGGCCCCGTCGCCGAACTGCGGAGCCAGGAGGCCCGTCACCGCCGCCATGGGCCGCGGGTCCGTGGCGTTTGGGTAGATCATGCACAGGAGCCTCTTGAGCAGCATCATCCCCGGGGTCTTGTTGTTGTAGATCTTCGTGAACAGGCCCAGGAACTTGGCGGTGGCGTCGCTGAGCTCGGTCATGAGACCCCGGTCCGTGATCACGATGTACTTGAAGCCCACGCAGTTGCCGGCCGTGGGGGCGAACCTGCCCGCCTCGAGCACGCGCTCGATGAGCTCCTTCGGCAGCGGGTCCTGCTTGAAGACCCGCACGCTCCGCCTCTGGTAGATGACCTTCTCGGTCTCGGTGAGCTGCTCCTCGATCTCCTTGAACGGCTTGGGTCTGGGCAGCCTCAATGGATTGGGCAGGCCGTCCCGGACGTTCACCGGGATGTCGAGCTCCGTGGCCCACCGCCCCTCGTCCACGCGGTAGAAGCTCTTCATGGAGAGGGCTTCCTGCGGGCAGATGACATCGCAGTTGTGGCACGCCAGGCAGACGCTCCCGTAGTAGGGGGTGTTCTTGATGTGCGTGTACTGGATCTTGTAGGTGCCGCACTCGATGCAGCGCCTGCACTCCGTTTTTGCCTGCTCTGCGGTGAAGGGGAGCCCTTCCTCGATGTCCGGGCTGGAGAGCCGCTTTGCAGCGTCGAGCTTCGCCCCCTCGGTGCGGACTATCTTCTTGTACGGGTAAAGGTTGTGCAGCCTGTCCATGTAGGGCACGTTCTTGAAGTCTATGAGGCGCTTTTCGGGGATTTCGAGCTTTACGCCCCGGATGAAGGCATCGATGCCGAGCGCCGCCTTGCGGCCTGCGCCGATGGCCTCGGTCACCAGGCCGGGTCCGCTCACCGCGTCGCCGCCCGAGAACACGTTCTTGTCAGAGGTCCGGCCGTATACGTCCGCTCCGATCCAGCCGCCCGCCAGCGCGATGCCGTCAAGCCCCGCACCGTCGAGGTCCTGGCCGATGGCAGCGATGAAGGTGCTGAACTCCACCTCGAACTCGGATCCCTTTACGGGCACGGGCCTGGGCCTTCCGGATGAATCCGGCTCTCCCAACTCCATTTTCTGGCAGGTGACCTTGCCGTTCGCCGACTTCACCGGAGCGCACAGGAACCGTATCTTCACTCCCTCCTCGATGGCCGCGTCGATCTCTTCCGGGTACGCCGGCATCTCGGAACGGGTCCTCCGGTAGAGCACGGTCACATCGGATCCCAGCCTGCGGGCGGTGCGGGCCGCGTCGATGGCCGTATTGCCGCCGCCGACCACCACGACTTTCTTGCCGAGCTTGGGCTTCTTCCCTTCCTTCACGCCCCGCAGGAACGCCAGACCGGAAAGGACATCATCCGCCGAGATGCCCAGGGGTGTGCTGCCCTGGGCGCCGATGGCGAGGTAGACCGCCTTGAACTCCTTTTTCAGGCTATCCAGAGAGATATCCCTGCCCAGGGCGGTGCCCACCTTCAGGGTCACGCCCAGATCCATGATCCTCATGATCTCCTTGCCCACCACTGATTCCGGGAGACGGTATCCGGGGATGGCGCAGGTGAGCATGCCGCCGGGCTTGCCGCTCGCCTCGAACACGGTCACCTCGTAGCCCATGAGGGCAAGCCCGTAGGCGCAGGAAAGACCTGAGGGCCCCGAGCCCACCACCGCCACCCTGATGCCGTTCGTCTTTGTGGGCTTGTCGAACTTCAGGCCCTTCTCGATACCGTAATCGCCCACTGCCCGCTCAACGCAGTTGATGTTCACCGGCTTGTCGAGCCCGACCCGGTTGCACGCGGACTCGCACGGGTGGGGGCACACCCGGCCCGTGATGGCCGGGAAGGGATTGGTCTGCGTGAGGACCTTCCAGGCCTTGTCCATGGTGGCGCCGTCGGCGATGAGCTTGAGGTATCCCCGCACGTCGATGCCCGAGGGGCAGGCATGCTGGCATGCCGGCACCTGCCCTGCGGATGGTTTGTCCCTCCTGGTCAGGGAAAGGATCTGGGACGGGCATTGCTGAAGGCAGATGCCGCAGCCGATGCACTTGTCCTCGTCGAGGTTGATGCCCATGGGGGCGGTGATGACCTCGGGGTCTGTCATGATATGATATTTGCCGGGCTTGGGAGTCCTCTGCTGGAACTCGATGCCGCCGTTTGCCTTCTCTTGTTCTTTCGTGAATAGTGACATGGGGAATACCTCCTTTTTCTGCATGGATCCTGCAGTCTGACGCCTAAGCGATGATCTCCCTGATGAGCGACAGCTTCTTCAGCGGTGCCGTGCCCAGGAGCGCCTGGACCTGCCTGGCGTCGCGGTAGCGCTTCTCCTGGCCGTAGTCCTTCATGTAGCCGTTGCCGCCCAGCACCTGGACACCGTCAGTCACCACCTCGCAGGCCAGCTCGTGCACCATGATCGCCGTGGCCGCGCTGTAGACGCCCCAGTCCCGGATCCTGGCCTCGATGCCCTGACAGGTCTCAGCCACGCACATCTCCGCAGCCCTGCTCTTCACCGCCATGTTGGCCAGGAGCATCCTGATCTCGCTCCAGTTCACGATGGCGCGGCCACCCTGCTCGCGCTCCTTCGCGTAGTCGACGGCTTCCTTGAGGGAGCCCTTCATGATCCCCGAGGAGATGGAGGCGGTTGCCACGTGCATGACCTTCGAGGCGGCATCGAAATACCTCTCCCCCGCCCCTTCCTCGCCGATGAGCTGGGCGCTCGCGTTGTCGAAGGTGGCATCCACGATGGGGCAGGCGTGGAGCCCGAGGCTGAAGATGGGCTCGCCCTTCCGGACCCCCTTGTCGCTCAGGTCCACGAGGAAGTAGGAATACCCGGGAGTGTCGGCAACCCTGGCCGGAATGACGGCCCAGGTGGAGAAGTTGCCCAGGACGAGGTAATCGAGCTTGCCCGAGAGCGTGTAGCCCTTGCCGGCAGGCGAAGCCTTCGGGATGGTGACCAGCTGGCCCGGGTTGCAGAACGACGGGTAGGCCACGAGGTAGTCCTTCGCGGTCTTCGCGCCCAAGAATATCTTCTCGGCAATCCTTTCCGCCCCCGCCTCGAGGATGATCTGCTGGGACATGGAGCTTGTGAAGATGATGAGGGAATAGGAGGCGTCCACCTCGGCCACGTGGCCGAGCATCATGCACAGGGTGCTGATGCCCTGCCCGATGCCGCCGAATTTCTCGGGCAGCATGGTGCCCAGGAACCCCAGCTCGTAGATCTTATTGAATGCCTCTTCGTTCACGCTCGTGTCGAGGTCGCCGAAGGGGTACCGGTCGCGCTCCTCCACGTGGGGCTTGAGCTGCCCCTTGGAAAACGATGTAATGAGATCCTCGAAAGGCTTCAGGTCCTTGTTCAATGCGGTTAACACGGCTTCCATGGCTTCCTCCTCCTTACTCTTCGAACACTTTGGCCTTGGGGCAGGCCGGGGCGATGAGGGACTTGAACACGTTGAGCCGGTTGAGCTGGTTGGTGCCCTCGTAGATCTGGAGAAGCTTGGCGTCCCTGAGGATCTTCTCCACGCCGCCCTCGTGCCTCATGCCTTCCTGGCCCATGATCTCCAGGGCCATCTGGCAGTTCCTGATCCCCATATCCGTGCAGTTGAACTTGGCCATTGAGCCCAGTCCCGTGCAGAGGTGCTGATCATCAGGCTTCTGCCAGTCGAGGTACCACTTGCTCAGGAGCCAGGTGCCGATGGGCTTGTCCAGAAGCGGGGAGATGACCGTGTCGAAGTATGCCTTGGGGAGGGACTTCAGGTAGTAGTACATGGGCTTCATCTGGAGGAGGTTGTAGACCCCGCGGTGCTGGTTTGCCAGGTTGGCCTCGGTGTAGGCGAGCCTGCCCAGGCGCATGTTGGAGTACATCTCGGCCAGCCTGCACTGCACCCACTCGGCGTTGATCATGGGCTTGCCGTCGAGCTCGTGCTCGTTCGCGAACTTGAGCGCCGCCTCGAAGGCCCCCCGCGCCGCGCCCGTGCCGAAGGACCCCACCGCCGGGCGGGTGATGGACACGATGTAGTCGATGTGGCGCATGTTGATGTCCCGGACCTTCTGCCTGGTGAACCTCCTGGTCTTCTCGGGGTCCAGGGCCACGAGCTCGTCCGGCACGAAGCAGTCCTCGAACTCGAGCACGTCCGCCGGGCAGATCCGCTGGCCCATCTTGTTCTCGTGGGTGCCGTAGGTGAACCCCTTCATGCCCTGTTTGACCAGCATGACGACCGTGGTCTCGGATGCCTTCTTCAGGTTCGTGTAGCCGTAGAGCACGGTCCACTTCGAGAGCCGGCCCATGGAGATGAAGATCTTGGTGCCGTTGACCACGTAGCCGCCCTTGACCTTCTTTGCGCTGCAGGTGATCTTGCCCTGGTCCTCGAGGTCCACTTCCTCCACGTCCGTGCCCGCGGTGGGCTCGGTGATGGCCAGCGCGATGAGGCACGGTTCTCCGGTCTTCTCGCCCTGCACCACGTCGCTCATGACCCTCTTCACGACCGCGGTGTTGCCGGCCATCATGAGGCCCGAGACCCCGAGGTAGTGCACGCAGAGCACGTTGGCCACGCCGAGGCACACCGAGGCGATCTCTTCGCAGAAGTATGACAGGGACGGCATGTTGTACCCCTGGCCCCCGAAGATCTTGGGCACCCACATGGTGTAGAAACCCCACTCGTTGGCCTTCTTCACCAGCTCAAGGGGCATGAAATCAGGGTCCTCGTGAGTCTTCCGGTCGAGGGAGAGATAATACGGCCGTACCACCTCGTCGTTGAACTTCCGGGCGACGGCGACGACCTCCTGGGTTTCCCTGACCATGGCCTTGGGCATCCGCGGCGCATAGTGCAGAGAGATCGTGGCATCCGTGAACTGCGGATATCGTGAGATTTTCGACTTCACATCCGATCGTGACAGCATGCTGAACCTCCTTTTTGTTCCACGTTCCCCGAACTAACAGTTCAAATACTTCCGCGCATTGACCCTGAAGAAGAATCCAAAAAGATTTACTGCGCCCACGGGGAAAAACCTCGCGATGATGTCAAGGATCTTCGCGTCCGTGCCCACCATGATGCGTCTTTTGTTCCGTTTGATTCCGGAAATAATGATGCGTGCAGCCTTATCGGCGGAGGTGGCCATGAGCTCCTTGTCGTAGATCTCCAGAACCTTTTCCATGGGAAGTGAAGACAGAAAATGGTTGAACCGGGCGTTGCGGGCGATGTTTGTCTTTATCCCTCCGGGGTGTACGCAGCTTACACGGATGGTTGTCCCGTGCATCTCCTGGGCCAGGGCCTCCGTAAATCCCTTGACCGCGAACTTTGTCGAGCAGTACGGTCCGTTGCAGGGGTTCGGGATGATCCCATTGATGCTGGAGATATTTACCACATGCCCCTCGGGCCGTTTCTTCAGATAGGGGAGGAATGCCCTGGTCCCATACACTACCCCCCAGAAGTTGACTCCGAATTGCCATTCATAATCTTCGAAGGGAACGAGTTCGAGGAAATCCGTCACAACCGCGCCCGCATTGTTGATGACGATGTCTATGCCGCCATGGTGCTGTGCAGCCTCATCGGCAAACGCAAAGACCTGTTCCCGGTTCGAGACGTCCACCACATGGGTGGTGACTTTTACCTTGCCGGTGATAAGAGCAGCAGTCTCCCGCAGCCCCTCTGAATCTATGTCAGCGATGGCCAGGTTGCACCCCTCGTTTGCAAGATTGACGGCAAGCATTCTGCCGATTCCCGATGCCGCGCCCGTCAGGGCAGCGGTTTTGTTTTCCAGGCTTTTCATGGGTCGATTTCTCCTTTCATCACTTCTGCTTATCCCTCAACATTTCATCAGGCACGGAGCGATGTCTCTGGATAGGCATCGCTCAGCGCCCGTGAATCCAGCTTGTCATTCCAGTTCGACACGTACCGTCCAGTAGGAGCCTGTCTGATATCCCGGCAATCCCATGAAATTGAAAATGGAATTGCTCGAGGCGCTTCCTCCAAGGATTCCATGTGCCGGGTCAGGGAGAATCTGGAGGTTGAAACTCATCATCATGATGCCGGGTTCGGGGGAATCTGAACTCGTCAGAAGACCATATCCGCTGGCTTTTATTATTCTATCAGGTTCCTGACCTTTACCCTTGAGAAGCGGCGCTTCGAAGTAGAACGGGACCAGCGTTTTGTAGGGGGTCCAGGTGGGATCATTCAACAAGGCTACGGCAGTGGCGGTACAGGTTTGCCTTACTTTATCCCTCATGACCATGCCGGCTGCATTATTGGATACATACACCCACACGCTTGCCCCAAGGGGCACGATGAATCGCGGAGGATTGCCAGCATCCCATGCGGGGTTCCACCAGGGCGCTCTTTCAAGGACAGCAGGGTCGTATTCTACAGCAGGATCATCGAATGTTTTAAAAATATAAACCCTTTCCTCTATACCGAGGGCATCAACCGGATGAATCATCCCCATGGCCAGGACGGACAAAAAGAAGAATAGGCTTACCGAGCTTTTCATATAGTACCTCCTTGCAAGATTGTGTTTATGGCCTTAATTTTATTCCTAAAAATATCTTCCGCTTTTATGGTTCACCTCGTCAGTCCTTGAATATCCTGCCGAGCACCTCTTCGCTCTGCATGAGGGCCAGGTTCTCTGCGATGGTCCCCCGCTTGCCCTTGGGCTCCTCGATCCGATCCCTGATGATCCTCACATATTCCTCCAATGCGTTCTGGGTGTGCCTGTTGGCGAAACATCTGACGGTCCCTCCCATCTCGATGCTCAGACAGTGCATCAGCGAGGCTTCCATCCCTTCATGGACCGTCTTCTTGATCTCCCTGACTGCAACAGGGATGCGTTTGCTCATCCGGTCCGCAAAGTCCTGGACCTTCGCGTGGAAGTCCTTCTTCGGGAAATGGTCCGTTATCAGATTGTTCCTCTTGGCTTCTTCAGGAGACCACGTGTCTCCGGTGAGCATGAACTCCAGGGCCTTGGCCTTCCCGATGAGCCTGGGCAGCCGCGTATTCCCTCCGCCGCCCGGTACGATCCCGACAAGAACCTCGGGCTGGGAGATGGTGAAGCCCTGATCGTCGATCATGAACCTGAAATCGAAGCATGCTCCCATCTCGGTGCCGCCGCCGCTGCATGAGCCGTTTATTGCGGCAATGGTGATCTTTCCCATGCGCTCGATGGCGTAGTAGCAACGGTGCATCTGGAAGAGGAGAAACAGGGTCGAGGAAAAACCCCGCAGCTTCTTCGTCAATGAAAGAATGAAACGTTCGTACCAAGGGAACTTGTCCATCATCCACATGGTAAACGTCTGGTTGTACTGCAGCAGGAATGCGCCGAGCCTCGTATGGAACACCTTGTCCAGCATGAGCTTCTTATTGTCGTTGACGATGTTCTTGAGTTCTGGAATCGAGAAGTGGAAGATGTAGGTGTCTTCTATTCCCCCGGTGAGGATGAAAACGCGTATGTGCTGGTCTTTTTCAACATCCCTGATAAGCTGGTGGAGTTCCTCGCATATGTCAGCTAAAAGGAAGTTTACAGGGGGGTTGTGAATCTCTACCCAGAGCGTGCCGTTCACCTGCCTGGTCTTCAAGTATTTGTACTGTTTCATAAGGGTTCCCCCTCCTTCGGTCATGAAGTTTATTTTTCGAGACCTGCGCCGTTTACCCGCTCGAGGATGTGGATGGTCATGGAGGCCTCCTCGAAGGCGATGTTGCCGCCGCCGTTTTCCCCCAGCGCCAGCCTGCACCCCTCCACCTGGCGGGGGCCGGCCTCGTGCCGGAGCTGGGTCACGAGCTCGTGGATCATGCCGAGCCCGGACGCACCCACCGGGTGCCCGCGTGACTCGAGACCGCCCGAGGTGTTGATGGGGATCTTCCCGCCCAGCATGGTGGCGCCGGTCTCCGCGAACGGGCCGCCCTCGCCCATGGGGCAGAACCCCATGGACTCGCACTGGTGGAGCTCGCCGAAGGAGGTGGCGTCGTGGACCTCCGCCGTGTCGATGTCATCGGGGCCCACCCCGGCCATGTCGTAGGCCTGCCTGGCCAGCCGGACGCCGATGTCGAGGTCCGGCCGGTCGTACGGCCGGTTGGTGCCGGAGCCCAGGATCGACGCGCGGATCTTCACGGGCCGGGGATCCTTGAGCTTCTTCAGGTAGTCGGCCGAGCACACGATGGCTGCGGCGGCCCCGTCGCCGATGGGCGCGCACATGGGGGCGGTGAGCGGCCATACCACGGGCTTGCCAGCGAGGATCTCGTCCACGGTCATGGTGTTCTGGAACTGGGCGTTGGGGTTCATTGAGGAGTGGAAGTGGTTCTTCGCGGCGATGACCGCCAGCTGTTTCCGGGTGGTGCCGCACTGGGCCATGTGATACCTGATGAAGCTGGCGTAAACGTCCATGAATGCGCTCCGGTCCCTGCCGGCCCCCTTGCCGCCGTCATCGACCGGGATCTCGAAGTCCACGCCCTTCATGATGCCCCGGAGCATCTCGATGTGCGCAGCCATGTTGGCGACGTCGATGCCCGCGTTGAAGGCCATCATGGACATGGCCCTGTTCTCGTTGTAGAGCTTCTCCATGCCGATGGCCAGCGTGCAGTCGTACATGCCGCCCGCCACGTCCTTGTAGGCGCAGTGGAGCGCGGTGGAGCCGCAGGCGCACGCGTTCTCCACGTTGGTGATGGGAATGCCCTCGATGCCAAGAGGCCTCAGGGCCACCTGCCCCTTGATGGAATGCTGCATGTTGAAGAAGCCCCAGGCCGTGTTGGAAAAGAACACGGACTGGATGTCGCCCTGCTTCACCTCCGGTGCGTCCTTCATCACGTTGTCGAACGCGATCCCCACGAGCTCCTTCTCTGTTTTGTCCAGGTGCTTGCCGAACCTGGTCATACCCACTGCGATGATGTAGACGTCACGCATCCCGATCCATGCTCCTTTCAGTTGTATTCAGGAAAGAGGTCTTTCCCCATATGCCGCACTATCAGATGAATGCCCGACAGCTCCCGGGCCTGTCGATTGAGGCCATACGCATTTCCCGGCAGGGCTCGCAACGCCCCGTATCCCCCTTGCGCCGCGAGATGCCGAAGATGCCCTGCCTCTTGAGAGTCCTGAGAATTTCTCTGCGGTCAGTCGCCCCATGGCTGCCATCCCCCAATGTTTCCCTGAGTAAGAGCAAGGGGTGTACCAGGAGGTCTTAAAGTTATAACCAATTGTTATAATTGACTAATTCATGATAATGTATTAATGTATTGTTGTATGTCTCCAAATATGATATCGGAGGAGGTTATATTTTGCGGTGATGTCATATATGGCATCCAGGGTGGGTGAAATCCGCGGGGGGTATCATGGTTATCCTAGACAAAACCGAGATCGAGGCGCTCTCCCACCGGGTGTTCAACAGCCGGGACCTGGAGAGCGGCATCAACGAGGTCTATCGGTTCTTCAGAAAGCATCTTCACATAGATCTGATCGGCCTGCCCGTCTTCGACGCCCAGATGGGCACGCTGCGGTATCGGGCATTCGTCGATGAAGAGGGGGTGATCCTCGCCGACGAAACGATCAGGCTGACCAAAGAAGCTATTATGGAGGCCCGGAACATCGTTTCCAGGAAAGCCACATTGATAGGCAGCATGGGGGAGAACCTTGTGACGAGAGAGGTCTACTCCCATATGGGCGTAGAAGAGCCCGGCACCACCCTCCCGATCGCAGTGGAGATCGGGCCGTCGCGGTACGGGGTGCTCTCCCTGACCGCCTGGGGCGAGAACCAGTACACCCTCCAGCAACTCAAATCGATCGAGACGCTGTACGAGCCCATATCCGGCGTGGTACGGCACATCCTGTCCGCACTGGAAATCGAGAGCCTGAAGGAGCGGCTCATCAGGGCGACAGAGGAGATCAGGGACAGGCTCGTCGGCCGCCGCGTCATCGGGGCCCTCACGGGCCTCAGGGAGGTGATGTCCCTGGCGGAGCAGGCAGCCCCGCTCGACGTACCCGTGCTCATCATGGGCGAGACCGGGGTGGGCAAGGAAGTTGTGGCGAACGCCATTCACCATTTGTCCAAGCGGTCCGACGGTCCCATGATCAGCATCAACTGCGGGGCCATCCCAGACACCCTCCTCGACAGCGAGCTCTTCGGCCACGAGAAGGGGGCATTCACCGGGGCGGACACCATACGGCAGGGATATTTCGAGCAGGCAGACCGCGGCACCATTTTCATGGACGAGATCGGCGAGCTCTCCCTGCAGGCCCAGGTAAAACTCTTGCGCATCATACAGGATAAGACGTTCCAGCGGGTGGGCGGAAGAAGGCCAATCACGGTGGACGTGCGGATGGTAGCGGCCACGAACCGCGATCTCAAAAGCCTGATCGCCACCCTTCAGTTTCGCAAGGACCTGTGGTTCAGGCTCAACGTCTTTCCCATCCACATCCCTCCGCTGAGGGAGCGGATCATCGACATCCCGGCCCTGGCGGAATACTTTATCAGGCAGCAGACGGTCGAGATGAACCTCCCGTACCACGCCAGGTTTGCGAGCGGCGCCATGGAACAGCTCCAGGCCTATGACTGGCCAGGCAACGTCCGCGAGCTCAAGAACGTCATCGAAAGGGCGCTCATCACCTGCCGGGGTGAGCCGTTGTCATTCCCCAACCTCGACGGCGCCTCCTCTGATGAGAAGGGGCGTACCGCTGCCGTCGTTGCCGGACCGTGGCCCACCCTCGACGAGATGATGGCACGGCATATCCGGCAGACCCTCAAAAAGACAAACGGCCAGGTAGGCGGTAAAGGAGGTGCAGCAGACCTCCTTGGAATAAACGCATCGACGCTCCGGGCAAAGATGAGAAAGCTCGGCATCCAGGTTAAACGGGTATCAGAGACTTTCTAGCGTGAGAATCCAACAAGATATCAACTGCTGCATCTTTTACTCATCACATCATTATCGATTAAAAAGTTTTGATTCTCACTTGCAATAAAAACCTCGAAGCAATGCCGTTAAAGAGCTGATGCCTGTAATATATTGATATCTCATAACTTATGCTATCCATGCCATAGCTATACTTTTCAAAAGAAAACTCTGACTTTTGCTAATGGCACTAATTCGAAAGTTTTCTCAGCATCGGGAAACTTATCGTCGCATGGGGATAGAATAGGTTGCTCCCAGCTACTCGTCCCGTACCAGCACAAAAGGAGTTCCTCTTTGCACTCAATGCAACAAATGAAGGGAATCGAGAAACGATGCCGCAGAGGCGGGCGGGAGTCACTGGCGCTGGAGGATGAGCCTCTGGATGAGCCGCGCCCGTTCCCTGAGTGTGAGGGTGAGGTAGCACGGGCTCATGATGAGCGCCCGTATGATCTCCCTCTTCGTCATCCGTGACT